>Ga0070761_10000177_pt1 | contig 41380 bp, 40 predicted proteins | sample HubBroMetageREF1_FD_66724 | JGI IMG/M metagenome (GOLD analysis project Ga0070761, IMG submission 66724) | Reference soil microbial communities from the Hubbard Brook experimental Forest, New Hampshire, USA - Hubbard Brook CCASE Soil... | ecosystem: Environmental > Terrestrial > Soil >... | reverse complement strand
ATGGACCTCAAGAGCACGACGATCTACGTAACGCACGACCAGGAAGAAGCGATGACGCTGGGCGATCGCGTCGTTGTGATGAAGGATGGCGTCATCCAGCAGTGCGGCCCGCCCTTGGAGGTCTATCAACGGCCGGCGAACCGGTTCGTGGCGGGATTCGTGGGAATGCCGCCGATGAACTTTTTGGAAGGGACGCTCGTCGCGGAAAGCGGCGGTCTATGGCTCGACGAGGGGACGGGCAGGATTCGCGTTCCAGACTGGGCCAAAGATACACTCAAAGCACGGGCGGGCGCCCGGGTCGTCATGGGCGTAAGGCCACAGTCCGTCAGCGACGAGCCCTACGTCGCAAGCGGGGGCGGTGCCGACTTCGCGTTGCAAATGCGCGTCACGGTCGTTGAGTTTCTCGGCGACAAGATGAATGTGTACGTGTCCACGGCGCGTCATCCGCACGTCATCGCCCACATCGACGCGCACCGAGGCCTGACTATCGGCGAGACCCGGGGGATGTACTTCGATCCCGATCGGCTCCAGTACTTCGAAGCCGACGCGGGCGGCGCGGCAATCGTTTCGCATCGTCCCGTCTAGGGACGTCACGACACCATTTCAGTTGCTGCATTGCGCCGCCCGTATTTCATTCATGAATGCGTCGGGCGGCAGCCAGCTTCCGTTCGCGTAGTAGTCGTAGTTGCGGGTAATGCCAGTTCCCTCACCGAGATCGTTCCATGTTTCGATCAACAGCAGGTTGGCGTCCGCTGCGGTTTGAAGCACCTGCGCTAGGATCTCGGGACCTTTGAAAATGCGCATGGTCGCGGTCGCGATAGCGCCCGGCGTATCCCGCCCGACGGAGTCCCATTTGACCATCGAGTTCGCAAACGTGAGACCGCCCGTGATCGTGGCCTCGAGGTCCACGTGCGTCGACGGAAAGGCGCTAAACGTGTCCCATGAAAACTGTGCGTCTGCCGAGGCGGTCGACCCGTAGCCTCGATCGACGTCGACGAAGGGCGTCACGCCGAAATCCTGTTGGAAAAGTTGCTTCATGCGCAGGATGACGGCGCTCGCCCCGGACGGGGGACTCAGTGTCCCGGCGTTGTAGAAGTAAATGAGCGGCGCGCCGTTGATCGTGTACCAGTGTGGCCTGGAGATCTGCTGAAAGAATGGCTTCCACTGGACATTGTAAATGGACTGCGCGGCGGCCTCGGTGTTCGAGAGGTCCGGCGCCGGATTCTGAAGTGGGCCGGCAACGGACTGTCCCCACGCCCAGGTGTCGTTGAACAAGCCCACCTTGAAACCGCCTCCCATGGCGTCGATCGCCGTCAACGCCGCCTCGATATTTTGCGCCTCGCCGGTCGACGGTTGGATGTCGTAGCCGTAGACGTTTGGCAGGACGAACTGCAATCCGGCGTAACGGGCATCGAGAAACTCGCGCAACCAGAATCCCGCGTTGGTGGGTGCGTAGTAGCCCGCAGGGCTGGACGCGGTCGCGTAGATGGCGTCCGCGACGTTCATGCCCCAAGCGTGTGTGTTGGCCCAATCAAGGCCGCAATTGAGCTGACCCGGGCACGTGAAGAAGAACATCATCACCGCACCCACGTCTCTCGTCGTTTTCTTCGTGCACGTCTCGGCACGCAAAACGTCGGTCAACCAGGGGTCCGAGTAGGTGAGCGCACACTCTTTTCCGGCCTCTTGGCAGAGAGAACGGACGACGTCGATGCGTCGGAAATAGCTCACAGTCCGAAGCTGATTGGCCCAGTTGGCGACCGTCGCCGACGAGGGTGCGCTGCCGTTGATCTGACAGTACGCGGCCTGGACGAACGATTCGGGGGAATTGCCGAGGTTGACGTCTATGGCGCCTGGGCTCGCGACGCATGGACCGCTCCATTCGGGCTTTTGCGCGAACGTGCTCGCGTCCAGAGCGGCTTGATCCGAAGATTCGGGAACGTCGGCGGACGGTGGGCCCGAATCCGGGCCAATCACGAGGTCGGCATTCGGCACGAACGTCCCGGACGGGCCACACGCGCAAGCGGTGCACGCGAAGCCGACCCACGCGGCGCGACACGAGATGCCATAGGCCACGCTTCATTTTCCGTGACCACCGCTCATGTGCAACCAAAAACGTGGTAAAGTTCCATGCGTTACCAGCTTGGGCGGAAGCGGCTCGCCGAGAGGGCGACGCTGGCGACCTCCCGTCAGCGCGGGCCGCTTTGCAGGGTCGACGCGCGGGCTCGTCGCGGTCGGCCGACGACGATCGACGGAGCCGAGATCGACGGCTCCGCACGGCCGTTCGTCTGCCTGGACGGACGGATCGCGTTCGTGGCGGCCCTCATGCCGAGCCGATGGTGGCTCGGCTCCTCAGTGACGATGCGCCGCGGCGGCTTCGACGGCGCGCTTGACGTCCTCGTATTGCGGCTCATCGCTTGGCTTGCTGCTCACCCACGCCCACGACACATTGCCGTGAGGGTCGACCACGAAGACCGAGCGGGCGGCGACGGTCAGGCCCACGTTGGCCAGGTTCTCGTAGACGACGTCATACGCACCAATGGCCTGGTGCTTGTGATCCGAGAGGAGCGCGAAGGGCAGGTTCTGCTGCTTTTTGAACTCGGCGAGTGAGAAAGGCGAGTCGACGCTGATTCCGTAGACGGTGGCGTTGAGCTTCTGGTAGTCGGCGATTCCGTCGCGGAGCGTGCAAAGCTCCTTGGTGCAGACGCTCGTGAATGCCGCGGGGAAAAACGCGAGCACCGTGACGCGACCATGCTCGGGGAAGCTCACTGGCTTTTTCTCCGTATCGAACAGCGTGACGTGCGGCGCGTGCGTTCCGACTTTGATGGCCATGGAATGCCTCCACTAGGGGTTGGATGTAGGCGGCGCATCCTCGCACGAAGCGAGGCGTTGGCGAAGCCCGCTCCACCACGACAGCCCGGGCCCGCCCCAGTGGGCCACTTGGCACATCGCGCCGTCGTCAGCGATGGACACCATTGGCGTGCTGGCTGGGCACGGTGAATCCCGCCGACTCGATCGCCCGCGCCGCGCAGGGCTGGGGTTGGCTTGTCGGCGTCACGGGTGACCGGATGCGGGGACGGCCATGGGCTCGACGTATCCAAGCTCGTGCGACAGCGCGCCTCCCGCGTACGACCCGTTCGTGCGCACGCAGGGCGGGTCGACTAGCCCCGTCGCGCGGCAAACGACGTCCACCCGCGATGAACTCTTTCTGTCGAGCGGGGACGGGGGTCGGCCTGCGCGGGGCGAGGGCCTCAGTAGACCGAAGGAACGTACATTTCCTTGGGAATGGGCCCGCGCAGATAGTTCGGATTGTGCACCCGCTTGGGCAGAGTGACCGATTCGTGCGCGACCTCGCCGTAGGCAATCTGCCCGAGCAAGTGATGGATGCAGTTGAGGCGGGCCTTCTTCTTGTCGACCGCCTCGACGATCCACCACGGAGCTTCGGGGATGTGCGTGCGCTCGAGCATGGCTTCCTTGGCTTTCGTATAGTCCTCCCAGCGGCGACGGGACTCGAGGTCCATCGCGCTGAGCTTCCACTGCTTCAACGGATCGCGAATGCGCATGGCGAAGCGCATGTGCTGTTCGTCGTCGGTGATTGAAAACCAGTATTTGACAAGGACGATTCCCGAGCGCACGAGCATCTTCTCGAACTCGGGCACGGAGACAAAGAACTCTTCGCATTCTTCCGGCGTGCAGAAGCCCATGACGCGCTCGACGCCGGCGCGGTTGTACCAGCTGCGGTCGAAGAGGACGATCTCGCCTCCGGCAGGCAAATGCGGCACGTAGCGCTGAAAGTACCACTGCGTGCGCTCGCGCTCGCTGGGAGCGGACAGCGCGGCGACGCGGCAGACGCGCGGGTTCGTTCTCTGCGTAATGCGCTTGATCACGCTCCCTTTGCCCGCGGCGTCGCGGCCTTCGAAGAGGACGACGACTTTCAGGCCCTTGGCGACCACCCAGTCCTGGAGCTTCACGAGCTCGGCCTGCAGACCAAAGAGCGCTTTGAAGTAGAGCGTGCGCTCGACGTCTCCCGTGCCGGAACCCTTGGACGCGTCCGCCACCAGATCGGCAAGGCGCTGGTCGTCGAGCTCCATTTCGAGCTCTTCGTCGAAACTGTCGAGCATCTCCTCGCGCACGCGCGCGTGCGCCAATTCGCTAGGAGGCTTGGTCTCGCTCATCCGAGCTTGCTGAACGCCCAGAAGAATGTGCCCGAGAGCAGAATGGATACAGGCAGCGTCAACACCCACGCCATCCCCAGATTGCGCACGGTCTCCCATTGCAATCCAGTTTTGTTGGCAGCCATGGTTCCGGCGACGCCCGAAGAAAGCACGTGCGTCGTGCTGACGGGCAGCCCGAACGCGTCGGCGGCGCCGATGGTCACCATCGCGGTGATCTCGGCGCAGGCCCCCTGCGCGTAGGTCAGGTGATCCTTGCCGATCTTCTCGCCCACGGTGACGACGATGCGCTTCCAGCCCACCATGGTTCCGAGGCCGAGCGCGATGGCGACCGCGACCTTCACCCAACCGGGGATGAATCGCGTCGCCTTGTCGACATACTTTTTGTAGTTCTTGAGAACAGCCATGTCTTCGGTGGAGACGGTCGGCTGCCCGGTCTTGTCGATCAGGCGGATCGCCTCGCCGACCAAGTAGAGGTCGTTTCTAAAGTTGCGCGTCTGCTCGGCCGGCACGTTCTTCAGCTCTTTGAAGTGCGACATGTCCGTCGCGATGTCGCCGACGAAATGTCCGAGCGCAGGGATCGTTGCGGGAGCCAGGCTGCGATTGCGCACATAGCTCGCCACCTCCGCCCGAGCATCGCCTCCGAAGGCAAGTCCCGCCCCATAGTGATCCAGCGTTTTGACCGACTGCTCGGACACGGCGACGAAGTCCTGCGTGTACGACGCCGGGAGGGCATGGTTGAGCGCGTAGGCCGTGGGGACCGTGCCGATGAGGATCAGCATGATGAGCCCCATTCCCTTCTGACCGTCGTTCGACCCGTGCGCGAAGCTGACGCCGGTGCACGTGAGCACGAGCAAACATCGGATCCAGAAGGGCGGCGGCTCACTGCCCTCGGGAGCCGTGTAGAGCCGCTTGTCGGGGATGATCATCTTGCAGACCAGGAGGAGGAGCGCGGCGAACGCGAACCCGACGAGCGGCGACAAGAGAAGTGACTTGCCGACGTTTCCAGCCTGCCCCCAGTCGACGCCGCTGGTCGCCGCACCTTTGGCGGCCATCAGCTGGTTGGCGATGCCGACGCCGAGGATCGATCCGATGAGGGTGTGCGAGCTCGACGACGGGAGCCCAAACCACCAGGTCCCGAGATTCCACACGATCGCGGCGGCAAGGAGCGCAAACACCATGGCGAAGCCCGCGCCACTTCCCACCTGCAGAATGAGCTCGACCGGTAAGAGCGAAACGATGCCGAAGGCGACGGCGCCCGTAGAGACGAGCACGCCGATGAAGTTCCACGCGCCCGACCACATGACCGCAACGTTCGGCTCGAGCGAGTGCGTATAGATGACCGTGGCCACGGCGTTGGCGGTATCGTGAAACCCATTCACGAACTCGAAGGCCAGCGCGATCAAGAGCGCGATCCCGAGAAGGATGTACGGAAATAGTGTCGTGGTGGGCGCGCTCGTCAGGTCGCCAATGAGCTGGGCACCGACGTAGCTGAGACCGATGACCAGGACCCCGAGAAATATGCCGATACCAAGCTTGCTCGGCTTCTTGTCGAATTTGTGGGCCAGCTTCGACGCGAATATCGGTGGGGCGGTAGGCGCTGCGGTGGTCATGGCTTTATCCGGCCACTCCTAACAGCGGTGAGTCCGAGGCGATCGTGACAATGTCGTGACGAACGTTCGTCAAACGTCTGAAGAACGACGCGAGGATGGCCTAGCGCTCACTCCTCGGGATTGGTTTCCTGCACGTTCGGCGAGATGGCGATGGCGCCGCTCGACGCGCTCCCGCTGACACTAAACTGGGACGTAGCGCCGTCTCCGTTCAGGTCGCCATTGGCCGTCGCAATAAAACCACCGGCCCAGCCATCGGTGTTCGCAGAGATGTAATTGTACATAAAGTACTGCGGCTCATCGAGGATAAAGTTGAGGCATTGCCAGCCCGCCGTCGGGCTCCCGGTGGTCCAGTCCGACGCCTGGGACTGATACTTTTGGCCCTTGGGAACCGCGCTCGGCACGGCCGTAGCGCTCGCGCAAAAAGCGCGAAGGAGCGAGGACGTGCTTCCGGCGGTCAGGAGCGCTGTGGTGCCTTGCACGTGCTCGACCGCCGTCGCCGCGTCTTTCGCGATCTGACCGAGCGAGTTACGCGCTTCCGCGGTCTTGGCATTCGCGATGTATTTGCGCACGCCATAGATCGCCAGCACCGACAGAATGCCGATGATCGCAACCACGATCATCAGCTCAATCAGAGTGAAACCGCGCTGCTTTTCCCTCAATCGATGCATGCTCTTGGAAACCATCCCCCCAGCCTTCACGACATCGCGCACACGAGCGTGCCTCTCACGGGCCTCCCAAGGAACGGTAGCTCCGGCCCAAAACGTAAGCAGGGGACGTGCCAGCGCCGCCGCGTAGCGCGATAGGCCCCAATTTACGCCATGTTCCCAATGGTTAGGCCTGACTCGCGCGAGAAGCCGTCCCGGTACCCGCGCGGAAAGGGACAATTTTCGTCCCCTTTCGAGTCTTTCGAGGTTTGGCAAGGACGCTCTTGAGCGTATCGCAGACCCGGTCTGAACCGATTCGCGGCAGTCTTCTTCCGCTCCCCCAACCTCGGAAAGCCCGATTAAGCCTAACCATTCCGTGCTCAGGGTACTCCTCGAGAGGGGCCGCCCAGCTCGCGCGCGGGCGGCCTCGACACGGTCATCCCTGCACAAGGTCCCGATGAAGAGTCGAGTCGCAAATCGGTTTCGTCAAGCATCCGTCTCGGCCCTCGTGGCCGCGAATGCAGTCGTGTTTCATGCGACAGGATGCTCGTCGACGGCGGGCGGGGCCAGCGCCGGTCGCAGCGGCATTTCCTCGAGCGGATCGCGAGCTCCATCCGGTACGGCTAGCGGAACCTCCGGGGCACCGTCGGGCAGCGGATCCGCACCGTCATCCGGAACGGCATCGAGCGGTAGCGGCGCCGCCGCGAGTGGCTCCCTCGGCCCCTCGACCGGTTCTTCTAGCGGCGGCAGCGGTACCGTGGCGCCCTCCGGGCAATCGACGGGGAGCGGTACGGTCGGCGCGAGCGGCGCGGAAGTCGTCTCCGATGCTGCCGTCGAAGGCGCCTCCCTCACGGCGCCCGCGTTCGGCTCGAACGTCATTATTTTTTCCCCATCGATGTCGATGACCACGATTCAGAGCCAGCTCGACACCATCTATGCCCAGCAGCTCAATAACCAATTTGGCACCAACCGATATAGTTTTCTCTTTCTACCGGGCAAGTACACCCTCGACGTGGGCGTCGCCTACTACATGCAGGTCCTCGGTCTCGGCCAGTCCCCCGACGACGTCGTCATTACGGGCTCGGTCACGTCGACGGGCCTGAACCTCGGTGGCGGTGGCGGCAATGCCACATTGAGTTTTTGGCGCGGCGCCGAAAACATGGCTGTCGTCCCCACGGGTCCGGGGCCGGACATGTGGGCCGTGGCCCAGGGAGGCACGTTCCGCAGGATGCATGTGCAAGGGGCCTTGACCCTCGCGGACAGTGGGACGTCGAGCGGGGGGTTTCTGGCGGACTGCAAGATCGACGGTCAAGTCAGCTCGGGCTCCGAGCAGCAGTGGTTTTCGCGCAACTCCACGTGGGGCAGCTGGAACGGGGGCGTCTGGAATATGGTGTTCGTCGGCGTGCCGCAGGCCCCCGCCGGAGCGTGGCCGGGTTCCCCGTATTCGGTGCTTACGGCAACTCCCCTCGTGCAGGAAAAGCCGTTTCTTTTCGTCGACTCCACCGGAGACTACAACGTCCGAGTGCCGGGTGTGCTCACAGGTAGCTCCGGCACCAGCTGGTCGTCAGGCACCCCGGCTGGCACGACCATCCCACTCAGTCAGTTCTACCTCGCGCAAGCAGGCAGCGACACGGCGGCCACGCTGAATGACGCGCTCGGCAAGGGTCTCGACGTCATCTTCACGCCCGGTATTTATCCGCTCCAGGCGCCCCTCGTCGTTTCGCGCGCGGACACCGTGCTTCTTGGCCTGGGCCTCGCCACGCTCGTCCCCAGCAACGGCACTCCGGCGATCGCCATCGCCGACGTCGACGGCGTACGTATGGGCGGGCTCATTTTCGATGCCGGACCGACCAACTCGAGCACCCTCGTCGAGATTGGCACGGCACCGACCTCCGTCAATCACTCGCAGGACCCGACCGTCCTTTACGACAGTTTCTGTCGCGTCGGCGGAGCCACTCCCGGAATGGCGTCGAGCTGCGTGACGGTGAACAGCAACGACGTCATCGGTGACAACCTCTGGCTGTGGCGCGCCGATCACGGCGCGGGCGTGGGGTGGACGTCGAACGTCAGTCCCACCGGCCTTGTCGTGAACGGCGATCGCGTCATCATGTATGGCCTCGCCGTGGAGCACTTTCAACAATACCAGACCCTGTGGAACGGCAACGACGGGCAAGTCTACTTCTATCAATCCGAGATGCCGTACGATCCGCCGACTCAGGCAGCGTGGATGAACGGGACCACGAATGGGTATGCGTCGTACAAAGTGGCGGCCGCCGTGACGACGCACACCGGCCTCGGGCTTGGCGTGTACAGCGCTTTCCGCAACGACGTCCAGGCCGACGACGCGTTCGAAGGGCCCGCGGCGACGGGCGTGGGCATGCATCATCTGGTCACGGTGTGGCTCGATGGAAGCATGAGCAGCTCGATCAACCACGTGCTCAATGCCACCGGCAGTGCCGTCAATCCGGGGAATCGGAAGGCGACGCTGAATTGACGGATTCCGAGGCGGGTCGCCCGAACTTGGCACGAATCACCCGGCGCGTGCTACGGTCCGGCTCCCCCGATGCACATCCCCGACGGATTTCTCTCCGTCCCTGTTTCGGTGGCATGCGCGGGGCTTTCCACCGCGGCCCTCGGAGCCGCCACCTTCCGCGCTCACAAAGTTCTGGGGCCCCGCGCCGTTGCTCGGGTGGGCGTCACGGCCGCCTTCGTGTTTGCGGCGCAAATGCTCAACTTTCCGGTGGCGGGTGGGACGTCCGGCCATCTCATCGGGGGCGTGCTCGCTGCGGTGCTCCTGGGTCCGTCCGTGGCCCTCGTCGTGATGACCGCCGTTTTGGTCCTTCAGTGCTTGGTGTTCGGCGACGGCGGGATCCTGTCGCTTGGAGCCAATATCCTGAACATGGCGGTCGTGCACCCGTTCGTGGGGTTCGCGATCTATCGACTCGTTCTCGGGCGCCAATCACCTTCCGCGTTGCGCGGCGCCCGGCCGATCGCCGCCCTTGCCTTCGCATCATGGACCGCAACGGTCGCCGCCGCAGCCACGTGTGCGGGCGAGCTGGCCCTCTCTCGCGTGGCTGCCCCCTTGGTCATTCTCTCCGCGATGGTCGGCGTGCACGCGGTCATCGGACTCGGCGAGGCCGTCATCAGCGCTTTCGTCTTGGCCGCGTTGATTCGCTTGCGACCCGAGCGGGTGGATCGGGCGGGGAGCTCGGCGTCCTCGGTGCGCGTCGCGTCCGTGGTCGTGCCCGGCCTCGTGGCCGCGCTCGCCCTCGCCCTCTTCGTGAGCCCGTTCGCGTGCACCTGGCCCGACGGTCTCGAGCGTGTCGTTCAACATCTGGGCATCTCGCCGGCCATCGCGACGCTCTCGCTCTCGGCCCCCCTCGAAGGCTATGCCGTACCCGGCATGGGGAGCGGCCTCCGGACGACGGCGTTGGCCGGCGCCCTCGGTACGCTCCTCGTCTTCGGCGCGTGTCTGGTCCTAGGCCTCGGGCTTTCGCCTCGACGCATGCGTGACCACACCCAACCCCCGCGCCGCTGAGCACGCCATGAGTGGAACGCACCTCTTGCGAAGCTATGCGCACCTCGACTCGCCGATCCATCGCGTACGCGCCGGCACCAAGTTGCTCATCACGTTGCTCTTCGTAGTCGGAGTCGTGCTCGTGCCCGTGGCTCACCCGTTGTGGACGTGCGCGGCGATCGCGCTCTTGGTCGCCGTGGTCCTCGCGGCGCGCCTGCCGCTGTCGGCTTTCCTCGCAAGACTCGCGTTGTCACAACCGTTCGTGCTTGGCGTGGCCGTTCTCGCGTTGTTCCAGGGTCGGGGGCTCGCGGTCTTCGCGGCCCTCGCCCTGAAAAGCACGGCCTGCGTCGCGGCCGTCCAGCTTTTCGCGCACGTCACGCCCTTTTACGATTTGCTCGAGGTCTTGCGGCGCGCCCGGGTGCCTTCCGCGCTCGTCCTCGCGCTCGCACTGCTGCATCGGTATCTCTTCGTCGTCCTCGAGGAATCTCGCCGCATGCACCGCGCGAGGACGGCGCGCACTTGGCAAGCTTCCGGGTGGAGCACGTGGAAGTCGCTGGCTTCTGTCATCGCCGTCTCCTTCGTCCGAAGCACGGCGAGGGCCGAGCGGATTTCGATCGCGATGCGGGCTCGCGGGTGGTCTTGACCCGCGCAAAGCTTCGGCGCTGGGTAGGCGCCCTCAGTCGGGCGCCCGAACGGCCACGGGGGGCTGCGGCAGGAAGATGAGGTCGGGCTGGAGCGCGAGGTCGCACGTCGCGCTCGCGCGGAGAGCGTGCACCGGGTAACCGTTGGCTGCGCGCCGCCGATCGCCCACGAAAAGCGTACCGTCGAGCCAAACGCTGCCTTCGAGATCGAAGCCACCGCCGACACCCGCGGTCGACAGGGGGCTCTGGGCCGCGGGAGCAATCGGCGCCCCCGAGGTGGAATCGAACGTCACGACCGACGTCCCATTGGCGGCTGTTGCATCGGCCACGATGGCGGCCCCGCATGCACCCTCGATGGCAATCTCAGCGACGCTCCCGCCGAGATCGGCCTCGTGCGCGACAAGGGCAGTCGTGGAGGTGGCCGTCTCGAAGCGCTCGACGCCCGCCTGGGGCTCGACCGCGTCGTCGAAGTTTCCCGGGTCCGCGAGCCAGAGCACCCCCGTCTCGGGCTCCTCTCTCATCTCAAAGGGGTTGCGGCCGGCAAGCACGATGGTTGCTTCGACTTTTGCCGTCGCAATGTCGACCCGCAACATCCAGGATGGTTGTTCGGACGTGTAGGTGAGGTCGTTCAGGCGTTGCAGGGGCACGAAGGCTTTCTCGCCGGCGGGGGTCATGACAATCGCGATCCCCATCGCCTGCGGATTGCCATCGGTGTCGTAGGAGGACAGATCGAGGGTGTGAACGACCGCGCCGTCCGACGACAGCACGAGAAGCGTTGGGACCTCGTAGAGGGGGATCCACAGGGATCCATCGCTCGCCACGCCGACGTCTTGGGGGTCCGACGTGCCCGGGTGATCGGCCTGATGGACATTCCACTGCTGCGTGGGCGCACCGCACCGCGCGTCCAGCGCGAAGATCGTATCCTCGTCGCGCGCGACGTAGAACGCGCGGCCGTTGGAAACGGCTAGCGCGGGGTCCGCGCCAAGGTTGACACGCCCCGTCGTGGCCCACACCTGGCCTGCGACGGAGAGCGCTCCCACGGCGCTCGATGTGTAGTCACTCGCAACCCAGAGGGCATTCGAACCAGGGCATGTGGAGGGTGTGGGCGAAGCGACCGTTCCCCCGCACGCCACGAGCGCGATGCACCACGCGGATGCGATCCGCAAGCGCGGATTGCTCATCGAGCCCCCACGGTGTACCGCGCGCTCACGAGCAGTGTGCGCCCCGGCAGCGGGTACTCGAAGTAGTCGCCGATCGGCTCGTGCACGGGCCCAATCGCGCCTTCGTAGGTGCTGGTGCGAACGTCGAACAAATTGCGCGCATCGAGCGCCAAGCGCAGCGCGCGAGTGACCTCCAGACGCGCCCCCAAGGAAGCGAGCACGCGAGGCGGCACGAGGATGCTCCCGGCGTCGTCGGCCACCATCCCGCTGACCGCATCGACGCCGCCTCGCAGGCTCGCCCTTCCGAGCGTCAAGATCGCATCCGCCACGAGATCGTTCGAGGGCCGCCCCGGCAGCGCAGGACGAACGCACGGACCGACGGCGGCGACGCACGCCGCGTCGTTCTCCGTCGAAAGGCCCGTGTACGCCGCACGCATCTCGACGGGTCCGAGGGTGGCCCGCACGTCGACCTCCACTCCGAGCAGACGCGCGAGGCCGATGTTGGTCGCCTCCGAGCGCCCGTAGGCTCCCACCGGCACGAACGTGATGAGGTCGCGAGCCCACGTCGCGAAGCCTGCGACCTCCGCCGCGAGGCGTACGGGACCGAGGGGACGCGCGAGGCGTCCGCCGGCGTCGAGCGTCCACGCCGATTCGGGTCGGAGATTGGGGTCTCCCACGAAGGCGCCCCGATCCCCATAAAGCTCGACGAAGCTCGGAGGTCTGCCGGTCGCCCCGCCGTGGGCTGCGAGGGTCAGGTCGCCCAGCGGAAGCTCGATGCCGAGGTGGCCGGTGGGACGAAGCGCGCTGCCCGGGGTCGCGCTCGCGTCGCTGGACGGCAGGTTCGACCAATCGTCGAGCCGCGCCGAAGCGGCCCAGGTGAGATGCTCTGCCTCGCGCCACTCGGCGTCGAGCGCGGCGCCCGCCGAAACGCGCGTCGCTCCGGGAGGCTCGAGCGCGCCCACGATGTCCCCCGGCTCGAAATGCTCTGCGCTGCCGTCCATCCGGAGCTCCACGGTCGTCGACGGAATCGGACGGCCGCGCCAGCCGAACGACGCCCCCGCCGCCGCGATGAACTGGTCGGCGCGCGACGGTCCCAACGCCGACGACGCTGCGCTATCCGAGAGCCTCAAGCTCTCGCGACGCCCCCACCCCCGTGCGATCCATGTTCCGCGGCCCCCACCCAGGGTCAGTTGCGCCGAAGCGAGCTCGCGGTCCGAGTCGAGCTCCGCGAAGGGGGTCGGGCCCAGAACGGTGCCCGGTAGCTCCTGATGACGCGCCTGGGCGAGCGTCGTCACTGTCAGGGCGCCGGTGGTCTCGCCCGCCCAACGAACCGGCAGGACCCACGAGACGAGACCGTTGACGGCGGCATGTCCCGCGTTCTGCCGCGTCGCGTAGACGTCGTGCCCCGGCGTCGTGGCCGTGGGGTCGAGGTAGCTGAAGTCGTCGTCCGCACGCGACGCGCTGATGGCCGTCACGACGCGCGAACCGCCGCCCGCGCTTCGCACGTCGGCCGCGCGCAGGCGAGCCTCGCCATAGCTTCCGATCGCGGCCCATGTCTCCGTCGACGGAGGCAATGTGGGGCTCGGCGGGTCGAGAACGAGCGTCCCGCCGAGCGATCCGGGGCCGAGGCTTGCGGGCGCGAAGGTCCGGTGCACGCGCGCGACCGCCCCCGGCCAGAGAGGCAACGTCGCCAGGTCGAGCGACGGATCGGCCCCTCCCGTGAGCGGGACCCCTGCAAAGACGATCGCCACCTCGGTGGACGAGGAACCGCGAATGCTCAGCGTCGTGAACGAATCGTCGGCTCCGTAGCGCCGGACATGCACGCCGGGCAGCGGCTCGACCAAGCTCGCCGCGTCCGTCACTTCCCGCGCCGCGTCTCGCTCGTCGGCGCGCGACGAAAAGTCGCCCGCTGCGTCGCCGCGCACGGTCACTTCCTCCGTTTGCGCGCGAGCGCCACGGCCGAACGCCGTGACGGCAAACGCCAACGGAAAGGCCACTTCCCGGCGCACCGCGGGCTCACGGGAGCTCGGCGTGGACGATGGCGATGGCGTCGAGATCGAAGCCATTCGTGTCGGGCTTGGGGCCGGCGTCGGGACAAGCCTCGAGGGTCTTGTCGACGATTTTCACATACCGCGCGTGGGTCATGCCCACCGAGGCCAGATCGAGCGCGAGGCCCCCCGCAGCGACCGGGTCGATCGGGGAGATCCCATTGCCCGGCGCGGAATAGACGACCTGCCAACCCCCGCAGCTCCCGTAGGGAGGAGCGACGCCGGTCCCGTCGCTGGCGGTCGGATCGATAGTGGGCGTGCAGGGAAATGCCGTCCACGTCACGCCGTCGTCGCTGACGCTCACTTCGCCCGGCTCGGCGTAGATGTTGTTGGGGTTGCCGCCGATCCAGAACGGGTTCTCGAAGACGATGAAGTCGGGACCGGGGCCGTCGACGATCGCGTTCGGCGCGAAGGACACGACGATGCTGCCCCCGCTTCCGAGCGACACGACGTCGGTGCTTCCGTGGTCGGTCCCGCCCCCCACGGGCGGACCTTCCACGATGCCGGGCATCGCGGCTTGTCCGAAACCCGTGCAGCTTGTCGGCGTGAACGAAACGACCCCCGTGATGAAGCGATCGGCGCGCAGGACGGCGCCATCGCCGACGACGTAGCTGGGTGCGCCGTCCTGACTTCCGTACTCGCCCGGAGACGCCTCGCTTGCCGACACCGCGACGTCGGCGGCGTCCGCGACCTCGCTGCCCGCGGGATTCGGCGCGGGTTGCGACGAGCCACATCCCACCCCTGCCCAGAGCAGGCAGTGGAAGGAAGCGGCCCGCAGCCTCCCTCCGCCGTCGCTCAGGGAGCCGGCCACACCTGCGCCCCTCCGATGAATCCGTTCGTCAACGAGAACGGGTTCTGGCCGAGGATCGTCACGCCCCCGTCGCCCGAGCTGACGGACAGGACACTGATTCCCGCCGGCCCGCCATCCGGGCTGTAGTTCTGGGTCACGCCGAGGAGGTTCCCCTGCCCGTCCAGACTGAACGAATCCGGCGCGTTGGGAATCGCCGGGCCGAGCGTCGTGGTCGTCGGGTCCCACAGATACGCGGTGTCGAGCTGCAGAATCACGTGGTGCGGATCCATATAGAAGAGGGCTTCCGGGAACGCCGCTGCCGTGAGATCGAGAAGCATCTGAGTCGAACCGTCGACCAGGGAAACGGCCTCGACCTCTCGCTTGACGAGAGCACCGGCGCCGCCGTCGCCCCCGACCATGTTGCACCCCGTCTCGAGCACGAGCAGCCGATTGTTCGCGGCGTCGTAGACCATGGGCGACGCCCCGAAGGCCGGGTCGTACCCCTGCAGCACGTAGCCGGAGCTTACGACTCCCGCGTCACCCGTGCCCGCGTCTCCGTTGAGGGGAACGAGGGTATCGGTCGTCGTGTCGATGGCGACGATGGTCGGGCTCGTCGACGAGCAGAGCTGGCAGTAGCCGTTGCACGCCACGTCGCCGCGGTTGATGTTGCCAAGCAGGACATACACGCGCTGATTGGTCGCGTCGTACCAGCCGGCGGTCATCTCCACGTAGCCATCGCCACCGGCCTGAAGCTGGCTGCTCAGATCGATTGTGCGCAGGGGCGCTCCGCCGTCCGCGACGACCGACGAGTCGATCACCGCGATGAGGTTACGGGTGTAGCGCAGGACGTATGCCTTGCTCCCCGCACCGACGACGACGCCGTCGGGATCCGAGTAGGACTCCGCAAACCCGGAATCCGCTTCGTCGTTCAGCGCGACGTTCCAGGAAGATCGGATCACCCAGGGCTGCATCGGATCGAGTAGCGCGACGACGTCACTGGCCTGCTCCATCAACCAAGGGCTGGTCGGCGTGACGTACGTCGTGCCGATGAAGCCCGGGTAGGTCAGGCGGCCATCGACAGCTTTCGACTGAAGGCCGAAGGCCACGAGCTCGCTCGTGTTCGACCCGTTGTACGAAAGGAGCAGCCTGGGCGGCGGCGCCCCGCCGTCGGCGCTCGCTTCCGTCCCTCCGTCGAGCCCCGATGGCCCGTCGAGCGACCCGGCTTCCGAACCTTTGGCATCCGACTGCATGGAGGCGTCGCTCCCCGAGGCGTCGGGAATCGAGCTGGAAGAATCGTCACCGCTCCCGCACGCGAGAGCTCCGGTCGCGAACCATAGGGAAAGGCCGGCACGAACGACGTTGCGCATGGGTCCCTCCGCCACGCCCATCCCGGCGTGACCGATTGAAACGAACGACGCGCGTCGGATCCGGTCTCCGGACTTCCGGGTGTGGCGCCTTCGCGCCGCCTCCCTCGGACCCTTCCCAAAGTCTCGCGACTTCAGTGGCTATGCCCGAGATCGTCCCCGATTACCGTGGCGGGAGCCGTGCTGGATTTCCACCAGCTTCCCTACGACCAAACGCGTGATGGCACCCCGGGTGGCAACACACCACCCGACCGCCACGAGGGGTCTATACTCCTCCGTTCCCTGCAGTTCAAGCGTGCGGCGACCGCCTCCTCCTTTATGTCGGATCTCGAGCGCCCGTTTGCGACTCCTTCACTCGAGGGCTCACGCGCCCGGGTACCGCGTTACGGTCCGGCGCTGAATGCGCGCACCTTGCCGACGATGGGGCATAGCGTGGACGTCGCGGGCGAGAGGACCCCCGGAGCTGGTGGCCGCACCGCTGGAGGTGTTGATTCGAATCTCGCCGACGCCACCACCGCCGCCGCCGGGGTTCAAGGTCGCGCCCGTGAGCCCCGGCGAACCGTCGACCGTCGCTCCGGTGCCCCGTGCCCCACCGGCGGCGCCGTCGTTTGCATCGCCCTTGCCGCCGGGTGCGGGCACCGGTCGGCGGTCCCGTCGCCCGCGCTGCCGCCCGTATACGAGCCGCCTCCGCCACCCCCGTTCGCTGCGAGATTGCCGGCAACGGCGACGGTCGTCGCCTCGAGAAGGATGGACCCACCACTGCCACCCCCTGCACTCTCGCGCTATCATCGACCGATGAAGACTGCCCCTGTGACCCTCGTACTTCTCTTGGGCGCCTGTTCTTCCTCCACCGCGCCGGGGACGGCGAGCACGGGCCAGGCGGGGGGATCCGGCGTCAGCGAGGGCGGCGCCCCAGACTCCGCCGTCGGCACAGGCGCGGGGGACGCCGCCGAGGGATCGGCCGGGGGCGATACTTGGTCCAACTACGCGCAGGGCTTCTTCGCCATGTATTGCGTGGAGTGCCACGCGGCTGGCAACGCGACGCGCGACTACTCGACCCTGACCGACGTCGTCCGGGACCAGGTCCTGATTCGGTGCGGGGTGGCGGCGTCGCAGGATCCAACGTGGAACTGTCCGGCATCCCTACCGGCCAAGCAGTTTCCCATCAGCAATGCGACCGGGTCGAACCCGAAGCCAACGGACGCAGAGCGAACCCGCATCGTCGCGTGGATCAACGCCGGACTGCCTCAATAGGGGCAGGCGAGAGATCCTTCGCTCGCGCGCGCGAGAGCCTCTGGGGCGACCGGTCCCGCCCACCGCGTGCTGCGCTCCCGGAATGCGTCGCTGCCGCTGCCGCAACCTCCCCGAGATCGACCCAACCGACGTTGGCACGAGTTAGGCATCGAATCGACGGCGGAGAATGCTTCCCATGAACCACATCCATTGCCACGCAATCTTGGGCGTCTCTTCCCTCTGCCTCGCTTCCGTTGGTTGCGGATCCTCGCTCACCGTGGGCAGCGCTCATATTCGCGAAGCCGACCCCGAGCGCGTCGGGCAGTGCGCCTTTCTCGGAACGGTCGTCGGCCACGCCGGCAGCTTCGATTCCTCGCCCGTCCACGACGCGCAGACCGAAGCCCTCAACGCGGCGGCCGAGAAAGGCGCCACTCGCGTCGTATGGGTGAGCCTGAGCGTGTCGCGCGGAGCAACGGCATTCGCGCGCGCATACCAGTGTTCCGGCGGATGATCGTTTCGGGCGCACCGGCCCGGTTGCACGCCCCTTCGCCGGCCGCGGACCCGCGGTTCCAGCGCGTGGCCTCCGCCGACGACTGGGAGCTCTACGGCGTGTGCGGGAGCCACATGGATCCCGAGCTGCGGGTGAAGGGCGCGCATGGCCCGACTCGGCTACTCGAGCCCGAGTGCGAACCGAAGCGCGTCGTCGAGCTGACGGCACTTCGCCGCGGAGAGCACGCCGGCGCGCTCGAGCAGATCCGCCTTCGGCACCGTCACGAGCCAGTCGCAATTGACGACGCAGTCGCGTGGAAGCCCTTCGCGACGGCCGACCTTCACTTCGACCGCGTAGCCGCGCACCGTCGTGGTGGCGGGAGCGACGATGACCATCGCGCGCACCGCATAGGCCTCGTCGCGCGAGAGCAGGACGACGGGACGTTTCTTGTCGACGAGGGCCCACCAGACTTCGCCTCGCTTCACGCGTCCTCCCAAGCGAGGCGCGAGAGCGCGCGGAGGGCGCTTTTGCGAGCTGCGACGAGGTCTTCGCGTCGCTCGGGGTGCTTCTCGTGCGCCTCGATATAGTGCTTCACGCTGCGAGCACGGACGGCCTCTCCCGTCAGCGCGAGCAGGGCGCGGCTGATGAATGCGCTGCGACTCTCACCCGTCCGCGCGCGAACGGCCTCGACTCGCTCGAGGAGATCGGCGTCGATGCTGCAAGCGATCTTGGCTGCGTGGGCCATGGTATGAAGATATCATACCGTAGGTCGACTCGGAATGCCCCGATAGGACCGCCCTTCCAGTGTCGCTGAACTGACCGTCCCCTTTCGGGACACTCGGTTCGCCCGCGCTTGCGTGCCCGACCCCGATCGCGCGGCGTGCGCCCGCTCGTGCAGACGCAGTAGGGGGCGTCTCCGGCTCTCCAAACTCGATCGCGAGCGACTCGACCTCTCCCATCTCGCTCTCCACGCGGCGTGGCTGCGCGTGCGGCACCCGATGACGGGCGCCGACCTCGGGCTCAAGGCGCCGCCGCTGGAGGATAGGGCGTCTTTCTGGGAGTCGTGTCCGCCGCGGCGGCGCGCGAGAGAGACCTCCGCGGCGCCCCCAGGGTGATAAGCTTCTGCGACGAACCATGGCCTCGGGACTCTAGCGCTGTGAATTCCCTCGATCGGGCCGACATCGAGCTTCCTGCGATTTCGAGCGTGGCTCGACGGCAATGACCGAACCTGATGTCGGGTCGGCACTCCAGCGCATCAGCGCGGCTCCGGCGCCCAGGAAAACCGTTCGCTCTCGTCGGCGGCTTTGGCGTCTCGCGCCGCGCAGAAGTGCGCTTCACGCCCGACCTCGACCTTGCCGTCGACGTTCGCGACGACGCCGAGATCGAGGCGATGGTGCGCGATTTGCGCATGAGGCGGTACGACGTGATCGCCCTCGTCGAGCACGACGACGCAAAGAGGCTCGCGACGGTTTGCCTGCGGTCTCCGGAGGGCGTCACGGTTGATCTTCTGACTGCGAGCTCGGGGATCGAGAGAGAGATCGTGGCGCGGGCTCCATCGAAGGCATTGGTCCCGTCCCCGTGGCCCAAGCCGAGGACCTGCTCGCCATGAAGGTGCTTTCGATGGACGAACGCCGACTTCAGGATCGGCTCGATGCCATCCGGCTGCTCCCGACGTGACTCAGGTCCGCCAAGACCTGCGCTGGATTCAAGACAGAGGCTTCCATCGCCGGCAGGACTTGCAAGCCAAGCTCGATGCACTTCTCGAGAGCCTGCGGCCGGGATGACCGCACATCCCAAAGACCAGATGGCTAAGCACGCCGGGTGCCGTCAGCCCGGATGGCATTTCCGGGCTCGATCGGAGCGACCCCCTTGTATCCTCCGCTCCCGAGGTACCGGATGTCCGAAAACCCTTCCACACCCGACCCAGAGGACTCGGTCCAGGTAAAGACGTCGCGTGCTACGTTCGAGACGTCATGCCTGACACCTTGGCCGCCATCTCCCACGCCACGGAGCGCGAGCGTCTGTTGCTCGCTCTGCGACGCGACTACGATGGCCACGTGGAGCCACTGGCGAACAAGCTCGGCGCTATCGAGGCGGTGACCCAGGCGCTCGCGGCGGCCGGCGTGGCCTATGCGCTCATCGGGGGAGTGGCGGTGGGCATTCGCAGCGGAGTCCCCCGTGCAACGCTTGACGTCGATTTCGCAGTTTCGAGTGGTGCCGACCGAGGGTCTCTCGTCGAACGAATGGCCTCGCATGGGATCCGGTTGCGCGGACGGTTCGCCCACAGCCTTAACTTCGTGCACGATGGCGGAGAGCCCGTTCAGCTCGCGTTTGACCCGGTCTTCGATCCCATGATCGAGCGCGCCGAGCCGTTGCGATTCGGTGACGTGCAAGTCCGGGTCGTCACGACCGAAGACTTGATCGCCATGAAGAAGCGAGCGGCCGCGGACCCTGGAAGGCGTCGGAGCAAGGCGCTCCGCGATCAGGCGGATATCGCTCTGCTCGAGGGCGACGTGCCCGACGCAAACGAGGGCTGGTAGCGGTCGCGTCGGGCCGAGCGAGGCTCCCATCTTCGGCTGCGGTTCCCAAGGATGTCCACGAGCAGGTAACTCGGACGCGTTCGTTCGTTTACGGCTGCGGCGCGATGCGTCTCCGGTTCGGGTCGAACCGGCCCGGCGGCGGTGGGCGCGGCGGCGAGTCGTCGCCTGCGCTTCCGAGGGGAAGAACCATCGAGCGCGTGTTGCCATATGGATTCGACGTCGCGCCCGCCGTACCGAACGGGCTCTGCTCGGCCCCCAAGTCCGCGTGCTTGGCGGCCTCGATGTACTTGCGTGCGCCGAAGATCGCCATGGCCGACAACACCCCGACCATGGCAAGCACCATCATCCCTGCACCGGCACCACCGGTAGGAGCGGCGGCGATGCCGAAAAGCGGCGCAAGGATGTACGCGAAGACGTTGCGCGACACCGGCTCGACCGTCCCTGGGCGCTGGTATTCGCGCAGCGCCGCCGCGCGCTTGCAAAGGAACGGATGGCTCGAGACCAGTTCCATGACACTCATCCAGAACGACCCCGACTCGAGCCGCTGCTCTTCGAACGCCGCGAGGTCGACGCTCGCAGCGTGCCTACCTCCGGCGGCAAGAACCGCCAAGCCCCGCGTCGACTGTTCGAGGTCGCTGGCCACGGCAAGGCCGCAGCGATCGCACGTGTACTCCCGCGCTCGGCTGTAGGCCGGGCCCAGCCAGGGAACGAGGCGGTAGGGCGCGAGCAGCGCATTCCACTTCAAGTGCCCCGCGGCGAGGTGCCCGAGCTCGTGGGCGAGGATGAAGTCGAGCTGGCGAGGGTCTTGGCAAGCGTCCGCCAGCGACGAGTAGATGATGACGAAATTTCGCGAGAGAAGCTTGGTGGCAAACGCATTGAGCAGACCGCCCGACTGCAGAAGGTACACGTCGGGGACTTGGCTCATGCCGAGCTTCTCGGCAGCGGCTTTCACCTGAGCGTAGAGCTGTGGGAGCTGACGCTCCGAGATGCGCACGCCGTTGCCTTTGACGTTCGCGAGAAATAGAGCGTGCACAAACAAGATGAATACGAGGATGAGCGCTCCGTAGAAGAGGCCGACGATGGTCACGGCGAGCGCGATCCACGCGATGACGGAGACAGCCACACCAATCGCGAAGAGCGGCGGCTCTTTGGGAGACCGGAGAAGTCGCATGTCGAGTGCCATGGGCAGCTCCGCGGAAAGTGGCGAGGGGCCACTTGGGGGTTTATTTTTCAGACTACGTGAATGCGCCACGCTCAAGACAGAGAAAAGAGAAAGGCGGGCGCGGAGGGCGCTTGCCGGCGCAACTCCCTCCGCATCCCTCGGTTGTGCTCTCATCGCATCCGGGCGTTCGCCCTAGCCAAAATGCGAGTGCCGGCCGAGGGGACGCGACGGCTCGCGAGAGACGCGCGATGCGTCGCCCTCGAAGCGAGCTACCGTCCGGAGCGCGCGCCGTTCACGAGCAATCCGAGCCGGCTTCGGCGACCGCCCCATGCGCGGTGCGCTCGAAGACGTCGACCAGGAGCATGCCCGCAATCATAGCCCCGACGAACACCAGCGCAGCCGGGCGCCCGGTGACAAGAGACGTCACCGCAGGCCCCGGGCACAGGCCGCTCAGACCCCATCCGACGCCAAAGACCGCAGAGCCCAGGAAGACTCGCCGGTCCACCTTGCCGTCCACCCTGGTCAGGTGAAAGCGATCGTCGAAAAGCGGAGCCGCGCGTCGTCTGCTCAGACGAAACGCGACGGCGGAGACGCTGACCGCCCCTGCCATGACGAATGCGAGGCTCGGGTCCCATTGACCAAAGAAATCGAGAAAGCCGAGAACTTTGCTTGGATGCGTCATCCCCGAAAGGCAGAGCCCGAGCGAGAACACGATGCCGGACAGGAGTGCGGCCAATCCGCGCTTCATGGCGTGGACCCGTGCCGAACGCAAAAGACCGTCGCGGCGGCCACGCCCATAAACGTCATCGTGGCTGCGATAGAACGCGGGGACAGGCGACTCACGCCGCACACACCGTGACCGCTCGTGCAGCCGCCAGCGATTCGAGTGCCGAGCCCGACGAGGGTACCGGCCAGCGCGAGCAGAGGCAGCGAGCTCACGGTCCAGCCGTCGAAGCTCGTCGGCGAGACGACGCGGGCCACGACCCCGCCGCCAAGCAAGCCCGCGAGGAACAGCAGGCGCCAGTCGACGTCGCCAGGACGGAATCCCGCCAGCCCAGCCACGATGCCGCTGATGCCGGCGACGTGGCCATCGAGCAGGAGCAGCATGGCCACGGCAATGCCAATCAGAACTCCGCCGAGCAGGGGGGCGATGAGCGCCGCGGCTCCGTGCGTCACGCGGCCGTCAGATCCCGGATTAACGGAAAGCCAGCCTTTGCCCAGCTCTGCGTCCCCCCAGTCAAGTTGAAGACGCGCGTGAGCCCGTGGCTTTCCGCGATCCGAGCGGCGGTCTGGCTACGAATGCCTGCGGCACACACGAAAATGAGCCCGTCGCGCACCAACGTGGCTTTGGCTTCGGTGCGGAGCTGCCCGAGCGGGACGAGACGCGCGCCGGGAAGGTGCCCCCCCGCCCACTCGCTCGGCTCGCGAACGTCGATCACTTCGACATCACCGGTCGCGATGAGGTCTTTGGCCTGCTGCACCGTTACTTGCTGGACCATGGTGTCTATAATAACGAACACCAGGCGTCGTGCAAGGCCGTTTGTGGCCGATCGGGCGTACCGAGCGTGAGCGCGCCTCAGGCCGCTGCCGAGCGTGCGATTTGGGTCAGGAGCAGCCGAGCCGTATCCACCCCGCACGCCTTCAAGATCTGAATGCGCGTGCCCGACTTGGCGGCTGCGCGCTTGGCGATGTGGACCGCGTTGTGACTGTTTGTTCCCGTGACGATCACGACGACGTCCGCGCGCTGCACGAGCGCCACGAGACGCTCCTTCCCATTTCCTCCCGTGCGGCCGTTGTGCACCTCCACCTCGACGCCTAGCCACGCACCCAACGACACGATTTCACGCTCCACTCTATCGTGACCGCCCACGAACCCGACGCGAACGCGGCGACTCATGTGTCTTTGATAACATTAAATATGTCTTCTGTACCGGATGCCGATGGCGCAGGCGATGTAGCGCCATTTGTGCCTTGATATGGCGCTGGTGGGGCGTGGGACGTCGACCGAGCTTGACTTAATATCTACGATAACAGACGCTATATCCATTGGCGCGGGCAAACCTCGAGCGAGTCTCCAGCCACGTGCCAAAGGCAAAGCCGGCCGACGGAGCGCCACGACGTAAGCCCGGAGGAGCGGAGATCGCTTCGTCCGCGCCTTCCGCGGACCTCACCCCGGTTCTTGGCGCCAACCTTCGCAGCGTACGCCGGTCGCGCGGGCTCTCCCTCGCACGCCTCGCGGAGGCGTCAGGGGTGAGCCGCGCGATGTTGTGCCAGGTGGAGCTCGGCAAGAGCACGCCCACGATCAACGTTCTGTGGAGGATTGCGCGCGCGTTATGCATTCCGTTTTCGGCCCTACTCGGCGATGGCGCCGAGCCGCGCTCGGTCGTCGTGCGCGCCGGCTCGTCCAAGGTGCTCACGTCCCACGACGGGACTTTCGCATCACGGGCGCTCTTCCCGGCAGGCCGCCCGCAGCGGGTCGAGTTCTACGAGCTGCGGATCTCTGCGCGGTCCGCGGAGCGCGCCGAGGCCCATCCGCCGGGCACCAAGGAGAATCTCGTCGTGGCCCACGGGGCGCTCACTGTGAGCGTTGGAAAAGCTCGCCATAGGCTCGAGCTTGGCGACGCCATCGTCTTCGACGCGGATGTGCCTCACGAGTACGCCAACGACGAAGAGGAGGATGCGGTGATTTACCTCGTCGTGACGTATGAGCGGAGCGAGCACCGTCTGCTCGACGTGTGATGGCTCAACGCGGAAGGACGAGCGGGGCGTTCGCGCACGATCGTCTGCGTCTCAGATGCTGCATAGGCTTCGCAATATCTTGGATGAATTTCTTCGCGCGAAGACAGAAACAACAGAGAGGAAGACACGACTCCATATTTCTCCACCTAGGCACCGCGGACCGCTTGTACCGGAGCCCGAGCGAAGACTAGGGTCGATCCAGCTCTCATCACCCGTTTACCATTCACAGCCTCGGAGCCATTCACATGACCGCCGCGCATCAGACTCTCGGCGCCCCCGCCGCCCGTCAGCTCGCCAACACCACGAAGACGCCGCCGCAATGGGCGGGCGTTACCCCCCGTTGGCTCGTGAGCCTTCTTCCGTGGACGCCGGTTGAAGCCGGGACGTACCGCGTGAACAAGGTCAAGGAGGCGAGTGACCAAGGCATCGGCATCGAGTGCAGCCCGAGCGACGGCGCGGACATCCCCGGAGCCTTCGTGGACTATGAGGAGCAACCGCGCGAGTACACGCTGAGCACCGTGACGACGACCCTCGAAGTGCAAACGCGCATCTCGGACCTGTACAGGAGCCCGATGGATCAGGTGCGCGAGCAGCTTGCCGTTCTCATCGAGATGGTGAAGGAACGACAGGAAAGCGAGCTCGTCAACAACGCTACCTATGGTTTGCTTACGAATGCCGCACCCTCGATGCGAATTTCCACGCGTGCCGGGGCGCCCACCCCCGACGATTTGGACGAGCTCATCTCGAAGGTCTGGAAGGAGCCGGCGTTCTTTCTCGCGCATCCGCGGGCCATCGCCGCTTTCGGGCGCGAGTGCACGTTCCGAGGTGTTCCCCCACCGACGGTCACGCTCTTTGGGTCGCCCTTCCTCACGTGGAGGGGGATCCCTCTCGTGCCTTCGGACAAACTGAACGTCAATGTCGGCCCCAAAGGCCAGACGACCAACATCTTGCTCATTCGTACGGGCGAAAAAAAGCGCGGCGTGGTCGGTCTCTTTCAGCCCGGCATCCCGGGAGAGGTGAGCCCGAGCTTGTCGGTCCGCTTGATGGGCATCAACCAACGAGGCGCGGCCTCCTATCTGCTTTCGCTCTATTGCTCCGCAGCGATCTTGACCGACGACGCCCTCGGCGTCCTCGAGAACGTCGATGTGGGCGGCTACCATGAGTACAAATGAGGGGATGCCGGCCTCGCCCCCTTCGGGGCCCGATGGCGAAGCGGCCGACGTCGCGGCCGCGACGGCTATAGGGCAGGCGCTCCAGCGCCTGGCCAGCGAGTTCTTTTCAGGAACCCAAGCAGGCGGCCTGTCTCCCCTGTCCGGGACGGCGATCGGGGCTCCGATCGATTTGCCGACCTCGCTTGTCCCGGCAAGCGCTGGCGCGGGCACGCCGGCCGTCGCAGCCGCGATCCCCATGTTCGCCGCGCCGAACCCGGGTCCCAGCGCGCTCGCCGTGGGCGCGGGCGGCGCCTCGCCGTCGGTGACGTTGCCGCCTGTGCCGGGCCTCCTGAAACAGCCGCCACTCGTGACCGCGCCGGCACCAAAAGAGGCCGATCTTCGCGCGATTCCCACTCAGGTATCGGAGCAGTTCGGCTCGCCGTCGCCGATTGCGCTTGCAGGCAGTCCACTGCCCTCGGCTTCGACTCCCTATTTCTTGGAGCTCGCGGGTCTGCCCACGTCGGTCCCGGTTGCGCCGGCCCCGCAAGCTGCCCAGCCGTCTGGCCTCCCGCAAGCACAGCTCGCCAACCCCACCGGATCGAATCCGTCTTTGGATCCTGGGATTCAGGCACCCGCGGCGCCGGCGTTCTCGGCGTATGACTTTCGTCCTGAGCTCGTGCCCGATCTCGGGACCGTCGCCCGGCCGTTCGATCCCAACGCCGCCAAACGCGACTTTCCCATTCTTCAAGAGCGCGTTCACGGTCGTCCGCTCATATGGCTCGACAACGCAGCCACGACACAAAAGCCGCAGGCCGTGATCGACCGGCTCTCGTACTACTACGAGCACGAGAACTCGAACATCCACCGCGCGGCCCACGTGCTTGCCGCGAGGTCGACCGACGCCTACGAGGCCGCGCGCGACAAGGTGAGGCGCTTTCTCAACGCTTCTTCTTCGAAGGAGATCGTCTTCGTGCGTGGGACCACCGAAGGCATCAACCTAGTCGCCCAGAGTTGGGGCCGTCGGAACATCGGCCCCGGCGACGAGATCGTGATCACTTGGTTAGAGCACCACGCCAACATCGTCCCCTGGCAGCAACTGTGCGGCGACAAGGGTGCGCGTCTTCGGGTGGCGCCGGTCGATTCGCGCGGACAGGTTCTCCTCGAGGAGTACGAGCGGCTGCTCAGCCCCAAGACCCGCCTCGTCTCTTTCGCGCACGTCTCCAACGCGCTCGGCACGATCTTGCCCGCACGCGAGATGGTCGAGGCGGCTCACCGCTACGGCGCGGTCGTCCTCGTCGATGGCGCGCAGGCCGTCTCGCACATGCCGGTCGACGTCCAGGCCCTTGATTGCGACTTTTACACCTTCTCGGGCCACAAGGTCTTCGCGCCCACCGGCATCGGTGTCGTCTTCGGCAAATCGAAGCTCCTTGAGACCATGCCGCCATGGCAGGGCGGCGGAAACATGATCGCCGACGTGACCTTCGAGAAGACGGTCTACCAGCCGCCTCCGGGACGATTCGAGGCGGGTACGGGAAGCATCGCCGACGCCGTCGGCCTCGGGGCCGCCATCGACTACGTGAGCGCCATCGGAATGGACACCATCAGCCGGTACGAGCGTGAGCTTCTCGAATATGCGCACGGCCGTCTTGCCCGAGTCCCGGGGCTCACGATGATGGGCACCGCCGCCGAGAAGGCCGGTGTGCTCTCCTTCGTGCTCGATGGCGTCCGAACCGAAGACGTCGGAGCGGCGCTCGACCAGGAAGGAATCGCTGCGCGAGCGGGACATCACTGCGCCCAGCCGATCCACCGTCGTTACGGCCTCGAAAGCTCCGTGCGCGCGTCGCTCGCTCTCTACAATACCTGCGAAGACATTGATGCCCTCGTCGCGGCTTTGCTTCGACTCCAAGCAGGGCGGCCGCCCCTGCCCAAGAGCTAAGACCCAAGACTCGACGGCACCGAAGCCATCGGAGTCGGTGCGCGCGGCCCCCTGCGATGCCGAGGCGCACCTCTTGGTGAACCTCGCATAGTGTCTTTCAAAGCATCGTCAGACGGCACCCCCACGTTCCGTGAGGCGGTATCCACAGCCGTTTGCGGCCTATATTTCGATTCCAGGGGCTTGACTTCGTAGTCTTGTTTAGTAGAAGTACGTCTTCTATCGCGTCCATGGGCGCGATTCACGTTGAATCGAGGTGTTTGCCATGTCCTTTTCCGTACGATGGGGGGCGCTAGTCGGGGGGGCAAGCGCTCTATTGCTACTTGCTTCGCGCGCACAGGCGGCCAATCCGGCCTGCTCGAGCTTGGGGGCCACGGTGGTCTACGGGGCCGGAGGTAGCGCGCAGCAACCCTTGCTCACGCAAATCGGAACGCAGCTCGCGCAGCTCGCGTCCCCAGTCTACCTCGTCTACTCGGACGGCGGCTCGGCCTGCGTGGGCTACGGCGCGCTCGTCACGCCCACAAACATCACGGGCACGGCGGTCTACTGGGACGGCACCGGAGCCACATTGACCTGCACGCTCGACGCCGGAGGGGACCCGGTCACCTTTGCCGTCATGGGCAATGGTCCAGCGCTCTGCACCAGCGTCCCTGCGCCCGATGGGAGCGTGACGTTCGGTCAATTCCTCGGGCCGGTGCAGCCGGTCGACTTCGTCGTGCCCGCTCAGTCGAGCCAGCAGTCGATCAGTACGGCCGCCGCTTACTATATCTGGGGCTTCGACGCCTCCGACGCGGCGCATACGGTCGCCCCGTGGAGCACGCCGGCCAACATCTTCACGAGAAGCGCGAGCTCTTTCGTCAACCTGTTCGTGGCTTTGGACACCGGGGTTCCAGCCGCGACGATCGCCACCAAGGGGACGCTAGTGGCCACCAATGCGCTGACGCTCAGTGGCCTGAGCGCCCTGAACTCGACCGCTCCCGAGTCCGGAATTGGCTTCGTCTCCGGAGAGGTCGCGGACGGAAACCGCAGCTCGATCAAGGTGCTTGCGTATCAACACAGCGGGCAATCGTGCGGTTACACGCCCGACTCGGACAGCACGGCCGCGTTCGACAAGGTCAACGTTCGAAATGGGCAGTACTGGCTCTGGTCCCCGGTTCACTTCTTTGCGGCAGTCAATGCCCAAGGGCAAATCACCGATGCGAATACCGCGGCGCTCATCGGCTACCTCGCCGGAACAGTCACGGCGCCGGCAGGCATCGACGTCTTTGGGGCCGAGCTCGGGGCTTACACGGTTCCGCAGTGCGCGATGCAGGTGTGGCGGGACGGAGATCTGGCGCCTCTCTATTCCAACGCCCCCGCCGCCCCTTGCAGCTGCGAGTACGACTTTGCGACGAATAACGCCCTCAAGCCTGCGACGTGCACGACCTGCACGTCGGATTCGGGCTGCACGACGGGGCACTGCCGCAACATCGGCCCACCGCTCAACACGGACGCCGGCGGCGCCAACGTTGGCTACTGCGAGGTGAACTGACATGGCTTCCCTGAAGAACCTCAAGCTTGCGGGCCTCGCGCTCGGCGCTGCATTCCTCGCACCCGCGCTGATCTCCGCCTGCTCGAGCAGCAATAACAATCAAACGCCTCCGGTCTATGGAAACGCGGACGCCGGAGACGCGACCGTCGAGGACAGCGGCTCGCCGGGGAGCGATGCCGAGGCCACACCGGATGCAAGCGCGCCGTCGGGCGACGCCGGTGACGCGGCGAGCTCCGACGCTCTGCTGGAAGCTTCGACGTCGAGCGACGCGCAAGATGCGGCGAGCGACGTCGCCTCCGACGCGGCCCCGGCCTGCACTCCCTCGCTCACCGACGCAGGTTGCTGGGTCTGCCCCTCGGCCTCGGACGGGTCCATCGAGTTTTTGAACCAGTGCTACGGCACGGGCGTCAAGTGCGTCTCGTTCGACAACACCAGGCTCCCTGGGTTCGACGCCGGCCTGCCGCCCCTGAACTAGCGGCTGGCCGTGGCCACGCGCTGTATCCACGTGGCGGGCCTCGTGCTCGCCACCGCAGCGATGCCATCGGAGGCGCGGGCGCAGACGCCGCCCGCAGCTCCCCCGGCCTCGAGCGACGACGTCGAAGTCCCCGCCACGCCCCCGGCATCCGGGCTGTCGGTGTCGCCGGCAACTCCTATTCCAGGGTCGGCCCCAGCGCCTTCTCCGGCGCCCGCGCCCATCGAAGCGGCCGCTCCCGAGGCGGCCGCCGCTGCTCTCCAGCCCGAAGGATCGTCGACTCGCGAAGTCGCCGATCTTCGAGCCCGCCTCGACGCTCTCGAAGCCAAGGTCGCCGTCGCGCACCTTCCGGTGCGAGAAGAGCAGTCGAGCCTTCCCACGACTTCCTTCGACGCAAGCCCTTGGTCGCGCACGTGGGCGCGCGGCTTTGCCCTCAGTGGGTACGTCCAGGGTCAGTACCAGCAGAGCCAGCTCTCCGAGGACCAGCTCGACGCCAACGGCAACCCGCTCAATCAGAATCGGTTTCTGGTCCGACGTGCGCGCCTTCGCGTCGATCGGGGCTGGGACTTTGCCTTCGCGACCTTGGAGGTCGACGGCAACAATGTGAACGGTCTCGCCTTCGGTCTGCGGCGTGCCGAAGCATCGCTTCTCTGGCGAGCGCGCAACCCCTCGGCGCCGCCGCTCATCACGTTCAGCGTTGGGCTGACGGATATCCCCTTCGGCTACGAGCTATTCGAGCCCAACCGGACCCGGCTGTTTCTGGAACGCACGACCGCATCGCGAGCGCTCTTTCCGGGAGATACGGACTTCGGAGCACGCGCGGGGGGCGCGGTGGGCTTCTTCCGCTACTCGGTCGGGATCTACGACGGGACGCCCGTCCCGGACACGGAGCCGAGCGCGGCGGGATTCGACCCGACCTCCGAGAAGGACATCATTGCCCGATTCGGTGCGGAGACTCAGCCGGCCAAGGATCTCGGAGTTTCGGGCGGAGTCTCCTTCGCACGCGGAACCGGTTTTCATCCAGGGACCACGGCAACCCAGAACAGTCTGCAGTGGCAAGACATCAACGAGAACGGTGCGGTCGATCCCGGGGAGATCATGGGAGTGCCCGGCCAGGCCGCAACGCCCTCGAAGACGTTTGGTCGCTGGGCGCTCGGCGTCGACCTTCAAGTGCGGTTCAAGACTCCCCTAGGTCGAGGGCTGGCGTACGGCGAAGCGTACGTCGCGAGCAACTATGACCGCGGCCTGCTTGTCGCGGATCCCACCCTAACCGGTGTCGACTTGCGCGAAGTCGGCGGGTACTTCGCCTACGTTCAGGAGATCACCGCCTACGGGCTCGTGGGGCTTCGCGTCGATGCCTACAACCCGAACAGCGACGCTACGACGCAGCGGGGCGGCAATATCTTGCCGCTCGACCAGACGATCACGACCTGGTCTCCGCTGGTCGGCCTCGTGCTCCCGGGGCGCGCTCGACTTGTGTTCGAATACGACCACATCCTCAACCTCGAGGGGATCGATTCACGGGGCGTGCCGACCGATCTGCGCGACGACCAGTGGGCGCTCCGATTGCAGGTGGAGATGTGATGCGCGCGGCCCTACTCGCCATGCTCTGGCTTCTCCTTCCCATGGCTTCCTGCACGGGACCCGAGGTGTCGGAAACAACGGGCCTGCAGGAGCCCATTCGCGTCGAATCCGGTCAGTTCCTTCCCGGAAACCTGCCCGGCCTTGTGCCTCCCGATGGCGGCGCAGGGATCGACCCACAGGTCACGGACGTGACGATCGCCAACATTGCCTTCGAGCCTGGCGCGAGGGGAGTCAATATCTCCGGCCACACGAGTGTGGACGCGCAGGCGGTGGCCATGCGGTTCGCCGACATCGGCAGCGGCTACTGGGTGGTCCCGGTCGGCCCTCCGGATTCGACGGACAACGGCCTACTGACCTGGACACTTGCGGCCGACTTCGGTCTCAATGTGCCTCCGGGCTTCCACAATCTTCTTTTTGCGGCAATCGGGGCCAATGGCTCCAGCGGAACGCAATACGTGCTGCCGCTTTGCGCCGATACCCCGGTCCCGGACAACCTCAACGCCTGCGTGCCGAAACGGGCACCCCCCGCCGCCGTTCTCTCGCTGTCTTGGGACACCCCAGTCAATCTCGATCTTATCGTCCAGGATCCGTTGGGCCGCACGATCGGAGGGGCCGTCACGGCCCTGACCGCCGACGGCGGCATCCCGGCGAGTAGCGCGGCGGCCAACGTCTTCCTCGATCGCGATTCGAACGCCAACTGCGTCATCGACAACATCGATCGCGAGGACATCGTCTGGCAGACCTCTCCCCCGAAAGGCGAGTACGAGGTCTGGGTCGACCTCTTCTCCGCGTGCCATCAAGCCGCCGTCACTTTCACGGTGTCGCTCTGGCTTCCGGAGCCGTCCCCGGACGGTGGGCTCTCCCACCTCCAAGAGCAGCAGCCCCCCGTGGCATTAGGCGAGCTCACGGCGCTCCAGGCCAACGGCGGGGCGGGGCCGGGCCTGTACGCGGGCTCGTTCATTCTTCAATGAGTCGACAAGAGAGGTAAAGCCCGATGCTGGTAGAACGACTGTCACGGATTGCGCTGCTTGGCAGCACATGGGTGCTCTATCTCCTGCTCGGCCTGTCCGTTCTTTCGATCGCCTCGGCGATCGAGCGGTGGTTTTTCTTCGCGCGGCGCTCGGACAACATCGATTCGCTCGCGGCGCGCTTTTCGGAGGCCCTCGAAGTCGAAGACTTCGACCTCGCGCGCCAGGTGCTTCGCGAGAGCCGTTCCATCGAGGCCCGTGTCGTCTTGACCGCGCTGAGGTGGGTGCACGGCGGGCCTCGCGCGCTCGCGGACGCGCTCGATGCTTCGATGGCCAACGCTCGGGGTCAGCTGACGAGATCGACGTACTTACTCGGCACCCTCGGCAACAACGCCCCCTTCGTGGGCCTCCTCGGGACCGTGATCGGCGTCATCGAAGCCTTTCATCAGCTCGGGGACGCCGGGCAAAACAAGGCCGCGATGGGCAACGTCATGGTGGGTATCGCCGAGGCCCTGGTGGCTACGGGCGTCGGCCTTTTCGTCGCCATTCCGGCGGTCGTCATTTACAACCTCATTCAAAAGAAAATCTCGGAAGTCGAGACGGGCGTGCAGGTGCTCGGCAAGCTCGCGGGAGCATTCGCGGAGGCGCGTGAACGAGCCGGCGAGGTCCTTCCCCGCATGCCCGCGGCGTCACCCGCCGAGTCAAAGGTCACCTCACTCGCCGACTCGAAGCCGTCGTTGGTCGCGAAAGCGCGCGCCGCGGAAGGAGGCTAAGCGTCATGGGAGCCAACTCGTCGGCCGGGACCCCGGGGCCCATCGTGGGGATCAACGTCACGCCGATGGTCGACGTCGTTCTCGTTCTTCTCGTCATCATGATGGTGTCGGCCACGTACATCGTGCAGCAGAGCCTTAAGGTCGAGCTGCCGAAGACGGTCACCTCGGACGAGGTCGCGACCTCCCCCGCAGCGGTCACCGTGACGCGAGACGGCGCGTTCCTCTTCGGTGGGACCCCCGTCAACGAGCCGGAGCTCGTCGACCGACTGCGCGCAGCGGTTCGCAGCAATCCGGACATCAATCTCATCATCACGGCAGACACGCACGCCTTCCACGGCAGCGTCATCCATGTCGTCGACCTCGCCAAGGTCGAAGGGGTGAGCAAATTCGCGATCAACGTCGATCGCTCGAATTGACGGGTCATGCGAATGGGTGCGTCGCGTTTTTTCGCGGTAAGCCTCGGCGGCCACCTTCTCCTCGGTGCGGCGCTCGGGGCCGTACCGCCGCGGTCGCGCCACGAGGTCATCGCCATCTCGTTTGTGGAGACCAAGAAGCCGAGCGCGCCCGCGCACCTCGACCCACCGCCCAAGAGCACCCCTCCCCCCCCGCCGGAGGTCCACGCGTTGCGCGCGAAGACCGCCCCCGCGAAAGCGGAAAAGGCGCCTCCGGTCGAAGCGAGCGCCCTTGCCTCTTCTTCGCTCGACGCTCTCCCGGACTTCGGGCTCGCGCTCTCGGGCGGAGGGGTCGGCGGCGTGGCCGTGCCCGGCGGCTATCCGCGCGGTCTCTCGCCGGCGCCCGGCGCCGCCAAAACGCTCTCCCGATCGACGGCTTCGAAACCCGGCGACTGCTCCGAGGCGACCCCGAAGCCGCGCCTGGTCTCGCAGGGCGCACCTCCTGCCTACACCGACGACGCTCGCGCGGCCGGCGTCTCGGGGAAAGTCCGCGTCGAGATTACCGTCGACGACCGCGGTCGCGTCGTCCGAGTTCGGGTCATTCAGGGGCTGGGCCACGGCCTTGACGAAAGTGCGCTCGCCTCTGCCCGCGCGATGACTTTCGACCCCGCCGTTCGATGTGGCAGGCCGGCCTCGGCAACCTTCAACGTCTCTTTCAAGTTCGCGCCCCCTTGAGAGGTCTTGCTTTCGCTTGGTCGGCGGCCTTTTCGGTGACGCTCGCGGGAGCGGGAACGGCGCGCGCACGTGGAAAAGACGAGCCTGCGGCTCAAACGGCTCACAAGCTGACCAAGCCCCCGCGCCTCGTGCATTTCGTGCAAGCGCCGTATCCGGAGAGCGAGAAAGCGGCCGGGCGCGCCGCGTCGGTGGTGCTCGAGCTCGGGATCAACGCGTCTGGCGCCGTCGAAAAGGTGGTCGTCAAAGAGTCCGCGGGAACGGCGTTCGACGCCGCTGCTGCACAAGCCGCAGGCCAGTTCGTCTTCGAGCCGGCGGAAGTCGACGGAAAGCCCGCCGCGATTCGGCTCCTCTATCGCTACGCATTCGTGCTCCGTACCGAGGCGCCGACCACCGGGATCCTTGCGGGTCAGGTCCGCGACGTGCGCACAAAAAGACCTTTGGCGGCCGTACACATCACGGTCGACGGCGGCCGGAGCGCCACCACGGACGCCGACGGCTACTTTCGCTTCGACGACGTGCTCCCGGGCAAGCACACCATTGCGCTCTCCGGCAGCCACTTGACCGAGCTTCAAACCACCGAGAGCCTGGAAGCGGGACGTCAGACCACGGTCACCTACGACGTCGAGCCGCAAGACCAAAACAAGCCCGCCGAGGACCGCGACGACCTGGAGATCGTCGTCACGCCGCCTGCGGTCGAGAAGCAGGTGGTCTCGACCGAAGTGAGCGCCGACGAGGGGCGACGCATCCCGGGTACCCAAGGCGACGTTCTCAAAGTGGTGGAGAACCTTCCGGGCGTGGCCCGGGCGTCGGTGGGTTCGGCACAACTCGTGGTGTGGGGCGCGGCGCCCGAGGACACGCGCGTTTTCGTGGACGGCGTGCCCATTCCGAGCCTCTACCATCAGGGCGGGTTTCGCTCGGTCATTCATTCCGACATGGTCAATTCGGTCGAGCTCTTGCCGGGCGGTTGGGGCGCCGAGTACGGACGCGGCATCGGCGGTCTCGTGAACGTGCAGCTCAAGCCGATCGAGGGCGACGGCGTTCACGGCAGCGTCTCCGGAGATCTCCTCGATTCGGCAGCCGACGTTCGCGCGCGGTGGGGCGAGCGCGTCGCGGTCGAGGTTGCCGGTCGAAAGAGCTATCTCGACTCGGTTCTGCCTCTGTTCACGTCGCGCAACGTGGGCCAATACGTGCCCATCCCACGCTACTACGACGCGCAGACGCGAATGATCTGGGACGTCTCCCCGGGAGAGACCCTGGAGATCGGGGGCCTGGTGTCCTCGGACACTGTCGACGACACCGTCCCGAGCGCCGACCCGACCAGCGTGCAGCAGCAGACCCACGACACCTCCTTTCGGCGGATCTGGCTGCGCTACAAAGCGCGCGCCTCCGACGGGGCCGAGATCCTCATCGTCCCTTCGTTCGGGACCAACTCGGACTCGCTCGTGGACCAGTTCGGCTCCGTCCCCACCAATCTCGACGTCGAGGCCGCCGTCGCGAGCCTGCGCGCCAGCTGGAGAAAGAAGGTCGCGAGCTGGGTGACCCTGACGGCAGGAGTGGACGGTCAATTCGTCCAAAGCCGCTTCAGTCGCACGGGCTCCAATACGTCACCGCCGCGCACGGGGGACGATTACGTTTTTGGACAAGCGCCGACCGATGAGATCGCGCACGACGAAGGAACCACGGTGGCGGCGAGCATGGCACCGTTCGGGACCGCGGACTTCTCGCTCATGGACGGCACGCTGCACATCGTCCCCGGTGTGCGCGTCGACCCGTATCTCCTCACCGTGAGCAGCAAAGCGCCGACCGTCGGGAGCACCCCGCCCACCGGGCTCTTCTCGGAATCCACGCAAGTCGAGCCCCGCCTCGCGGTGCGGTGGAGCCCCGTGCCTGCGCTCACATGGAAGGCCGGATGGGGGATCTACCATCAGCCCCCCGCGCCGGCGGACCTCTCGGCGGTCTTCGGAAATCCGACCCTGGGGCTCGAGTCCGCCGAGCACCTGCTGGCGGGCGTCTCCGTGGGCTCGCCCGACACGCTCTCGTTCGAGATGACCGCATTCCGGACGACATCGCAGAGCCTCGCCGTGAGAAGCCCTCTCCCTTCGCCGCTCGTGGCCCAGGCCCTTGTCGCGACAGGAATCGGGCGCTCGCGCGGCCTGCAGTTTCTCGTCCGAAAGCAGCTCTCCAAGCGCCTGTTCGGTTGGATCACGTACACGCTTTCGAAGAGCGAGCGCGCCGACGCCCCCGGAGCTCCCTATTACCCCTACGACTTCGACCAGACTCACGTGCTCGGAGCGCTCGCCTCGCTCAACCTCGGAGGCGGGTTCGAGGTCGGAGGGCGCTTTCGCTTCGCGACCGGTTACCCGAGAACGCCCGTGACCGGCGCCTACTTCGACGTGCAGACCGGCACCTACGAGCCCTTCTTCGGGCAGCTCAATTCCATTCGCATTCCTGACTTCGTCCAGGTCGACGTGCGCGTCTCCAAGCGCTTCACGATGGGCCAGAGCGCGATCGAGGCCTACCTCGATTTGCAGAACGTCACCAACCGCGCCAACCCGGAGGAGATCGTGTATTCACCCGACTACTCGCAGAGGCGATACATCACGGGGCTGCCGATCCTCCCCGTCGTGGGCGCGAGGCTGACGTGGTGACGCGCGCCGCTGTCGCCGTCGTCATGTGCGGAGCGGCTGCCTGCACCCCCACGTTCAGCGACGAGACGACCATCGTGTCGGCTCCGCGCCTGCTCGCCGTCCAGGCCGTGCCTGCCGAGGCCGCGCTCGGCGATGGGTTCACGATGACAGCTCTCTACGTCGGCCCCACGGGGCCCGCCGACCCTTCCGGCTTAAACTGGGCGATCTGCCTGCTTCCCAAGCCGCTCGGTCAGCCAGGCCCAATCAACCCCGATTGCTTTGTCGATGTCTCAGCCGGGCTCACGCCGCTGGGTGCGGGCGGATCGGTGGAAGGCACCGTTCCGGAGGACGCGTGCCAACTCTTTGGTCCTGACAGCCCTCCGCCGCAACCGGGGCAACCAAGCGCCCGCCCGACGGACCCCGACTCGACCGGCGGCTTCTATTTGCCGGTACGCATCGGGACGGGCGACGGGCAGTGGGCGGCAGCTCCCGAGCGTATTGCATGTGCACCGAGCGGGCTCACCCAACAAGTCTTCACCGCGTTCTCGAGCGGGTATCATGTCAACGAGAACCCGAGCGTGACGTCCTTGTCCGCGGTCGGTGCCGACGGCGGGGCTACCCCCATCGCTCCCGACTCCCCGGGCGTCGCGAGTGCGTTTGCCGTCTCCGCGGGCGAGCACGTCTCGCTCCGTGTCGAGTGGCCGTCCTGTCCCCCCACTACAACGCCGTGCGCCGGGGCCGAGACGTACCTCTATATCGATCCAACCACCAAGCAGATCTCGACCCAGCGCGAATCCATGGTCGCGTCGTGGTATGCAACCGCCGGAGCCTTCGACGTGGACCGCGCAGGACGGGCCGACAACGATCCCACCCCATCGGTAGACAACGGATGGACGGCGCCGCCGTCCTCGGGGCTCGTGCACGTCTGGCTGGTTCTTCGCGATTCTCGCGGCGGCGTGGGATGGGAGAGTTATACGATCAAGGTGCCGTGAGCCCAGTAAGCGGCGCCACGCGGACGCTCTGTCGAAGACCGCGAAGCTCAAAGGTGGAACAGGGCGTCGGCTCCGACGACCATGGCAAGGGTCGCTCCCGCGATGACGACTTCGCCGATCGCGCCCACAAGGAGCGGTCGCAATCCCTGCTTGCGGAGCTCGGCAAAATTGGTCTTGAGGCCCACGCCGGCAAAAGTGAGCAGAAAGGCCCAACGGCTCAGGTTTGCGAGGCTGGCCACGTGCTTGGGATTGAATGCGCCCGCGCTCGCGAGCGCAGAGATGACGAGAAATCCAAGCACGAACTTCGGGAACTTCGACCAAACGAAGGCCACCCGCGAACCTTGCAGCTGTTTGCCCGCCTGTGCTGCAAAGTAGAGAGCCACGCCCAGTACGACGAAGCCGATCGTCGCATTGCGCGCCGTCTTTGCCAGCACGGCCCACTTGCCGGCCTCGTCCGAATAAAGGTTCCCGGCGGCCGTGACCTCGGCCGTGTTGTCGATGGCAAGGCCGACCCAAAGGCCGAACGTGTGATCGCTCATACGAAGCGCGTGACCGATCGAGGGGAAGAGAAACAGACCCACCGCCCCTAGAGCCAGGATCGCTCCCATCGCATAGGAGGTGTCCTCGTCGTCGGCATCGATGGCACCCTGGGTAGCGATGATCGCGGACACGCCGCATACCGACGAGCCGACGGCCAGGAGCGCGGTGAGCTTGGGGCCCAGCTTGAACGTGCGACCCAGAAAGACCATCAGCGACCCGGCCAAAGCAAACTCGAGCACGATGAGCACGAGGCTGAGACCGCCGAGCCTGAGCACGTCGCCGAGCAGGAATCGCACTCCGAGAAGGGCGATGCCCACCTTGAGAAAGAACTCGTAGGTGTTGATTCCCGGCAGAAAAATCGCGAAGAGTCTGGACCTCGCGAAGAGATTGCCAACCACGAGACCGAAAAGAATCGCCCACAGGACGTACTCGATGTTGGGAAGGGCAACGTGGTGCGCCTTTCCGTATCCCCGGAGCTGCGCCTCCGCCGCCTTCCCCGCGTCACCGATCGCGAAGAGGAGCGCGACCCCGGGAATCAGCGCGAACGCTCGGGAGAGAAGACCCGCGGGCAGCGAGCCCCCGCGGCTCGCCGCCTTCGCGGACGCGGCCGCGGGGTCGGCTACCACGTCACCCCCGAAATGAGGCCCGCGCGAACCAGCGCCGCAAGCCCAAGGGCGACAAGGAGCGCGACCCAGTCCGCCGAGAGCCAGGCCAAGCCGCGACTGGACGCGGTGGGCTTGGGAGAGCTGGGGGTCACTTGGATCATCGAAGGTCCTTGCGTCTGGTGTGCCCCGATGCCGCCGTCGCGTGTCGGCATCGGGGCTCGCCCGTGGCAATGTGCACTATGGGTTGACGGGCGTCACCTCAGACCGCCCGATCTCACGCCCCGATCGATCGCGCGCTACCACAACGACCGCATCGAGGAGCGCGTCGACCTGAAGCGCGGTGTCGAGACCGTTCCACGCCACGGATGCGACCCAGCCGCGAGGGGCGGGGATCGATGCGTCGACGATGTCCCACCTTGCGACCTCCGTCGCCCCATTCCAAATTGCGTGCACCACTGTGTCGCCATCGAGGGTGCGGTCGGCAGTGGCTACCGGCCGCGTGTCCGGCTCACCGATCCACTCGTAGCGATACGCCCGGTAACTGTTGTACCCCGACGGAAGCGACGCATCGAAGAGGAGGTCGTTCTGCTCGTCTATCTCGGAGAGTCGAGGCAGGGCCCCCCAACCGATGAAGGTGTCCCCGTTGTCGAGCCCTTCGGCGTTGCCCTGCGAGCCCGCCTGCAATCCGTCCGGATGCTCGAACGAGCGCTCCAGAGTCGCGGTCTTGTTCCGATCGTCGTGGCGTACCCAGATGACGCGCGAGTACGGCAGTACGGATGGGGAAGCTTCGTTGTCGAAGATTCGGATCAGTCCGTGGTCGTCCACGGCCGTGGGATTGTGCTGCCACGCGAATGCCACGTTCGGACCCAGGACAAAGTCGGTCTTGGTTCCCCCGAGTCGCCAGAGGATCGCACCCGAGTGCCGATCCACTCGGTAGGCGGCCCATGCGTTGCGCGCACCCACGAGGAGGTTTCCGTCCTCGTCGAGGCTCACGGCGTTCAGGTGAAAGTAGTCCCAGGCCACGGTGGGCGACGCCGGCCTGGGCGCGTGACTCTCGTCGAGCCCCACGTGGTCGAGGCTATGCCACTCGAACAGCACGCGTCCATTGTGGATATCGATCTCCTGAACGACTCCTTCGGTCACCAAACCCGAAGTCGGGCCTCCCACCGACGACAGGTCATGCGAGACGGTGTTGTAGGCTGTGATGAGCGCCGTACCTTCGGGGGTGAGGTGGAACTCGTGGATGTCCGCGATGAGCCCGTTGCCGGCCTTGACCGTCGCAATGACGTGGTAGTTTCGGTCTGCGATATAGTCGGTGGTGGGCCCGGTCGAAAACTCTCCCAGGCTTTCGATCCACGTGATGACCGGCTGGTCGTGGTACCGCTGCACGCGCAAGTCGAATGCGGTCGTCCCCGTGGGAAGCTGCTTGAACCATACGGGGCGTCCCTGGCCGTCGAGAATCTCGGCTCCCTGGACGGCCGCCGGGGCGGCGGACGTGGGAGTTAGAAGGATGAGGCCAGGCGCGGTTTTCGGGCTCGACTGGAGAATGGTGATCGGCACGGGCTGTAGATCCGCAGGGGCGACGGCCCCACCGGACGAGTCCGCCAGGGCGATCGCCGCGGTAAGCGAAAGAGAGAGAGCTCCGACACTCGCGTTACGAAATGCTCGAAGAGATGGTTTCATGACATCGAACCTCCGGTTGGGAAGAGACACAGCCCAGCGGGATTTCTTCGGTTCGACGTCCAACCATCTCGGCGGCTGCGTGGCGCGGCGTTCGATTCATCGCCGCCCACGATGTCCTTTTTACAGGACACCGTCAAGCGCTTTCTCGAGCTCGACTCCACCTTGTTCGCGGCGTGAAGCGTCGCACTACGGAGAGGGACGGAGGACTTGCGTTCCGCAGCGCGTCCAGTATGATGGACATCATGATCCAAACCCTGACCCCGCTGCAGGCACATGAGCTCTTGATGCAGGGCGACGTGGACGTCATCGACGTGCGCGAGCCGCACGAGTGGCTTGGAGGCCACCTGCCCGGGTCGCGGCACATTCCTCTGGGGCGCTTTCGAGAGGGGCCCAAGGCGGCTCTCCCACGCGACGGCGTCATTTTCGTCTGTGCGGCTGGCGTTCGTAGCCACACGGCCGCCCGCTTGGCGGAGGCCGTCGGCCTGACCCGTATCTACAACATGGCGGGCGGGACCCGCAGCTGGCAAAGCGCGGGGCTCCCGCTCGTCACATCCGACGCGAGCGCGGCTGCGTGAGACCGCAGAGCGCGTCCGCGCTCAGAACGGCCGCGGCAACGAGCGTGCAATCTCTAGAAGGATTTGACGCGGTCGTCGACGCCCTGACCCTCGCCAACACCGACCTTCTTCAGCACCGCGTCCGAGGGCCGGCACGGCCAGTGCTCCCTTCGGGGGCCGGGGTCGCCAGCCTGGCCGCGGATTTGCGGGGCGCCTTGTTTCCGTGGCACTTCGGAACCGGCGGAGTGTCCGGCGAGACGATCTCCTATCGCGTTCGGCACGCGCTCGCGCGATCTCTTTCAGGCTTGCTCGAACAAGTGGGCCTCGCGCTGCAATCCGAGTGCGAGCACGGACACGCGCCGTGCACGCGTTGTGCTGAGCTCACCGTAAGTATTCTGGAGAAGTTTGCGGCTCGCCTGCCCGGCGTTCGGGCGTTGCTCGAGACGGACGCATGGGCCGCGTTCGAGGGCGACCCCGCGGCACGGAGCCCTGACGAAGCCGTCTTTTGCTACCCCGGCATGTTGGCGATCCTTCACCATCGAGTGGCTCACGAGCTCGATGCACTGGGAGTTCCCCTCATCCCACGAATGATTTCCGAGCTTGCGCACTCCGCCACGGGTATCGACATTCATCCGAGCGCCCAAATCGGCTCCAGTTTCTTTATGGATCACGGCACGGGCGCGGTCATCGGCGAGACCTGTCTCATCGGCGATCGCGTACGCCTCTACCA
>Ga0070761_10000176_pt1 | contig 41620 bp, 40 predicted proteins | sample HubBroMetageREF1_FD_66724 | JGI IMG/M metagenome (GOLD analysis project Ga0070761, IMG submission 66724) | Reference soil microbial communities from the Hubbard Brook experimental Forest, New Hampshire, USA - Hubbard Brook CCASE Soil... | ecosystem: Environmental > Terrestrial > Soil >... | reverse complement strand
TTGGCGTTCAGGGTGTCGATGACCGTTTCGATCAAGAGCAGATCCACGCCGCCGAGCAGCAGCGCCCGCGCGGCGTCCAGGTAAGTCGCCACCAGCGCGTCGAAGTTAACGCTGCGAAAGCCCGGGTCGTTGACGTCGGGCGACAGGGAGCTCATGCGGGTGGTGGGCCCGAGCGCCCCGGCGACGAAGCGCGGCTCGCCGCTGGCGGTGGCGAACTCATCCGCCGCCGCGCGCGCCAGCCGTGCGGCCTTGTAGTTAAGCTCCGGCACCAGCGCCTGCAGTCCGTAGTCAGCCTGCGACACCGAGTTGGAATTGAAGGTGTTGGTTTCGATGATGCTGGCGCCGGCCGTCAGATACGCGCGGTGGATCCCGGCGATGACCTCCGGCCGCGTCAGCGTCAGGATGTCGTTGTTGCCGCGCAAGTCACGCCCGTGCTTGCCGAAGCGCTCGCCGCGGAAGTCGTGCTCCTCCAGACGATGCTGCTGGATCATCGTGCCCATGGCGCCATCCAGAACCAGGATGCGCTCGCGCAGCATCTGCCTGAGGCGCTCGATGCGCGCGCGGCGCTCAGGTTCATCCGCAGGCTCGACCGCGAACGGCGCCGCGGCGGCGGTAGCGGGCGCGGCAGCAAGATCCGCGTGCGGCGCGCGGGCCTGCGCGTCTGGCGCCGTGCTGTGCCCGCCGGCGCTCACTTAAGCGACCCCTGCGCTGGCGGCGGTGGCGGCCCGCAGCGGGCGCAGTCCGAGGGCGTGGCAGATCGCGTAGGTGAGTTCGGCGCGATTGAGAGTGTAGAAATGGAATTCCTGCACGCCGTGGCGGACGAGCGCCTGCACCTGCTCGATCGCGACACTGGCGGCGATCAGGCGGCGCGTTTCCGGGTCCTCATCGAGCCCGCTGAAGCGCTCGTGCAGCCACTGCGGAACCCCGGCGCCGCACGCCTGCGCGAAGCGCAGAACCTGCGGAAAGCGCGTGATGGGAAGAATCCCCGGCACAATCGGCGCGCCGATGCCGGCAGCGGCGCAGCGATCGCGGAAGCGCACAAACAGGTCCGTATCGTAGAAGAACTGGGTGATGGCGCGCGTGGCCCCCGCATCGATCTTGCGCTTCAGATTCGCAAGATCCGCAGCCGCGGAGCGCGCTTCCGGGTGAACTTCCGGGTACGCCGCGACCGACACCTCAAAGGGCGCGACGCCCATGAGCCCGGTGACCAGGTCCGAGGCATAGTCGAAGCCCTGCGGGTGTGGCACGTAGCCGCTTTGTCCGCGGGGCGGGTCGCCGCGCAGCGCGACCAGCTGACGGATGCCCTGGTCCCAGTAACCGCGCGCGATGTCGAGGATCTCCCCGCGCGCGGCGCCAACACAGGTCAGGTGCGGTGCGCCGGTGAGCGTGGTCTCATCCTGGATGCGTGTCACGATGTTGTGCGTGCGCTCGCGCGTGGAGCCGTCGGCGCCGTAGGTCACCGACACAAAGTGCGGCGCCAGCGGCGCCAGACGTTCGACCGAACTCCACAGTGTCGTTTCCATCGCGGCGTCCGCCGGCGGAAAGAACTCGAACGACACACGGATCGGGGCCGGCTGCGTACTCATGTGAGCGGACCTGCGACGCGCGCGCCGCCGGCACCCGCGATTCGTCCGGGGAGCGCCGCAGCGATACGACTGACGGCTGCCAGCACATGCTCGCCATCGGCCTCGATGGGGCTGAGGTGCTCGCAATGCAGCCCCACCGCGTCCAGCAAGCGCCGCAGCCGCGCCAGCGGATGCTCCACCACGCGTTCGTGCGCATTCTCGAGTGATTCGTAGCGCTCGAAGATCCACAGGCGCCCCGCCGGCGCCATGAGCGCCCGGGCTTCCGCCAGCAGGGCCGCCAGCATGTCGGCGCCGGTGGCGGGGTGATCCAGAATCACCGCATCGAAAGAAGATCCGGCGCGCGCCAGTTCCTCGACCGCGAACGCCGCGGCGCTGGCAGCCCGCAGCACACGACAGCTGAAGCCGCGCTGCTGCGCAAACGCCGACGCGGCCTGTGCCGCGCGGCGCGAATGCGCGATCGCCGTGCACTGCCGGGCCGCGGCGGCGGCAATTTCCAGCAGCTGCAGGTGTTGCACGCCCACGACCAGCACGCTGCCCAGCGGGGCCGCAAGTCCGCTGGCCGCAGCGAATCCGGCGAGCGCGCGTCCGAGGCGCGACTGCGCGCCGTGCGCGGGGTCCTGGCTTGCAGGCGCGGCGATTGCCCGGGCGCGTGTGCGGTCACCGAGCAGTACCGGATCGCGCCCTTCGAGTTGCGCCAGCAGGCCCCGTACGAAGCTCGCCGCCGGCGCACCGGCAGCGAGGTGGTAATGGACCCATTGCCCCTGCCGCGAGCGCTCGATCAGCCCGGCCTCGCACAGGATTCTCAGATGCCGGGAGACTCGCGGTTCGCTTTGGGCCAGCACCTGCGCGAGGTCGGAAACGCTGAACTCCGCATCGGCGCAGAGCGCCAGCAGCCGCAGCCGGCTCGGTTCACCCGCGGCACGCAGCCACTTCAGCTGGAGTAAGTGGGATACACCCATCTATGAATTGTACAAATCTTTAATTCCTGGCGACAGCACTTTGGCTCTGGACGGTGAATCCGGTTCGCCGTGTAAGCAAAGTCGCCCGGAAAGTCGCCCACGCCTGCTGGCGGACAACGAGATTGCTCCGCTAATGAGACAATCCGCGGCCGCTGGGCCCTAGTGGATCGCGGCTGATCCACCCTCGGGTGGATCCTCGGGGAACAGCGTTTCGACGTCCGCAGCGCTGAACCGATACGGCCGATGGCAGAACTCGCACGTAACGGTCACCGCGCCCTGCTCCTTCAGTACGTCACGCACCTCGTCCTCCCCCAGAGCCCGCAGGAGACCCGCGACCCTCCCGGAGCTGCAGCGGCACTCGAAGTGCACCGGCGTGCCGCGAAACAGCCGCAGGTCGCGCCCCGGGAAGCCCTGGGCGAGCAGCTTTTCAACCGGAGCGTGCAGCAGCAGCGCCGCATCGACATGCTCGATGCCCCGCTGCGCTTCGTCCCACGCGACCGCCACCTCCTGCGGATGCTGCGCGTCGGCGTCGGGAAGCCTTTGCACCAGGAGCCCCGCGCCATGGGTGTCGTCCGCGGCGAGTAACACCCGCGTGGGCAGCTGTTCGGAGGAAGCGAAGTACGCCTCCAGCGATTCCGCGAGCGAGGTGCCGGCCAGCGGCACGACGCTCTGGTAGCGCATGCTCTTTTCGTCCGCTTCGATCGTCACGGTGATCCTGCCGTCGGTGCCGACGAGCTGGCGAAACACCGCACCGCGGCGGGTATCGCCGGCGATCTCCAGGACCGCCGCGGCATCGAAGCGTGCCACCGCCCGCAGCCGGAAATCGTGTGTGCACTGGGCCACCAGCAGGCTGAGCGCACCATCGCCCTGCAGCTGGAAGGTCAGCGTGCCGCGAAACTTCAAAGTGGCCGCCAGCAGCACCGAGGCGGCCACTGCCTGGCCGAGGAGATCCCTGACTGCCGGTGGGTAGTCAGCGTGGGCGCGCAGCTCGCGCCACGCGCCCGTAAGGCGCACCCAGTGACCGCGCACGGGCCGCTTTTCGAATATGAAGCGGCGCACGAGGTCGGTCATCATCTGCCCTTAGCCGCGCAGCTTCCGCAGCAGCAGTTCGTTCACCTGCGCGGGGTTCGCCTTGCCGCCGGTCGCTTTCATCACCTGGCCAACAAAAAAGCCGAACAGCTTGTCCTTGCCCGCACGATAGTCGGCGAGCTGGCCGGGGCTTTGTGCCATCACCTCATCGATCACCCTTTCGATTGCGGCGGTGTCGGTGATTTGCCGCAGCCCCTTGTGCGCAATCACCGCATCGGCGCTGGCCCCGTCCGACCACATGGCCTCGAACACTTCCTTGGCGATCTTGCCGGAGATGGTCTGATCCATGATGCGCGCCAGCAGCCCGGCGAGGCGCGCGGCCGGCATCTTGCCGGCGGCGACCTCGAGATTTTCCTTGTTGAGCGCCGCTGCGAGCTCGCCCATGACCCAGTTGGCGGCGAGCTTGGGCTCCTGCGGCACCTCGCGCACGACGCTCTCGTAGTAATCAGCCAGCTCGCGGCTCGCGGTCAGGACCGCCGCGTCGTAGCCCGACAGGGTGTACTGCGAGACGAAGCGCGCAGCCTTCTGGTCCGGCAACTCAGGCAGGCTGGCGCGCACCGACGCGATGAACTTTTCCTCCAGCACCACCGGCAGCAGGTCCGGGTCGGGGAAGTAGCGATAGTCGTTGGCTTCCTCCTTGGAGCGCATGGAGCGCGTCTCACCCTTGTCAGGATCGTAAAGGCGGGTTTCCTGCACGACCTTGCCGCCGGCTTCGATGAGCTCGATCTGTCGCCCGACCTCGAAATTGATGGCGCGCTCGATGTAGCGGAAGGAGTTGAGATTCTTGATTTCCGCGCGCGTGCCGAACTCCTGCGCCCCGATCTTGCGCACCGAAACGTTGGCATCGCAGCGGAACGAGCCCTCCTGCATGTTGCCGTCGCAGATTTCCAGGTAGCGCACCAGGGTGTGCACCTTCTTCATATAGGCGACGGCTTCCCTGGCCGAGCGCAGATCCGGCTCGGAAACGATTTCCACCAGCGGCGTGCCGGCGCGATTCAGGTCAATGCCGGTGACTCCCGGCAGCCCCTCGTGCAGCGACTTGCCCGCGTCTTCCTCGAGGTGGGCGCGGGTGATGCCGATGCGCTTTTTACCGCCGTCCTCGAGTTCGATGTCGAGCGCCCCGTTGGCGACGATCGGCAGCTCGTACTGGCTGATCTGATAGCCCTTCGGCAGGTCCGGGTAGAAGTAGTTTTTGCGCGCGAATACCGACCGCGGCGCGATACGCCCGTTGATCGCAAGTCCCAGCTTCACGGCCATGCGCACGACTTCCGCGTTCAGCACCGGCAACACGCCGGGGTAGCCCAGGTCCACCAGATTCGCCTGCGCGTTGGGCGGCGCCCCATACGCGGTGGCGGAACCGGAGAAGATCTTGGACCTGGTCGCAAGCTGCGCGTGGATCTCAAGCCCGATGACGGTCTCCCAGGCGCTCATGCGTACCCCGGCGGCAGGCGGGTGTGCCAGTCGGTGGCACGCTGCAGGGCATGCGCCACGCCCAGGATGCGTGCCTCGCTGAAGTGCGGGCCGACAATCTGCAGGCCCACCGGCAGGTCCTGCACAAAGCCGCACGGCACCGACACCGCCGGCAGGCCCGCAAGGTTCGCGCCGATGGTGTAGATGTCGTTCAGGTACATGGTGATGGGATCGGCCGTCTTCGCACCGAGTGCGAAAGCCGGTGTGGGCGTGGTGGGCCCCATGAGCACGTCCACATCCTGGAAGGCGCGCGTGAAATCAGCGCTGATGAGCTGCCGCACGCGCTGCGCCTTCAGGTAGTAGGCGTCGTAGTATCCGGCCGACAGCACGTAGGTGCCGGTCATGATGCGCCGCTTCACTTCCGCACCGAAACCCTCGCCGCGGGAGCGCCGGTACAGATCGGTGAGATCGCGCGGGTTCTCACAGCGGTGGCCGAAGCGTACGCCGTCGAAGCGCGCGAGATTCGAGGAGCACTCGGCGGGGGCGACCACGTAATATACCGGCACCGACAGCGGCAGGTTCGGCAGGCTCACCACGCTGAGCTTCGCTCCCAGCCGCTCGTACACCTGCAGCGCCTCGCGCACGCGCCGCTCGTTCTCCCGGTCGAGCCCCTTGTCGAAAAACTCCTGCAGCAGGCCGACCTTGAGTCCCGCGAGCGGCTGCTCGAGCGCGGCGACATAGTCCGGAACCGGCGTATCCACGCTGGTGGAATCGTTGCTGTCGAACCCCGCCATCTCGCGCAGCATCAGTGCCGCATCCGCGGCGCTGGCAGTCAGCGTACCCGCCTGATCAAGGCTCGAGGCGAAGGCAATCATGCCGTAGCGCGAGACGCGGCCGTAGGTGGGCTTCAACCCGGTGATGCCGCACAGCGCCGCCGGCTGGCGGATCGAGCCGCCGGTATCGGTCGCCGTCGCGCCGGGGATGAGGCGCGCCGCCACCGCGGCGGCCGAACCACCCGAGGAGCCCCCGGGCACGAGGCTGGGGTTCCAGGGATTGCGCACCGGCCCGAAGTAGCTGTTCTCGTTGGAGGAGCCCATCGCGAACTCGTCCATGTTGGTCTTGCCGAGCATCACGGCGCCCGCGCCCTTGAGCTTCGCGACCACGGTGGCGTCGTAAGGTGAGACGAAGTTCTCGAGGATGCGCGAGCCGGCAGTGGTGCGCACGCCCTGGGTGCAGAAGATGTCCTTGTGGGCGATGGGGACACCCGTCAGTGCACCGCCACTGCCAGCGGCCAGGGCACGGTCGGCGGCCGCGGCAGCCGCCAGCGCCGGCTCGCGAGTCACCGAAATGAAGGCGTTGAGGCTGCCCTGGGCGCGCTCGATGCGCGCGAGCAGCGCCGTCACGAGCTCGACGCTGGAAAACTTCCGCGCCCGCAGCCCCGCGGCCAGCTGCGTGAGTGTGCTGCCGTGCAGATCGCTCACATGCCCCTCACTCGATGACCTTCGGAACCAGGTAAAGCCCGGCCGCGACCTGCGGCGCGTTCAGCTGGTACTCCTCGTGGCGGTCGGCCTCGGTCACCAGGTCCGGCCGCAGGCGCTGCGACAGCCCCGGAAGCGGGTGCGCCATCGGGGCGACGTTCGCGGTGGGGGCGCGGTCAAGGGCACCGATGAAGTCGACAATCCGCGACAGTGTCTCCTGGTACACGGGAATTTCAGCCGCGGTGAGCTCCAGGCGCGCCAGGGCGGCGATGCTTGCGATCTGCTCGCGTGTGAGGCTCATGGGAGTGGGAAGGATGCGTGGATAGAATGAGAAAACCTGCGCAAAATCATACATGTTGCCTTGCTCAATGTCCTGTCGGTTGCTAGATTACGCGCCACTTTTGGCGTACTCCCGCCGCCCTTCCCCGGTTGCTTCATGTTCAAACGTCTGCGCGGTTATTTTTCCACCGATCTGTCGATCGATCTGGGTACGGCCAACACGCTCATCTACGTGCGCGATAAGGGCATCGTCCTCAACGAACCCTCGGTCGTGGCGGTGCAGGACGAGCCCACGCGCGGCGGCAAGATAATCGTCGCGGTCGGAACCGAGGCGAAGAACATGCTCGGCCGCACTCCCGGGCATATCACCGCGGTGCGCCCCATGAAGGACGGCGTGATCGCCGACTTCACCTACACCGAGAAGATGCTGCAGTTCTTCATCAATAAGGTGCATGGCAACCGCACCCTGAAGCCCTCACCGCGCGTCCTGGTGTGCGTGCCGTTCGGCTCGACCCAGGTCGAGCGCCGCGCGATCCGCGAGTCCGCCGAAGGCGCCGGTGCGCGCAACGTCGCGATCGTGAGTGAACCGATGGCGGCGGCGGTTGGCGCGGGGCTGCCGGTGCACGAGCCGCGCGGTTCGATGGTGCTCGATATCGGCGGCGGCACTTCCGAGGTCGCGGTGCTGTCCCTGAATGGTGTGGTGTACGCCAACTCCGCGCGCATCGGTGGTGATCGCTTCGACGAGGCGATCATGAACTACGTGCGGCGCAACTACGGCATCCTGATCGGCGAGGCGACCTCCGAGCGCATCAAGATCGAGATCGGTTCCGCCTACCCCGGCCAGCAGGTGCGGGAACTCTCGGTGAAGGGCCGCAACCTCTCGGAAGGCGTGCCGCGCAGTTTCACGCTCAACAGCAACGAAATCCTCGAAGCGCTGCAGGAGCCCCTGCAGAGCATCGTCAGCGCGGTCAAGCAGGCGCTGGAACAGACGCCACCGGAACTCGGTGCCGACGTCGCCGAGCGCGGCATCGTGCTCACCGGCGGCGGGGCGCTGCTGCGCGACATCGACAAACTGCTCACGGAAGAGACGGGGCTGCCGGTCATGGTGGCCGACGATCCGCTCACCTGCGTCGCGCGCGGCGGCGGACGAATCCTCGAGCTGATGGACGAGCTGGGCCCGGGACACTTCGGCCTCGAGTAACTTAAGCTGCGCAAGACCTAAGGAGCGCACGAGCCACAGGTGGCAGCCTTCGGGACAGCAGCCGGAAGACCCCTGCAGGCGCGCGGCGGCTCCGCCGGCTTTCGCTTCACCCTTTACGCGGCGCTCGCGGTCGTGACCATGTACCTCGACCAGCGGGCGCATTACCTCGAGCAGGTGCGCTACGTGCTCGAGGCCGCAGCCTATCCCATTCAGCTCGCCGTCAATTCCCCGCCCGCCGCCTGGGCGTGGCTCAAGGCAAGCTTCCAGGCGCGCGCGGCGCTACAGGCTGAAAATGCGCAGCTGCGGGCGCGGCAGCGGGATCTGGAGTTGCTCGCCATGCGCTACGACGCGCTGGCACGCGACAACGGCGAGCTGCGCGGGCTGCACGCAGCCCTGCCTCCGGTCGTGGATCACTGGCTCGCCGCCGAGATCGTCAACATCCAGCTCAACAGCCTGCGGCAGAAACTGCTCATCAACCGCGGCGCCGCCAACGGCGTGTTCACGGCCCAGGCGGTACTTGATGACAAGGGCCTGATCGGTCAGACGACGCACATCGGACCCTGGAGCGCGGAAGTCATCCTCATCACCGACCCGGAGCACGCGGTTCCGGTGCGTGTTGAGCGCACGGGACTGCGCACCATTGCCGTGGGGGCAGGCGATACCACCTCGCTCGCGCTGCCGTACCTGCCGGGCAACGCCGACATCAGGGCCGGCGACCTGCTGGTGACCTCCGGTCTCGGCGGCGTCTTTCCGGAAGGCTACCCGGTCGCCCGCGTCACCGAAGTGCACCGCGATGCCGTGCAGCCGCTGGCGCAGGTGCGCGCCGCGCCGCTGGCCCACATCGACTCCGACTCCGAGGTGATGCTGGTGTGGTTCCGCGCCGGTCACCCGGCAGCGCCCGTGCCCAACACGCTCGGCGGTGATCTGAAGAGCGGCAACCGCGACATGCAACCCCAGGCCACGGCTGCAGCTGCGGGCACGGCTACGACCCCGCCCGCAACGCCCTCGTCGACCGGGCAGGCCGCCGCGCCACAGCCGACCCCCGCGCCCGGGGGACAGGAGTGATCGCGGAGGGCCGCGGACGCCTGCTCATCAGCGCGTTTGTGGCGCTGCTGCTCACGGTGCTGCCCCTGCCGCCGTGGCTCGACGTCCTGCGCCCGGCGTTCCTGGTTCTGGCGGTGCTGTACTGGTCGATAAACGCGCCGCGCACCGGCGGAATCGCGCTGGGGTTTTTCGCCGGACTCGCGCTTGATGTGTTTCAGGGCCCGGTACTCGGGGAGCACGCGCTGGCGCTCACGCTGGTCAGCTACATCGCGGTGCGCGAGCATCAGCGCATCCGTTCCAAGCCGGCGATCCAACAGGCACTCATCGTGTTTGCAGCTCTCATCGTTTACGAGATCGTGCTGTTCACAATTGATGGCTGGACCGGCCGTGCGGTCACGACGCCGCTGCGCTGGGTGCATACCCTGAGCGGGGCGCTCATCTGGCCGCCGGCGGCGGCCGTCCTCGCGTACGCCGCCGGCCGCCGCTCTTAAGGATGACCGTGCGCATCAAGGATCATTGGCGTGAACAGCGGCTGTTCGATCAGCGCTCGCTCATCTGCGCGGCAATCATGGGGGTCGCCACCGTCGGCCTGATCGCGCGCCTGTTCATGCTGCAGGTGGTGCACCATGACTACTACTCCGATCTCTCACAGGGCAACCGGGTACGCACCGAGCCGATTCCCGCGACGCGCGGCCTGATTCTCGATCGCAACGGTGAGCTGATCGCCGGCAACCAGCCGGCGTATCAGCTGGAGCTCGTGCCCGAAGAGGTGCCGAACCTGCAAAAAACGCTCGACGCGCTGGTGCAGCTGGATCTGCTGCGCGCCGATGACATCGATGAGATTGAGCGCACCATCGATTCGAGCCGCGGCTTTGACAGCGTGCCCATCCGCTTACGCATGTCGGACGAGGAGGTGGCGCGCTTTGCCGTGCGGCGCTTCGAATTCCCGGGACTGGACATCAAGACGCGCGAAACGCGCTGGTACCCGAACGGGGCTCTGGCGGTGCACGCGCTTGGCTACGTCGGGGCTATCAGCGAGCAGGACCTCAAGCACATCGACCGCGCCACTTACGCCGGCAACTCGCTCATCGGCAAGCTCGGTGTCGAGAGTGCCTACGAGCGACAGCTGCACGGTACCAACGGCTTGCGCGAAATCCTGGTCAACGCGCAGGGACGCTCGGTGGGACGCCAGGGCGCCTTCGTGCCGGAGCTGCACACGCGCGCCCCCGCAGCAGGGGATGACCTGGTGTTGTCGATCGACCTGAAGGTACAGCGGGTCGCGGAGGAAGCGCTCGCCGGACACCGCGGCGCCGTGGTCGCGCTCGACCCCAATAACGGTGATCTGCTGGCGCTTGTAAGCCTGCCAGGCTTCGATCCGACGCTGTTCGGCCGCGGCATCACGGCGGCCGAGTACGGAGCGCTGCAGAGCGACATCGACCGGCCGCTGTTCAATCGCGCACTGCGCGGCACGTATCCCTCCGGCTCGACCATCAAGCCGGTCCTCGGGCTTGCCGCGCTTACCGACCACACGATCGAGGCGAACACCAAGGTGTTCTGCAACGCCGAGTTCTCCCTTCCGGGCAGCCGCCACGTGTGGCGCGCGGACAAGGGCGAGCCGCGCGGCTGGCTCGACATGCCGGAGGCGATCTCGCGCTCCTCCGACGTGTACTTCTACCGGCTGGCCTCGACGCTCGGAATCGACCGCATGGCGGCCTTCCTCGAGCCTTTCGGCTACGGCCAGCTCACAGGCATCGACATCGGCGGCGAGAAGGCGGGCCTGCTGCCGACCCCGGAGTGGAAGCGCAAGGCGTTCAAGCGGCCGGAGGACAAGGTGTGGTTCCCCGGCGAGACGGTCAACATGGGCATCGGGCAGGGCTACCTGCTGGTGACGCCGCTGCAGCTCGCTCACATCACGGGAATCCTGGCCGAGCGCGGTCGCAACTCTCGCCCGCGATTGGTCAAGGGAATGCGCGATGCGGCCGGGCGCGCGCAGTGGCTCGCCCCGATCGAGGATGCCCCGATCAGCGGCGTGTCCGCTGAAGATTGGAGGGTGGTGATCGATGCGATGATCGGCACCACGCAATGCGCTCGCTATTGCGGCACCGCCTCGGTCGCGTTCAAGGGGACGGCGTATCAGGCCGCGGGGAAGACCGGAACAGCCCAGGTGTACACGGTTGCGCAGAACGCGAGATACAACGCGGAGACCGTCCCGGAGCGGCTGCGCGATCACGCATGGTTCATCGCCTTCGCGCCGGCGGAGGCGCCGCGCATCGCGGTCGCGGTGCTCGTCGAGAATGCCGGCTTCGGCGCCAGCAACGCAGCGCCGGTGGCGCGCAAGGTGCTCGATGCCTACCTGCTCGACGAGAAAGGTCGCCTCAAGGGCACAGCGGGCGGGGCCGCCCTGACACCGGGTGCTCCGGCACCACCGACGGCGGCTCCTGCGCCGGCAACACCTGCGGCGGACGAGGCGTCCCGCACGTGATCTACGAAGAGGTCACCTCCGGCTCACGCACGCGCCGCACGCTGACCACCGCGGCGCGCGTGCTGCTCGCCTTGAAGATCGACGGGCCGCTGGTCGTGGGGCTCGCGCTCATCTCGGTCTACGGGCTGATCATCCTGTACAGCGCCTCGGGCCAGAGCGTGAGCACGGTGCTGCGCACGGTAGCGCGGCTGCTGATCGGTACCGTGGTCATGCTGCTGCTGGCGCGCGTCAACCCCAACTTCCTGCGCCGCTCCGCGCCCTGGGTGTATGCCGGCGGCTGCGTGTTATTGATCATCGTGGTGGCGATCGGCCACGTCGGCATGGGCGCGCAACGCTGGCTGGACCTGGGGCTGTTCCGCTTCCAGCCCTCGGAGCTCATGAAGCTGTCGGTGCCAATGATGTGTGCCTGGTACCTGTACGAGCGCCCGCTGCCACCGGGCTGGGTGTCGCTGGGGGCGCTCGCGGCCCTGATCCTGGTGCCCGTGGCCCTGGTGGCCATCCAGCCGGACCTGGGTACCGCAGCCCTGATTGCCGCCGCCGGTGCGCTGGTCATCATCCTCGCGGGGCTGCGCGCCCGCGTGATCCTCGCGCTGCTGGCGCTGGCCGCGGCCGCCGCCTGGTTCGGCTGGAGCTTCATGCATGACTACCAGCGCAAGCGTGTACTCACCTTCCTCAACCCGCAGACCGATCCCCTGGGCGCCGGCTATCACATCATCCAGTCACAGATCGCGATCGGTTCCGGCGGGGTGTTCGGCAAGGGGTGGATGAACGGCAGCCAGGCGCAGCTGGAATTTCTGCCGGAGCGCTCGACCGACTTCATTTTCGCGGTGGTGGGCGAGGAGTTTGGCCTGCTGGGGCTGCTGCTGCTGTTGCTCCTGTATGCGTTCGTCGTCGCCCGCGCCATTTATCTTGCGACCCAGACGCAGGACACCTTCGCGCGCCTCTTGGCCGGGAGCCTGGCGCTGACGTTCTTCGTCTACGTGTTCATCAACGCCGGCATGGTGACGGGCCTGCTGCCGGTGGTCGGCGTGCCCCTGCCACTCGTAAGTTATGGCGGCAGTTCAGTCGTGACGCTCCTCGCGGGCTTCGGTATTCTCATGGCGCTGTATTCACGCCGCAAGCTCATCGGATCGTAGTTGAAAAAGCGCCTCGCTCTCCTTATCGCAGTGTTCACGTGCGCACGCGCATTCGCGCAGGCGGAGACTGCGCCCTCCCCGGGCTTCGACATCAAGCGTCCGGAGATTGTGCACTTCATCAACGAGGTCGCGGAACGCGACGGCTTCAGCCGCCACGAACTGCGCGCGCTGCTCAAGCAGGCGCAGCCGCAACAGAAAATCATCGATCTCATGAACCGGCCAATCGAGAAGGTCGCGCCGTGGTGGGAGTATCGCGAGCGCTTCCTGACGAGCGAACGCATCACCCTGGGCGCGCAGTTCTGGGCCGACCATCAGGAGGCGCTGGCGCGCGTCGCCGCCACCTACCAGGTGCCGCCCGAATACCTGGTCGCCATCATCGGCGTCGAAACTTTTTATGGGCGGCAAACCGGCCGCTTTCGCGTGCTCGATTCGCTGGCAACGCTGGCGTTCAACTACCCGCAGCGCGGCAGTTACTTTCGCAATGAACTCGAGCAATTCCTGCTGCTCACCCGCGAGAACAAGCTCGACCCCTTGAGCACCCTCGGTTCGTATGCGGGCGCGATGGGGGTGCCACAGTTCATGCCGTCGGCCTACCGCCGCTACGCGGTGGACGCGGACGCCGCCAGGACGCGTGATCTGTGGGGCGACTGGGACGACATCCTCGCCAGCGTCGCCAATTATCTGAAGGAGTACGGCTGGGTCGCGGGAGCGCCGGTAATTGCCGAGGTGCATCTTGACCCGGATCCGACCTTCCAGATCGAACCGCACAACATGGAGCTCACCGAGACGCTCGAGAGTCTTGCGCTGCATGGAGTCAAGGTCGACGGCGACCTGCCAGGCAGCACCCCGGTGGTGCTCATTTCCGCGGAGCAGCGTGACGGTCCCACCTACCGCGTCGGGTTCCGCAACTTCTACGTAATCACCCGCTATAACAACAGCGCGCGTTATGCAATGGCGGTCTACGACCTCGCCCAGGCCGTCGAGCAGCGCGCGCCCGGTACCCAGAAGTGATGCGCGCGCACTGCGCGCTGCCGGTGCGCGCGGCCGCGGCCCTGGCAGCGTGCGCGCTGGCACTCACGGGCTGCTCGGTCGTGGCCCGCCATGCGGGCGGGCCGCCGCCCGCGGCACCGCTCCCCGCGGCACCTGCGAACATAGCGCCGCCGGCTGACATCAGCGCCGTACCCGATGCCACGCCGCGCGCGGAAGCGCGCAGCGCCCACGGCAATCCGCCCTTCTACGATGCGCTCGGTCAGCGCTACTACGTGATGCCGAGCGCCGATGGCTACCTGGAGCGCGGCGTCGCCTCCTGGTATGGCCCGAGCTTCCATGGCGGTAACACCTCCAGCGGCGAGCTGTACGACATGTACGGCATGACCGCCGCGCACAAAACGCTGCCGCTGCCGACCTACGCGCGCGTGACCAACCTCAGGAATGGCAAGAGCGTCATCGTGCGCATCAACGATCGCGGGCCGTTCGTCGCCAATCGTCTGATCGATCTGTCCTATACCGCAGCGGCCAAGCTCGACATGATCCAGGGCGGCACGGCGCTCGTGGAAGTGCGGGCACTCACGCCGGGCGTGCCGGATGAGCTCACGCGCAGCACAGAAGTCCCCACGCCCGCGCTCTATGTGCAGGCCGGTGCGTACGCCGACCCGCAGAACGCGCAGCGCACCCTCGCGCGGCTGCAGGCGGCGGGCTTGAGCGACGCCAGCGTCGTTTCGCCCCCCGAGGGCTCGCGGCTCTACCGGGTACGGCTGGGGCCGGTGCACAGCGTGGCGCAGTTCGATGAGCTCGCGACGCGGCTCGCCGCGCTCGGCTTTCCCGACGCGCGGCTCGCCAGTGAGTGAGGTCAGGCGCGCGCCTGGGCTAGAATCCCCGGCTCCTTTCCGCCCCCACAAGGAATCCATAACAGTGACCCGTTTCGCCTGCATGCTTGCGCTGGTCGCGATCACCAGCAGCGCTGTCGCGGCGCCCAACCCGCCCGCGCCCGCCGTGCCCACCGCCGTCGTACCGGCAAACGTCGCGGTCCCGATTCCAAGCCCGCCGGCGGTAAGCGCCCGTTCCTATCTGCTGATGGATCACTTCAGCGGCCGGGTGCTGGCGCAAAGCAACGCCGACGAGCGCGCCGAGCCTGCGAGCCTCACCAAGCTCATGACCGCGTACGTCGTGTTTCATGCGCTCGCCGAGGGGCGCCTGCAGCTCACCGACATGGTCACCATCAGCGAGCACGCCTGGCGCGCCGAAGGCTCGCGCACCTTCGTGCAGGTCGGCACGCAGATCCCGGTCGACATCCTCATCAAGGGGATGATCGTGCAGTCGGGTAATGACGCGACCATCGCGCTCGCAGAAAAAGTCGGTGGCACCGAGCCCGCGTTCGCGCAGGTGATGAACGCGTACGCGCAGCGGCTGGGCATGAAGTCGAGCCACTTCGAGAACAGCGACGGCCTGCCCGCGGCCAATCACTACAGCAGCGCACGCGATATCGCCCAGCTTGCCAACGCGCTCATCAGCGAGTTTCCGCAGTACTACCCGCTCTTCAGCCTGCGGGAATTCATGTGGAACAACATCCACCAGGAGAACCGCAACGGCCTGCTCGGCAAGGACCCATCCGTCGACGGCCTGAAGACCGGCCACACCGACAACGCCGGCTACTGCCTGGCGACTTCCGCGAACCGCAACGGCATGCGCCTGGTGTCGGTCGTGATGGGCGCCCCCAGCGTCAAGGCGCGCGAGGACGCGAGCGCGGCGCTCCTCAGCTACGGTTACACCTTCTTCGAGACCCTGCGTATCAAGGCGGCGCGCGACACGGTGCTCAGGCCGCGCGTTTATCTGTCGGCGGAGGAGTACGCGCCGGTCGGTGTACCCGGCGACGTATACGCCACCATTGCGCGCGGCCAGAGCGCCAGCCTCAAGACCAGCGCGCACCTGAGCGCGGCGACATTGCGTGCGCCGCTCGCCGCCGGCGCGATCGTGGGCGAATTCACGGTGACGGACGGCAGCGGCAACCTGATCGCACGCGCACCGCTGGTTGCGCTGCAGGCGGTCAAGAGCGGCGGGCTGTGGACGTGGCTCGTCGACAGCATCGTCTTGTTGTTTCACTGAAACTCTGCGGGCCGCGCGCACATGGCCGAGCCGCTTCCACTGTGTTACCTCAACGGCGAGTACCTGCCGTTGAGTGAGGCGCGCATCTCGCCGCTGGATCGCGGCTTCCTGTACGCCGACGGCGTCTACGAGCTCATGCCGGTGTATGGCGGGCGGCCGTTCCGCTTCGCCGCCCACGGCGAGCGTCTTACCCGCAGCCTCGCGGCCATCGGTATGCGCGATCCGCATACGCGCGAGCAATGGCGCGCGATCCTCGGTGCGCTGCTCGCAAGGAACGCCGGCGTGGACTGCTACCTTTACTGGCAGGTGACGCGCGGCGCACAGAATGGCCGCACCCATGCGCCGCTCCCGGACATCCCGCGCACGGTGTTTGCATTCTGCGCGCCCTGGCCGGAAACGGCTGCCGGCAGCCACGAGGCCGGTATCGCCTGCGTGACCGCCGCAGATACCCGCTGGGCACGCTGCGACATTAAGTCGATCGCACTCCTGGCCAACGTGCTCCTGCGCCAGCAGTCGGTGGACGCCGGCGCCAGCGAAACCATCCTGCTGCGCGACGGCGAGCTGACGGAAGGTTCCGCGTCCGCCGTGCACGTGGTGCTGGGAGGCACGCTGGTGGCACCGCCGAACTCGCTGCAGATCCTGCCTGGCACGACGCGCGGCGTCGTGGAAGAGCTGGCGGCGCGCGCGGCGCTCCCCTGCCGGGTCGCAGCGGTGAGTGAGGCGCAGCTGCGCGCCGCAGATGAGATCTGGCTGTCCGCGGCCACCCGCGAGGTGCAGGCGGTGACGCGCCTCGACGGCCGTGCCGTGGGCAGCGGCAGGCCCGGTCCCGCCTGGCGCCGCGTGTACGAGGAACTGCAGCGCTACAAGGGTGAGCTTGCGGGTACGCCGTGGTGACAGAGGAGCAGGCGCTCAGCTTTCCGACCGACTACCCGGTCAAGATCGTGGGCCGGCCGGCGGATGACTTTCGCGCGCGCGTGCACGCCGTCATGCTGCGCCACGCGCCCGAGCTGGACACCGACCAGATCACTGAGCGCCTCAGCGCCAACGGCAACTTCCTGTCCATTTCCTACCTGCTGCGCGCCCGCAGCCGCGAGCAGATCGAGGGGCTGGTCACAGAACTCAAGGCTTGCGACGGCGTTCTGATGCTCCTCTAGTTAATTGGCCGAAATCGCTTCGAAGCGATTTCGGCGGACAGTAGCTGCGTTTCCGCCGGCCAAAGGCGGGGCTCGATAGGCAGCTGTTCCGATTAGCTCGGCAGCCGAGCACTTCAAAGCGACGCCAGCGCAGGGACTTTGGCCGGCTACGGCGACGATCCGGGAACCCCGTAACCGGTTTGTCACCGGTCCACGACCGGGCGGACACTGACGCTCGGCCGCAGGCCCCGGTAGCATCGTCCGGATGTCCATCACCCTCGACCAGGTCACCAAGCAATACGGCGGCGTGCCGGTGGTGAACGACGTGTCGCTCGACATCGGCGACGGCGAGTTCTTCGTGTTGCTGGGGCCGAGCGGCAGCGGCAAGAGCACCCTGCTGCGGGCCATTGCGGGTCTCACCGGTGTCGACCATGGCCGCATTTCCCTGCACGGACGCGACGTTACGCACGTCACGGCGCGCAAACGCGGTGTCGGACTCGTGTTCCAGAACTACGCCTTGTTCCGCCACATGACGGTGGCGGAGAACATCGAGTTCGCGCTGCGCGTGCGGCACGTGCGCGGCAAGGCGCGCCGCCAGCGCCGCCAGGAGCTGCTGCGCCTGGTGGCTCTTGAGGGCATGGATGAGCGCCTGCCGGCGCAGCTCTCCGGTGGCCAGCAGCAGCGGGTCGCCGTAGCGCGGGCGCTCGCGCACAAGCCCGGGGTGCTGCTGCTCGATGAACCGTTCGGGGCGCTCGATGCCAAGATCCGCGAGGAGCTGCGGCGCACGATCCGCGAGGTGCAGCGCGAACTCGGCATCACCACCGTGCTCGTCACCCACGACCAGGACGAAGCCTTCGCGATGGCGGATCGCATCGGGATCATGAATCTCGGGCGATTGCTGGAGGTGGGCGCGCCGCATGACCTGTATTCGCGCCCGGCGACCCGCTTCGTGGCTACCTTCCTGGGCGCCGCGAATCTCCTGCTCGCGCGCCGCACGGCCGACGGCATCCAGGTTGGCGGCACGACCATCGCGGCGGCCGACCGCGCCCCGGCAGCAAATGAGCACGAGGTGGTCGCGGTGGTGCGCCCGGAGGAAGTGGAACTCGCGCCGGCGCGCGCCACACTTACCTCCAACTACCTCGCGGGCGGCGTCGTCGACGAAGTGGTTTTCACCGGCGCACTGGAGAAGCTGCGCGTGCGACTCGACGCGGCGGCGCAAACGCCGCTCCTGGCACACAGCGACGCCGACGGTGCGGCGGTCGAGTTGCTGCAGGTGACCCGCACCCAGCACGAGCAGCGCGGCTTCGCCGTGGCGCCCGGGCAGAATGTGGCAGTCGGGGTGCGTCGCGTGCACGTGCTGCCCACCCCGCTCTCGAGCTTCACTGCGTGCGCCGCCAGCGCACAGCTCGCGCAGGAGCTCAGCCATGAACCGCTGCTTGCCGAGCTTGCCGCGCGCATGAAGACCCGCATCACGACACGCACCGAAGCACGGCTGGGGGTAGCGGAGGCGCTGAGTGAAGCGGCGGACTTTGTCGGCACCACCGTCATCGCCTCGCAGACCGACTGCGCGCATCGCGCCGAGTGGCTGCTGCGCCGCGGTGCCCGCGACCTGCTGGTGCTGCCCGCCGGCGCCCGCGCACCGCACCGCGTGCTCATTCACTGGATGGGTGAGGCGGCGCGCAGCGCCACACTCGCCATGTCGGCGAGCGTGCTGCGCCACGTGCCGGCCGAGGCCGTCTATGTCGGCATCTTCCCGGGGCAACGCGCCGGCAGCAGTGGCCCACGCGGCATGCGCGAGCTGCTGGATGCGCGCTCCGAGGCGCAGGCCGCGCATGGCCTGGAAATGCGTACCGAGCTGCGCTTCGGCGACGTCGCCGAGGAACTCGCGCGGCGCCTGGCGGAGGCCCCGGCGCAGATGCTGATCGTGGGTATCACGGACCTGACGCGATTCGCCGAGCGCTTCCGCAAACTCCTCGACGGCGGACAGTGGCCGGTGCTGATCGTGCACCGCGGCGCGCCATGAGCTTCCGGCAAGCGAGTGTGCTGCCCGGCTTCGGGCTGACCTTCGGGTTCACGACATTTTTTCTCAGTGCCATGGTGCTGCTGCCGCTCGCCGCGATGGTTCTGGCCGCGGGCTCCATGCACTGGCACGAGTTCGTGCACGTGGTGTTCAGCACGCGCGCGCTCGACTCCTACCGGCTGTCATTCGGCGCGTCATTCCTGGCCGCCGCCATCAACCTGGTGTTCGGCTTCATCATCGCCTGGACCCTGGTGCGCTACGAATTTCCAGGGCGCAAGCTGATCGACGCGCTGATCGACATGCCGTTCGCGATGCCCACCGCGGTCTCCGGCATCGCGCTCACCACCGTGTTTGCGCAATCGGGCTGGATCGGCCGCTTCCTTGAACCGTTGGGAATCAAGGTTGCCTACACCTGGCTCGGTGTAACGCTCGCCCTGACCCTCATCAGCATGCCGTTCACGGTGCGCGCCGTGCAGCCGGCGCTGCTGGAAGTGCAGCACGACCTGGAGGATGCGGCCGAGACTCTCGGCGCGGGTCGCTTCTACGTGTTTCGCCGCATCATCCTGCCGACGGTACTGCCGGCGCTGCTCACCGGCTTCACGCTGTCGTTTGCACGCGCGGTGGGCGAGTACGGCTCGGTCATCTTCATCGCCGGCAACCTGCCCATGAAGACCGAGATCACCCCGCTCTTGATCGTGATTCACCTTGAGCAGTTCGACTACCAGGGCGCCGCCGCGCTCGGCTTCGTGATGCTCGTCATGTCCTTCACGGTGCTGTTTGCCATCAACCTGCTGCAGGCCTGGGGTCGACGCCGTCAGCTGCGGGCGGCGAACTCATGAGCACCGGCGCGCGCGTGCCGCCTGCCGATGCGCTGCGGCCGGGGCAACACACCTGGCGGCACGCGATCGTGCGCTGGCTGTTCATCTCGGTGTCGCTTACCTTTCTCGCCGCGGTGCTGCTGGCGCCGCTGGCCACGGTGTTTGTCATGGCGTTCGCGCACGGCGTCGAGGCGTACGCGCGGGTGTTCGCCGACCCGGATACCGTGGCGGCGATCCGCCTCACCCTGCTCACCGCGGCGGTGGTGGTGCCGGTGAACACCGTGTTTGGACTCAGCGCCGCCTGGGCAATCGCCAAGTTCGAGTTTCGCGGCAAAAGCGTGCTGGTCACGCTCATTGATCTGCCGCTCGCGATCTCGCCGGTCATAGCCGGAATGCTGTTCGTGCTGCTGTTCGGCCTGCACGGCTGGTTCGGCGTGTGGCTGCTGGAGCATGGCGTGAGCATCATTTTCGCGCTGCCCGGAATCATGCTGGCCACCATGTTCGTAACTTTTCCGTACGTCGCGCGCGAGTTGATCCCGCTCATGCACCAGCTCGGCAACGACGAGGAGGAGGCGGCGATCACCCTGGGCGCCGGTGGCTGGCTGACCTTCTTTCGCGTCACCCTGCCGAAGGTGCGCTGGGGGCTGGTGTACGGCATGGTGCTGTGCAACGCGCGCGCCATGGGCGAGTTCGGCGCGGTCTCGGTGGTGTCCGGGCACATCCGCGGGCTCACCAACACCATGCCGCTGCACATCGAGATTCTCTACAACGAATACAACTTCGTGGGCGCCTTTGCGGTGGCCTCGCTCCTCACCCTGCTCGCCGTGCTGACCCTGGGTGTAAAAACACTGGTCGAACGCACCGGTTACCGGGGACACTGACGGCCATGCTCGAGCGTCTTACAGCCAAGTGGCGTGCCGCGTGGCCCGACCCGGCACGTACCAGCCTTGGCTGGTGGTTGGTCGCAATCCACGTCGCCATCGTGCTGCTGGTGGGCGGCGGGATCACCTGGTCCGCGAGCGCGAAGCTCCACACCCTGGCGGACGAGCAGGGCAAGGCGCGCGTGCAGCTCGCGGCCACGACGGCGCGCGAGGAGCTGCGGCGCTTCGCCGACGAGGCACTGGTCACGGCCCGCACGCTTAGCGATCGCCCTACCCTGCAGCGGCTGCTCGCGGAAGGACGCAACGATGCCGTACCGCCGGTACTGCGCAGCGCCTGCGAGGCGAGCGGCATGGATGCCTGCGCCGTTATCTCCGACACCAGCGTGGTGGCGGTGTCGGGCCCGGCGCTCGACTGGCAGCAGATCATCACGGCGGGCCGTGAGCAGGGCGCGACCTTCATGGCGCTGCCGGCTATCGAGCGCGTGCCGGTGCAGGGCGCCTGGGCCGTGCCGGGCGCGCCGGCGGGCATGCGCGTCTACGTCGTGCGCCGCCTGGACGAGAGGCTCGCGGAGCTGCTGTCGCGCCACGCGGGCGCGCAGGTGAAGCTGATCGATTATCGCCTCTACACCAGCGCGCCGGTGAACGCGTTCACACTGCTGTATTCGGCGGCGCTCGCCGACGGCCATTCCGCGGTGCAGCGCATCAGTTCGCAGGACGTGTACGCCGCGGTCGTACCGGTGTTCGCCTCCAGTGGCGAGGCCATCGCACTCATCGAAGCGTTGCTGCCCACGAGCGCGGTGGATACCTCCACGCGCCCGCTGGTGCGGAAGCTCCTGGTCACGGCGCTGCTGCTCGCCGTGCTCGCGGTGTTCGCCGGCATCATCCTGGGCGAGCTGGTCGCCGGCCCGGTGCGCGCCCTCACCGCCGCCGCGACGCGGCTGGGACAGGGTGACTTCTCGGCGTCCATCCCCACCGGCGGCGCCGCCGAGGTCGGCACGCTGGCGCGCACCATGGAGGACATGCGCCGCAATCTCATCGAACTCACGAGCACGCTGCGGCGGCGCGAGGCGGAGGCACAGGCGGTGCTCAGCGGGATCGTGGAAGGGGTCTACGCGGTGGACCGGGAGCGCGTGATCCGTTACCTGAACCCGCAGGCCGCGCGCCTGCTGGGCGTCGAGCCTGCCCAGGCCGTGGGCCGCTTCTGTGGCGATGTTCTGCAGCCGCGCGACGAGGACGGCCGCCGGCCGTGTGATTTTCGCTGTCCGATCGTGCAGGCGCGCGGCGCGGGCAGCGCCAAGGCGGTCGAGCATCTGGGCGCCCCGCCGGCCGCGCCACGCACCACCGTGATCACCAGCGCCGCGCAGGTGGATGGCCTGCAGGTGCAGGTGATCCGCGACGAGACCGAGCTCGAGGGGGTGCGCCGCGCACGTGATTCGGTGCTCGCCAACATCTCGCATGAATTCCGCACGCCGCTCGCGGCGCAGCTCGCCTCGATCGAGCTGCTGCTGGCCGGCATGGATCACATGGGTGCGGCACAGCAGCGCGAGCTCGTGACCTCGCTCCAGCGCGGCACGCTGCGGCTGACGCAACTCATCGACAACCTCCTCGAGAGCGTGCGCATCGAATCAGGGCAGCTCGCCATCCGCCACCAGAGCGTGGCCTTAAGCGAGGTCGTGGCGGATGCGCGTGAGCTCGTGGGCGCATTGCTCACGCAGCGCCACCAGACCCTCGAGCTCACGATTGCGGATGATCTGCCGGCGGTGAGCGGCGACAAGACGCGCCTCACGCAGGTGTTCGTCAACCTGCTCGCCAATGCCAACAAGTTCGCCCCCGAGGCAAGTGTGGTGCGCATCGGCGCCGCGGCGCGTGGCGGCGAGCTGCAGGCGTGGGTGGAGGACGAAGGCGCGGGCCCGGCGGCCGGTGACGGGCAATCGCTATTTGCACGCTTCCGGCGCGGCGGCGGCGCGGAGCCGGAGGCTGCGGGCTTAGGCCTGGGGCTGTGGCTGGTGAAATCGATCATCGAGCGCCACGGCGGCAGCGTCGCCTTTGAACGCACGGCGGCGGGCCGCACCCGCTTCACGCTGGTGTTGCCGCTGGAGCGCCCAGGATGAAAGTGCTGATTGCCGACGACGATGCGGATCTGCGCGAACTCATCGCCTTCACACTGACCCAGGCGGGCTACTTCGTGCTCAAGGCCGGCGATGGCCCGGCGGCGCTGCGCCTCTTTACGCAGGAGGCTGCGGATCTGGTGGTGCTCGACATCAACATGCCGGGGATGTCCGGATTCGAGGTATGCGAGGCGATCCGACGCGACTCGCGCGTGCCGGTGATGATGCTCACCGTGCGGGGCGAGGAAGAGGACCTGGTGCGCGCGCTCGGCCTCGGCGCCGACGACTACCTCACGAAACCCTTCAGCCCGCGCACGCTGCTGGCGCGCGCCAAGGCGTTGCTGCGGCGCGCCGGAATGGACGCTGCCGCGCCGCTCGCCGCGGGCCGCGTAACCCTGGATCTGCAGGAACACACCGTGGCCATCGGGCCGGCAGCGCCGGTGCGGCTCACGCCCCTGGAGCTGCGCCTGCTGCAGATGCTGCTGGCCAATGCCGGGCGCACGGTCACTTCCGAGCGGCTGCTGGTGCAGGTATGGGGACACAAGAGCGGCGGTGACCGCCAGCTCCTGAAGCAGCTGGTGCACCGCCTGCGACACAAAATCGAGGCCGATCCTGCGGCACCGGCCCTGCTGCGCACCGCCGCGGTGGGCTACAAGCTGGTCGTTGACTAAAGCTGCTGCGCGAACGCGCCGCTCACAGCGGGGACGCCGGGCGCAACATGCGGGCCTGCATCGCGGCGAGCTGGCGGCGCACCAGCGCCAGATACCAGGAATACGGCAGGTAGCACTTGAGCCACCACAGGCGCCGGGCGCCCGGATGGGTGAGGATGTGCGTGGCGCCGCGCGCCACCCCGGCAAAGACACGCTGCGCGATCTCCTCCGGACCGATGGCTGCGCGTTCGACCAGGCGCCTGGTCATGTTTTCTAGCCGCGGGTTGCTCGCGCGCATATGTTGCGCGAGCGCCGTGCGAAAGAACGCCGGGCACACCACGGTGACGCCGATGCGGTCGGGCGCCAGCTCGAGCTGCAGGGTTTCCGACAACGCGACCACGGCGGCCTTGGTCGCGTTGTAGGCCGCCGCGTGTGGCATGTGCAGCAGGCCGGCCATGGAGGCGACGTTGACGATCCGGCCGCCGCCTTGCGCGCGCAGCAGCGGCGCGAACACCCGGCAGCCGCGCACCACGCCGAGCAGATTGATATCGACGATCCATTGCCAGTCGGCGAGCGTCGCTTCGTCGATGCCGCCCATCTGCGCAACACCGGCGTTGTTGACCACGACATCAACGCCCTGCCAGTTGCCCTGGAGCCAGTCGGCGGCGGCCTGCAGGTCCGCCTCGCGCGTCACATCGCAGGCCAGCGCGTAACTGCGCGGCGCGTGCTGTCGGATCGCCGTGAGTGCCTCGGCACAGCGCGCGACATCAAGATCGCCAATACACACGCTCCAGCCGGCGCGCGCGTAGCATTCGGCCAGGGCCTTCCCAAGCCCGCCGGCGCCGCCGGTGATGAAGATCCGCTGCCCACTCATGAGTGACCCCTGACATTTATCCGGCGCCCGGCCAGGGGACACATCATGCGGCACACCGACGCGCCGTGCAGCCGGACGGCGACCCGCTGACGTAAGATCGACGCTGATCGTGGATCTGGAGCCAGCCATGAATCCTGTGAATCGCCGCTACCATCTCGCCGCCCGGCCGGTCGGCCTGCCCACCGCCAGCGACTGGAGGCTCGATTCCGTACCTGTCGAGGAGCCCGGCGACGGCCAGTTCGTCGTCGAGGTGCAGTACATCTCACTTGATCCGGCCATGCGCGGCTGGATGAACGAGGGTAAGTCCTACATCCCACCGGTCGGTATCGGTGAAGTGATGCGCGCCGGGGCTATCGGTTGTGTGAGCGCCTCGCGCCATCCGGGATTCACGGTCGGCGAGCACGTCAGCGGCAGTTTCGGTGTGCAGAATTACGCGCTCTGCGACGGCAAGGGCGTGGTCAAGGTGGATGCGAAACTCGCGCCGTTACCCGTGTACCTGGGAACCCTGGGGATGCCCGGCATGACCGCCTACTTCGGCCTGCTGGAGGTGGGCGGACTTAACAACGGCGATACCGTGGTGGTTTCCGCAGCCGCGGGAGCCGTAGGAACGGTGGTCGGGCAGATCGCGAAAATCAAGGACTGCCGCGTCGTCGGCATCGCCGGCGGCGCGGAAAAGTGCGCCTGGCTGGTGCAGGAACTGGGCTTCGACGCGGCGATTGACTACAAGACGCAGGACGTGAAAAAAGCGCTGCGGGAGCATTGCCCAAAGGGCATCGACGTGTACTTTGACAATGTCGGCGGGGACATTCTCGACAGCGCACTCACGCAGCTGGCGCGCGGCGCGCGCATCGTGATCTGCGGCGCAATTTCCCAGTACAACAACACCACGCCGGTGAAGGGCCCCGCGAACTACCTGTCGCTGCTCGTCAACCGGGCGAGCATGAAAGGCATGGTGGTCTTCGACTACGCGGCCCGCTACACGCAAGCGGCACGCGAACTGGGCGGCTGGCTTGCGGCCGGAAAGATGAAGAGCCGCGAGCACATCGTCACCGGGCTGGAGAAGTTTCCGGAGGCTCTGCTGATGCTGTTCCGCGGTGAGAATACCGGCAAGCTGGTTCTGAAGGTCTAGGCTACTGCCCGGAGATCTGGTCGAACACGCCGCCGTCCATGAAATGCACACGCTGCGCGTTCGCCCAGCCGCCGAAATCCGCGATGCTGGTGAGCTTGAGCGCCGGGAAACGCGCGGCGTAGCGCGCGGCAACTTCCGGGTCGCGCGGCCGGTAGTCATGCCGCGCGATGATGTCCTGGCCCTCCTTGCTGTAGAGGTACTGCAGGTAGGCCATCGCCACCGCGCGCGTGCCGTGGCGCAGCGCCACCTTGTCAACCACCGCCACCGGGGGTTCCGCGAGGATACTTAAGGTCGGCACCACGATCTGCAACTTGTCGGCGCCGAGCTCGCGCACGGCCAGCAGCGCCTCATTCTCCCAGGCGATCAGCACGTCCCCAAGGCCACGCTGCGCGAAGGTGGTGGTCGAACCACGCGCACCGGTATCGAGCACCGGAACGTTGTGGTACAGACGTCGCACGAACTCGCGCGCACTCGCATCATCCCCGCCCGGCTGCGCGCGCGCCCACGACCAGGCGGCAAGATAGTTCCAGCGCGCGCCTCCGGAGGTCTTGGGGTTGGGCGTGATCACCGCGACGCCGGGACGCACCAGGTCGCCCCAGTCGTGCAGCCCCCTGGGGTTGCCGGCGCGGACCACGAACACGATGGTTGAGGTATAGGGCGAGCTGTTGTCCGGCAGGCGACTTTGCCAGTTGAGCGGCAGCAGCTGCGCCTGCGCCGCGATGGCATCGACGTCGGCCGCCAGCGCCAGGGTGACTACGTCAGCGGCGAGGCCGTCGATGACATGGCGCGCCTGCGCACCGGAGCCGCCGTGCGACTGGTCCACGCGCACCTCCTGGCCGGTGCGGGTCTTCCAGTAGCGGGCAAAGGCGACGTTGAAGTCGGCGTACAGTTCGCGTGTCGGGTCGTAGGAGACGTTCAACAGCGTCACGCGCGAACCGGTGGCGGGCGGGGCGAACTGCCCGTTGCAGGAGCTGATCAGCGCCGCCGCGAACGCGCACAGCGCCGCGCGCACGGCGCTGCGTGGCGCCGCGTTAAACAAATCCCAGCGCCCGCACGATGAGTGGCTCGAGCGCCGCGGCGCAGGCGGCGACCGAGCCGGGTCCGCCGAGGTCCGCGAGCCGCGTCATTTCCAGTCCCGCAAATCCGCAGGGATTGATGCGCTGGAAAGGCTCAAGGTCAAGCGTCACATTGAGCGCCAGCCCGTGATAGCTGCCCCCGCGCCGCACACGCACCCCGACGCTGGCGAGTTTTCTGCCGCCGATGTACACGCCCGGCGCACTGCGACGGCACTCGGCCGCGATACCGAAGTGCGCCGCGAGCTCAATGACACTGCGCTCGAGCGCCGTTACGAAGTCACGGATGCCAAGAGCGGCGCGCTTCAGATCAATCAGCGGATACACGACGAGTTGCCCCGGTCCGTGGTAGGTCACCTGCCCGCCGCGATCGATCTGCACCACGGGGATGTCCCCCGGCGCCAACACATGGGCGCGGCTGGCGTTCAGCCCCAGGGTAAAGACCGGCGGATGCTCGAGGAACCAGATCTCGTCGGGTGTCCAGAGGCCGCGCTCCTCGGTGAAGCGTTGCATGGCGCGCCAGGTGGGCTCGTACTCCACCAGCCCCAGGTGCCGCAGCACCGGCGCCGGCACCGCTAGCGCCCGGTCCGCGAAGCCCGCAGTCGGCGCGCAGGCGGCGTTCATGTTGCGAGTTTCCGGTTGTCGAGCCCGGCATTGTTGCGATTCAGCGCCTGCTCGGCGCGGTAGCTGGAGCGCACCAGCGGCCCCGACACGCACTCGAGAAAGCCGAGCGCGAGCGCCACCTGGCGATAATGATCGAACTCCTGCGGCGTCACGAAGCGCTCCACCGGCAGGTGATTCAACGTTGGACGCAGGTACTGGCCGAGGGTCACCAGATCTACGCCCGCGGTGCGCAGATCCGCGAGCGTCGCGGTGATCTCCGCATCGGTCTCGCCCAGGCCCAGCATCAGGCTGCTCTTGGTGAGGAGTCCCGCACGCTGCTGTTTTGCGTGCGCCAGCACCGCGAGCGTCTGCTGGTAGCCGGCGCGTGGGTCGCGCACCGGATGCGTGAGCCGCCGCACCGTTTCGATGTTCTGGGCAAACACCTCGATGCCGGAGTCGACCACGGTCGCAACATCCGCGAGCACACCCTGGAAGTCAGGCGTGAGCGCCTCCACTGCGGTGTGCGGATTGCGGCGCTTGATGGCGCGCACGCAGGCCGCGTAGTGCGCCGCGCCGCCGTCGGCGAGATCGTCGCGGTCGACCGAGGTCAGCACCACGTACTTGAGCTTCATCAGCTCCACGGTGCGCGCCGCGTTTTCCGGCTCGTCCGCATCCAGCCAGCCGTGCGGGTTACCGGTGTCGACCGAACAGAAGCGGCAGGCGCGCGTACAGACCGCCCCCATGAGCATGATGGTGGCCGTGCCCGCGTTCCAGCACTCGCCGATGTTGGGACACTTGGCCTCTTCGCACACCGTCGCGAGGCGGTGTTGCTTGACGAGCGCGCGGACGCTGTGGAAACCGGCGCCGGTGGGCGCACGCGCCTTGAGCCACGGTGGCTTGCGCGCAGGCTGAGCGGCACTGGGCTCAGCGCGGGATTTGACGCCGTCGCGGATGGCCGTAAAGCCCTGCGGGGTCAGGTATTTCTCGCCGCTGCGGGCGCGCGCGCCCTCCGTGACCAGCGGTATATCCTTGAAAGCCGGCATGGCGTCATTGTAACGCACGCAGGCGGGTGTTCAGGTCGGCGAGGCGTTCAGCCGTGCCGACGTCGCTCCACTGCCCGCGGTACAGCTCGCCGCGCACGCGGCGCGCCTCGATTGCACGGTCAAGCAGCGGCAGCAGGGGAAACCTGCCGTCCTGGCAGCCGCTGAAGAACTCTGGCCGGTAGCAGCCGACGCCGCAGTAAGTAAAGCGCCCGTTAGCGCGGTTTACGACCACGTCCGCCTCGAGGCCGAAGTCCCCGCGCGGGTGTTGGGGCGGGTTCGGCACGAGCACCAGGTGGGCGTGCGCGTCGGCCGCCAGTCCCAGGCCGCCGAACGACAGGTCAGTCCAGATGTCGCTGTTGACGACCAGGAATGGCCCCGCCCCGAGCAGCGGCAGTGCGCGGAAGATCCCGCCGCCCGTCTCCAGCGGCACCGGGCCTTCTTCGCTGTATTGGATGCTGACCCCGAACTCACGACCGTCGCGCAAGCGCGCGCGCAGCTGCTCGCCGAGCCAGGACAGGTTGATGACGATGTCGCGGATGCCAGCGCGCGCCAGCGCCTCGAGGTGCCAGGCAATCAGGGGCTTGCCGTCCACCGGCACCAGCGCCTTCGGCAGCGTGTCGGTGAGGGGCCGCAGCCGCTCACCGCGTCCGGCGCTAAGCAGCATGGCCTTCACGCGCGCTCACGCGCGTTGGCAGGGGCCAGCGCTGCGGCGACGCGTGCGGTGAGAAAGCGCGCGAGCGGCGCGAGCTCAGCGTAGCGTGCACAGGCGTCGCGCACGTAGTCGAAGGTGCGCGGCAGATCCGGCAGGTAGCCGAGCTTGCCGTCGCGGTACCAAAGCCGGCAGAAGATTCCGAGCACCTTCAGGTGCCGCTGCACGCCCACCAGATCGAACCAGCGCAGGAACTCCGTCTCGCTGCCGGCGGCAGGACCGCCCTGCGCGCTGAGCTGCGCGCGGTAACCCGCCACCCACTGCACCACGCGCTCGCGTGGCCAGCCGATGTAACAGTCCTTCAGAAGCGACACCAGATCGTAGCCCACCGGTCCGCGCACAGCGTCCTGAAAATCGAGCACGCCGGGGTTGCGGGCCGCCACCACCATGAGGTTGCGCGAGTGGTAATCGCGATGCACGAACACCGCCGGCTGCGCCAGAGCCTCGCGGATGAGGAACGCGAAGCTCGCCGCCAACAGCTCCTCGTCCGCCGCGTCGAGTGTGAGCCTGAGGTGGCGGCGCAGAAACCACTCCGGCATCAGCGCCAGCTCCCGCGCCAGCGCCGGCTCATCGTAGGGTGGCAACTCCAGGCTCAGCGCAGCGCCGCGCACCTGCATGTTAACGAGCGTGGTGAGCGCGTCTGCGTAGAGGCGCCCGGAGTCCCCGGCCTGCAGGCGCTCCAGGTACTGGGTTGTACCCAGGTCCTCGAGCAACAGCAGTCCACGCTCGGCGTCCGTTTCGTGCACCCGGGGTACGTGCGCGCCGACGCTCGCAAGCAGTCCCGACACCCTGAGGTACGGCCGCACGTCCTCCTTACCGGGAGGCGCGTCCATCACCACGTAGGTGACCTCGTCCGCGAAGGCGCGAAAGTAACGCCGGAAGCTCGCGTCGCTCGATGCCGGCTCGAGCCTGGCCACGGGCAGACGCAGGTCGCGCGTCAGCCATTCGCGTATCAGCGCGACTCGCGCGTCGGTCTCATACATGTGTCAGGTTCGAAGATCGCTGCTCGCCGCGTTGTGGCTGCCCACTATAATGCCGCACTTCATGCTGCGCCCGCGCCCATTGTGGATAGTCATTGCCCTGCTCGGCAGCGGCGCCTCAGCTGCCTGGGCGGAAGATCCGGCCTGCCCGACGCAAGTGCCCGCGCCCGCGGCCAAGGCAGCCGCTGGCGCCACCGGCACGCAGACGCCGGCGGGCAAACGGCAAAAGCAGCAGCTGCCGGCACACATACCCAGCCTGGGCGGCAATATCGACGTCACGAGTGATGCGGCGACGCTCGGCGTTGACGGCACCGCAACGCTGCGCGGCAATGTGCAGATGCGCCAGGGCGAGCGTGAGATTCGCGCCAACGAGGTGCAGTACAACCCAAAAGACCAATCGGTGAAGACCGACGGTCACATGGACTACAACGACCCGCTGCTGCACGTCGCCGGTGACGCCGGCGGCAGTTACTCCTCGACGGCCGGCGCCGACTTCAAGTCCGCGCAATTCGATCTGCACCAGCGCTCCGCGCGCGGCACGGCGACGGACCTGGCGGTGACCCCCGACGGCCTGGTGCGCCTTAAGGGCGTGACGTTCACAACCTGTCCCATGAACGACAACGCCTGGCAGATCAAGGCCGATAGCATCGTGCTCGACACGCGCGCGCAGATCGGCACCGGCAAGGACGCGCAGATCGACTTCATGGGTGTGCCGCTGGTATACCTGCCGTGGCTGTCGTTCCCGCTCGGCAACGAACGCAAGAGCGGCTTTCTCTTCCCGACTATCGGTAACACCTCCAGCAGCGGCCTGCAGCTGTCGGACCCCTACTACTGGAACATCGCGCCCAACGCGGACTTCACCTTCGAGCCCACCGTGTACAGCAAGCGCGGCGCCGATCTTGGCGGCGACCTGCGTTTTCTGACGCCGGACCAGCACGGGGAACTGCAGTGGAACTTCCTGCCCGACGACGCCGTGTTCGGCGGCAGCCGCAGCCGTGTGCAGCTCAACGAGGTGGCGGAACTGCCGGATGATGTGCGCCTGACCATCGACGCACAGCGGGTCAGCGATTTACTTTACTTCCAGAACTTCTCGCAGACGCCGGAGGGCACCAGCACCGCGTTTCTCGAGCAGCGCGCGACGCTCTCCTACCGCGACGACCACTGGACCGTGGATGCTGAGGCGCAGCAGTACCAGACCATCGATGACACCTTGCCGGTGGACGAGAGTCCATACGCGCGCGCGCCGCGGCTCGCCGTCGGCAGCGCCTACACGTTCGATGACATCGTGCACTATGGTTTCGACTCGGAGATCGTCGACTTCAGGCTTTCGGACGGGCCCACCGGGCCCACGGGCTGGCGCGCAGACCTGATGCCGGGGGCGTCGCTGGATTTCGCCGGACCCGGTTACTTCATGCGCCCGGCGCTCGCCTGGCGGCTGACGCAGTACGAGCTCGCGGATCTGCTGCCAGGGGAAGCAAGCGCGCCTTCGCGCACGCTGCCAATCGCGAGCCTCGATACGGGGCTCGTATTTGAGCGCCAGACTGGCTCCCGCGATCAGCGCACGCTCACGCTCGAGCCGCGGCTCCTGTACCTCGATGTGCCCTACCGTAACCAGGACCAGCTGCCGGTGTTCGACACGGCGGTTCCGGATCTGACTCCGGTGGAGCTCTTCAGCACCAATCGCTACGTGGGCGCGGACCGTGTGAGCGATGCAAACCAGATGAGCCTCGGAGTAACGAGCCGCCTGCTCGACGCCCAGGACGGACGGCAGTTCCTGGCCGCAACGCTCGGGCAGACCTATTACTTCGAAATCCCGCGGGTGACCCTGCCGGGGGAGACCCCGATCACCGCCAGGCATTCGGACTTTGTAGGGCAGCTCGCACTCACCGCCTTCCAGGACTGGAGCGCGGATATGGGAGTGCAGTGGGACCCGCAGAATGAGCGCAGCGAGCGCACCCAGGTGAACCTGCAGTACAAGCCGGCCCCCGATGAGGTCATCAACCTCGCTTACCGGTACGAGCGCTTCGTGCAGGAGCTGGTCGTCGACGGTGTCCCGGTGCCGGCGCCGTGCGCGCCAAACGCGGTGCAGAACGCCATCCAGACGGCCGCGCAATATCCGCTGATCAGACCCATCGGGCAGACGTTCTGCGACAGCCAGGGATTCGACCAGGTGGACCTGTCGGGCGCGTGGCCGGTCAAGGGCAACTGGAACGTCTTCTTCCGCGATGTGTACTCGATACGGGATAACAAAGAGCTGGAGCAGTTCGCCGGCTTCGAGTACCGTTCGTGCTGCTGGCGGCTGCGGCTGGGCGCGCGGCGCTACGTAAGCACCTTTACCGGCAGCGTGGACACTGGAATCTGGCTGCAGCTGGAACTCGCCGGCCTCGCCGGTGTCGGATCGGCTTCGGACACGTCACTCAGCGAGGAGATCCGCGGCTATACCCCCGCGGGTGCCAGTACCCAACGATTCCCGGCGCCCTGACGGGCGCCTTTTTTGAAGGAAAACAGCAACATCATGCGACGCATTCTGACTTCGGCCGTGGGCTCCATGGCGCTGGCCGCGACCGGCCTGTGCCTGCAGGCAAGCGCATACGCGCAGACCCGGGAGCTGGCCACCCAGGGCGAGCTCCTCGACCGGGTTGCCGCGATCGTCAACGACGGCGTCGTGCTCAACAGCGAACTCGATGCGCAGATCGAAAGTGTCTCCGAGCGGCTGCGGGCGCAAAAGCTCGAGCTGCCCCCGCAGAACATCCTGCGCCAGCAGGTGCTCGAACGCCTCGTGGTGCAGGAAATCCAGCTGCAGCACGCCACCCGCGCGGGAGTGAAGATATCGGACGAAACCCTCAACAACGCGCTGCTGGATATCGCCAAGCGCAACAACCTGACGCTGTCGCAGCTGCCGCAGGCCCTGGCCGCTCAGGGCATCGACTACGCCACCTACCGCGAGGAGATGCGCAAGGAGATCACCCTGACGCTGCTGCGTCAGCGCGACGTGCTGCAGCGTATCGCCGTCACGCCGCGCGAGATCGATCAGTACCTGGACAAGCAGGCGCGGACCCCCTCCGAGCACAACGAATACAACGTGTCGCACATCCTGATCGCGGTGTCCCAGGAAGCCGGCGCGGCCCAGCTTGACCAGGCGGCCAAGCGCGCCGCGGAGGTTTACGAGCGCGCGAAGAACGGCGAGGATTTCGCCAAGCTGGCGGTCGCCTATTCGAACAGCCAGACGGCGCTGGAGGGCGGCGCGCTCGGCTGGCGCAAGGGCAGCGAGCTGCCGACGTTCCTCAGCGATGTCATCGCCAAGCTCAAACCCGGAGAAGTGAGTGAGCCGCTGCGCACGCCCACCGGCTACCACATCATTCGCCTCAACGACGAGCGCGGTGGCACTCAGCAGACCGTGATCGACCAGGTGCACGTGCGGCATATCCTGATGAAGACCAACGAGCTCGCCGATGATGCGACCGTGAAGCTGAAGTTGAATGCGCTGCGCGAGCGCGCCCTCAAGGGCGAGGATTTCGCGGGGCTCGCGCAGACGGCTTCAGAGGATCCGGGCTCCGCCGCCGAGGGTGGCGATCTGGGCTGGGCCGGCCCGGGTTCGTTCGTACCGGAGTTCGAGAAGGCGGTCGCGGGGCTGAAGGACGGTGAAATCAGCGAGCCGGTACATACGCAGTACGGCTGGCACATCATTCAGCTGCTCGGTCACCGTCGCTACGACAATACCGATGAAATGAAGCGCCATCAGGCCATGGACGCGATCCGTGCCGGCAAGGCGGACGAGGAGACGGAGCTGTGGCTGCGCCGCCTGCGTGATGAAGCCTACGTCGAGTACAAGTCCTAAGCTTCCGCGAATTGCCCTGACCTCGGGCGAGCCGGCGGGCATCGGCCCGGAACTGTGCCTCGCACTCGCCGCGCGCGCGCTGCCGTGTGAACTGGTGTGCCTTGCGGATTTCGCGCTCCTTGAAGAGCGCTCGCGAGCCCTCGGCGGCGCGCCGGCGCTGCGCCGCTGGCCAGGCGCACACGGCCCCACGGCGGGGCACGCGGCCGGAAGCCTGGATGTCGAACACCATGCGCTCGCCGCGCGCAGTGTCGCCGGCAGGCTCGATACCGCCAACGTCCCCTACGTGCTGTCGCTGCTGAACCGGGCGATCGACGGCGCGCTGGCCGGGGAGTTCGCCGCGATCGTCACCGCCCCCGTGCACAAAGGCGTCATCAACGACGCCGGCGTGCGTTTCAGCGGCCACACGGAATACCTCGCGCAGCGCACGCACAGCGCCCGCCCGGTCATGCTGCTGACGAGCGGCGCGCTGCGCGTGGCCCTCGCCACCACGCATCTGCCGCTGGCGGCCGTGAGCGCTGCCATCACGCAGGAGTCACTGTGTGAGACGGCCGCCATCCTGCAGCGGGAATTGCGGCGCTGGTGGGGAATCGGCACGCCACGGATCGCGGTGTGCGGCCTGAACCCGCACGCGGGCGAGAACGGCCATCTCGGGGATGAGGAACTTAAAACGATCGCACCGGCCATTACGCGCATGCGTGCGGCGGGCATCGATGCCACCGGCCCGCTGCCCGCCGACACCGTGTTCGTCCCCCGCGTTCTCGCCGGCTTCGATGCGGTGCTCGCCATGTATCACGACCAGGGACTGCCGGTCGTGAAACACGCAGGCTTCGAGAACGCGGTAAACGTCACGCTCGGCCTGCCCATACTGCGGACCTCGCCCGATCACGGCACGGCGCTGGATCTTGCCGGCACCGGCAAGGCGGACGTCGGCAGTCTCGCCGCCGCAGTGCAACTCGCGATCCGGCTCGCCACGCACGAACGCTGATGCAGCGCGCCCGCAAGCGCTTCGGGCAGCACTTCCTGCACGACCCGGCCGTCATCGGGCGGATTGTCGAGGCGCTGCAGGTGCGCCCCGGCGAGCATTTGGTGGAGATCGGCCCGGGACGCGGCGCGCTCACGCGGCAGCTGCTGAGGCGCCTCGACTGTAGCTTCGATGCCATCGAAATCGATCGCGACCTGAGCGAGCGCCTGCGTGGAGAGTTCACAGACTCCCGGCGCTGCGAACTGCACGAGGCGGATGCCCTCGACTTTGATTTCGCAGCACTGGCGGCGCGCCGTGGCGGCCGCTTACGGATCATCGGCAACCTGCCCTACAACATTTCGACACCACTGCTGTTTCACCTGCTCGGCCAGGCAGCCGCGATTACGGACCTGCACGTCATGCTGCAGCGGGAAGTCGTGGCGCGCCTCGCCGCGCAGGCGGGAACCAGGGACTACGGGCGCCTGACGCTCATGATCGCGCCCTATTTCGACGTGACGAAACTGTTCGACGTCGGCCCCGGAGCCTTTCAACCGCCGCCGCGGGTGTGGTCCGCCGTGGTACGGCTCAGCGTGCGGCCGCAGCCGCTGTTCGCCGTAAGCCCGCACTACGCCGCGGTGGTGGCGGCGGCCTTCGCGCACCGCCGCAAGACGCTGCGCAATGCGCTCGCGGAGCTCTTGTCCCGCGAACAGATCTGCGCCTGCGGCGTAGACCCGACGGCGCGTCCGGAGACCCTCGGCCCGCAGGGATTCAACACTCTGGCACAAACCCTCGACCGCGCGCGCGGCTGACGTTAGTCTTGGGGCCATGAGCGCGCTGTACCGTCGCATCCTGCTGGTCGTGGACCTGTCTGAGGAGAGCCTGAGCGTCGGACGGCGCACGCAGGCACTCGCCGCAACACTCGGTGCCGCGGTCGAGCTGCTGCACGTGGTGGAGTTCGTGCCGGTCGAGCCCATGGGCGAGACGCTCATGCCCTCGGTGCAGATCGAGGAAGAACTCCTGACACGTGCGCGGCAGCGCCTGACGACGCTCGCCAATACGCTGGGCCTCTCGGGCGCGCCGTGCCACGTCGAGAGCGGCGCCGTCAAGACAGAGATCGTGCGCGTCGCGCGCGAGCGCCACGCGGACCTCATCATTCTCGGCAGCCGTGAGCGCCACGGACTGTCGATACTGTTAAATTTCACCGATGACAGCGTCCTGCACGCCGCGCCCTGCGACGTGCTGGCGATGCGGCCCGAGCGCCCCTGAAGCCGTGACACCCGCCGATCACATGATCCGTGTCGACGTCGAGACCAGCTACCTCGACGAGCAATCCGATCCGCGCGAGCACCGTTTCGTTTTTTCCTACACCATCACCATCCGCAACGAAGGCCAGGTGCCGGCGCGCCTGCTGACGCGGCACTGGGTCATCACGGACGCCAACGGCAAGGTTGAGGAAGTGCGCGGCGACGGTGTCGTGGGCGAGCAGCCGTATTTGCAGCCGGGACAGGGGTTTCGCTACTCCAGCGGCGCGGTGCTCGAGACACCCGTCGGCTCCATGCAGGGCAGCTACCAGATGCTCGGCGACGACGGCGCGCAATTCGACGCACCCATCCAGCCTTTCCGGCTCGCCATGCCGGGCATCCTGCAGTGAGCCGCTATGCGATCGGCGACCTGCAAGGCTGTGACCAGGAACTGCGGGCGCTCCTTAAACTGCTGAAGTTCTCCGCCGACCGGGATCGCCTGTGGTTCGTGGGCGACCTCGTCAACCGCGGGCCTGGCTCGCTGGAGACACTGCGCCTGGTGCGCGCGCTCGGTGACAACGCGGTGGTGGTACTCGGCAACCACGACCTGCACCTGCTGGCGGTGGCGCAGGGCGCCGAGCGCAAGCGCAAGTCCGATACCCTGGACGCGGTGCTCAGCGCCCCGGATCGCGAGCAACTGCTCGAATGGCTGATGACGCGCGCCCTGGCCCACGCGGAAGGGTCGGACCTCATGGTGCACGCCGGGCTCGTCCCGCAATGGACCGCGGCACAGGCGCTCGCCCTGGCGCGCGAAGTCCAGAGCGCGCTCGCGCGCGGCCCGCGCGAGCTGTTTGCGCATATGTATGGCAACGAGCCGGACCGCTGGAGTGAGGATCTCAAGGGCATGGAGCGGCTGCGGTTCGTGATCAACGTGCTGACGAGACTGCGCGTGTGCACCAGCGACGGCCGTGTTGACCTTGCCATGAAGGGCGAGCCGCCGCCGCCACCTTCGCCGCTGCGCCCGTGGTTCGAGCTTGAGAGCCGGCAAAGCCGCGATACCCGCGTCATCTTCGGACACTGGTCGGCGCTCGGGCTCGTGCAGCGCCACGGCGTGGTGGGACTGGATACAGGTTGTGTGTGGGGCGGCGCTCTGACCGCGTTCGATCTGGATCGCGAGTGCGCGCCGATCTCACTCGCCTGCAGTCCTCACCAGCTCATCGGCGCGGCGTAGGCTCAGGCAATACCGGCACCACCGGCGCCGGCCCCCAGGTAACGGTGATCTGCGCCGTGCGTGGGCCGTAGACCCCGGGCGCAAGTTCCAGGTCAACCGGTTTGGGCGCGCCTGCTGTGATCGGCAGGCTCAGCAGCTCATCCCCCCGCACCTGCAGCAGACCGACAGAGCCCGGCGTGACTCTCAAGGCAAGCCGCACCGGCCAGGTGCGGTCCGCGGCGTGCCGCAGAACGATGCTCCCGGACCCGCTCGCAGCAGTTAAGTCCACCAGCAGCGTATTGCGCTTCCAGAATTGCGGCGCGTTTGCCAACGTTGTTCCGGAAATGTCGAGCTCATGCACCCCGGTGGGCGGCGGCGGTGGCGGGTGCCGCCACGGCCAATGGCTGCATGCGCTGAGGAGCAGCAGGCACAGCACCGTGGCCGCCCGCATGCCGGGGTGTGTCACCGCCCTGCCGTACATTGCGTTCTCCTCCAAGTCCAGCCGCAACGGGTAACATACGCGAAAGGCAAGGAGCACACATGCCATCCCTGCAAGCATTTAATTTCCGTCAGTGGATCGACGCCAACCGTGCATTGCTGAAACCCCCGGTCGGCAACAAGCGCGTGTTTCACGACGGTGACTTCATCATCATGGTGGTGGGCGGGCCGAACGCGCGCAAGGACTACCACGTCGATCCGGGTCAGGAATTCTTCTACCAGCTCGAGGGCGACATGGTGCTGAAGACCATGCAGGACGGCCAGGCGGTGGACGTGCCGATTCGCGCCGGCGAGGTTCTCCTCATTCCACCCAACATGCCGCACTCCCCGCAACGTCCGGCCAATACGGTCGGGCTGGTAGTGGAGCGTGCGCGGCGCAGCGGGGAACTCGACGGCTTTCAGTGGTACTGCGAGCGCTGCGGCCAGCGCCTGTACGAGGAGTTCTTCGAGCTCACCGACATCGAGAAACAGTTTCCACCGGTGTTCGAACGGTTCTTCGCCAACCGTGCGGCGCGCACCTGCCGGCACTGCGGCACGGTGATGGAACGCTCGGTGTGAAGGCCCGCATTGCGCTGAACGGCGCTGAGGTGCGCGTCGACCTCGCGCACCCGGTAAGTCTGGCTCTGACTTTGGACTTCAACGGGCCGCAACCACGCCATTTCGGGGTGCCGCGCGCCACCAGCCGGCCCTTCGAGGCGCCCGGGTTTGCGGGTGCCGTCGCGAGCGGCGCGAGCTGTAACTGTGAGGTCATCACGCTGATCCCGCATTGCCAGGGCACGCACACGGAGTGCGTGGGTCATCTCACGCGCGAGAAGCTCGATGCGTATCGCGTCGTGCCCGCAGGACTCGTGCCGGCGCTGCTGCTGTCTGTTACACCGGAGGCTGCGATGCGCAGCGGCGAGAGCACCGCACCAGCGCCGGTGAGCGGGGACCTGTTCATCAGCGCGCGCGCCATCGGGCACGCCTGGCCGGCCGGGGCACCGTTCGCGGCGCGCGCGCTCGTCATCCGCACGCTTCCCAACACCGCCGACAAAGCCGCGCGCGACTACACGCTCGCGAGCCCGCCGTACCTGTCGCGGGAGGCGGCGCAGCTGCTGGTCAGTCGCGGCATCCTGCACCTCATCGTCGATGTGCCCTCGCTCGACCGCACGCACGATGAGGGCCGGCTCACAGCACACCGGGTTTTTTTCGGGCTGCCGCCGGGCTCAACGCAGCTGAGCGCCGCAGCGCGGGCGGAAGCTACCATTACCGAATTCGCTTTTGTCCCGGACGAGCTCCCTGACGGCGCCTACCTGCTGCAGCTGCAGGCGCCGGCGCTCGCCGGCGATGCCGTGCCCAGCCGCCCGCTGTTATATCCACTGCTGCCACCGGCAAGCCCATGAACAACGCCGCGACACTTCACGCTGCGCGCGAGCGCGACGCCGCCGACCCGTTGCGCGACTTCCGTGCGCGCTTTGCGCTGCCGCGCGATGAGAGCGGCGCGCAGGTGATTTACCTCAGTGGCCATTCACTCGGGCTTGCGCCGCTGGCGGCGCGGGAACTGCTGTCCCAGGAACTGGACGAGTGGTCGCGGCTCGCAGTGCAGGGGCACGAGCACGGACGCCGCCCCTGGGTCCCCTACCACGAAAACCTCACCGCGGGACTCGCTGCCCTCACGGGGGCGCACCCCGGCGAGGTCGTCGCCATGAACTCACTCACGATCAACCTGCACCTGATGCTGGCGAGCTTCTATCGACCCGCCGGGCAGCGCACTAAGATCCTGATCGAGAGCGGCGCCTTCTCCTCCGACCGGCACGCCGTGGCCTCGCAGATCGCCTGGCATGGGCTCGACCCCGGGAAACATCTCATCGAGCTGGCGCCAGCCGCGGGCGCAGACACCATACCGGAGGCGGCGATCGAAGCGGCCCTGGAGGAGCACGGCGCACAGATTGCGGTAGTGCTTTGGCCGGGGGTGCAGTTTCGCACCGGCCAGGCGTTTGACCTCGCGCGCATTGCGCGCGCCACGCACGCCAAGGGATGCGTCATGGGATTCGATCTGGCGCATTCCATCGGCAACACTCCCCTGGCGCTGCGCGACAGCGGAGCGGACTTCGCCGTGTGGTGCAGCTACAAGTATCTGAACGGCGGACCCGGCGCGATCGGCGGCTGTTTCATCGCCGAGCGGCACGCACAGGCGCAGCCGCGCACCCAGCACAGCGGCGGCGTGCCCGGCGCGCGGCTTGCCGGCTGGTGGGGCCATGAGCTGGAAACCCGCTTTCTCATGGAGCCGCAATTTCGCGCCGCCGCCGGCGCCAGCGCCTGGCAGGTCAGTAACCCGCCGATTCTCTCGGCCACGCCGCTCATCGCTTCGCTCGCGATCTTCGCGGAAGCCGCCATGCCGCGGCTGCGGGCGAAATCAGTCGCCCTTACGGACCTCATGGACGCGCTGCTGCGGCGGCTGGAGCCGCAGGTGCGCATCATCACCCCACGCGAGAGCGCGGCACGCGGCTGCCAGCTGTCCATGCGCATTGCGGGCGGGCCTGAGCGCGGCCGCGCCGTGTTCGATGCGCTGCTGCGGCGCGGCGTGGTGTGCGACTGGCGCACGCCGGACATCATACGTGCGGCGCCTGTGCCCCTGTACAACCGCTTCGAGGACGTGGCGCACTTTGCCCAGGTCCTGGGCGAGATCCTCGGGAAGAGCTCGTGAAGACCCCGCCGCACACGCGCGTCAACATCGTCGGCGCCGGACTCGCCGGTGCACTGCTCGCGGTGCTGCTCGCCAGGCGCGGTTACCCCGTTTGCCTGTTCGAGCGGCGGCCCGACCCGCGCCAGTCGCAGCCGGAGCGCGGACGCTCGATCAACCTCGCCCTCGCCGCCCGTGGCATGCGCGCGCTGGAACGCGCTGGCGTCCTGGAAGGCATCCGCCCGCTGCTCATTCCGATGCGCGGCCGCATGGTGCATGAACTGTCCGGCAAAGTGACGTTGCAGGCCTACGGGCAGCGCGAGCACGAGGTGATCTACTCGGTCGGCCGCGCGGACCTTAACCGCGTGCTGATCGAGGCGGCACTGCGCCACGAGGGCGTGACCGTTGAGTTCAACCAGCAGTGCCTCGGCGCGCAGCCCGCGCGCCAGGTGCTGCGGCTGCGCGATCAGCGTGCCGGTACCGAGCGCGAGGTTGCGCTGGCGGCCACGATTGCCGCCGATGGGGCAGGCTCCGCGGTGCGCTCGAGCCTCGCCGCCCTTGGGCTCGTGACGGTGCGCGAGGAATGGCTCGACCATGACTACAAGGAGTTCACGATTCCCGCCGCCGCTGGCCGCCACGCGCTGCAGCGCGAGGCGCTGCACATCTGGCCGCGCGGCGGCTTCATGCTCATCGCCCTCCCCAACACCGATGGCAGCTTCACGGCGACCTTGTTCCTCGCGCGTAGCGGCGCTGCGGCCAGCTTCGCCGCGCTCTCCTCGCCTGAGCTCGCCGTGCAGTTCTTCACGCGCGAGTTTCCGGACGCCGTTCTGCTCATGCCCGATGTGGGTGCTGAATTCGCGCGCCACCCGCAAGGACAGCTCGGCAGCGTACACGCCGCGCCCTGGCACCTCGGGGGTCAGCTGCTGCTGCTCGGCGATGCGGCGCACGCGATCGTGCCCTTTCACGGCCAGGGAATGAACGCGGCGTTCGAGGATTGCCTGGCGCTGGACGCTCTGATCGACGCCCACGGGAGCTGGGAAGAGATATTCGCGCAGTTCGAGGCAGCCCGGCGGCCGAACGCGGCGGCAATAGCGCAGATGGCGGTGGAGAACTACACCGAGATGCGCGACACGGTGCTGGACGCAGGTTACCTGCGGCACAAGGCCATCGCGATGGGACTCGAGCGGCGCTTCCCGGAGCGGTTTATCCCGCGCTACTCCATGGTGATGTTCCACCCGGAAATCCCCTACGCGGAAGCCCTGCGGCGCGGCGGCGTGCAGGCGCAGATTCTCGCGGAACTCGACGGCGGGGATCGTGGCGCAGATTCACCGCTGGCGGAAAAGCTTGTCAACGAGCGCCTCGCGCCGGTGCCGACTGGTGGGGCCTGACGCGCAGCCCGCTCTGCTTGCCGGACTGGCCCTTG
>Ga0070761_10000175_pt1 | contig 41638 bp, 34 predicted proteins | sample HubBroMetageREF1_FD_66724 | JGI IMG/M metagenome (GOLD analysis project Ga0070761, IMG submission 66724) | Reference soil microbial communities from the Hubbard Brook experimental Forest, New Hampshire, USA - Hubbard Brook CCASE Soil... | ecosystem: Environmental > Terrestrial > Soil >... | reverse complement strand
GTCGAGGCCTCCCTGGCAAACCATTTGGTGGAGATGTTCTTCCAGAGCGTCTTTGACGTGCGCGTTCCAGGTGGGCAACGTGTAGGGTTCGGGCCAGAGATTATGGATGTCTTCGGCGCCTCCCAAGCGCGGGGCGATTAGAAAATCGATCTCGTAGTCTTGCGCGCGGGCGTAGGCAATTCCGTATTCGTGAAGCACCTGCTGACGTAACGCGGCGGGTACTTCGCGAACTACTTCTTCGTGGGCTATCGAGCAAACGTCGTTGATGGAAACAGGGCGCGTGGCGCCGGGGGTGAGGGTGCGGTTGGGGACGGCCGCGCTTTCGATTGGATGGAGTGGTGACGATGACAGCAGTGCGCAATGCTGAATAATCGGCAGGCTTCCCATTGTGAGGAAAAGCAGAGCGACAGCAACGTACGCCACAGAGCCGCGCGGAAAAAAGAATTGGAGGAACTTGGGCCACCGGGCCACGCCGGATTGGGTTGCGGCGTGAGCCAATTGGGACTTGAGCATGGCGCGAGGGCCAGCGGCGCACGGCAATTGTGGATCGAGCGTGCTGCGATGCACGCGCACGAAATCGGCGATCGTGGCTTCGAGTTCCGCGAGGCGCGTGCGGCAGAACCAGCAGGCAGCCAAATGCGCGCGAACCCGCCGGGTGCGGCCGCCGGGTAGCTCGCCATCTGCGGCGTGCAGGAGGTCCTGGTCCGATACGTGGAGTTCTTCATCTGCCATAACGCAATCCTTTTTCCGCGCTTCCCAGGCGCGCCAGAGAACGCGTGAGTGAAAGCGATACGGAACCGAGAGATATTCCGAGCGTGGCTGCAATTTCGCGGTAGCGCAGGCCCTCCGCGCGTAGGGCCAGGCAGCAGCGGTCTTGCTCGGGCAAGGCGCGCAGCACGGTGCGCAAGCGCTGCAACGTTTGGCCGGACGTCATTTGTTCTTCCGGGTTGGGAGTGGCGTCGAGCTTGGCCTGTACAACCGTTGCGTCGTCGTCCAGCGCAGCGTGGAGCTTTTTATTGGCAGCACGCTGCTTCAGGGCGAGATTGTGAGCCACGCGAAAAATCCAGCCGCGCAGATTGCGGCGAGATTTTCCGCGCTGCAAGTGACGGAAGAGCGCGAGGAAGACTTCTTGGGCGACCTCTTCTGCATCGTGAACGGATAGGCCGAACGACAAGACGTAACGAAGCAACGGGTGGCGAAACTGGTCGAACAGCCTGATGACTTCGCATTCGATTTCGCAGGGCTTTTCGGAAACCGCAGCGGGCGTGGGGATGGGAAACGATAGCTCAGCGGCGAAGTTTCGCGGAGGAATCAGCATAGGCCCCTGTATGTATATTCCATTCCCTTGGCGTGTGTTCAAGGATTATTAGCGATGGTTACTGAGTTCGACACAGCGCGCGGAAAGAAGCTGAACAATGGAGGGGGCGGCGGAATATTCAAGCTGAGCGGCAGGAGCGAGATCTGCGTACGCCGGCCGTTGGTTCCGTAGCGGCCGGAGCCGGACGCCGGGAGATGCATCGCGAAATTACAGGGGCGGGTGACGGATGGCATTGATAAGGATGAGAGGAATTGCGTGCCTGTTTTTCTGGTGCGCTTTGCCGCTGTATGGTCAGGGTAATCGCGGTGAATTGCGCCTCAAGGTTACGGATCCTTCGGGCCTGGGAGTTAAGACGACCGTGCTGATCGTCAGCGAGGCGAACCAGTATCGGAATACTTTGACGACGACCGAGCAGGGCACGCTGGATGTGCTGCGGCTGCCTTTTGGCGTGTATCAGTTGGAGATCACGCAGCGTGGGTTCGCACCCGTATCTGAAACGGTCGAGATTCGTTCATCCATTTCCATCGAGCATACGATTCAACTGAAGCTGCCGGCGGTGAATCAATCCGTGACCGTTAGCGCGGCGGACACGTTGATTGATCCGGATCAAGCTGGGGCGGTGAGCCAGATTGGTTCGGACACGATTGAACACCGGCTGAGTTCGCTGCCGGGGCGGTCGTTGCAGGATCTGGTGAATTCGCAGCCCGGGTGGTTGTATGAAGGCAACGCCGTGTTGCACCCGCGCGGATCGGAATACCAGACACAGTTTGTGGTGGATGGGGTGCCGCTCCAAGACAATCGTTCACCCAGTTTCGGCAATGAAATTGAGGCGGACGACGTGCAATCGATGAGCATCTACACGGCGGGCATTCCTGCGGAATATGGCCGCAAGATGGGCGGCGTCGTGGAGGTGAATACCGTTCAGGATTCCGACCCGGGCCTGCACGGGCAGGTGGTTCTATCGGGCGGGAGCTTCGACACCGGGGGCGCTTTCGCGAGCGCACAGTATGTATGGGGCAAGAATACTCTGAGCGGGAGCGCCAGCGGCGCCATGACGGGCCATTACCTGAATCCCGTCGTTATTCAGAATTACTCGAACACGGGCACCAGCGGCGATTTTTCGCTTCGCTACGCGCGCCAGCTCACCCCAAACGACCGCCTGAGCCTGAGCGTGCGCCACGAACTGGCGCGCTACGACATCCCAAACGAATTGGTGCAGCAGGAACCGCATCGGACGCCGTTCGATCCAACTTTGCCAGCGGAAGCGCAGCGCCAGAATGCAGACAATTTTGAGACGATGGGCATCGCCACCTACCAGCACATTTTTTCTTCCAGTTTGGTGGCCGACTTTTATGGCATGGTGCGCGACACCTCGAACGATTTTTACTCCAACATTTATTCCACGCCGATTCTGATTTCTCAGCACAATTGGTTTCGCGAAGGATATTTCAGGGGTGTGGTGACCGCGGTTCGCGGCCGGCACGAATGGAAGTTTGGAGTCGAATCCGACAACACCTTCCTGAACGAGAATTTCGGGTTCGTCATTACCGACCCGACGCAGTTCGAACCCGGCACGCCGTCTCCGTTCAGTTTTGTGACGAATCGTCCGGACCTCGAACAGTCCGCGTTCCTGCAGGATCTGATGCATCTGGGAAACTGGACAATCAACGCCGGGATTCGCTGGGACCATTACCAGCTGCTATTGAACCGGCAGGCTGTGGATCCGCGCATTTCGCTTGCGCGGTATTTCCCTTCCGCCGACCTTGTGGTGCATTTCTCGTATGACCGAGTGTTCCAGACGCCATCGAATGAAAATATTCTGCTCTCCAGCTCGACGGCGGCGACGACCCTGAACCCTGTTTCACTGCAGTTACCCGTAAAGCCCTCGGAAGGAAATTACTACGAGGCGGGCGTGACGAAGGATTTCTTCGGAAAGGTCAAGCTCGACGCCAACTATTTTCGGCGGCTGGTGAACAATTATGCGGACGACGATCCGATTGCGAACACAACAATCAGCTATCCGATTGCGTTCCGCAAGGCGATTCTTTACGGTGCGGAAGGAAAGCTCCAAATACCTGATTGGCATGGCTTCTCGGCATTCCTGAGCTATTCCTACATCGTCGGTAATGCCTGGTTTCCGGTGACCGGCGGATTATTTCTGGGCGACGACGCGGTGATACCGACGACGGGCCATATCCCGGACTCGCAGGATCAGCGTAACACCGTCCGCGGCCGCGTACGTTACCAGGTCGCGCCGCGCTTTTGGATCGCCGGCGGGGTTCAGTACGATACAGGGCTCCCGTTTGATTTTCAGTGCCCGAACGGCGAGACGCTGCCGCAGTGCATCGCCGGGGTAACGGCGACCTACGGCCAGCAAGTGGTGGATCGCATTAATTTCGCGCGCGCGCGCATCTATCCGGCGTTTCAAGTGAATGTCTCGGCAGGCGCGAACGTGTACAAATCGGAACGATTCAATGTACAGCTGCAGGCGGATGGGCAGAACCTCAGCAACGTCGTGAATGTGATTGATTTCGGCGGACTTTTTTCCGGCAATGCGATCGGGCCTGCGCGCAGCTTCGCGCTGCGGCTTACGACCACTTTCTGACGGTTGTTGAGCGCGTGTCCGTTGGCGGGTATTACTTGTCTTGTGCTAGGAGGCCTACGCCGGAGGCGGCTACGCTGTCTCTGGTTGTGTTCTTCACCAGGTACATGGCTTCGTCGGCTAGGTGCAACAGTTCGGCTTTGGTGCGGGAATCGCTGGGGTAGGCGGCTACGCCCACGCTGGCGGTGACGTGAGCGTTGATGCCGGTGTCTTTCAGCCAGACGGCTTCGCGGATCAGTTTGTGGAGGCGGCGGGCTACTCCTAGCGCGTTTTCCTTGGATGTCTGGGGCAGCAGGACTACGAATTCGTCGCCGCCGTAGCGGAAGGCTAAGTCGATCAGGCGGCATTTATCTTTGATGGCCTGGCCGATTTCGGCCAGGAGTTTCGAGCCCATCAGGTGGCCGTGCGTATCGTTGACACTCTTGAAATGATCGAGGTCGATGAAAATCAGAGAGAACTCGAAAGCGTAGCGGTGCGAGCGGTAGATTTCGGTGTCCAGCATGAAATTCAGATGACGGGCGTTGTAGAGGCTAGTGCAATCGTCGGTGATGGTGAGTTCGTGAATGCGCTGCACGTGGCGCGCGTTTTCAATGGCGATCGCGGCGTAGTCCGCGAGCGCCTCCAGCAGGGCGAGGTCGCGGGCGCTGAAACCTTCCGGGCCGATGCTATTGATCAGTTCGATGACGCCGAGGCATTGATCGCGAAAACGCACCGGGACGGCGACGATGGAGCGCGTTTCCATTTTTGTTTTCGCATCCACTTGGCCGAAAAAACGCGAGTCTTTGGCGGTGTCCCGCACTACTACCGCTTCGCCGGTCTGCGCGACCCAGCCCGCTAATCCCTGGCCCACCTTGATGCGCACGTCCTTCAAAGATTCCGCGCCCTTGCCCGTCGCAATCTGGAAGTAGAGTTCGTCCTTCTCCTGGTCCATCAAGAGGAGCGACCAGGTGTCCGGACGCAGGACCTCATTGATTTTTTCCATGATGGTGCGGAGAACCTGGTCGAGTTGCAGGGAGGAGGTGAGGGCCTTGCCTAATTCGTGAAATACCGTGACTTCATTGGATGTCTCGATGGAGATGTCCACACCCGGAGTTCTGCGCCTTTCGATGCCATCAAAGGGCCGTGCGTCCGTGGCTCGCCGCATGGAGTCTTCGGTAAGGCCTTTCGTCGGTTCGTTGGAGTCTGAAGTCAACGTTGACATTATAGTGAACGCTTTCGGTACACTGCAACGACCTTCGCGGCTCGATTGACGAAAGGGCAATGGGGTACCCTTCCGCTGAGTTATCGGCCAGCATTGACACTCCCATCAGCGACGCCTATATTTTCTGTAGTTGCGGATTCCAGCGGATGCCTTCAAAACCTTTCGGCGAACATCTCAAACGCGAGCGGGAAATGCGGGGCGTGACGCTGGAAGAAATTTCAGCGGCTACGCGCATTGCGCCGCGCTTCCTGGCAGCCCTGGAGAGCGAACAGTGGGAGTTGCTACCGGGTGGCGTGTTCAATCGCGGTTTTATACGGTCCGTGGCACGTTATCTGGGCCTCGATGAAGACACCCTGGTGGCGGAATACGCGCTGGAAACTCGGGGGCGGGCTGAACCAGGCGTTGTAGCGGACCCGCCGGAGGAGCCGGACCGGAATTGGGCGCGTGTTTTCGTGGTGGTGGTGCTGGTTTTAGTGGTGCTGGCTGGCGGTTGGGCGGCTGTGCACTTTCTGGGGCCTAAGATTGCGGCGCGGTTGCACAAACATTCCGGCGAGCCGGTGAATTCGGCGCCGGAATCTGGTATGGCGCCCAGTTTTGCGGGCGCGACTGGCGAGCAGACGGCTTCACAGACTGCCGCGCAGAGTTCGGCGCCGAATTTCGCGCCTGACCCGGCTGTGGCGCCGCCATCTGATCCGGCGATTTCATCGAGCCCTGCGGCGTCGGTTGGCAGTGGGGCTGCGTTGGTATCTGGAACAGTGCCGGTGCTGGATTTGAAACTGGAAGCGGCAAAGGCGACGGACGTGAAAGTGGTCGCGGACGGCAAGCCTCTATTCGAAGGGCACATGGATGCGCGGCAGGTGTACCGATTCACGGCGGTGGATTCCCTGGAAATTTCTTCGAGCGAATCGAGCGCGATCTTACTGGAGCTGAATGGCCAGGCGGTTGCGGCGGGCGGCCAGCCCGGGCAGCCTCGGTTCGTGACTCTCACGCCGAAAGATCTCAAGCCCGCGGCAGGAGACCCCCATTAGCGCCGAACTGCGAGCTGCGATTCGGGCGGGCCACGCGAGGCCGGAACAAAAGCTGGCGCTGTGCGCGGGCAGCATTTCGCTGGCGCCGGAAGATCGCGCGGAGTTGCTGGCCGTGTTGACGATGGACAGCGACCCTGCCGTTGCGCAGCGGGCGAAAAGTTGTCTGCTGACGCAGTCGCTGGAATCGCTGCAGGCGGCGCTGGCGCGTCCTGATGCGGATCTGAAACTTTTTGAATATTGCGCGGACGAGATGAGCGGCAGACCGGAAGTGGCCGACCGCATGGCGGCGAACGCGGCTTGCCCCGCGGAATTTGTGACGCGCGTTTCCGCGGATTTGACGAGTGTGGGAATTCAGGCGCTGCTCGACAATCTGGATCGGCTCAGTTCTTACCCGGCGCTGGGAATCGCGCTGGCCTATTCCGAAGCTGCGACGCCTGAACAGAAGGAGCTGCTGGCGGAAATTGAGACAAACGCCGCTCTGGAAGAAAAAGTGATTGAGGAGGCTGTGGCTGCGGCCGAGCCTGCGGCTCAGCCTGAAGTGAAGAAGCGACAGTCGCTGCTACAACGGATGGCTACGATGAATATCGTGCAGCGCATTCAGCTGGCCGTGAAGGGGGGGCGCGAGGAACGTATGCTGCTGATTCGCGACCCGAACAAAATTGTGCAGCGCGGTGTGCTGCAATCGCCACGGCTGACGGACTTGGAAATCGAGAATTTCGCGGCCATGACCAACGTATCGCAAGAAGTGCTGCGGATTATTTCGAAGAACCGAAACTTCATGAAGAGCTATGTGGTGATTAAGAATTTGACGAAGAATCCGAAAGCTCCGCTGGATGTGAGCTTGCATCTGCTGCCGCACTTGACTCCTACCGACCTGAAACAGCTTGCCGCCAATAAGAACGTGCCGGAAACTTTGCGTTCGACGGCTTTGAAATTGCAACGACAACGGAATTCGGCGCGACCGCCCAGTTAGCCTGCGGCTGGGCTGCAAACCGAGCATACCGAGGGCGGGTCTGAGAGCCGCCCCTACTGTCGCATCAGGATTCATCCGCGGTGCCTCTGAATTGTTACAGGAAGGAAGCATCGAACGCCCGCGGCAGCAGCTCTCCAGACGTTTCCTGTTCGACTTTTCCCCTTAGATTGGCGAGCAGGACTGGGACATCGCCGCAAAATTCCCAGATGATTTGGCGGCAGGCGCCGCAGGGCGGAGTGAGGCGATCGACGTCGGTGACTACGGCGATGGCGTCGAAGCCGCGCTCGCCTTCCGAGACGGCCTTGAAGATCGCCACGCGTTCGGCGCAGCAGGTGAGGCCGAGCGTGGCGTTTTCGATATTGCAACCGGCGAAGATGCGGCCGGATTTCGCACGCACGGCGGCGCCCACCCGGAAATTGGAAATTGGGGCGCAGGCGTTTTGGAATGCTTGCGTTGCTGCTGTGACCAGCGCGTCGTATTCGCTCATTTATTTTTCGCTTCCCTTTCCTCTACTTTCCTTCACTTCGAGTCGGCGGCGATGCGCGGCAGGACTGCGCGCAGCAGCGCGATGAACTGGCCCTTCACGCGTTCGCCGGTTTCCATTACTTCCTGGTGATCGAGCACTTGATCGAGAATACCCGCGGCCATGTTGGTGACGCAGGAAATTCCGAGCACGCGGATTCCCATATGGCGCGCGGCAATCGTTTCCGGGACCGTGGACATACCCACCAAATCGGCTCCAATCGTACGTAAATAACGAATTTCCGCGGGAGTTTCGTAGTTTGGCCCGGCGAGCGCGGCGTACACGCCTTCGGGGGCGGCGCTGCCGAGCCTTTTGGCTTCGGCGAGCGCGATTTCGCGATAGGGCTTCCAGTAGGCTTGGGTCATGTCTGGAAAGCGCGGCCCGAAACGATCGTCGTTTGGGCCGATCAGGGGGTTGATGCCCTGCAGGTTGATGTGATCGCTGATGATGACGAGCGCGCCCTGATTGTATTTCGTATTAATGCCACCGGCGGCGTTGGTGAGAATGGCGGAGCGGATGCCGAGGCGGCCGAGGACGCGCATGGGGAACGCGACTTGCTGCGCGGTGTAGCCTTCGTAGAAATGGACGCGACCCTGCATCGCGGCGACGGCGATATTTTCTACTTTGCCGATCACCAGGCGTCCGGCGTGACCCATGGCGGTGGAGCGGGGAAAGGCGGGAATTTTTTCGTAGGGGATACGGGTGGCGTCTTGCAGTTCATCGGCGAAGGCGCCGAGCCCGGAGCCGAGGACGAGCGCAATTTTCGGGCGCAGCTTGGTTTTTGCGAGGATGAATTTCGCGGCGCGGTCGGCGCGCGCGAATTCGCTGCCGCTTGCTGAGGATTTTGTGCGTGCCGCGCTCATCGCATCATGATCCCGACGATCGAGGCGGACATCAGATTGGCCATGGTGCCGGTGAGCATGGCGCGAATGCCCAGGCGCGCGAGGTCGGCCTTTTTATTGGGCGCGAGGGCGCCGATGCCGCCGATTTGAATTCCGATGGAGCTGAAATTCGCGAAACCGCAGAGCGCGAAGGTGGCAATGGTGAAGGAGCGCGGATCGAGCGCGTCCTTCATTGGCCCGAGGCGCTGGAACGCGACGAGCTCGTTCGTCACCATGCGCAGGCCAAGCAGATTTCCGATGGTGTGACAGTCGTGCCAGGGGATTCCGATGACCCAGGCGATCGGCGAGAACAGATAGCCAAAAATTTGCTCGACGCTGGAGGGAAACCAGGTGACGCCGAGCTGCGCAAGTCCGTTGTGCACTGCGCCGAAAACGCCGTCTACGAGATAAATCAGCGCGATGAATGTGATCAGCATCGCGCCCACGTTCAGAGCGAGGCTGAGGCCGTCCACGGTGCCGCGGGAGAGCGCGCCGAGTGCGTTGGTGTCGCGTTCCAGAGGCGCGAGTTCCACTTTGCCGGAAGTTACGGGCACTTCGGTTTCCGGCACCATCATTTTCGAAAGCAGGATTGTGCCGGGGGCGGTCATGATCACGGCGGCGAGCACGTGCTTCGCTTCGACGCCGTACGCGATGTAGGCGGCCATCATGCCGCCGGAAACGTGGGCCATGCCGCTGGTCATGATCGTCATCAATTCGGACTGCGTCACTTCCGGGAGATAGGGGCGGATCGTGAGAGGCGCTTCGGTCTGGCCCATGAAAATGCTCGCGGCGACGTTGAGCGATTCGGCCCCGCTCGCGCCCATCAGGCCGGTCATCACGCGCGCGGCTTGCTTGATGATGAATTGCATCACGCCGTAGTAGTAGAGCAGCGCGAACACGGCGGCGATAAAAATGATCGTGGGCAGCACCTGGAAGGCGAAGAAGAAGCCCATAGGCGAGCCTTTTTTTCCCAGGTCGCCGAAAACGAATTGGGAGCCGAAGAAAGCGAAATCGAGGACCCAGTTCACGGCCGCGCCGGCTTTCTGAAAAATCCATTGGCCGTAGGTCCAATTGATGACGAGGTACGCGAATACGACTTGCAGGCCGAGGCCCCAGGCGACCGTTTTCCCGCGAATGGCGCGGCGATTGGTGGAAAACAGGAACGCGAAACCCATCATGGTGAGCATTCCCAGTACGCCTACCAGGCGGTGCATGCGCAGGAGCCTCCTTTAGAGCCGTACTGGGTCACAAGAATTCTTCCGCGCCGATGATTTTGCGGACGAGTGGCGCGGCTGGCGGAGCTTGGTCGCCAATTTCGAAACTTTCGGACAGGAGGCGCATGGCTGGAACGAGGCGCGCGTCCAAGTTGTAGTGCACTGTGCACAGGTTTTCGCCGGCCCTCACTCGGTCGCCCATCTTTTTTTCGAGTACCAGGCCCACCGCAGGATCGACCGAGTCTTCCTTTTTTTCTCTTCCGCCGCCGAGGAGCATGCTGGCTACGCCGACTTGCTCGCAGTGAATCGCCGTGACGTATCCCGCGCGAGGCGCGTCCACGTGCGCTCGGTGTTTCGCGTGCGGCAAACGGCCGGGATCGCCAATCACGTGCGGATCACCTCCTTGCAGGCGGATCACTTCGCGGAATGTATCACGCGCGCGTCCGGAAGCAATCATTTCTGCTGCTAGCGCGCGGCCTGCGGCGACGGATTTCGAGCCGCCGCCCAGGACGAACATCCAGGCCGCAAGTTCCAGGCACAGCTCGCGCAGATCGTCCGGGCCTTTACCATCTAGGATTTCGATGCATTCCTCGACTTCGAGGGAGTTGCCAATTTTGCGGCCGAGAGGCTGCTCCATATCGGTGATGAGCGCGACGACTTTTTTGCCCATGCGCACACCGGTTTCGACCATCAGCTCGGCGAGATATTCGGCATCGGCTTGCTTTTTCATGAACGCGCCGTCGCCGGTCTTTACGTCGAGCACCAGCGCGTCAATTCCCTCCGCCATTTTTTTGCTCATGATGGAGGCGGTGATCAGGTAGGGGCTTTCGACTGTGGCGGTGACGTCGCGCAGGGCGTAGAGCTTTTTATCAGCGGGAGCGATTTCGGGGGTTTGGCCGATCAGGGCGCAATGAGCCAGCGCGAGTGTGTGGCGGAATTCCTCGAGCTGTAGGTTTACGTTGAAGCCGGGGATGGATTCCAGTTTGTCGAGCGTGCCACCGGTGTGGCCGAGGCCGCGGCCGCTGATCATCGGCACGTAGAGGCCGGCCGCGGCAACGATGGGAGCGATGACCAGAGAAGTCTTGTCGCCGACGCCGCCGGTGGAGTGCTTGTCCACTTTGGGCGCGGGAAGATCGGACCAATCGAGAACTTCACCGGAATTGAGCATGGATTCGGTGAGCGCGGCGAGTTCGGCGCGGGTCATGCCGCGCCACAGCACGGCCATCAGGAAGGCGGCTAATTGATAATCGGGGACGCGGTCGTGCGTCGCGCCATCAATCAGGAATGCGATTTCTTCGCGGGAAAGTTCCGCGGCATCGCGCTTCTTGCGAATGATGTCAACGGCACGCATGAAGGAGGTTGGGCCACGCTAGCATCGCGGCGTGCTGGGCGTCAATGATCGTGCGCTACATCGACCGCAGGGCGAACCGCTACAGCTTGTTGTTCGCGTGCGTCGCGATTTCGGCCATCATTTGCTGCATTTCCGCGTGGATATGGCCATTGGTGACGAGCAAATCCGGACCGCCGGGGCGATAAGGCCCACCGCGCAGGTCTGTGACTTTGCCGCCTGCTTCGGTGACGATCAGGATGCCGGCGGCGGTGTCCCACGATTTCAGACCGAATTCCCAGAAGGCTTCAAAGCGACCGCAGGCAACCGAGCAAAGATCGAGAGCGGCGGAGCCGTCGCGGCGGACTCCGTGCGAGTGCAGCGTGAAATGCCAGTAATAGTGGATGTTCAGGTTATCGCCGCGCTTGTGTGTGGGAAAACCCGTGGCTACCAGGCTGACGGCCATGCGCTCGGCGCTGGAAACGCGAATCGGTTTGTCGTTCAGAAAGGCGCCCTCGCCACGCGCGGCGCAAAAAAGTTCGTCGGCGACGGAGTTGAAGACCACACCCACCAGCGGCACGCCATCTTCGAGCAGCGCGATGGAAACGGCAAAGCAAGGATAGCCATGGGCGAAATTCGTGGTGCCGTCGAGCGGGTCCACGTGCCATTCGTAGCGCGAAGCCGCGCTCGAGCCGCTTGAGCCTTCTTCAGCGACAATGCGATGTTCCGGAAATTCGCGGCGCAAGCGGCCGACGACGATGGCTTCGGAGCGTTTGTCGGTTTCCGTGACCAGGTCCACGTCACCTTTGTACATGATCTTCTGCGGGCGGCTGTGTTCGGTGAGCAGCACCGCGCCTGCTTCGCGCGCGGCGGCGATGGCGACATCGAGAAATCGGTTCATAGGATTATTGCGCCACTCCGGCGGTGAAATATTCCCTGCGGTAACGCACGGTGTCTCCGCTGTTCACGGTGACCGCCACGTGGCGGTCGCTGCCGGGCGGCGGCGTGGGACTGGGATAGTAGCCGAGCAGATATTGGGTGCGCAGCTCGCGATTGATGCGGTCGAAAATTGCGCCCAGCTCGCTGAGATCGGTCGGATAGTACATGGCGCCGCCGACGCTGTCTGTAATGGTGGAGATGGCGTGTTCGCCCGCGGTATTCCATCCGGCGTCGGATTTCATCGGGCGCACCACAACAGTATAGAGCAAGATGTTCGAGGCGATCGCCGTGCGGCGCGCATCTTCAAATTTCGAGACGCTGGTCGTTTCGCCGGCGTCGGTGATGATTACCAGCGCGCGGCGGCGCTCAGCGCCCTGACGACGAACGGATTGCGACCCGAGCACCACGGCGTCGTAGAGCGACGTGCCCATGTCCGGGCTCGTGTCCACGCGGCGCACCGCGCTATCCAACTGCTTGAGATCCGCCGAAAAATTGGAGAGCTGCACGACATCGGCTGCAAATGAAAAAACCGCGAGGCGATCGCTGGGGCGGACCACTTCCTCGATAAAACGCGCGGCAGCTTCGCGCTCGATTTTTAGTTCGATCGCTGCGGAGCCGCTGGCGTCGAGCATCAGGGCCAGATCGAGCGGACGATTGGTTTGCGGTTCGAAGCGGACGATCTTTTGCGCGATTCCTTCTTCCGTGAGCTGGAACGCGCTCTGATCCAGGCCGGTGACCGGCTCGCCTTTGGCGTCGATAACGCTGGCGAGAATGCTCACCAGATCGGTCTGCACGCGAATCGGGCCTTTTTGGCGCTGTTGTTGCTGCGGCTGCGACTGCTCCGGATTGGACGCCTTCGCATGTACGAATGCGCAGAGGCCCGCCAGCACGAGGGTGCAAAGCGTGGCGATGGCTCGATTCATCTAAGAGGTAGATTCTTCTGACACGGAATTGGCTTCCTGAGGCAACGATTCGCCTTCCGCCCAAACGGCGCCGCCGGCGAAGAATTCCTTTTTCCAGATGGGCACGGTGCGCTTCAGAGTGTCAATCGCGTAACGGCAAGCATCGAAAGCGGCGGCGCGATGCGGCGCGCTGACGGCGATGAAGACACTGGTGTCGCCGACTTCCAGACGGCCGAGGCGGTGGACGATTGCAAGACGATGGATTCCAAATTGAGTGTGAATGCGCGCGCCGATCTCGCGCAGTTTGGCGTAGGCCATAGGCTCGTAGGCTTCGTACTCGAGATACAGCGTGCGTTGGCCTTGGAAGTTGTTGCGCACGAAGCCGTCGAAGATTACGGCCGCGCCATCTTCAAAGGCTTTGAGGTTGAGCAATATATCGCGCGGCTGGATGGGTTCGCGCACCAGAAGAATGATGTCATCGCTGATCGCGGTTTGTTGGCCGCCGCTGACTGGGGGGAGGAAAGCGACTTCGTCACCGGCTGCGAGAGAGGCGCGCCATTCAGCATATTCCTGATTAACCGACGCGGCGACGGAGGGTCGAAATTCGGCGAGGCGCGGGAAGCGCCGCGTGTAACGCTCGTAGAGGTCTTCTACGCGGGCGCCTTCGGATAGCTCGGCGTCTTCCTGCGAGACGCCGGCGATGTCCCTGAGTTGGCCGAAAAATAGCACGCGAACGCGCATCACCCTTATTCTACCGTGGAGGCGCGCGCAACGCGAACCTACCCGTGCGCAGCGGCACCGTTGAATTTCCAGGGACGCGAGCAATCATGCGCCGGCTGCGATCAGGCGAGGAATTGCATCCGGTCGCCGGCTACGATCGTGGACACCGGTTATCGCAACTTCGCGTATTCGGACTTTGCTGCGATGAGGACGGGTACGTCGGGGTCGGCGTCTTTCCAAAGAGTGAGGAAATCCTGATACGCGGCGCGCGCTTTGGCGGTGTCACCCTGCAAAACATAAGCGCGGGCAATGCCGAGGTGCGCTAGCGCCCCGATCGCCTCGTTGAGCACAAGCGCGCGGTGATCCAGAATCTTCTGAAATTCCGCGGAAGCTTCTCCGCCCTGACGCGCACCCAGGTAAGCTGAGCCGCGCACGTAGACCACGAATAGTCCGCCCCACGCCCCCAACTCATAGGGCAGCGCCGCCTGCAATTCGTTGACGGCCTTTGCGTTATCGCCGTGATTCATGGCGAGTTGAGCGCGAATCGCCGGCAAGTAATTGAACTGCACGACGGTATTTTCTGGAAAGAGCTTATCCAAATCCTCGGCGAGCGTCTGGGCGTGCGTGGTATCAGCCGTGAGGGCAAGTGCCAGAGCCGCCGCGAACTGCACGCCCGGTCCGTTCGATAGACCGAGCGCCGCCGTGACCAGCTGCCGCGCCTCTACGGCATTCCCGAACATGGCTTCCCGCAGCGCCGCGTCCGATTCGTACGCCGCTGCCACTTCCTTCTCTTCCGCTCGCACTGCGGACGCTACCGCCCGGCGCGAAATATCTCGCGCCTCCCTGAGCTTTCCAAAATATGCCGCCGTGTCAGCTTCGAAGCTCAGCAGTACATCTTCCACTCCTGGCTTACCCACAGCCCATGCGACCTGTTGCGCCATCCCCGCGGTATCGTTTTGCAGAAAGGCGAGCTGGTAGAGGAAGTAGCGTAATTGTGACGAATCGAGGTTTTTGGCTTGCGCTGCTTCGGCTGTAGCCCGCGCCTCGTCAATCTGATTGAAACTGAGATAGGCGCCGACGAGATCTGCGGAATTCATAGCGCTCCCCGGGTTGAGGCGAACGGCCTCACGGGCTTCTGCCAGAGACTTGTCATATTGCCCGAGCGACCCATAGATCGAATATAGGGGCGGCCGTGGCAACCAATCGCGAGGATAGGTTTCCGCCCAAAGTTGAAGGCTCTGGCGTGCACTCTCTAGATTGCCGGTGCCAAACTGGTAGTAATGAGCTTCGATATAGAACTTCTCTCCGTCGCTGACACCTTCGCGCAACTCATACGCCTTCCGAGAGTTCTCGGCTCCCAGCTTCGTTTCACCAAGATTTGAAAAACTCGTCCCGAGTCTGGCGTAGGCCATGGCGAAATTTGGGTCGAGGCGAATCGCCCGTTGGAAGAACGGCACGGCTGCGGCCCACTCGCTACCAGCCATGGCCCTTCGTCCCAGGCTGTAAGCCTGAAGAGCTTCCAGTGACGGTGTGGTGGCCCGCTCAAGCGGTGTATCAAACTTCTGGACGGCGTTAAGCGATTCCCCAAGCTTGTTGCGGATTTCCGAAGCTGCCTTGCCCAATGCGCTCAGCACCTGGCTCTTGCTTTCTGCCTGAGCTTCGGTGCTCGCCAGCAATGCTCCGCTGGAACAATTCGCTGCCTTTAGAGTCAGCAGGTATTGCGTGCCAATTTGGGCAATCGAACCGTCGAGGACCGCGGTGCTTGCTGTCCGCTGGCAAAGTTCCCGCGCGATCTCCGGTGTGAGCTTGGCATCGGTTTTCTGGTCCATCATCCGCAAAGTCTGCTGGATTTGCTGGTCTGAGACGAGGCTTAGAAAAGGTGATTGTTCGAGCTGCACGGAGAGGCCCTGGCGCAGCGTGCCGTCAAACACCGGGTCTCCGGTCGAGTTCGTGAAGTCCGCGAGGACGATGGTGTCCTTTTCCGTAAGGGCGTGGGTCTTGGTCTGGGAGAGGAATAACCATCCGCCCACTCCCAATGCGATCACCAGTATCGCTGCGCCCGCGACCGCCGCCCAGTGAATGGCTTTTCGCGGCGGCGGTTGTATCAGGCCAGGTTCGCCACCTGCAACATCTGTGAGGCCCGAGTTTGAATCTCGCTTCAGCCGCTGCAAATCGGAGCGAATGTCGGCGGCGCTCTGGTAACGCAGTTTCCGGTCCTTCTCCAGAGCCTTCTTGATGACCTCTTCCAATTGTGGAGAAACTTCAGGATTCAAGCGGATCGGCGCGACCGGCGCGCGATTCAGAATCGCTTCCGCAATCACGCCGCTGGTCTCGCCACGGAAGGGCAGTACGCCTGTCACCATCTCGTAGAGCACCACACCGAAAGAAAATAAGTCCGTCCGTGCGTCCAGTTCTTCGCCGCGCACTTGCTCCGGCGACATATAGGCGATGGTGCCGATCGGCGCGCCCGGACGCGTGAGCTGGTCCAAGTCGTTGGATGTGGGCATAGCGGATAGGTTCGCCGCACCACGTGAAGGCATCAGCTTGGCTAAACCAAAATCGAGGATCTTGGCGTGCCCGCGTTCGCTGACAAAAATGTTGGCAGGCTTGATATCGCGATGAACGATCCCTTTGGAATGCGCCGCATCCAGTGCTTCCGCAATTTCGATCCCCAACTCCAGTACTTGCTCGAGCGGCAGGGGCTTGCCGGAAATGCAGTGTTTGAGCGTCCGGCCATCGAGAAATTCCATCGCGATGAAGGGCTGGCCGTCGTGCTCGCCGATTTCATAGATGGTGCAGATGTTGGAGTGGTTCAGCGCGGATGCAGTCTGCGCCTCCCGCTCGAAGCGGGTTAGAGTTTGCGAATCCGGTGCGAAACCATCAGGAAGAAACTTCAGGGCCACGAAGCGGCGGAGCTTGGCGTCTTCAGCCTTGTACACGACTCCCATGCCACCGCCGCCGAGTTTTTCCACGATTCGGTAGTGCGAGATGGTCTGCCCGATGAAACTCGAGGAGTCGGCCATTTGGCGGTCATCTTAGGTTGTGGCCATAGGCAAGTCAACGAAGACGGGCTGCGCGGGCTACGTTTCGACGCACTTCATACGGGCTAGCGAATTTTGGCGGCGCGATACGCTTGCGGCGGCATGCCGTGCCATCTTTGGAAGGCATGATGAAATGCGGTGGGATCGGAAAAGCCGAGGGCGTAGGCTGCTTCCGTGGCGGTGGCTTCGGAGCCCAGCAGAAGGCAGCGCGAAAGATCGCGGCGCGCCTGTTCGACCAGGAGCCGATGAGAGGAAGATTGCTGGCGCAATTTTCTTTGCAGACTGCGGCGGCTGATGCCTAGATGCCGGGACGCATCGTTAAGACCAAAATCTCCATTGCACAATCGTTCGCGAATAAAGCTGAGCAGGCTCTGCATGAGATTGGCCTTGCCGGGATCCATCGCGAGAAGCCGCTCGGCCGCTTCGCTGATCGCCTGATGCGCTACCGGCTTGGCGCCTGTTAACGGCAGACTGAGCAACCTGCGATCGAGCAGCAGCGAATTGACCGGCATACCGAAACGCACGGGCGCGCGAAAGATGCGGGCATGTTCGGTAACGTCCTTGGGCTTGGCATGTTCGAACCAGACTTCGCGCGGCTTCCATACGGCACCGGCCGAGAAACGGTTGAAGCGCGCGAGGGTTGCCATGGTCATCTCGACATCGTGGCGAGGCTCGGGCAGCGAGCCATCCGAAAATTTCCACTGAAAATGCGCGATAGATCCTTCGACATCCAATTTGAACGCGCCAACGTTTGTCCAGATCGGTAAGTAGCGTTCCAAGGTGCGAAGTGCTTCGCCCAGCGTGGCGCTGGTGACAACGGAATGGCCGATGATGCCGTCGGAATTTTATTCGACCTGCTCGCCTGCGTGGAGGCCAAAGGCGACATCCTTGGTCATACGGGCGGCAAGCTCCGAGAGCATCATCAGGTCGGCGTAGGGAATTCTGAGTGCCGGGTCGCGGAGGGCTTGGCGATCGAGGCCGACGGCCTCAAGCAAATAGCGAGCATTGGCACGCGGCGCGATCGCATCGGCAATCTTGCGTACGGAACGAGCGAAAACTGTGGGAGATCCAGAAATGCGGCTGCTCCATGGCGCAAATGCTGCCCAGACACATTCCAGGCTCGATTTGCTCAAAAACTTTTGGCGCAATCCATCATAGTCCAGGGCGGCAGCCCAGTGCTAGCTTGAGTCCCGCTGCATGAGCCCGGGGGCGGCCTTTCATTGGGACTCTTGTATCTGGCGGGTGAGTTGTATGGGGGAGGGACTAGAGAGTGCCAGGCAACATCTTGAAGGGATCGAACGGTTTGCGCGCAGGATGGCGGATATTAATTCACGCGGCGTTGGTCGGCGCGTTCGGCTATGGCGCGAACAAAATCGCGGATGTTGCGCTGCACGGGCGGGAGCCGGACGCGGCTAGTCCAACGGTCGGGATCGTGACGTTCGCCGTGATGTTGTTCCTGCTGTTTTTGGCGGCTTGGATCATGTCGAAGATCGACGGCCGAAGGGTTGGGGATTATGGGTTTCCATGGCGGCGAGCGTTTTGCGGGCAGTTCTGGCAAGCGGTCGCGATCGGCCTCGTTTCATTGACGTTGCTTCTCGCGGTTTTGCGGTTGGTACACGCTTACTCACTCGGAACGCCGCAGCTCCACGGCTTGAAAATTTTAGGATATGGGTCGCTGTGGGCTGTGACGACGATTTTGGGAACGATGGTGGAGGAATTTTTTTATCGCGGGTACTTGCAGTTCACGCTGACTGGCGGAATCGGATTCTGGCCCGCGGCGGTAGCCACGTCGGCGCTGATGGCTGCGGCGCATATGTTCAATCCGGGTTGGACGGTGCTTGGCTTGTGCACCGTTGGCGGGTTTGGGCTCATCGCCTGTTTGCTGCTGCGGCGTACTGGCGACTTGTGGATGCCGCTGGGCCTCCACGCCGCCTGGGACTGGGGCGAAACTTATTTTTATGGCGTGCCGGACAGCGGGCAGATGGGCAACGGTCATTTATTCCAGGGCAGCTTCCACGGCCCCGCGTGGCTGACGGGGATGCCCTTCGGAGTGGAGGCGGGCTGGCCGAACGCGATGCTGTTACTGGTCTGGTGGATTTTGTTTTCGAGGTGGCTGCGCGCGGTGAAGTATCCGAAGTCCGCCGCGAGGGCGGCCGAGGGCCGATGAACGCTCGCGAGAATGCAATTTTCGCTGCGGCGGTACTAGCGGCGGCGAGCGGCAGACTCGGGGCAGTGCATCTGGCGCTCGCGCCGTAGGTACGCGTGAGGCTAAAACGTCAGCTTCAGGCCGAATTCAATCGTGCGTGGCGCGCCCAGTGCAAACACGCCTGTCCCTACTCCGATGCGCACCGAGTTGGCACCGGCGTAAGTCGTGCCATTGAGCGAACCCGCACCACCGGACAAGATTCCGCTTAAGACGTTACCGGGTATGTTGAAGTTTGCAAAATTGAACAGGTTAAAGATGCTGGCGCTAGGCGCGATCGAAATTTCGCGCTCCTTGATGTTGACCTTGCCGACCCAGGTCAGGCTCATATCAAAGGTTTTTAGCCATGTGAGACCGACCTCGCCAGGGATTACGCCGGGAATGCTATTGCCCGAAGACGGGTCCGTATAGGTAATTTGTGGCGCCACAGCGCCTAGCGCCTGCAATTGAGCCAGCGTGAACAGATTGTTACTGATCAGGACCTGGCCGGCAGGCGTCGCGTTATTGGCCACCGTGTTGTTATAGTTGTTCACGACATTGGCCAGGTCACCAACCGATACGCCGCGCATAAACGAGCCTTGCTTGGTCCCGGGAATCGGATCTCCGACCGTGCCATCGCCGGTGAAATCGGTGCGGAAGATTTCTCCCGCGCCAAGACCAGTAGTCGGAACCGCAAGTCCGCTGGCCAGAGGACTATCGAAGTGGAAAATGGTCCCCAAGCGGAAGTGTCCCGGCAAGTCCGCATAACCGCCAAACGAAAATTGATGGGTGCGATCCAGCGCCGAAGGACCGCTAAAGCCGCATGGTTTGTTGTTGTCAATTGTGGGGTTGACGAAATCCTGATCGGCCGCTGCTGGTGACGTGCCTGCAGCAGTAGTGTAGGCAGCACCACAGTTGGTGAATCGAGAAAGAGCATAGGCGAACTGGAAGTTAAGGTATTTGACGCCACGGAACGGGTTCTTCACGTTGTCCACGAGCTTCACGTCCATGGCGTTGTAAACCGAGCGACCGATAGGAAAGAGAAAGATAGCGGGACCCAGACCCTGGTTGACCCCGGTGAAAGCGCAGCCAGGCCCGACGAGCGGATTCCCTGTTGCTGCGTAGCCCGGCAAGTTGTTTTGCTGGCAGCTTCCGATGCCCAGGTCCGCGGCAGAGTCCAAGCCGAACGAAGCATAGTCCACCATGCTTGCGCCGGGATTCCCTGTGTTAGGACTGACTACAGCCGAACTAATGGCGCAGTTAATAGAGGTCGCATCGGTGCCGGTTCCGCAACCAAATGCGTTGTTCGTCGCGGAAATGGCTGCGAGCGCAGCTGACTTCGAGAAATAACGGACGTCTCCACTGCGATTCGCGTCAACCCCGATTAGGTAGTGCAGATTCACGTTGCGGAGGTAATCAACGCTCAGGACCATACCCGGCCTCAGCTCGCGCTGGATTCCCGCGTTCATTTGAACCGAGTAAGGCGTCCGGTAATTCGGCGCGAGCGCTCCCAGGGGGATTGCCGAGGCGCTGGAAATCAGGTTCGGGAGATACGAGGGGTTCGATGCTTGGCTGCCGACGGCAGCGGATGCCTGTTGATAGGCTGTCTGAAAAGTGGCAATACACTGCGCGGAAGTAATGCCGCTGCAGTTTCCGGCGGAGGGGCCTAGAGTGGCGCCGATTAATGAACTGCAGACAACACCCGCCGCCCCTGAGTTACCCCCGAGAAATCCCGTCGTCCCATCGGGGAAAGGAACGCCCGCCCCCGCCGCGCTGAAGCAAGCCAACGGATTGGCGAGGAAGGCGCCGGTCGCCAGCCGCTCGGGACGATCGAATTCGGCGTTGTTCCAGATCGCGTTCTCGTAGAAGACGCCGATGCCGGCGCGAATAACAGTCTTCGAGTCCTTGCGCGGGTCCCAGGCAACGCCCAACTGGGGACCAAAATTGTGATTCGGCTGATTCACCCTGTTGCCCAGACCCGGCAGCAAAGCGTTGACCGCTGGCAAAGCCGGCAGGTCGCTATCGGAGCGTCCCGTGTCGCGGACGTAACGCACGCCGTACGTTATGGTCAGATTTGGTTTGAGCTTCCAGCTGTCACCGAGGTAGAGACCGACGCGATTGTCCGGCGGCGTGCCGCTGCACGGCGCTTTGAATGCGGGAATTTCCGTGTCGCATTCTTCTCCGTTGCCCAACGTCGCGGTGTCCACCGGGTAATTGAGCGGGCAGCCGCCGCCGGTGATTGCACCGGGGCAGATAAAGAGGTCGTTTGTTCCGCAATTGGGAGCCGTATTTGTTGAGGAACAGGGGCTCGCGGCGCTGATTTCCGCAGCGGTGCCGTTCGGGGTGACGTTGGGAGTGATGGCGCTGAAAGAGAATAGGCCGCCGCCGCGCAGCCGGTTGTAGGCGACGCCGTAGCGAATGATGTGCGCGCCGAGCAGTTTGCTGCCGTCGTACTTGATTTGGCGATCGGTCTGATAAGTTTGCTGCGGCGCGAGGAAATTCGGCCCGGTGAAAAAGCCAAAGCTCGAGAAATTCAGGCTCACCGGGAAATTCGCGAACGGGAGGCCGGAACCGACGACCGTGTCTCCAAGGTTATTGATGAACTTCAGGTACTCAAAACGGAAACTGTGGGTGAAGTTACCCTTGGTGGTGAAATCGGCGCCGATTACGTGCGTTCGGGTGTAGTTCTTATCTTGGAAGGGCTGATAGCCAATGGTGCCGCCGGTAGCCACAGCGCGGCTGTCAAAATAACTGAAGCGATAAAACATGCGGACGTTTTTGAAGAGGTTGAAATCGAGGCGAGCGTCGTAGTCGGTCTCGCGAAACGGCGTGCCGGTATTTCCAGTGTAGACGTTGAATGGCGCAGCGGGGACGATCGGCGCGAGCAGATTCTGGTTGGTGTGTTCGGCATCCAGAAAAAAGAAGACTTTATCTTTCAGGATCGGGCCGCCGAAATTGCCGCCGTCCTGGTTGCGTTGATAGGGCGAGGGCGGGCCCGGCAGCGGGGCGGAAAAGGCGCTGTCCCTAAAAAGTGCAAAGCCTTCGCCGTGATAGTTGTTGGTTCCGGAGCGGGTGGTGACGTTCACGGCGCCGGAGGACGTAAGTTCGTTCGAAAGATCCAGAGTGGATTGGCTGATCTGAAATTCGTCAATGGCGCTGGCGGGAATATTTTCCGTGGTGGTGCCTACGGTCTCGTCGCTGACGTCCACGCCATCCACTTGAATGCGCGCGGTGCGCCCGAACCGACCGCCTACCGAGATGGAGGAGAAGCCAACCTTCGTGGGATCGAAATCAGCGCCATCCTGAATTTGCACTCCCGGCTCCAGTTGCGCGAGATCCAAAAAGTTCCGCCCGTTGACCGGCAGGTTCTCGATCTGATCCTTGTTCAAAACGCCCTGGACGCTTGGTTGCTCTGTGTTAACCGTCACTGTTTGCTCGGCAACGGTGACGACAGTGTTCGCCGCACCGACCTCGAGGCTCAGATTCACACCCGAGACCACGCCAACTTTCACCACGACGCCTTCTTCGACCGTCTTGAACCCCGCGGCCTCGGCGCGAACAGCGTAATCGCCGGGCACGAGGGCGCCGGAATTGTATGTGCCGGCCGATGAGGTCGTGACGCGGAGTGTCTGGCCAGTGTCTTTATTCGTGATCGTGATCTTCGCGCCCGCCACGACTGCGCCGCTGGGGTCGGTAAGCGTCCCCTGAATGCTGCCGGTCGCTGTAGTGCTCTGCGCGAACAGCGGAGCTGCTATCCATAAAACGAAAACCGCGATTATGACAATTGGAATGAGTATTTCGAGAAGGGTACGCCGATGGGAAATCATGTCACGCTCCTGAGGTGTTATCTACGTGCCTACTCGGCATTTACGCGATGTACGACGGCATGTCAAGTAATCATCAACAAGGTGGGCTGCAAACGAAATGCCAGCGGCCATGGCAATTGTGCCGAAATGTGAACCGCGCAAGGCGTAGGCCGGAAGCTGACGCTGACCGTGCGCGCGATGGTTCTACCTAGGCGTGAAACGCGTCGGCTATTGCGTGGTGGAGGAGGCGAGGCGGGCGATTTCGTCTAGTCGCGTGGAGGCGCGGAGCAGGGCGGCGCCTAGCGCGGCAGATTCACGGGTGAATGTGGCAGCATCCTGGCGGTCGAGGGCTTCGTTTGCGCCGGGGAGGACTTCTGCGGCGTATCCGGCGTAGGTTCCCGGGGCGTAGATGGTGTGTTTGTACCAGGTGCGGCCGGACAGGCCTTCTGGCGCTAGCAGCGCTTGTTCGACGCTTACTAGATCGCGATTCATTTCATATTGTTTAGCGGCATTGGGCGGTGCGTTCGACCATTGCTGCAACGCTTGCGATGCGTGAGCGGCGGAAGCTGTCAGTCGGGCGGCGGCGTCTGAAACTGCGGGCACATCTGCGCTGCCAATTCCCTGCTTGGCCGCGCGAGTGGCGAGATCATTTGCTGCGCGCGAAATTTCGGCGGCGTAAGCGGCGTAATCGAATGGAAGCGTATCGGATTCGTCCAGCCGCAGCGCCAAGGTGCCGAGAATTTTCGCCAGCGCGACGTGAAATTCGAATGTGGGATCGCCGAATTTTTTCATCCAGTAGAAATCGTCGTACATCGAGTGGTAGACGCCGTAGTCGCCGATGAATCCGGCATCGAGCGCAGGAATTCCGGCGTGGTCGAAGAACGGACAGAAGTCCGAGCCCGCGCCCAAGGCTTCGATAGGAGCTTCTCCGGGAGCCGTGAACTTCGCGCTCGGGGGACGCGCGATGCCGCTCGGCTCTTCCTGCTGGCGCGTGGCGCGGTCCAACCAGACGTTGTAAACGCTGCGCACGTCGCGCGGGTCCTGCACTTCGCGAGTGACATCGCGCACCAGTTCTTTCAGCGACGGCGTGGCGGATGCCGTGAAATTTGGCCCGGCGACGCCGACGTCTGTGTTCAAGTATGCGACGGCTTTCGCTTGCAGCTCCGCGCGATTTGCCTCCACCCATTCGGTCGAGCCCATTAGGCCGGGCTCTTCGCCATCCCACTCGCACATCACGATAGTGCGCCGCGGCTTCCAGCCGGCGCGGACGAGTTCGCCGAAAGCACGGGCTGTTTCGAGCATGGTCGCGGTGCCGCTGCCAGGATCCACTGCGCCATAAACCCAAGCGTCGTGATGATTGCCGAGGACGACCCATTCCCCGTCGCTCGTGCCGCGCAGCTTTGCGATGACGTCGTAGAGCGTGCGTTGCTGATAATCCATCGCCAGCTTCATGTGCGCGACGGCCGCGCCAGGCCCGATGTGATAGGTAAAGGGTAAGCCGCCCTGCCATTGACGCGGGACGTGCGGGCCGCCGAGATTTTCGAGAATCACGGAAGCGTCCTGCGAATTGATGGGCATCGTCGGAATGCGCGGAAGATTTGCGGCGTCGGCGGGGGCAAGGCGCTTGGCATTCGCGGTTGAAGCTACGCCCGGCGTGAGCGGGTCACCCGGATAAATTTGCGTGTATTCCACCGAGCCGCGCTGGATGCCGGTCATTGGGCGCCATGGCCCGTTCGGAAACACGTCGCCCGCGACGTAGCCGTCGTCTTCGGGATCGGAATAAATAATCAGGCCGAGGGCTTTGTGCTCTTCGGCGAGTTTCGTTTTTATGCCGCGATAGCAGCCGCCGTAGCGAGCAATTGCTATTTTCCCGTCGACGCTGATTCCCAGTTTCTCGAGCTCGCGGTAATCCGCCTGCATCCCGTAGTTCACATAGACGACCGGCGCCGTGACGTCTCCCGAAGGTGAGAAGGTATTGAAGCCGACGACGATATTTTTGTCGGAGGTGTCAGGATCCACGGCAAAGGGCTGCTCGGGAGTTGCCAGAGCCTTTTTGTCTGGCGCAATTAGTTCCAGATGGACTTCGCGCGGCTGCGCAAGCCACACGCTATAGCTGACGATATCGGCGTCGAAACCGTAGCTGCGATACTGGTCGCGCAGCCATTCCGCCACACGGTGACTGGCTTCGGTGCCGGCCATGTGCGGCTCGCTGGTGATGTGGCGCAAATTGCTTTCGGCGCGGGCGGGATCAGGGATTGCGCGCAGCTGCTGCTCAAGGGCGCGCTCGGCCGCGACATGGGCGGGCGCGAACCCGCGGATGCCGGGATTCTCTTGCGTGCCGCGGGAAATTGCGGCGGGAAATACCACGATGCTTGCCAGGATAATTGCGCTACGAACTCGCCGGGTTGTGACTGCCATTCACACCTCGTTGCAGAATTGCAAATTCTATACTACATGGGTGCGGGCGTCCTCGATTGGTTGCGAAATATTTAACGCGAACGGTGAACGCTCCGCGATACGCGACGGAATATACTGAGCCGCTTGTGTTCGCTTGACGGCGCTTGCGGCGCGCCGTAGGTTAGTTCCATTCGCAGTAGCATGCGATTGGGTCATGGGGATGTCCGATGAAAGTTCTGATCTCAGGCGCCTCAGGGTTGATGGGAGCTGCGCTTACTGGTTCGCTGCGCGCTGATGGCCACAGCGTGTGCCATCTGGTGCGCCCGGGCGGCAAAGCTGCGCCTGGCGACGTGCCGTGGAACCCTTTGAACGCGCTGGTGGACGTGCCGGCGATGGAAGGCTTCGACGCCGTGGTGAATCTAAATGGCGCGAGCATCGGTGGCGGACGCTGGACATCAAAGCGCAAGACGATTCTGCGCAGCAGCCGCGTGGATTCCACACGCGTGCTGGTGGATGCGCTCTCGCACCTGAGGCAGCCGCCCCGCGTACTTATTTGCGCCTCGGCGACAGGCTGCTACGGAAATCGCGGCGACGAGGCGCTGAACGAAACGAGCGGCTACGGCAACGATTTCCTGGCCATACTGTGCCGCGCGTGGGAAGCTGAAGCGGCGCGGGCGGCGAGCGCCGGCATGCGCACGGTGATCGCGCGCTTCGGAATTGTTCTCTCCACAGAGGGCGGCGCGTTGCCGCGCATGTTAACGCCATTCAAAGTCGGTGCGGGCGGGCGGCTGGGCAGCGGGAAGCAGTGGATGAGCTGGATCGCATTGGAAGATGCGGTGAGGGTGCTGCGCGCGGCAATTGATGATGCGCGGTGGAACGGGCCGGTGAATGTGGTATCGCCGGAGCCGGTGCGCAACGCTGAGTTCACGCGCGTGTTGGCGAGCGTCTTGCACCGGCCGGCAATTTTTCCGGCGCCGGCGCTCGCGCTTCGTCTGGCGCTGGGCGAAATGGCGGATGCGCTGTTGCTGGCCAGCCAGCGCGTGCAGCCTGGATGTTTGCTGCAGTACGGCTTCGCGTTTCGCTACGAAAATTTAGAGCAGGCGCTGCACGCGGTACTCGCGAAGAACGCTTAGCGTCGTTCACTTACTGCATGTTGAATTAGTATCCTCGCCGCACTACAAGTCCAGGCGTTCGAGCAGCGATGGCAGGTTGGATGCGTCCACGGTGAGTTCGGGGCGAGCGGTGGCAAAGTCTGCGACTTCATCGAGCGCTTGAAACAGGCGCATCTTGGCGACGGCGTACTCTTCGGTGCCGGTCAGGGCGCGGCCGGTTTGTTCAGTCCATTGGTCAAGTGCTTCGCGGCGAACGAATATGCGAATCGGGAACATGGTTTTGCGGTCGGCTGAGACGTAATAGATGAATTCGTTCCCTTTTGCCGCATCCCGCTGGGCCGGATGCACATCCTGAAATTGATATTGATACACGTAGCCGTTCTCGGCCGAGTAGCTTTTGATGCGCCGCACCGTTTCGGGCTTGGACATGGGCGCATTATTCGGCTGGGGCGCTCCGGTGTCAACCGCTCCGCTGCGTCGGACATAGCCGTCGCTGAAGGCAAAAGACGCGCGATTGGGACCGCTCTCCCAATTCGGAATTAGCAGGTGGGTTTCTGTGCCATTGCGGGACCAAGCGATTGTTCGCGTCGCTCAGCATTTCCTGTTTTTTCCGCAGTATGATATGGCGAAAAGTGTCACGCGCTGCAGTTAACCATCTCCGATTGCGGGGTTTGCCGATGCTTAGGCGCGTCGGCTTGCGCATGGCCCCGATGCTTGCGCGAGTGTGGGAGTGTCTGGTTGCGCAGGATTCGCAGGACAAATTCCCGACGCCGATACGCCTTTCCGCAACGATGGGCAGGCGGCCTTCGCCACGCCTGGCGCGCTCGCGCAGCCACAAGGCCAGGGCGCTTACGATCTGGAATCGCTGCTGATACACGAGCTCGGCCACTGCATGGGTCTGGATCATTCCGCGGTGATTCGCTCGATGATGTTTCCGTTCGCGCCTCCACCCGGACAATATCTCGGCTACCGGCCCGATGGGTCCATACCCGACGGCCCCCTCGCGGACGACGATCGCACCGGGATCCGCGCGCAGTATCCAGACCCAAACGATACACTCAACGTCGGCGCCATTCGCGGTCGGATTGTGCCGGCGAGCCCATTTGCGCTCGCGACACTCGCCGCGCCGCCGCCCGGCGTGCCGGTTACGGGCATGGTCGGCGCGCACGTCGTTGCGGTGGACGCGGATAGGGATTCAGTTATTGCGGGGACGCTCGGCGGCTGGAGCTGCGATGCGGCAAATCCGCCCACGCAGTTCGACGATTCATTCGACCTGGAACGGCTACTCGTGGGCCACAGCTACAATTTGTACTCGGCGCCACTTGTGGGCCTAGCGCTGCCTGGAGATTTCAGCGATGTGTTTACGGGGCTGTGCTCCAGCAGCGTCGCGCGAACTTGCACGCCTCCGCCTGTTAATGCGAACTTCAACGTGCGCATCCTGCCCACTCAGTGACTTAACATGCTTAGCCGACGTAAAAAAAAGCGGCTCCCGGGAAGTGCGGGAGCCGCTTCTAGCTCTGCGGGTTATGCAAACTATTACTGGGTCGGCAGAATTTCCTGCGAGAACCCGATGGTGTTGACGGAGCGCAACGACGGAGTGCGCGGCGGCAAACAAGCGGGGCCCAGGGTAAAGTTGGTGTCAAAGCTGTAGTCACGCGGGCTGGGCGGATTGTAAACGCCCGTCCCCTTGTACGTGCCTACTGCTTGACGGTTGTAATAGAAGCTGACCATCGAGCCGCGGTAGTGGCAAACAAGGCCCCAGTTTTCCAGGAAGCGGAGGAAGTTGTGCACACCGCCATCGGTTCCAAAGTCCTGCGCCTGTCCGGCAACGGACGGGAATGGAATGCCCTTGCCCGAAATGATCGCAGCGCGGTACGCCGTCGGCGCCGCCGCTCGATTATTCACGTTGTAGGGAAAGGCGAAGGAGTTTACGTCGTTCCAGTTGTTGGAAAGGAACGTGACAGCGTCGCCCTCGACCGCTGCCGCGATGCTAACGCCGCCCCACGTTCCGTCGTCCACCGGCGCGTTGTAATCGCCTTGGATGTAAACCGGGTTTTCAGCAACGATGCTAAGGCCATCGGTTCCGTTGCAGGAGACCCCGATGGTTAGTGACGCGCCGTCTACGATTTTTAGAGCGCGACGGAAGAACACCGGAGGATTCTCCCGGGCTTCCTGCGCGTTGCCGTAGGTGACGTCGGGGCGATTGGCATTCCCCACCGCGCAATTCGAGTTCGCAGACAACCCGCCGTAATAGAAGGTTGTTCCGACTTTGATCGAGGGGCCGATCATGTTTCCGGTCGTGGAGGTTGCGCCAGTCCACATTACGGTGCTCGCTGGTACGACGGGGGCCGGCGCAGTGCTCAGCATGTAGTTCGTCGGAACGATCAGGGACGGAGCTACTTCCGTGCCGCCATAAGTACGAAGGATACCGTCGCCTTCGACGTCTTCACCCGCGTCGAGCGCGCTGTTCGGGCAACCGTTGTTCGGGTCGTTGGGATTCACAAAGTCGTTAAATCCGTAAGACCCGGTCTTGGCGAGGGGGGCCGTGTTGGGGTCCGTGTGCTCACCGCGGCGGTCCGAGAAATAGAGCGTATAACCGGTGTTATTGTCGAGGCCAAGTCCAGCCTGATTTGCCGTGAACCAATTCACCAGCTTCTTGGCATCGAGCTCCACATAGTTCATGACGCCTTGGGCCGTAATCGGAGCCGTTGCGCTGCTGGCGCGATCGAGGCCTTCCCGGGTGTCATACAGCACGTTCGGCCAGAAATCGGTAGCGACCGTCGCGGCGGTAATGTTTCCGCATCCATTCGCGCTCGCGCTTGGGGCGTCCAGATTGTCGCGCACGCGAGCCAGACGGATGATAGCGTTCGGGCTGGGGTCCGTAATGCAAGGAATTGTCGGGACCCCTCCTCCGCTAGGACCCTGGGCAGCAATTTGGGCGCCGGGCAGACTCGGAAGGAGAGGGGACAGCACGCCGGTCGTAGGATTGATATTCCTCCCCGTAAGGCCCAGGGCTAGTATCTGCTTCGTGTAGTCAACCCAGGTTCCGCCAGGATTCACCTGATACTCGATCTTGATGCATCCGGTGATGATCGGATACCCGTTCTTCAACCAATATCCCGGTTGAGCCGTCGTGTTGCTGGGAGTGTACGTAGCATTTGCTCCCGACACGGGCAGCGGATAGTTGCCAGCGTACCAGCCCGGAGCCGCGGTGATGCCGAGCGGGGAGGTGGCGTAATACGCCAGCGTCGCAAGGTCAATTGGGTCCGTGCCGAGGGTGACAGTATCGAGGCTCATCATATCGGCGTGATGGCATATACCCGCTGTGCCCGGCACGGTAGGTGGACTTGTAACCGGATAATCGTCAATCAAGACTCGCAATGTTGCCTGGGAGAACAAGCGCTGGGCGAAGGTGTCCGGGTTCGACGCTAGTTCGCCAGGGACCGGGCGGCGGATCAGTGAAATTGGCGTGATGCCACCCAACGCGGTGGAAGTGAGACTTAATACCGGCACGCCGTTCTGCAATTGCCCGTTATATGCGGGGATGACTGTGCCGCTCCAGGTCGGATTGTTCAACGTAGTGCTCACGGCGCCGTAAATGCTGCTGCCGGTGACGCTGCCTTCGTTTATAGCGAGCGCACGCCACGAAGCGTTGGTGTACGGAGCGCCGCCGGGCTCACCGGTCATCGTAGGATCCGGAGCGAGGGCGATAGAGACGTCGCCGCCGTAAGCGGCGCCCGCGCCAGTAACCGCGAAACCATTTTCCAGGTTGGTGCGGATCACCTGGCCTACCACGGTTACTTTGTCGCCCAAGAAAGTCGGACCTTGATTCGGAGTGAGCCACAAATTGCCATTCGTGTGCGTGCGGCCGCCGAAACCAAACGAAGGGCCGTTGAAGAACGAAAGATCGGAATCGGAATAAATACCAAACTGGAACACAGGGATGGCGACCACCTGAACTTGGCGGGTTAGCTTCACCTCCGAGCCAGAGGATGAGTTCTGCGCTGCCACCGTCATGGTGAACGGCGTGATCAAGCCTTGCATGCCGGCGTAGGGACTGGGCGGCAGAATCGTGGCGTTGGTCGTCGCGGGATTGCCGAACGCGTCCGGAATGAAGGTGAGGTTATAGGTGGAACCGCCGGCGGAATTCAAGTAGGTTACGCCCGTGAGCGTGGTGGGGGGAGCGGCGGTGATCGTGGCTACGTTGGCCGCGGTGAGCGAACCCGAGGTGGCAAACACCTGCGCCACGTCGGTGGTCATTTTCTCCATGCCGGCTTCCGCGCCATAGAACGCCAGTTCGCGGCTCGAGTTATTGCCGCCCAAGCGCTGATCCGTCATCACCATCCAGCTCATGCCCACTACGATGGCTGAAATCAGCAGCAGAACAAACAGCGAGGTTATCAGTGCGACGCCCTTTTCTCGTTCCATTCTCACAGCGGATCTCCTTGAAAATCTGAAAACCTGGTGCCTCATCGCTTGCAAAAGCTCCTATGGAGCCGTGGACGACGCTGACGTATTGAACTGGTTGGTGAACGAAAGGCTGCGAATGCTCACCTGCGTGCTCAAGTTGTTGCGCAGATATATCGGCGTCGTTTGTGACGTGTAGGCATTTTCGGACCTGCCCGCCAGGAACACATTGACCGCGCGTATCTGTGCCGGCGTGTCTGGAAGAAGCGGTTGGGCAGCATTCCCGGGACCATTGGGATAGGTGCCTGCCGCGTCCGTGGAACTGGTGATGTCGTAGCTGAAACCCAGGTTCTCGATATCGTCGGCGATCGCCTGCGGCGGATTCACCGGCGCGCCGGCGGGGTAGCCGGGATAATTTACTTGGCGGATCAATTGCGGGTCCGTCGCGGTGGTGGAGTCAACATAGTAAGTCACCATCCAGACGCGGGTGATCGTGGTGGGCGGAAACACTCCAGGTGTGGTAGCCAATTTCGCTACGGTTCCGTTCGCCAAGCCCGTTTGATTAAGGCCGGCGGGATCGCCGCCTGCAAAATTGATGACTTGGCCAGCGACGCTAGTGACATATTCCAGCGCCGTTCCGTTCTGGTTGTGGAACATGATCAAATTGCCGGCAGTGATTGGGTTCGTTGCTCCTGGCATGGTGAAACAGCCTGGGTCAAGCGTGACCGATGCGCCGGTAGCGGATATCGCTCCAGCGCAAACCGGAACAGAGGGAGCGGCTTGGATAATTGGATAGCTGTAGAGATAGTGATTCGTTGCCGGTGCATCCACCAGGACATTGTCGGCGTAGATGATGTTGATGATGTCGGTGAAGGTTCCCGTGAGTGTCGCGCCGGTCGATGGATTAATAGATGTGGCCAATTGTCCAGCGAGGGAGCCCGGAGTGATCGCCGGCACCGTGATGAAGCTGGCCGGGAATGTGGTGGCCGGGAACGTACCGGGGCGATTCACCGCCGAAGTCGCGGTGTAGGGAAGGCTGATGCCGCCCTGAGGAATTCCCTCGCCCGCCTGCGCCAGGTCGCGGACCATAAAGTGCATTCCGGCGCGCAGGTTCTCTTGCGTGTTGGCCTCATAGGCGACCATGGTGGTGACGTGTTCCGCCTGCATCAGTGCGTCCGTCGCGATAGCCACGACAGAAACCACGATGCTCATGGAGACCATCAACTCGATCAGCGTAAATCCTCTTTGGCGCTTCATCCTTGCTCCTCGCGGTCCTGGTCCTAGTAAGCTGAAACGTAAGTGGTGAGCGAATAGCTACGATTGAATTTGCCTGTTATGTAATTCACGGTGATCACCACCTGATTAAGGCTGTTGGTGTATCCCGGAACCGCAGTAATGGTGATCGTGCGCGTAAAGGCTCCCAGCGACTGCTTTATGTCGTCCGCAGTGCCCAGCTTCCCGTCCGGTCCGGGATAGACGATGTAAGCCGGAGTGCCGCCGGCGTCGGCAACCGTACCGACCAGGCCGTCGGCTCCAGGCACCAGCAACGGCTGCGGCGTCGACAGAAAGAGTCCGGCGGGATTGCCCGCGCTGTTGTTGGAAAGCTGCGCAAAGGTTGCGTTGTTCGTATATTTCGCGGTGTAGATCGCTTCAGCGGCTTCTTCGGCCTTCTGCTGCGCGATGAAAGCATCCTGCGAGCTCTGCATGTAGGCCAAGGAGTCCGCCAGCATCGCGCACAAACCCAGAACGCCCACACCCAGAACTACCAGCGAAATCATCGTCTCTAAAAGTGTGAAGCCCTTAACCGCTTGCCGTTTTTTCGCTTGCCGCATTTTCCTGAGCTCCTTCAGAATCTCGCCCACAAGGCACCCGTACCCTTCCAGCCGCGCACTCGGCCGGTTCCGCCTAGAACCGTAACTGCCCGGGCCGTCGAGTTTTTGCCGGGTTGACCGATGAAGACCGTTCCGTTAATGGGCTGGTACGTTGCCCCGTCGACTAACTCGCCATCGCTTTGGAAAAGCATTCCGCCGACCGGTCCGCCAGCCAAGCCCTCGAACTCCACCGCCGCACCCTTGCCAAAGGCGTCTGGCGTGTCCGGCGCAACGGGGAACACGTAGAATTGCGCCGGAGATTCAATCGGTGCGGCGCTCAAAATCGGATCCACTGCTCCGGCGCCGGCTGTTAGATCGTTTCTTACCTTCAGCACCACTTGGTATTGCGTGATTCCACCTACGACGACGGTGGGAAAACTGATCTGCACGTAGCGGCGATTAGTGATTGCGTATTCGCGCGCTTGCCGTACTTGATCGACCACTTCCTTCATCGCGGCGTCGAAGCGCGCATCCTGCAGCGTCGGCAAGTAGGCGATCAGCGCCATCGCCGAAATGATCAGGATCAGCATGACTACCACGCTCATTTCAACAAGCGAGAACCCGCGCTCGCTGGTTGCTTCGCGTGTGCCGCAGCTTAAATTCGTTCTCCGATTTCTCACGCTAAGACCCTCGAGTCGCCCTGGACTTGGCGGGCGTGCCGCAGAATTCAGTACTTACAATGCAGTTCCCAGGCCACGCCGGAGGTATAGCTAAGCCTATTTGGCAGAGGTAGTTAGCACAGAACTAAGGGATCTAGGCGTTCCATATCGACTTCGGCGGGGTAGAAACGTTACATTTCTGGTGACAGGCTACCTGTAAGCGGAGGGACGGACCTAGGCGGTAGGTGAAGAGCGGGAACTACTGACTTGTGCGAACGGCGCGTGGGGATGTTGCCTGCGAATGAGGCGCAGGAACCGAGTTTCGTTCGCGATCAATCACGGCTGCGCAGCTTCGAGAGCAAGCGCAGAATTTCCAGGTACAGCCAAATCAGCGTGACCATCAATCCGAACGCCGCGTACCACTCCATGTATTTCGGCGCGCCCGCGGCCACACCACTTTCGATGAAATCGAAATCGAGCACCAGATTCAGCGCCGCCACCACCACCACAAACGCACTGAAGGCGATCCCGATTGGTCCGGAGCCGTTAATCGTAGTGAAATGAATGCCGAAAAATCCCAACACGATCGTTGCTAGGTAAAAGATTGCAATGCCACCCGTAGCCGCAACGACGCCCAGCCGGAACTTCTCTGTGACCGGAATCAGTCCCGAGCGATAGGCCAGCAGCAGAATCGCGAGCGTGCCGAACGTGAGGCTCACAGCTTGAATTGCTATCCCGTGAAAGCGTACATCGTAGATGGCCGAAATGCCGCCCAGCAGCAGTCCTTCGAGCAACGCATAAATCGGCGCGGTTACTGGCGCCCAGGTCTTCTTAAAAATCGTGACCAGCGCGAAAATGAATCCGCCGATTCCGCCGATTGCAAGCAGCGGCAACACCGCCGATGGATTCTGCGAATGCGTGTAAATATTCCAGGTCCAGGCTGCCGTCGCGATCACGCAGATCAGCAGCATGCCCGTCTTGTTGACGGTCCCCTGCAGCGTCATCGCCTCGCCCACGGCGACGCCCGCTCCTTGAAATGCGTTGGCGTTCAGAGCCGGGTTCGACGTCCTCATTAAATCCGCCACTGTGAATCTCCTTGGTACGTGCTACGCTTGCGAATTCCTAGCTCGCGCTCGCGGATGCGTGTCCGCTGACCTTTGTCCCTAAATTACCACGCCAATTTTACCTCATTTCAGGTTTCTGCACGCGCGGTGGATGCCGCGCTAGGCTGGGCGCAAATAAAAAATCCCTGGGCCGGCATCCCGCCGGCCCAGGGAAATGTTTGGATCGAGGCTTTCAGTCTAGTGCGTGTCAACGATGGCAATGGCTTCGTCCACGTGATGATGCGCGCGGTCGATGTGCATGATCACGCGGTCTCGCAGACCTCGCGCTTCGGGATTATCTTCTTCCTTTTCGATATCGTGATGAGCCTTGTCCAGAAGTTCGCGCGCCTTGTGCAAACGGCCGGCCCACGGATTGTGAGCGTCCACGGGAGCGTGATCTTCAATGTTCTTGCCATCATCGAATGCGGCGCGCTTGATTTCATCGATGGCGTGGTCAATCTCTTCAATGGCGGCGCGCTCTTCACCGTGCAAAGCGCCGCCGTCCGGACGTGCCAGGTGCGCCCGTGCATCCCGCAGATCGGATAGGGCGTGCAGGTAGGCTGGATGCTTGCCTTGCGCGCGGACATTCTGTGACGTGAACGGAACCAGGAAGGCGATCGCCGCGGCGATCACCGCAAATCTAGTAAGAGTTTTCATTCGAAATTTCACCTCTTGTGAAGTTGGGATGGCTCGAGCAGGGCTGGGACCGCAGGTTTACCCTGCAATCCAGTAAAGCACGCGGCGGCGGGTTTTGTTGCGCCTTGCGCGGGGACTGTTTCCAAGAAGGCAATGCGGAGCCGAGGACGGCAGCGTCGAACGGTCTCAGCGCTTGTTCCGGTAAACGAAGAGGCATGCGTGAAACAATTGAGGCGGTGAATCAGGCAGTAATTGGTAGCGCTAACGGGAATCGAACCCGTATTTCAGCCTTGAAAGGGCCGCGTGCTAACCGTTGCACCATAGCGCCACAGAGGAACTGCTGTCAGACGTACTTAGATTATCAGAGATACCGGCGGAATTCACAAGCGCGCAATCGTATGCTGGGCCAATTTTCGGCTGCGTGGCTGGTCAAGACTTGCGCCGAAGCTGGCGCGAGAACTCCCCGGCCGTTGTGTTAGCCTCATTCCATGACGAACCCGTCGCCTCGATTTTATTGCTTGGCCGAACGGTTCGGGGGTATCCGCAGATGAGCTACGTAGAATCGAACTTGGTTCCCGGCGAAACGGTGATTTACCAAACCCGGCTGCATTGGATCGTGATGCTCGGGCACCTTGTCGTGGGAATCCTGCTGCTCGGCCTGCCCGGCGCGCTGCTGCTTTTTTACGCGTTTAGCCAGCACGGAATGGACGCCAGCACCTTGCGCCTGACCGAAGGTGGCGGCGTAGCGCTGCTGGTGTGCGGCGCGATCGTTATTCTGATGGGCATGGTACGGCGCAACGCGACAGAAATGGCGGTGACCAACCGGCGCGTGGTGATCAAGACGGGCCTGATGAGCCGCAAGACCATCGAAATGCTGCTGAATAAAGTGGAGAGCATCGAAGTGAGCGAGACGACGTCCGGCCGGATGCTGGGTTATGGAACGATTGTAATGATCGGCACGGGCGGAACTTCCGAACCATTCCGCAAAGTCGCGCATCCACTGGAATTTCGCAGCCACGTGCAACAACAAATCGAGAAGCTGCGCTAAGAATTACGCAGCCCACTGTGGCGCAAGCGGGAGTTAGGCTGCATCTTCGGCCAACAGCGCCTCTGCTGGCTTCTTCGCCGGCGTCGTGGTGATCACGATCACGCTGATCAGCACCAGGAAGGTTCCCAGGATTGTTCGTGTGGTGAGCGCTTCTCCGCCCAGAAAATATCCCACCAGCACGGCCACGATCGGATTCACGTAGGCGTAGGTTCCAACTTTGGTGGGCGATTCGTGGTGAATCAGCCACACGTATGCCGTAAAACCAATTATCGAACCTGCGACGATCAGGTAGAGCAACGCGAGCCACGCGCCGCGCGAAACGGCCCAGGGATGAAAATCCCGAAATTCGCCGAATGCGCCCGCCGCGATAGTGAGAAAAATTCCGCCAGCGAGCATTTGCGCTCCGGAACTCATCACTTTGGAACTGGGCAGCGGCAACTTGCGCGCAAATGCCGACGCGACCGACCAACTGATGGACGCAAAAATTAACGCCATGGCGCCCAGCTTATCAATCGGCGCGCCGCCGAGATTCAGCGCGCGGCTCATCAACACTCCGACTCCGCCAAGCCCGATCAAGAGCGCCACGGCCAAGCGCACCGTGAGCCGCTGCGTTCGCAGGAAAATAATTTCAGACAGCGCCATAAATACTGGAATCGTTGCCAGCATCACAGCGGCGATGCCCGAAGGCACGCGCCGCTCGGCCCAGAACAACAGCCCATAATCGAAAAGAAAAATTATCATTCCGAGTATGGACGCCGATCGCCATTCGCGTCCGCTCGGTGCGCGTTCGCCGCCCGCCAGCATCCAGAAGAAGAGAACCAGGCCTGCAACCGAAAACCGAATCGCCGCCAGGACTAACGGCGGTACTTCGCGCACGCCGACGCGGATTGCGAGGAACGTGGATCCCCACACAAAATAAATAATCCCGAAAGCTAATAGGGTCTTCCACGTCGGGCGATGATTGGTGTCTTCCATGCTGTTCCATTTTCCAATTTCGCTTTTCTATTCTCGGCTGCGCTACCGCCATCCTTCGCGTTCGCGCAACGATGTGATGTGCGCGACGTGATGTTTCCCGTGCCACGCATACAGCGCGAGCGCATCGTCCAGCGACATGGGTTTGTCCCAGTCCGGATGGCGGAACTTGCGCGACCATTCCGCTGGACCCAGCGTGCGCAGCAGCAGCACCCAGCGCTGGTGCAGGTTCTCCAGCAGCGCGAGCGAAGGCTCGATCGGCGCGGTCCGGACGTCTCCCAGTTCGGCCCACTTGGCTTCGTCGTAGGGTTTGATCAGCGGCAGGTCTTCGGTGAGCGCGAGCTTGAATCGCACATAGGAGTTCATGTGACTGTCCGGAACGTGATGCACCACCTGGCGCACGGTCCAGCCCTCGGGACGGTAGCGCGTGTCCAGCTGCTCAGGCTTCAGCCCTTCGACGGCCTCGTTCATACGCACGGGGGTGGCCGCGATCGCTTCAATGTGCTGGCTGCGCTGAGCGTCGGTCAGCGACGCCGCTGGACGTTGAAACTTTCCTACGGGAAATCGCAGATCTGTTTCCATGGCAGTGCCTCCTGGCTCGCTGATTCAATGCGCCACGTTCAAGACCGAGACCAAAAATGTACCACGCCGGCGCAATTTGCCAGATCGGATGCAGAGTACCGCGCGCGCGATTCGATGGACAATTTGAACCAATGCGGTATTACGAGTCCAGGTACGTGCAGCGGTGCGTTTAACGGGACGCGGCGATGCGGGGTGCGCGGAAACCGTGTTACGCGTTGTCTTGAAACTCTTCGTGCCACGCCATTTGAATCGCTTCGAGCTTTCCTTCGTTCGACAATTTCGGATCGCCAGTAAAACCAGGCAGTTCGACGATCCATTTGTGCATATCCGTGAAGCGCACCGTCAACGGGTCCACGCCGGGATGTTTTTCCGCCAGCTGGATTCCGATTTCCTCGGCGTTGTCCCAATCAAACGTGTTCGGCATGCCTTCTCGCTCCAGGATGCAAATTATCCGTACTCGCGTGACGCGGACCCACGCGCAGGCCATCTCGAATTTCTAGTGCTCGGCTTCCTTCGCGTAATTTTTATTCCACTCTGGAATCTCGACGACGATGTCCTTGGTCCCGTCCGGGACGCACTGGCAACCGAGCCGCGACTTCGGCGTCACTCCCGGCGCTTCGTCCAACTGGTCCAGCTCCGCGTCGGTGGCTTCGTTGCAACTGTCGAGGCCCTCGTGCACGATCACGTGGCACGTGGAGCACGCGCACACGCCGCCGCAGGCGTGGTCCAAGCCGAGGTGATAGCCCTGCGAAATATCCAGGAGGCTGCCGGGCAAGCCGTCGTGTCCGTAGGGAACTTTGTCCGGATCAATCTCGACGGTCTTCCCTTCCCTGACAAACGTCACTTTATACTTCTTCGTCGCGGGCGTGAACTTGGTTTCTTCAATATATGGATTCTTGCCGCCCATGCTGTGCTGCTCCTCTCTCAACGCGCTCATCACAAAATTAGAACGGTCGAGCGCCCATCTTCAAAAATGTCATTGCGAGCCACGCCGACCGCTCGCGCGCGCACACGTCTATACGTCGTCCAGGCGCTTGCCTTCAAATGCCGTTTGCAACGCGCCGTTCATCAGCACTTCGGCCAGGTGCGCCGTGGCCGCGTTGATTTCATCAATCCGCGTGCGCATCAACTTGTAATCACGGCCCGCCAGCGCCGTACGCAGCTGCGCTTCCGATTCCGCGATGGCTTTACGTTCCGCGATAGAAATTTCCTGCGAGCGCGGGTCCGCCAGCGCCTTATCCGTCGCCGCCAGGATCGTCTCCGCTTCGGTGCGCGCTTCGATCACCTGGCGCTCGGCAAAATCCTGCTCGGCGAACTCGATCGATTCCTCGAGCATGCGTTCGATCTCGCTGTCCGAAAGGCCATAGCTGGGCTGCACCTCGACGGTATGCTGCTCGCTCGTGCGCAAATCGCGCGCCGCCACTTGCAGAATGCCGTTGGCATCAATCAGGAATTTCACTTCGATGCGCGCCAGACCCGCCGGCCCCGGCGGCGTCTTTAGCTGAAAGCGCGCGAGCGAGCGGCAATCCTTGGCCAGTTCGCGCTCGCCTTGCAGCACATGGACGTCAATCGCCGTCTGATTCTCGACGCCGGTGGTGAAGAGCTCCTGCGCGCTCGCGGGAATCGTGGAATTGCGCGGAATAATCTTGGCGATCACGCCACCCATGGTTTCAATGCCCAGCGAAAGCGGCGTCACGTCCAGCAGCAGCATGGTTTTCACGCCAGTTTCCAGTATGTCCGCTTGCACCGCCGCGCCCAGCGCCACTACCTCGTCAGGGTCCAGCTCGCAATGCGGCGCGCGCTGGAAATAATCGCCCACCGTCTTACGCACCAGCGGAATGCGCGTCGAGCCGCCCACCAGCACCACTTCGTCCATTTCTTTCGGCGCGAGCTTGGCGTCGGCCAAAGCCATTTTCACGGGCGCCATGGTGCGCGCGATGATCGGACGAATCAGCTCGTCGAATTCGGCGCGCGTGATTTCGCGGATGTACATGCCCTTGGATTCCAGCGGATACTGCACGATGGTCTTTTCCGCCGAGGAAAGCTCGTGCTTGGCGCGAATCAAGCTCTTGCGCAGTGTCTGGATTGCTTCACCGCGATGATCGAACTCGACGCCGAATTTTTGGCGGATTTCGCGGCGCGCCAGGTCCAGCAGCGCGTTGTCAATATCGTCGCCGCCCAGGTGCGTATCGCCGTTGGTCGCAAGCACCTGATAGATGTCGCCTTCATTCGTGCTGATCAGCTTCAGCAGCGAAATATCGAACGTGCCGCCGCCAAAATCGTACACGGCCACGTGCCCGCGCTTCTGTTTGTGCAAGCCGTACGCAAGCGCCGCGGCCGTCGGCTCGTTCACCAGCCGCAACACTTCGAGTCCCGCCAGGCGGCCGGCATCTTTGGTAGCTTGGCGCTGTGCGTCGTTGAAATACGCCGGCACAGTGATCACCGCGCGATCCACCGGCTCCTGGAAATAGGCCTCGGCCCAGGATTTCAGTTCGCGCAAAATGTACGCGGAAATTTCCGGCGCCGTAAAACTCTTGTCGCCCAGGCGCACGCGAATCACGTTGTCGCTGCCGGGATCAATGCGAAACGGAAAAATCTTCAGCTCGTCCTGCACGTCCGCCACGCCGCGGCCCATCAAGCGTTTCACGGAATAAATGGTGCGCTCCGGCTGGGTCAGCAGCTTCGCCCGCGCCGGCTCGCCCACAATCACTTTGCCGTCTGCGTCCACGCTCACTACCGACGGGCACAAAGTCGAGCCATACGGCCCAGGAATACACTTCGGCGCGCCAGTTTGCGCGTCCAGGTACGCAATCAAACTAAATGTTGTACCAAGATCAATTCCAACTACACGTCCCATTGCTCGTTAGCTCCCCAGTTCCTTCTGCACGCCCGCCACTAAATTCCGAATGTATGCCCGCCGGTTCAGCACTTCATTCATGCGCGCCAGCAAAGCCTTTTTCGTTGATTCATCGCCGCCAAAATCAACTGCGGCGTCCCACTCGCGTCCCAGCCCCGCAAGCTCCGCGTCCACGTCGTCGAGATCCTCTTGAAAATTCTGCTGCGCCGCTTCCAGTCGGCCCTGCAAAGCCGCCACGTCGCCGCCCGCAGCCCGCGCCTCGCGCAACTCGTCGAGCGATTCGTTCAGCTCGAAAACTTCTTCGAGCAATTCCGGCGGCGCCTGCTGCTTGGTGGTCCCTTCCTTGCGCACGCCCAGATGCTCCAGCAAGTATTCAACGCGCGCGACTGGTTCGCGCAACGTGCGATACGCATCGTTCAACTGCGAGGAGCGTTCCAGCGATAAATTCCGCTCGAACTCACTCGCACGCACAAAATTATCCGGGTGCAGCTTCCAACTGAGCATGTGGAACTGGCCTTCGAGCGAGGCTGGTTCGATCGTCAGCTTCTGCGGCAATCCGAAAAACGCAAAATAACTCGCGCCCGCTGGCAGCGGCTGCACTTTTCCGCACGCCGCGCAAAAGTGCGCGCCTGTCACTGCCGCGCGGCAATTCCAGCAACTCGTGACCGGTATGCCCTCGGTCTGCGCATCTTGGGATCGTATGACGCTCATGGGTCTGGTCTCGTCCGGGCGCGCCCCCCGAGGGAAGAAGGGCGCGATTGGCACAGGAGAGAAATGTCTCTGCTTAACGCATAACGCTTACGGCCTGCTGCCCAGCTCAGGCAGTAAACGAACTACCGCATCCGCAACTCCGCGCCGCCTGGGGATTCTGGAAGACGAAGCCCTGCTTCATCAGGTCCTCGTGATAATCCAGCGTGGTGTCGTGAAGATAGAGATAGCTCTTGGGATCCACAAAAATGCGCGCGCCGTTTTCTTCGAACACTTTATCGCGGTTACGCGCCTCGGTATCCAGACGCATCGCGTAGCTGAGCCCCGAGCATCCGCCCCCCTGCACACCCACGCGGAGTCCACCGGACTCGGCCGGGACGCCTTCTTTTTGCAGCAGCTCGCGAATTTTTACCGCAGCTTTCTCGGATACATGAATCATGGTCGTTGTCCCGTTGGCATGCAGAGCCGCGCACTACTCACCGTGCGCGGCGCGGCAGCAAACAGATTACAGTTTAGTTGTGCGCCGACGCGGTTTCCGCAGGCTTCAGATCGGCTTCGCCCTGCTTCTTCTTCCAGTCGCCGAGCGCGGCCTTGATGGCATCTTCAGCCAGCACCGAACAGTGAATCTTCACCGGCGGCAGCGCCAGTTCACGAACGATGTCCGTGTTCTTGATGGCCAGCGCTTCCTC
>Ga0070761_10000168_pt1 | contig 43427 bp, 65 predicted proteins | sample HubBroMetageREF1_FD_66724 | JGI IMG/M metagenome (GOLD analysis project Ga0070761, IMG submission 66724) | Reference soil microbial communities from the Hubbard Brook experimental Forest, New Hampshire, USA - Hubbard Brook CCASE Soil... | ecosystem: Environmental > Terrestrial > Soil >... | reverse complement strand
CGATCCGGCAGCGGTTTACGGCGTAGTTGTGCTGCCCCCAGACCGCCATCCAATTTCGCGGATCGTGTTCTACGAATCGCTTCGCGTGGGGAACCCGGATAGCCTACCCGACTTCGTTGCCGGATGCAATCAACTGGAGGTTTGGGATGGCGCTCCGGATGCGGGCAAGGCGCGGTGAGCGGGCGGGTGCGCGGAGCGTTGTCCAAAGATAGTATTGCGCCCGCCGGAGGACGGAGTTAGTATTAGTTGTACCCGCAATCCAGCGGGGAGAGGAAAAAAGAAGATGAGCAAACAAGAAGCAGAAGAATACGTGCGGTCCTGCGGAGAGTACGACGGCCCGGACGGCGATGAGGATCTACTCACGGAGCTTTTTCTGGCGATATATCGGCGACGGCCTACGCAGCACGATTGGGACGCGGATTTATGGTCCCTGATCTGCGCCGGGGTTGATTGAACACATGAGTAGGGTTCGGCACTGGCGAGCAATCCCAGTGGCGCGACTGAACCTCGGGCGGACATCCCGCCAGCCCTACTCTCCAATTTGAGGCCCGCATCCAGCGGGGAGAGGAAAAAGAAGATGACCAAACAGTACATGACCAAAGACGGCGAGGTAACATCGTCGCTCGCCACCGCAAAAAAGATTGCCAAGGCGGAATCTAAAGAGCTCGGCTACAGCCACGTGGAGAATACCGCCACGCAGAAGGTCGTCGCCACGTACCGCTGGGGCAAGCAGTCCTAGTATGACCGCGCTGTACGTGAGACGGAAAGAAGCTGGACTGTGCGTCCAGTGCGGCGCGAAACGCGCCACGGAGGAGAAATGATGACTAACGAAGAACTCATCCACGGAATGCCATTTGTCAGCGGTCTCGCATCGACGCGTCTGCTGTTACCGCGAGAGGCCAATGAAGTGACAAAAAAGTTAGTGCGCATCGAGCGCTACCTGGGCACGCAACTCACAGACACTCCTGATCATTTCCTTGCCGTGCTGGCGGCTGCACATATAGTCTCCGCGGCCATCCCTAGGCTAAAGATCTACACCCCTCCGCCCCAAAGTCATTACTTGAGGGCTGCTGGACAATTATTGATCTCCGCCCTCTGACCCAGATGACCTGCACACGTTGCAATGAAAAGATTACGATGCGCGCCAACGGCGACTTAGCTTGCGCGTGCGATTACGTTGACCACAGGCCGCTCGGCGAGATCCCGGAGCATTGGGAGATGGAGTCGCGCGTGGAGCGAATCCGAGAATCCGAGCGAGGAAGTCGCAGTTTGATTTTGACCTCCGCCCTCTGACCAGGGCAGCATCTTCGCCCCACTCACAGGGAGCGGAGCGCGGCGCGCGGCTGGATACCGGGCGCACGGCTGAGCGCGCAGCTTCAGCCACGAGCCGGGTGCGTTCGCGCATCCGGCTTTTTCGGGTGCGCGGGGCGCGCTCCGCGTTATCCAAAGACAGCGTTCCATTTCGGAGCGCGGGGTGGGAATATATAGTTGTACCCGCATCCAGCGGGCGAGGAAAAAGAAGATGAGTCGGCGTAAATCGAAAAAGGCAGGAGTGAAGGCCGCCCGCGAATGGTACGGCGAGCACGATCCGCAGCACGCTGAAGCCGCGGAGAGGGAGGTTAGGGGACTCTTTCAGACGGTCCGAAAGGGGCCTAAGAAACCGCCTTCGGACCGTGAGTACTTCCGGCTTTTTCGCGTTTGAGGGGCGCGAACGAGCGCGCGCGCCCGTTAGTTCGACGCGTTTCGTGCGCGCGGTGGCCTCCGCGCCCCTTCGATGGATGGACACGCGCAGCTTATCACGCAGCGCGGCAGGGCGACTCGGTGGTGTGCATCACGTCGCAACGCGGGCACCAGGCCTTGACGATGCGCTGCACGGTCATGTACGAGATGCCGTGCTTTTTACCGATGGCGCGCGAGGAGTAGCCGTACTTGCTCATCGCCACGATGTCCGCGCGGTCGACCACCACGCGCGGTTGCCCGAAACGGACGCCGCGGAGCTTCGCGGCATGGATGCCTGCCTTGACGCGCTCGACGATCATCTCGCGTTCGAACTCCGCGAATGCGGACAGCATGTGCATCAACAGCCGCGACATGGGGTCCGCTTTGTCGGTGTCGATATTTTGCGTGGTGGCGAGGAAGCGGATTCCCCATGCATCGAGCCGGGCCACGTGCTCCGTGAAGTTTTTGACCGAGCGGCCAAAGCGGTCGATCTTCCAGACCACCACGACATCGAAGCGGTGCTCGCGCGCGTCGTCGAACAGCCGGTTGAGCGAGGGCCGCGACGCCGCTTTGCCGGTGATCGTGTCTACGTATTCGGCCTGGACGGCCCAGTCGCGGCGCGCGCAATACGCGCGCAGCTCGCCGAGCTGGACGCTGCAATCCTGGTCGGTTGTGGACACCCGCGCATAGATGGCCGCCTTCAGCCGGGGCGGTCCCGACGGCTGGCACTTTTGTCCCTCAATAGCGGCCTTCGCAACTTGTACATTCCGCGCCTTCGGCATGCCTGCTTTATGATACCACCGGACTTTTACTCACTGTGCCAAAACTGACCGTTTCGGCCTATTTGCGGGGTTTGGGCGCGCTGGGCGGCCTCCTGGACGGGTTTCCCACCGCGCATTTAGTCGCACCCACCCATAACCCCGGAAACTCACGAAAAAACCGCGCTATACTCGCCGTCGCGCGGCGCGTGCGCCTCGGCCAGGCGCGCGTCTTCGGCCTCGCGCGCGGCCAAATATTCCGACGCGTGCAGCAGTTTCAGCCGCGCGTAGCGGCTCGTGGCGCGCGCGCGGGCGCGGCGCAGGATGGTTTGCCAGGTCATAGCGCCGGAAGTTGAAATCGCGTTAGTGCGCTGTTTTTCAACTGACAGGACGGGCGTTTCCATGGTAGGCGCGGGTCTCATCGTAAGCCAATCAACGCAGGGGCCGGGTGTGGGGGGCCGGGGGCCGGGGGAAGCGCATGTTCCGCACGCCGTCCGATCCGCGCCACGCCACCAGGCCGGCCAGCAGCCAGAACGCGATCCAGACCCAGCGCCCGCCCCGCATACCGCCTCTTGGCCACCAGCATACACCCGCGTCGCGCCCGCCGTGTACCGTGGCCATTGCGCGCGCCTCGAGGCGCTGGGTGCTATGTCCGATCCCCAGCCCGCCGGAACGCCCTGCTCTTGGCGCGGTCCGTGCCCGGTATCACCAGATCGTTCGGCCCGAAGCGCGCGTCGCGGACGAAGCCCTGGCGCACGCACGTGCCCCGCGCCGTGTCGATCCAATCCGCTTCGGGTACGCGCGCCGGGCCGTTGCAGCACGTGCAGTACGCGCCGGGGGTGGCTCGGCCGGGTGGGACGGCTTGGCAGGTCATCGGCCGTATGGACGCCTTTGCTCGCGCCACAGCCCGACCCAGACGACAAAAATTCCGCCACAGACAAAGCCCAGCAAAAACACGCCGAGTATTTGCATCCACGTAAACGTCACTTGTTGACCCTCCGAATGGCCGCGTCGGCCCCCGCCGCGTGCAGCAGCTCGCGGTTACGGTTGCGCTCGATGTACGCCTCGGCCAGCAACTCGGACTCCGGACGCTCGCCGCGCTCCCTCTTCCGGAATTCGCGAAGCCGCTGGTCGCTCATCAGCGCCATGCAGCGCAGCCAGGCCGCGTGCCGCTGTTTGATGTACGCGGGATCGGCGGACTGGCGCTCTATGATGCGCGCCAGCATGCCGTCGGTGTTCATCTGGCTGGTCATCGTCCCTCCTTCGGGCGTCACGCGCGGCCGTTGATTCGCCGTGGCGCGGGGACGTCGCCATCTTTTGTCGAGCCGAAGAATTCGGAGTTAGGCCGCGCATCGACGGCTTTAGCGAAAGCCACTTCGACCTTGGCCGCCTCGATGATCTCGCGAGCCACGCCGCATACGGCTCTCGCGCGCTGGATCTCATCCGCCAGCGGCAGGTCTTTGTCCTTCAGGCGCTCCAGTTGCTCGAACAGGTGGTCGCGCAGATCGGGCATTTTGTTCTTCGCCATTTTTTGTAAGTCTCCTGATTTTACGTTTTAGGGCTCCGTTGAGCTGAATGACCTGCGCCAATTCGGCGGGCAGGTTGTGAACGCTGTTGCGCCGCATCATCTCGGCGTTGGTGAGCAACTCCAGGTTGCCGATATCGCAGTTCGCCCGGTTGCCGTCGCGGAACACGACCTTGTGCCCCTTCGGGACCCGGCGCCCGTGGTGCTTTTCCCAGACGCGCCAATGGACTAGCGGCCAGACTCGCTTGTCCCATCCCGCAGGCTTGCCATTGACGCGCTCGCGGATCTTGATGCGCAGGTAGCCGTCCACGGCCATAATCGTTCCGACCGGCTTCCATTTCGCGCGGGCGGCGCCGGACATCTCGCCGTGCTTGAATTGCGTTTCCGCCATGCGGCCCGGTGCATAGCCGGGCATTCGCACGCCCTTGTTCGCCGGCACGTGGCCGGGCCGGAAACGGTACTTCGCGCCGGTATCGGCTTTTACTCCAGGGCCTTCGGCGGACTGGAGATACTCCCGGCTCTTGTGCAACCCGCGCGCATTTGCGGCCGCGAAGACGCCCCTGGCTGTGCGGCCCAGTTCCCACGCCACGGCTTCGGTAGGCAGCTCCGGGTAGAGAATCTCCAGTAGCTCCAAGTCGGCGGGCGTCCAGTGTCTACGCATCATTCTTTCCCGTGGTCGCCCCACAGCAGCTTGTGGTGCTCCGCGGCGCACTTCCGGCAGTTCGCGCGCCGTTGGTTTGGATCGACGCCCTTGCGCACCAGCACGTGGCCGCACTCGAGCGTGAGCGTAGAGTGTACGCCGCCGATGCCCTTCGCGTCGGTGCGTTTGAGGATGCGGCGAAAGATATACATGGTTCAACCTCGGGGGCCTGGGTCGGACAGGACCCACCTCAACTCCTCTATCCGTAGGTCCTGGCGTGCGATTTCCGCGTCGATCTCAGCACGTTTTCCGCGCACGATCGCCGTTTCGATAACCGCGCTTTCAGGTCGCTTGACGATCTCTTTCGCGGTCCGGTAAGGGCCGCACTCGTCGAACGCGTCCATTAGATCGCGCCGCGCCGCCCAGCGGAATTCCAGGCGCGCGCGTATTTCCGCTTCGGTTTTCATGTCGCTCCTCCTGTGAGCATGCGCGCCGAGGTGATCCCGGCCTGCTGTAGTCGCCGGCGCATCTTGCGCAGCCCGGACTGCTTCGCCATCCAGATTCCGCCGCGGCCCACCCGCCTGTATTCCCGCGCGGCGTCTTTTAGGGTCTCACCGGCCAGCCAGGTTTCGATGGCATAGCGCTCCGTGGGCGTCAGAGTCATCGCGGCCCAGCGCAGCAGCAGTTGCATTTCGGAGTGCTCGCTTAACTCGGTAGAGGTCATGTGGCTCCTTTCGCGCGCCTGTTGCGCCTCGCAGCCGCATTTGTCGCGTTCTTGCGCCGGCGGCGTTCGTCGCGCGCGGCCTGGCGCACGGCAAGGTCGCGCAACCGCTGGCGGACGTAAGCGCGGACGGGCAACGGTGAAACTTCAAACAGCGGCAGTTGTCTCATGTGGCTCCTTTCGTCACTTGGCCGAATAACTCCAGAGTCTCGCGGGCGGTGCGGCGTTCGCGCTCCCCGGCCATAGGGTCGGCGAGCGTGGCGCGGGCCGTGGCGACTAGCTCCCGGCGCGCACACTCTTCGTCTTCGCGGCGGCGCGCGGCCTCGATTTCGAGCGACCGTTCCCGTTGCGCGTGCTCGACCAGCGTCGGACGGAGTAAATCGTGGATCAGCCCCCAGGTCTTGGCGCGCACGTTGTCGCGCACGATGAGCGCGACCGCCGCTCCGATCTCCGGGACCGTGCAGCCGGGTTTAGCGGATTCGGCCACTCGCAGGAAGTTTTGCAGCGTCTGACGCGTGATCGGCGGCCATGGCCGCTTGCTCTCCTGCGCGATGGCCAGCATGTGGGTGCGCAGCTCTTCTTCGGGGTTTTGCGTGGGTTTTTCCGGGGTTTCCGGGTAGCTAGCTAGCTCTTCTAAGCAGTTCTCTAACTGCTTAATAGGATGCGGAGGCGTTTCTGGAGCGTGTACATCCTCCTTGTTGGAGTCTGTACGCGCTCCATCCGATGCTCCATCCGATGGAACCTGTACAGACTCCATAAAGCTGGCCAGTTTCAGTTCTTTTAGCAGATGCGTTTCCGGCCTCGGCCGGCCGTTTTCCGCGGGGTGTAGACCCAGAGCGAGTTTCGCGTTATACTGCTCGTGTGCCGCCCACCACCGCAACTGCTGCGCGCCCTCTGATAAAAGGTTCCGGATGTAAGCGCAGCCGAGTTCCGCGACCTGCTCGGCCCGCCGTTTTCGCTCGGGTTCAAAGGCCTCGATTTCCGCGAGCTCCGCGACGCTAAAAAACTGGCGAAGAATTAGAGAAGATTGGGCGTCTGTACAGACTCCATCATCTACTGTAACCCTTTTAGTATCAACAGTTGCAACTAGGTAGATTTTAGCAGCGCTCCGAGTCGTTCCCCTGCCAGTTTTAGGCGCTGGAACCTCGCGGCGAATCCATCCCTCCCGCTCAGCTTCGAGTAGTGCAGTCTCCGCGGTTTTCAGGCTCTTCCAACGCTGCTCTTTTTGGAGGTCTTTCGCACCCCACACGGTGCCTTTTTCGGTGATCGCGTGCGCGGACCAGTGCGACGGACGCGGGCGCGTGCTGGCGACCAATACCGAGGCTACGGTGCGCTCCAGGATGGTCTTGCCCCGGTTTTTGCGCGCGATGGCGTGTTTCATTGGCTCGGGCCTCCATTGCCCGTCTTCCGATCCCCACGCTTTCATGAGGTCGGTGCATTTCGTAATTTCCGTCATATACTCCTCCGCGTCGCTCATTGGACGCCGCCTTCCGGCTCAAACATATCGAGGAAAATTTCCGCGCCAAAAGGCGTATCGGTCTGTCGCCGCGCGATAGCTCGCAGAAATCCCTTTCCCATCCGCGCTTCGATGCGCGCCGCTACGGCTTCGCGCCGGCCGAACCATTCGTCCAGGAACGCTTGCGTCTCGGGCAGGTTTCCCCAGTCCGGGTCTTGCCTCTGCATAAAGCGGCAGAATGCAACCTGGCCGACCGCATAAGTCCACTCGCACAGATCGCGCTCCATCGCGCGCTCGAAATCCCTCCTCCACCGGCGCAATTCGCGCGCAGCCGCTTTCTTCTCCCGCTTCGTCATTGCCGCCCTCCCGGCGCGCAGCCCGCGTCCACATCGTCCATCGCCCGCATCAAGTCGCTGAAATGGGATGCATCGCCCAGCACCCAGCGCAGCAGGTCGATCTGCCGCGCTATGTCGGGCAAATAGCGATTACGATAACTACCCTCCAAGTCCGAAGCGACCTCCTGCATGTGCGCGATAGCCCGCCGGACTTCCGCCTCGCTCCTCATCGCCCGCCTCCCGTCCTCGGGCGACGGCGCGGCGATCAGCGGCTCTAGCAGCGACTCGCCGGTAAAAATCGCCACAGCGTCGCGCAGGCAGCCGTTGAACGCCGCGGTGAACCGCGTGTTGTTTTCAGCCGCCGCGCTGCACATCGAGTAATCGTCCAGCAAACTCACCAGCTCCTCGATGACCACGGCGCAGCACGAGCACAGGTCCGGGGCCACCCAACAGCACCCGCACGCGCAGCCTTGCTCGTCGGTGCAGTGGCAATGCCGGCACGTGCGCGGCGCCGGCAATTCGTCGCCGTGCTCCGCGTGAGCCAGCGGGTGGTTCGTGGCGCACGCGCTCTCCGCGCCAGGTGTTTCCGCAACCGTACACATAACTTTTGCCTCTGGGTTACAAATCGGAAAATGGGTCTTGAAAACGCGGGGCGGGATGAAGTAGAATGCCGGGTTGGGTCGCTTCCCTCCGCACGTTTCCGTGTCGTTTGCGCTCGCAATCAACCTTGGCCGGATAGCTGCGAGTGCGGGCGGTTTTGCCTGGAGGGGACCTTCCGCGGCCCATCAAAATCGGTGGCTGGGCGATCATGAGCGCGCCTCGCTCGGCTCGTCATAAGCCGGATCGTCGCCCAACTCGCAAGTCTCAGCGACCTCTTCGCGCGCCACGAAATGCAAACACCAACAGAATCCACCAAGTGGGAAGTTGAAATGAAAGCAGTGGCCGTTTCCGGTTCGCCCTTTTGGCCCTTCCGAAAACTCATCTAAATCCCATGCCTCACGGGACATGCTATGTTCGCGGATCGAGTGACCGCACTCGCATGTTTGCCGGTCTCCGGGCTGGGCGATCATGAGCGCGCCTCGCTCGGCTCGTCGCCCAACTTCCGCGCGCGAGCCCGCCGCTCTTGCCACACCTTCAGCTTGAATCGGTGCCGTTCACAGCGCGAGCCTGTGACTGGCTCGTCGCTGGCGCAGTAAATGCACCGGCCCTGCGCGCGCCGCTTGTCGCGCCAGCGTTGACAGCGTGCGGACTTGGCTGTCATGGCTTGCCCCCGCCATTCCGTCGCGCGATCTCACGGTCGAGGTACCAGCGCGCCTTTTCTAAATTCTCGATGGCGTCGCCTTTGGCGTCCGCTCTGGCCACGTATTTAACGACGTTGCCTAGTGAGAAGTTCAGCGCCCAAGCCTCGATCACCTTGATCGGCTCATAGGGCACATCGCCGCCGTAGTGAGCGGGATGGTCGACTTGCTCGACGTGCCCGCTCTCCGCGTCACCGCGTCTCCGCGTGCCTGCGCCGGGTTGTGAGTGTGGGTCGCTCATGGCCGCTCGCTCAAAAAGCGGATCGAGGGACGCCGGTCGAAGTTGAGCCCCTCTTGGGGAGGGCAGCGACCGGCGCCTCGAAGCTGTGAGAATAGCGCGCGCGCCACGCCCGCGTCAAGCCCGCAAATAGGGGTAGTGCGTCGCCGCGCCGCGCGTTGCCCATCTGTGCGCCATCGCAGCGAGGCGCCGCCGGCGCGTCCAAGATGCGAAAAAGCCCGCAAATGCGCTAAGATGGCCATGACCCTAAAGTGCTTCAGAACCCGCGGGGACGCCCTGGTGCTGGCGTCCCCACCCTCACTCCAAGCCAAACCGGCATTCTACCGCTTTTTCCCGCATTAAAGCGAAAGCGTTCAAATTTATACACGCGCGCCGGAAAAAGGTGTTAATATCCAATCAGCCTCGTTAGGGCGCGCCCTCCGCGCCGCAGTGGATTCAATGCCTGCGCCGAAACCACAGCACACGGGCGTCCTCCTCGATATCGACCGCGCCAAAGCTAAGCCCGTTTACCGGCAGGCGGCCAGCGCCGCGCAGGTAGACCGCTATGCGGAACTGGACGGCCTGGTCGAGCGCTTCAAACCCACCCGCATCGAGCACGAATGCCTGCGCGCCGTCCTGCTGCCCGGCGACGAGTTCCCCGGCGACGCGGACGCGGTGGCGCACGGCGTCACAATGGACGTTTTGATCACGATGCGCGACAACGCGCGCACCGTAACCCCCCAGGGCAAGCGCAAGTTTTTGAAGATGCTCGGCGCGACCGAGTTCCTCAAACGCTGCACGCTCGCCTTGAAGCAACTACCCGATCCCAAGGACCCCACGAACCTGTTTAGCATCCAGGATCGCACCGGCCCGCGGCATCTCACGGTGGTTGCCAAGCCTCGGCTCCAAGCCGCCGCTTAAACTCACATCGACGCCAGGGCGTCGCTAATTACCCTGCCTTTGTGGTAACGACAGGAGAGCCTTGTGCAGCGCGCGAAACGGCAGCCTCCGCTCGAACTCATCCCGGTGATGAGCGGGCCGCGATGCATCGCACGCGTGGCCCCCGCCGAGATACTTCACATGGCGATGGCTCCGAACGTATGCATCGTGCGCGAACGCCGCGGCGGCATTGTCACCCGTATCAATGTGGCCAACCACGGCGACGACACGCGCGAACCGGCGCGGCTGGGCAACCCGCAGCGTTACAGCCACGACAGCGAGACCGGCCAGAACCCGGCCAACGTGTGGATGCTGAAGCTCATCGCGCTGCGCGACCGCGCGGCGTTCAAACGCGTGGTGGCCGAGTGTAGAGCGGCTTAGGCGGGGTATGGGATTCCGGCAACATGGGACGTAGAGGCTTTTTCGCAACCATCTTCGCGGCTTTATTTTTCAGGCCGAAGGCTTCGTCCTTCGGGCCGAAACTCTCCATTGAGCAGATTGGCGAGGGTCGCACCGCGCTGATCTACGCGCATATTGGGGAGTCGGTGCCCATGCTGAAAGAGTGGTGTAAGTCTCATGGGTTTGTGGTCCAGCGGACGCTGCTAGTGAACTCCTTTGCCCTTTTTGATGTTCTTAAGGCCAAGGATTGCGAGACCGTGGTGTGCTCGCCATGGATGGAAGCCACAGTAATGGCCACCCTTCATGAAGGCCCCGTTTACTCCGATCTCACATACACAGTCGGCAAGATGGGACGGGCTGCCGGCCATGACTGGTACGTCGCGGACCTCGAGTGTAAGAAGGCGGCATGAGCACAGGACACCTAAACCTACGCATTCAAGTTAGCGAGACCGGGCAGCACGGCGACGTCCTGATGGACGAGACGGTCCTCGACCGTCCGCGCTTCACGCCGAATTTGCCCGGCGTGCTCATCGCGCTGACTGAGTATGTCACCCACGGCGAGACGCCGCTGCCGGGCCGCATCATCGACGAGCTGCGCGCCGCAAACGCGCTCGACGAAATCGAGCTGAAGAAGGCGCGCGAACTCATCACGGCACTGACGAAGCGCGCCGAGGACGCGGAGCACGCCACCGCGTGCCTGGTAAAGGTGCTGGCCGTGTTGTTCGATATCTAACGAGCTTCGATGGCGCGCGGGTTCACCACCCGCTGCTCCCGAATGCGAAGGCACCACGGGGCGCAAGCGCGCGTGCGCGCCCCCGCCTTTGAACCGACACAATATGAAACGCCGGGAGCCGACGCGGGTCACTCGACACCCGGAGTACAGTTACCACCCGCCAAAAATCGCACTAAAGGAAAAACCAACCATGTCATTTTGGGCATCGCTCGAAGCAGACGTAAACAAGGGCCTGGAAATCGCCGCCGTCGTCATCGGCACCTTCCTGCCCGCCGAAGGGCCTCTCCTGATGGAGATCGCGCAAGCGGTCGCCAACGTGGAGGCGATCTTCGCCACCCCGCTGGCCACCGTGCCAGCGGCCACGATCAGCGCCGTGACGCAATCCGCGGTTCTCACTAGCGCGCTGAAGCAGGCCGCGGCGGCCAAGGCGGCGGCATAGCGTGCCGAACCCGTTCCAGTATTTCAAGCCGCTGGCCAGCGTCCTGCAGCCCCTGTGGGCCGTGGACACGCTCACCTACCAGATCGGCCCCGCGACCTTCCTCAACGGCCTGTACTTCCAGACCGTGGATATCTCCGCGATGGCGGTCACGAAAGAGTACGCCACGGCGCTGCTGGCCACGTTCCAGAAGCTCGGATGGAAACAAGCCGCGGGCCTCTCGACGCTCGACGGCGTGGTGATCACGTATGCCATCATCCGCATCGACCCGGCCGACGACCGCGACACGTACAACTTCGTCGGCGTGGGTAACTCCTATGGCGGCGACCTGGCGGGCTATTACGCCCAGCAGTCCGCGTACAACGACGTGAACGGCGGCGGCGTGGGATCGCCCGGCGCGTGGACGCTGCCCGCGGGCGCGCCCGAACCCGTGTGGGTACCGGCGGTTTACACCCCGCCGAGTGACATCGCGCAGACCGCGACGAAGTAAGCGCCGTGGCTGACGACGTGACGCTCAAGGAGCATCTGGAGGCGCGGCTCACCGCGCTTTCAGACCGCCTGACCGCCGCGCAACTGGCGGCGGTCCAGATGGCCGCCGCGAACGAGAAGACGCTGGACGTCGCGCGCGAAGAACTGACTCACTGGAAATACTCGCACAACGACTGGCAGAAGCAGATGAAAGAGCAGCAGAGCAGCTTCCTGGGGCGGGAGGAGTTCTACCGCGGACAGAGCGACGTCAACAAGCGCCTGGCCGCCGTCGAGAAGGCGGAATACATCCTGATCGGCATGTTCATGTTAATCAACGCCCTGGGCGTCCTGGCGGTAAAAATCTGGAAATGAAATGGCACCCGCGCCCGTCCCCCTTGCGCCTCCAGCGCTTCCGCGCTGTCCGGAGTCCGCGCCGCTTGAGGACTGCATGCACGAATATCTGGATTATTTGCTGCGCTCGACGCGCGCGCGCGACCGGCAGCGGCTCGTACGCGTGATGCGCGAGCTGCTGCCGGCGTTCGACTGAACTACTCCGCGGCCGCGCCGCCCGCCTGTTTGCGCGGCACCGCCGTCGAGAACGTGGTGCCTTCCGCGACCGGCCAGAGCGCCGTGTCGTTTGCGATGGTCTTGCCGTCGCTGCTGTACAGCTCGCCCTTGCCGCCTAGCGCGTGCAGCGCTTTACCGGTCATGTGGCCGTTGGGGTCCGGGTGGACCGCGTGCTCGTGGCCGTCGATGACGATTTTCATGGTTTGGCGCGTCCTTTCACGCGCTGTTTGCATGTTACACCCGTTATGAAGTCCGCGAAACCCCTGAGCGTCGAGATGTGGCCGATCGGCCGGCCCGAGCCGTACGGCAAGAACCCGCGCAAACCGTCGCCGCGCGCGGTCGAGAAGGTGGCCGCGTCGCTGGGCGAGTTCGGCTGGCGGCAGCCCATCGTAGTGGACAAGCACGGCGTCATCGTGGCGGGCCACAAGCGCCTCTCCGCGGCGCTCTCGCTCGGAATGACGGAAGTACCCGTGCACGTGGCCAAGGACCTCACGGCGGGGCAGGCGAAGGCCTACAGACTGATGGACAACCGCTCGACCGAGGAAAGCGAGTGGGATCTGGACCTGCTCATGGAAGAGGTAGTCGACCTGCAGGCGCTGGGCGAAGGCCTGGACCTCACCCTCACCGGTTTCGAACAGGACGAAATCGACGCGTTCCTGGCGTCCCAGGACGGCGTGGAAGGCCTCGCTCCCGAGGACGACGCGCCCGAGCCGCCCGCCGATCCGGTGAGCGTGCTGGGCGACCTGTGGGTGTGCGGACGGCACCGCGTGCTGTGCGGCGACGCGACGGAAGCGACCGCCCAGGAGCGGCTGTGCCGGTGCGACGAGAAACCGTGCGCGTGCCTTTGGACCGATCCGCCCTACGGCGTCAAGTACGTGGGCAAGACGCCAGCCGCGCTGCAGATCTGCGGCGACGAACCGGCCAGCGTCGGCGCGATGCTCCTGGATGCACTGACTATGGCGGCGGGGCACCTGCAGCCGGGCGCACCGTTTTACATCGCCTCGCCCCCAGGCGGCGACATGCAACTCGTCTTCGCCACCGCCGTGCAGCTCGCCGGATGGCACACGCACGAGAATCTGGTATGGCTGAAGGATTCGATGGTGCTGGGTCACTCCGACTATCACTATCGCCACGAGCCGATCCTCTACGGCTACACGCCGGGCGAGGGACGGCCAGGCCGTGGCAATCATGAAGGGACTCACTGGTACGGGAGTCACTCCGAAACGAGCGTGCTGGAGTTCCCGCGCCCGAAGCGCAGCGAGCAACACCCGACCATGAAGCCCGTGGGCCTGATCGAGCGCTGCCTGCTTAACTCGACGCCAGCCAATGTGCTGGTTCTGGACCTCTTCGGCGGCTCCGGCTCCACGCTGATCGCCTGCGAGAAGACCGCGCGCAACTGCCGAACGATGGAGCTTGCCCCACAGTACGTGGACGTGATCGTGCAGCGCTGGCAGGCGTTCACCGGCAGGGATGCCGTGCTCCAGACCAGTGGCTTCACATTCAACGAGCTCGCCGCAGAACGCAAGACCGCATGCCAGCCTCCAAAGACACGCCGCGCAAGCCGCTCGTAAGCACGGTAGCGAAGGCGCGCGCTTTTCTCGCCGCGTTCCGCGCCACCGCGAACGTGACGAAGTCGGCCAAGGCGGCGGGGATCAACCCCCGGAGTCACTACCGCTGGCTGAAAGAGAACGCGGCCTACGCGGCGGCCTATGCGGAGGCTGAGCCGATAGCGACGCGGTTCCTGCTCGACCGCACCATCGAAGGCTGCACGGACGGCTGGCTTGAGGTGGTCTATTACCAGGGAGTTGCCGTCGGTGCGGTCCGCCGCTTCGACTTGGGCGGACGCCAATTCCTGCTGCGCGGCCTGATGCCCGAGAAGTTCGGCGTGAAGGTGGAGCACACCGGCCCGGGCGGGGGCGCGCTGCAATCGCGCGTCGAGGTGGTGTTCGTGGACGCGCCGCAGCGCGAACCCGCGCGGCTCGTGGAAATGCCGAAGACGGCGTAGGATCAAGGCATGGACAGACGCTTATTTCTTACGAGCCTCATCGGCGCGGCGGGCGCGGCCCAGTTTCTTCGGACGCCGTGGCATCGGTCGGACGACGCAAATTACTCGGCGGAAAGCGATGGGCGCACGTTGAGCGTGCCGCAAATTGCCGAAGAGGCGCACCGGTTGCTGGCATATTACCTCAAGCTGCCGCGCGTGCTCGCGTTGGCGTGCGACGGCAGCGCGCGACGGCTGGGCGACGATATAGGTCCGGTGAGTTGCACGCACCAGAGGTTCGTGCAGTTAGACGGCCCGGATATATTCGGCGAGCATGACCTCCGGCACGTGTCCGATCGCTATATTGTCCCCGCGATGATGGCACTGAGCGACGCCGTCTTGTTGGAGTGCCAAGGCAAGGGTATGCTCAATGTGGAAATGGCGCTCCCCCGCCTGGAGGACACGACAATGGCGCGCATAGGTGGCGCGGGACTAAGCCTTCGCGCAATACGTGGCACCGGGTGGCTCTACGACGAGGTAGGCCAACCAATCGGCTTCCGTGACACGATGCGCTTCGATGTGCTGTACGAGCCGCTGCCGCTCCGCCACTTCAAGCGTGTGACGTGACGCCCGCCGTGACGCGCGCGGAGTTTCCCGCGAAGCACCGAGTTCTGTTTCAGCCTGCGCCTTACAAGGTGCTGTGGGGCGGGCGCGACGGGCTCAAGTCCTGGTCTATCGCCCGCGCGCTGCTCATCATGGGCGCTACGCACAAGCTCCGGTTCCTGTGCGCGCGCGAGACGATGCAGTCGCTCGCGGAGTCGGTCCACCAGCTTCTCAGCGACCAGATACAATCGCTTGGCCTGTCCGGCAGCTACCGCGTCGAGAAGTCGCGCATCGTCGGCACCGTCGATCACGCCACCGGCATGTATGGGAGCCCGCTCGCGGTACCGGGGCCGACCGAGTTCGTGTTTGCGGGCCTGCGCCACAACGTGACGCAGATCAAGAGCTATGAAGGCCTCGACGGCGTGTGGGTGGAAGAGGCCAACAACGTCTCGAAAAACAGCTGGGAGGTCGTGCTGCCGACGATCCGGCGCGAGGGCAGCGAAATCTGGGTCAGCTTCAATCCGGAGCTAGTCACGGATGAAACCTACAAGCGTTTCATCCTGATGCCACCTACCGGCGCGGTGGTGGTGAAGACCACCTATCGCGATAATGCGTGGCTTTCCGGCATCTCGCAGGCGCGCATCGCGGATCTCAAAACGTCGGACGAAGCCACCTACCTCAACGTATACGAGGGCGAACCCAAGAGCGCCATCGAGGGCGCCATCTTCGGCGCGCAGATGAAGGCCGCTACGGCGGAAGGCCGCGTGGGCGCGGTACCCTACAACCGCGCGCATCCCGTGCACACGGTGTGGGACCTGGGCTTCGGCGACCCGTGCGCGATCTGGTTCGTGCAGGGGTACGACGGCTGGTTCAACTTCATCGACTTCCTGGAAGACAACGCGCTCGAGATCGCGGACTACGTCGTCCGCCTCCAGAACAAGGCGTACGTCTATGGCACCGACTGGCTGCCGCACGATGGCATCGACACCATCATTCACCAGAAGCTCGGCGGGCAGGGCCAGCTCGCCGACAAGAGCATGTCGATCGAGCAGCTCATGCGCAACGCGGGCCGCAAGCCGCGGATCGTGCCCAAGATGCTCATCGCGGACCAGCTCAACGCGGCGCGCACGGTGTTTCCGACGTGCCGCTTCGACGCGGTCAAGTGCGCGGACGGCCTGCAGGCGCTGCGGCACTACCAGTGGCCGCCGCTAAGCGCGGAGGGCGTGAGCCAGAGGAAGCCTTTGCATAACTGGGCCTCCCATGCGAGTTCCGCGTTCATGGGCGCTGCCGTGGCGCTCAGGCAGCCGAAGGCGGAACCGCCGACGCGGACGGAACGGCGGGTACCGGCGAGCCCGTGGAGCTAGCAATCTCGAGCACGGTGTCTTCGCCATACTCATAGGCGCGTTCGCCGCCGTCCCACACCACGCCGCGCATGCATCGCCCGTCCACTTCCTCGGACACTATGGTTCCGACCTTGCCCCACGCGAAATCGAAAACAATCGCGTTGGGTTTAACGACGCGCGCGCCATCCGGAAGGTCTTGGAGTTCAGGCATGAGTACAGTATGGCAAAACTAAAAGCCGCAACGCGCAACGCGCTGCCCAAATCCGACTTCGGCCTGCCCGGCGCGCGGAAATACCCGATGCCGGATAAAGGCCACGCGGTCGCGGCCAAAAGCCGCGCCACTCAGATGACGGCTAAGGGCAAGCTATCGCCCGCGAGCGCGGCGCGCATCCGCGCCAAGGCGAACGCGATTTTAGGGAAGTGACATGAAGAAAATCGAGAGCATGGAAATCAAGCCCGGCGTGAACGGCGGCGCGTCGATCACGCACCGTTTCGCGCGCGAGGCATCGAACAAGGGCAACCGCAGCATGGGCGATATCTACATGGAGCGCCCGTCCGAAGAGGTGCACAACTTCGGCCCCGGCGACGGCGCGGCTATGATGGGCCACGTGGCCGAGCACATGAACATGAAGCCCGGCAAGATGGCCAAGGGCGCGGCCTGCCCCATGTGCGGGGGCGGCGCCGCCGCATGAGTCCCGTCTACCAGACCCCCGAACGCGACGTGACGCGCGCGGTCATGAACCGCCTGCTGACCGCCGCGGGCCTCGGCGCGCTCGACAATCCGGGCCGCCTGGTCCCGGAGCTGGCGAGCTACGTGCGCGATCACGATCACTTCCGCCAGCTTCTCGCCGGGTGCGATCCGCCGGCGCGACGCGAGATGTACGAGGCCATGAGCACGCACCTGCGCTTCACCGCGCGGCCGCTCGACGTTTACATGGCGGAAGCGGGCGCGTCGGCCGAGGCGCGGCAGTTGCCGCTGCGCGACGCGGCGGGCGGGCTGCATCCGTTCAAGACGCCGGTGGTGGAGACGGGCGACGCACTGGCCACGGGCGACGTGGAGATCGCGCAGGCGGCGGTAAATGAGGCGTTCGCGACGTGCCACCTGGTCCTGGCGTGCTTCCGCTGCACGCGCGCGGCTTCCTTCGCCGGCCGCGCGAAAGCGCACGCGGTGGGCGCGGCCCGCGACGCCGGGTGGATCTACATCGCGCCGTACGAGCGCGGCGGCGAAGGGCGCGAGCTGTGCCCGGAGTGCGCGGACGTGCTGTGGCCCGGCGATGCGCGGCTGCGGAACTGACCGACCGATGCCAACTCTCAAATCGCCAACGTTGGCGGCTAAATTCGCCAACGCGCCAACATTGCGCGCCAACGTTTCGGTGTGCTTTTGCGGGACTGACTGACTGATGGCTTCTTACGCGGACGCGGAGATACCGGATAACCCGCCGCTGGCCGAGGTGTCGGAAGACGACGAGGAACTGCTGAAGGAGATCCGCGACCGCTATACGTACGACACCGACGTCTGGAAAGAGACGAAAGACGAGCGGAACACGGATATTCGCTATATCGCGGGCAACCCGTGGGACGCCAAAGACAAGAAGGCTCGCGAAGATGCGGGGCGGCCCTGCATCAGTCACGACGAGCTAAGTCAGTACGTGAACGCCTGCGTCAACAGCGTCCGCAAGAACAAGCGCGGCATTAAGGTCGATCCGCGCGGCGGAACGTCTTCGACGCAGACCGCCGAGGCGCGGCAGGATCACATCCGCGCCATCGAATACGAATCGAACGCGCCCGCCGTCTACCTCAAGGCGTTCCAGGAGATGGTCGAGGGCAGCTACGCGTTTTTCCGCGTGGGGCGCAAGTATGTATCCGACGACGTAGACTCGGACGATCCGGGGATCTTCGACCAGGAGATCACCATCACGTCCATCGGCAACCCGAACAGCGTGCTGTTCGATCCGCATTGCAAGCAGCCCGACTGGTCGGACGGCAAGCACTGCTTCGTCCTGGAGCCGATGGACAAGACCGAGTTCAAGCGGCGGTTTCCGAAGGCGCAGGTCACCGATTTTTCGCCCGAGCACATGATCCTGGCGAAGGATTGGATCAATGACAAGCGCGTGCTGGTCGCGGAGTATTGGAAGATCCTCACCACGCGGCGCAAGAAGTACCTTCTCGAGGACGGCTCGACGGTGATGGACAAGCTGCCGAAGGGCGCGAAGGCGCTTCAAACCCGCACCGTCGAGAAGTCCACGGTCATGCAGTACATGACCAATGGCATTGAGATCCTGAAGCGTAAGCCGCAGCCGGGCAAGCACCTGGGCATCATTCCGATGATCGGGATGGAGCGCTACGTGGACGACGAAAGCGGCGTCACCAAGCGCGTGCTCTTCTCGCTGATCCGCCTGGCGCGCGACCCGCAAATGTCGCTCGCGTTTCTTGTCAGTCAGCAGTTGGAAGAGGCGGGACTGACTCCCAAAACCCCGTATAAGGGCTATGTCGGGCAGTTCGAAACGGATCGCCAGGCCATCGAAGATTGCACCAAGGTACCGCGCTCGTTTCTGCAATTCGACGCGATTACGGACGCGACCGGCCCGATGGTGCTGCCGCTGCCGACGCGCGAATCGTTCACGCCGAATTTCCAGGCATACGAAGTCGCTAAGGATTCCTGCCGGCGCGCGGTGCAGGCCGCCGTGGGCGTCTCGCCGCTGCCGACCGCCGCGCAGCGCGACACGCAAAAATCGGGCGTGGCGCTGGAGCGGATGAACGAACAACAGGAGGTGGGATCGTTCCACTTCGTGGACGGCTTCGACCGCGCCATACAGCTTTGCGGGCGCGTGGTGGACGAGTGGTACGCGTCCACCTACGACCGCGAGGACCGCGATGTGTTTATGCGCAAGGCCGACGAATCGGTCTATCCCGCGCGGCTGAACACCGCCAAGCCGTACCCGAGCGCGGACGGCAAAACGATGGAGCACTACCCGGTGGACGCGGACGCGAGCCACGATATCACGGTGTCGGACGGCCCCAGTGTGCAGTCGCAGTACGAAGCGGTCAGCGACTTCCTGGATTTACTGATTCCGAACCTTCCGACCCTCGGTTTGTCGCCGCCGCAAGCCCACAAGATCCTGGCGATTTCGATCCAGATGAAACAGCTTGGACCGAAGGGCGACCAGATCGCGGAGATCATCAGCCCCGACGATGCCGCGCAGGCGGGCCAACAGCAGCAGCAAATGCAGCAGCAAATGATGCAGATGCAGCAACAGGGCCAGATGCTCCAGGAGTTGCAGGCCGAGCTACAGAAGCTACAGCTCGAAAAGGCCGGCCACGTCATCGACAACCAGTTCAAGACGGCCATCGAAAAGATGAAGATCGAGGCGCAGGTCGCCGCCGCCGAGATCAACACCAAGGCGCAAAATCTCAGCGAGCGCATGAGCGTCTTCGAGGACCTGGCGCACAAGCTGATGGACCAAGCCCACGACCGCGGCATGGCCGCGCAGCAGGCCGCGCACGACCAGGACGCCGCTACGCAGCAGCAGACGCACGCGGCGGGCATGCAGTCGGACGCGCAGGCGGCGGCGGCGCAGCAGCAGCAGCAAGCGGCGCAGCAGGCGCAGCCGGAAGCGGCGGACTGAGCTATTCCGCGACGCTGTCTGTGTAATCGCCCGCCAGTGCCTGTCCCAGGGCGGCTACCTGCTCCGGCGTGGATGCGTTGGTGACGATCATGTCGGCGTCTTCGTCCGCGTTTTCCCTGAGCATTATCAAGACGCCCTGCTCAGTGGCCCGCGTACACAGCCGTATCGCGTCATCAATGACTTTGTCGTCGATGTCCATCTCTCGACAGTAACACCCCGATTTTATGCCCGACGAACCCCAGCCGGTAGTTGCGGACCCGACACCCGCCCCAGATACAGCCTTAGCGCCCACCGACGCGAGCAACTACGCGGAGTGGCGCACGACGGGCAAACAGCCCGAGCCGAAAGCGGCCTCGACAACCGCGAAAGAATCCAGCGCAGGCGATAAGCCAGCGGAAAAAATTGCCCCGGCCTCGGAAGCCGGTACCCACAAACAGGAACGTAGCGACGCCGAAACGCGCCTCTCCAAATTGCTCGCCGATCTGAAAACGGCGGGCCTCACGCCTAAGGAGTTGGAGACCTTCAAGCGCGAGCCCACGACCAGGTACACCAACCCGGAGCCGAAAGCTGGCGAAACGGATGCGAAGCCGGCCCCATCCCCCGCGCCACCGGAGCAACCCGGCCTGAAGCCGCCCGTCAAGCCGGATTTCCGGAATTGGACCGGGACCTGGGAGGAGCGCGAAGCCGCCATTGAGAAGTATCACGAGGAGAACGCCGCATACCAGGCCGCGAAGGCCGTGCGCGACGACCGCGCCCAACAGGCGCAGGCCGCACAGGACCGCGACCTGGCAGGCAAGATCGGCGACGCGAACACGCGCTACGGCGGCGACGCCGGCGCGCGCATCGTGACGACGGCGCAGGCCATCTTCGGCAAGCCCGGCGAGGGGATGCAGATCCCCGGCGCGGTGGCCGCCGTGATCGACGGCTCGCCCGTAATCGTGGACCTGCTCTATACCATCGGCGGCGACAAGCCGGAAACGCTTGCGGAATTCGTGGCGCTCGCTAAGGCGAATCCCGGCGCGGCGCTGCGCAAGGTGGTGCTCATGGAGCAGCTCGTTTCCGACGAGCTGGCCAAGGGCAAGGCCGCGCCGGCGAAAGAGCCGGCCGCCGGCGAGACCGCCGGCCGCGACGAAGGCGGACGATTCATTCCTGTTAAACCCAAGGCATCGCAGGCGCCGGCCCCGCCGGAAGAGGTGAGCGGCAGAGCCGCAACGCCTCCCGACGAGCTGGCCAGCGCCGCAAACAAGGACGATTTCGCAGCGTTTAAGGCGAAAGCCAACGCGCGCGACATCGCCCACCGCAGAGGACAATAAGTGGCAAACAGTTTCTTAAACACCAACTGGGTCTCGATGGAGATCCTGCGCTTGCTGTTGAACAAGCTGGTGGTGGCCGAGTATTTCAACCGCAACTGGGAAAAGGACTTCAAGAAGGAGTTCGCGGTCGGCTCGACCATCTCCGTGAAATTCCCGCAGCGGTTTTTGACCGTTGACGGCATGGGCTACGATCCCCAAGGGATCGCCCGCATCTCCACGCAAATCGCGCTCGACCAGTGGATTCAGATCGGGTTCGAGTGGGACGATTACGAACGCGCCGTAAAGCTGGAACGCTCCGAATCCGAGCTGCGCGAGAATTATTGGGACCCCGCCGGCGCCTCCATGGGGCAGGAGTTCGACAACCGCTGCGCGAACTTCGCCTACCAGAACGCGTCGAACGTGGTCGGCTCGCTTGGCACCGATCCGACTTCGGTGTCCACGTATTACGCCGCTCGCCGGATCTTGATGCAGCAGTCCTGCCCCCCCGGCAAGCGCTGCTCGCTGATCAGCTCGTCCATGATGGCCTCGCTCGGCAGCAACATCACCAGCGTGTTTCATCCCGACGATGAGATCACGCGCATGTGGAAAGAGGGATCGATCGGCACGCTGGCCGGCTTCTCTTTCTTCGAGTCCAACTCGCTCTATTCGCAGACCGCCGGCACGTGGGCCTCGACGGTAACCGTCACCGGCGCGGGCCAGTCCGGTACCGCGCTCATCGTCACCGGCACCAACGGCGACACCATCAACGCGGGCGACAAATTCAGCGTCGCGAACATGAACGGGGTCAACCCCATGACGCGCCGGACTGCCGGCCCGCTCACCGCGAAGACCTTCACCGTCGTGCAGAATTACACGCTCGACGGCAACGCCGACACCATCCAGATTCTGCCGCCCATCTACGGGCCGGGCAGCCAGTACCAGAACGTGGACTCGCTGCCGGCGAACGGCGCGGCGCTCACGCTGTGGCCCGGCACCGCCTCGCCTAACGGCAAGGTCGGCACGGTCGGCCTGGCGCTCTCGCGCTTCGCGTTCGCGCTCACCGCGGGCAAGCTGTACGTGCCCAAGGCGGTCGAGCAATCCGGCCAGGCGCAGGACCCGGAAACCGGCATCGCCGTCCGTAAAGTAGTTGCCTGGGACCCGGTGCGGTCGATGGAAATCAACCGCCTGGATTCGCTCATCGGATTCGGCAACCTGTACCAGGACAACGGCGCGGTTTGCATCGTCGGCCAGTAAACCAATCGGGAAGCGGAGTGTCTAGTTGGATCTTAATTAGACCCTAATTAGACCCTAATTAGACACTCCCAACCCACCAAGGAAAACGACACATGAAAAAGCTCATCGTCTCTCTCGCCGGCCTGTTCGCAGTCGCCGCGCCACTCGCATTCGGCCAAGGCACCGTGCTGGTACCCACCACGCTGTCCGCCGCCGTCACCAAGGAAAAACAGCAGCAGATCGTGGTGACCTCGGCCACCGGCATCCTCGCGCCCACGCTTACGCCGTATACCGGCGGCACGGTCTCCCTGTACATCGACAAGGAACTGTTTGGCGTTGAGTCCGTCAATGGCACCACCATCACCGTCGTGCGCGGCCAGGGCGGCACCACCGCCACCAAGCACCCGTCCGGCGCGTACGTATGGGTGGCCCCCAGTAACCTGTTTTTCGTCGGCTCGGCCAATAATGCCGGCGTCGGCGGCGTCGTGCCGCAAGGCGGCGGCGCATGCACGCGGTCCACGCTGCTCGTGGTGCCATCCATCAACGTCGAAACCGGCGTCATTTCCGATTGCCTGGGCGGGCAGTGGGTCAACGGCGTGCGCACCACCAACGCCATCAATCAGTACCGGCTGAGCTATCCGCAGCCGGGCGCCGTTCTGTATACGGCCATCAACACCTCGGGCACGGCGGTCGGCGCCACCACGCTCTATTGCACCGAGGTGGACCTGCCCTACAACAAGCTGCTGACCGGCATCGGGGTGCTCAATGGCACCACGGTGACCGCCAACGCGCGGTACGTGGTGCTCTACGACTCGTCCGGCATCGCGCTTGCCAACAGCGCGCTGGCCGGCCAGGCGTCCGTCACGGCGTCGATCTACGAGGCCTTCGCGTTCACGTCGAAGTTCTACGCGGTCGGCCCGGCCCAGTATTTCGGCTGCATGCAAGACAACGCGGTCGGATCTACGACCGTGCGCATGGCAGTCACCGGAGTCAACGACAACGAACTGACCAAGGGCCAGACCGGAGCGACGTTCGGCACCATCCCGGTGCTGGTGCCGCCCACGGCGTTTGCGACCGCGGTCGGGCCGTACATCTATCTCTACTGATTCAGTCCGTTTCTTCCCTTGGGGGCGCGTCGCCTACCGGCGCGCCCCGCTTTTTCGATGCCCCTCAACGAAGCCGGCCGCCCCGCGCGCGCAAATCTCACCCGCGCGCAACAGCGGGAAGCGGAGCTGGCCATCTACGGCTACACGAAAGACCCCATGTCCGAACAACTGCTATCCGAGTCCGAAGTCTCGACCATGCGCGCCATCCTTGCGCGCCACGATTCCAAGCGCAAGCCGATCCGCGAGTTCGACTTGAACAAGCCGCCGCAGGAGCCCTACACGCACAAGGAGTTCCCCAAAGCGATGCACGACCACGAAAACCGCGTGGTCAAGAACGCGCTCGACAAGAAGCACCAAGGCGAGCTGGAGGCGCAAGGCTTCCAGACCGAAGCCTTCCCATCCGAGCCGCCGCCCGACGTGGATCTGACGGACGAAGAGCGGGCCGAAGCCGCGCTCATCGACGCGAAGCTCAAGAAGAAGAAAAAGGCCTAATCGGTGCTTGTCAGCGACGTCCTGAACTATGCGCTGATGCACATCGGCGCGCTCGCTCCCGAAGAGACGCCGAATGCCAACGACCAGGCGCTCGCCCTGTTTTGGGCAAACCTGGAGCTGGATCAGCTCTCCGCGAAAAAGCTGTCTCCGCTGGGCCTGGCCACCAACTCGTTCGCGCTTACCGGCGCGGCGAGCTACAGCTACGGCCCCGCCGAGACGTGGAACGCGCCGCGCCCGATCAAGATCAAGAGCGCAAGCGTCACGGCCGCGAACGGAGTGCAGAAAGAGTGCAAGATCTCGACGGCCGAAGAGTACCGCGCGATCCCCGACCTGACGCGCACCGGCATCTACGTCGAGGCGGCGTTCTGGGACATGGGGTACCCGACCGGCAACGTTTACGTGACGCCGATGGCCGCCGCCGGAAACATGATTCTGGAGACCTACCAGGCCATCGTGGACTTCGTGAATTTGACGGACACGGTGACGCTCGCGCCCGGCTTCGCCAAGGCGCTCATCGTGCGCCTGGCACTGACTCTGTGCTTCCCGTTCGGGCGTCCGGTACCCGAGGGCCTTCCCGACGCGGCGATGGAGGCGCTGGCGGATATCGCCACCCTGCAGGCGGACTGTCTGGGCAGCTCGGCGCCGGTGGGGCCGGAAGCGCCGATGGCGCCGCCGCCTGGCCCGAAGACATAACATGAGCGCCCCATCTCTTCCACCTCCGAACCTCGGCTACTGGCGCGTGCAGGACGTGCTGTACAAGGCGCTACGCGCCGCGCAGATCGTCAAGCGCGCGCAGGGCATTCCTTCGTCCTCGCAGTTCGCGGAAGCGTTGCTCTACGCCAATCAGATTATCGACCAGTGGGCTGCGCGCCGCGTGAATATGTGGACGACGACGTTCACGCTCTACACGCTCACGCCCAACCACCAGCCGCACATGCTGGGCCCGGGCCTCATCGCGCCGGATTTCGCCTGCGCCGCGCCGCGCCCCGTGCGCATCGAAAGCGCGGAGCTGGTCTTGACCGGCCTGGGCGGACCCGGCTCGCAGAATCCCACGCCGCCGACGCCGCCCGGCGCGGTGAACACGAACGTGGACCTGCCGCTCCACATCCGCGACAGCGCGTGGTGGGCGAACAGATCGCTCAAGGGCATCGCGACAGATGTCCCGACCGATTTGTATGTCGAGTACGACTGGGACTCGCTGGCGCTGTACCTGTGGTGCATCCCGTCGTACGCATACGGCCTGCGCCTGGAATCCTGGGTGGGGCTGAGCCAGTTTCAGACCATCGCCGCGAAGTTTTCCGCGCCGCCCGCGTATTTCAACGCGCTGGCGTACACGCTGGCCAAGGCGCTCCTCGATCCGTTCGAGATGCCCATGCCCGCCGCGCTGCCGGATCTGCTGCGGGAGGCGATGCGCGCGATGACCGGCAACAACCAGGCCAGCCCGCGCTGTAGCTCGGCGGACTACGGAACGCGGGGCCGGACGGGGCGCGGCGATTTTAACTACTTCACGGGGACGATGCCTTGAAGTTCGACGCCTTCACTTCGGGCCAGAGCTACTCGATTGCGTCGCTCAATGCTGCTGCCGAGCGCAGCGTTAATTGGTACGCGGCCACCATCGAGGGGAACGCGGAGAAAGCATCCCACACCCTCGTACCCACACCGGGACTGACTCTCTTCGCCACGATGCCGCAGGGGCCCATCCGCGGCATGTTCCCGGGGCAAAACAGGCTCTTCGTCGTCGCGGGAAGTCACTTGTACGAAGTGCTCTCTAACGGCCACACGAACGATCACGGGTCGGTGGGGAACGACGGGCAGCCCGTGCAGATGTTCGCGAACGGCATCGGCACTCAGTTGATGGTCATCAGCGACGGCCACGTGTATGTGGACACGGGCGTCGCGGTGCAGGGGCCGATTACCTATTCGATCCTGCTTTTCGATCTGTCGATAGACGCGGGCACGGGCGGACTCACCGGCGCGACCGGCGGCATCTTCGACGCGTCGGACGTGGGCCAGTCGATTACCATTTACGCCGGGTTCGCCGGCTTCACCGCGCAGACGCAGGTAGTCACCAGCGTCGTGGACGGCGAGGCGTTCGGCGCGGATTCGTGGGGCACCGGAGGCAGCACTGGCGGCGAGGGCGTCGAGGTTCTCACTACGCTCGTTCCAGCCAGCCAGGGCGCATATCTCGACGGGTACGGCTTCGCTTCGTTCTACGCGTCGCATTTGATCCAGTTTTCCGCGATCAACGATTTCACGTCGTGGAACCCGCTGGACTTTTTCGACAAGGCGACTTACCCGGACAACGTCGCCGCGCTTCAGGCCGATCACCAGGAGCTATACGTTTTCGGCGACACCGAGGCGAGCGAGGTGTTCCAGGACACCGGCGCGTCGCCGACGCCATTCTCGCCCGACCCCGGCGCGATCATGCACTACGCCTGCATCGCGCCCTGGACCGTCTGCCGCCTGGACGAGGGGCTGGCGTGGATCGGCGGCGATGCGCGCCGTGGAGACCGGCTGGCGTTCCTCGCCGTCGGCTTCCGCCCGCGCCGCATTTCAACCGACGCGGTCGAGACCGCGTGGGACGAATACTCGACGGTCGCGGACGCGATTGCCTTCACGTACATTGAGCGCGGGCATCAGTTTTGGTGTATTAGTTTTCCATCGGCTAACTCCGGCGCGGGCGCGACCTGGGTCTACGACCTAAAAGAGAACCTCTGGCACGAAAGAGGCTGGTTTACCGGCGCGTTCGACGCTAACGGTTTTCCTGTCTGGGGCCGAGTGCGTCAGGCGTTCCATTGCGTCGTAGCGCTCGGTGCGACCACCGCGGATCAAGATTTTTGCGGCGACTGGCAGAATGGGAACCTGTACCTTCAAAATGCATCATATCTCGATGACGCCGGGACCGCCATCTATCGCCTTCGCCGCGCGCCCCATCTGACTGAGTCGAACTACTGGCGCATGTACTCGCGCTTCGAACTGGATTGCGATAGGCTCGCCGACACAAGAATTTATTGGCAGAGGCTAAGCAAGGGACGCGACAGGGTGTGGCAGACGGTCTCGTGGCAGACGGCTTCTACGGGGGTTTCCATCTACCTGGCTTTTTCGGACACGAGCTGCCAGACGTGGATCGTCCTGGCGACGCAAACCCTGCCAGTGGGTGTGGCCGTCGCTCTGGCAAATTGTTATCTCCTGTGGGTTGACTGCGCGTTTTAGGATCACCTAGTGGCCAGCGGCAAGCAGCAGACGAACTACAAAATCCAGAGCGCGACGCCAATTAAGTATGTGCCCGTCGAAAGCGATTTCTTCGACCCGTGGCCCCCCGGCGGGTGGATCGGCAGGATCTCCCGCACGTGGATAAGGTGGTTCGAGTCACTCCTGACCACCAATTCCCTTAACCCGCTCGTCGGCTTCTCGATCAACAGCGGCGCGACCGGCACTAACGTCTCCCTGCTCTACCCCGCCGCGCGCGCCGGCACGGTGAACGTGTGCGTGGTGACGATCACGGCGTCCGACGCGAGCGTGCCGCTTACGTTCCAGATCTATCAGAACGGCGTCGCGGTGTTCGCGACCGCGCCCACGATTCAGCCCGGCGTGGCGATGGGCACGCTCTACGCGATCACGAACCTGGTAAGCCTGCCGCTGCCCGTCGCGTATGACGACGTTTTCAACATCGGCATCAGCTCGGGATCGACGAGCTGGGCGTTCACGGCGGTTTTGCAGAACACGCCAGCCGTGGCGCAGCCGGGACAGTGAGCCATCAGCGCGCGAGAGAGAGCCGCCACGCGAGCACGCACGTGGACGCCAGCGGGGCGAGTATGCGGACCAGCCAACTGTCGCAGAACGCGCAAACGATAAGCTCCGACAGGCAGCCGAAAAACCAGAAGAACACGCACCAGTGCAGGCGCATGGGGCGACTATAGCATGCCCTGTAACTGCACGCACGCCCCGCCCGCTCGCGTCTGCGCGAAATGCGGCGCGCTCGCGCAGGCCACGTTCCGGAGCGTCACCGGCGCGCTTCGGCCGATTTGTCTGGCGTGCATGAAGAAACTGGGGTCAGGGGCGGGGGGCCAGGGGCCGGGCACGCCGCATGGTGCGGCCCGCGTTTAGTGCGGAAATATCGCTCGACCTTCGGCGAGATCGGCTGCGCGCAGCGCGTACAGGTCAGTATCTGCCCCCGTGCGTGATCGCCGAATTAGCATCCATCCGCGCTTCGCGGATTTTGCGTATCGCGACGGTGCGGTCGGGGCCAGGCGGCGCGTTCTCGATGACCGCCAAAACGGCGTTAGCCAGCGCGGTGCGGATCTTGACGCCACGCGCAGTCATCTCCGCATCCCACGGATGGTATTCGAACGCATCCGCGACGGCATCGCCGACTTCGGGCGTGACGCTTGTAGCTCTCGTAAAGTCCGTCATAAATCCAGTATAAGGTACCGTGGCGGGCGCGCCCCGGCCCCCGACCCCTAATCTCGGACCCCTGCTTTTACCATGCCCGGTGCAACCCTCGTAGGTAATACCGCAATCGCGCAGTACGCCACGGCAGGCGCGGCCGGCTCGCTGCCGTGCGCATACCCCAACCCGAACGCGTCGGGAAATATCGGCCTGGCCTACCTCACCGGCACCGAAGGCGAGACCGCCGCCACGATGACGGACAGCAACGGCAACACGTGGTACGAGCTGCCCGGCACGTACCTGCCGACCGGCTACGAGACGTGGTGGGTTTGCCCGGTACTGAAGGCGGGCGCTAACACCGTGACCGCGGGGCCGGGCCTCACCGAGTCCGCGGCGGGCAACCCGACGCTGGTGGTAATCGAGTTTCAACCGCCGCCGTGCCCGGTGGGATCCTGCGGCATCCAGACGTTTCAGCCGGCGCTTTCGGGCAACCCGTTTGGCTCGAACCCCGTGTTCGGAGATGTGAGTGAGTACTCCGCGTCGCAAGGCGCGTTCTACCACACGCTAATCGACGCGCTGTACGACACCGAAGGCAACGGCGCCACGCCGCGCACCTGGGCGATCACCGTGCCGGCCGGCGCACTGGCCTCGGGCATCGTCCAGCAGTGGAGCGATCCCAGCGGCAACGGTAACGGCGCGATTGCTTATGCGACCGTCCCGTATCCGGCGCTCCAGAATTTCGTCACATTCACCCCGACGCCCGGAACGCCTGCCGTGGACTCGCGCGACCTGCACCTGGCTGCGGTGCTGATTTCGGCGGTGGCGTGAGCACTTCTTTTGCGTACGTTCAGAAAGTCGTGGTTATCGGGCCGTATGTGGATCCGACCGCGCCATTCGCCACGTTCGCAAGCAAGGTGGCATACGGCGACATCATCGTGGTGTCGCTCGGTAACACCTTCGCGAGCGTGGCGGACGCGGTCTCGCCTTCGGGATGCAGCGACAACCTGGGTAACACCTACGTGCTCTACAGCGAGCAGCCCGGCCTCCAGCTCAATGGCCAGAGCGGCATCTCGATGTGGGTGGCGCAGTCGATCAAGGGCGGGACCTGCACCGTCACCTTCGCGGGCGTGGGCGCAAGCGCCTCGGGCCGCACGCCCATGATTATCGGCGTCGAATACGAGACGCCGGACCTGTACCAGGTCTTCGCCATCGTGCAAAGCTGCAACTCGGCCGAGACCGACGTCGGCACCGTCAACTTCCGCGCGCTGGCGAACAATGGCGCGTTCGGCGGCGGCAACTGCTCGGACACCGGCACGGTCACGGTCACATGCACGCCGGACCCGTTCAGCGAGGAGGCGAACGACAACACCGTCGCCGTCGCGCTGATCAACCAATTCCAAGACGTGCTGGTGGTCGTGGCGGATTGCAACACGGCCGCATACGCCAGCAGCTCCGGGTGGGTGTCGAGCGCCACGATTCGCGCGACGGCCGAGAACGGCACGGCGTTTTCGATTTCGCCCGCGCAGTCGATGGTCCACGTGGACGCGTCGTTCCCGTATCTCAACGGCCCGCTGGAAGCGCAGTGCGATAACCCGCCGCCCGGCACGGTCGGCGTGGCGTATGGTCCGGACGGCGACGGGCACGCGCTGGGCGCGGCCGGGGGCACGCCGCCTTACACGTTCACGCTCGTCGGCGGGGCGCTCCCGCCGGGCTTGTCGCTGGACGCGAGCACGGGCCTGATTTCCGGTACGCCGACGGCAGCCGGGCAGTTTTTGTTCACGGTGCAAGTCACCGACTCGGCGGACGGTGTGGATGTGATCAAGTGCCAGATTACGATCTGCGCGGCGTGCAGCACGGGCGGCGGCAGCGGCAATTACGGATGGACCGCGTGAGGTTCACGCGGACGCGCTCGCTCGACCTGGTGACAAAGATCCTCACCGAGCCGGGAATATATTCGCTGATGACGGACGACTATTCGCCGCCGGCCGCGGAGTTCGTGGCGAACGATCATCCCGACATCTGGTACGTGCTGGCGGAAGACGGCGCGGGGCTCCTCGGCCTGTTTTGCTTCTTCCCCGAGAACCGGATCTGCTGGCAGGCGCACGTCGCGTTTTTCCGCGGCCTGCACCCCGCGCGCACGCACCGCGCGGGGCAAGAGATGCCCGCGTGGCTGTGGGCGCATACGCCGTGCCTGCGTCTGGAGGCGGCCATCCCCGCGTGCCATCGCGCGGCGGTGCGGTTTGCGGAGCGCAGCGTGGGCGTGGTGCGGTACGCGGTGAAGGAAAAGTCGGTCATGAAAAACGGACGTTTGACGGACATGGTGCTGCTCGGAATGAGCAAGCCCGCGCCGCCGGAGGTAGAGACTCGCCGAGCATTGTGACGTCGATCATAGGCGGAATTCAAGGGGCGAGTGCCAGCCACAACGCCGCCAACTCGATCTCGAACGCGTACGGCAACGCGTCCACCACCGTCAACAACGCCACCAACGCGCAAAACCCGCTGATCACCGGCACCGCGCAGACCGCCGGCGCGAACGTGGTGGGCGCGGCCGGCACGGCGGGCACCAACGCGGTCAACACGGCCGCCACCGGCGCGGGCAACATCACCGGCGCGGGCGCGCAGACCGTCGCGGGCGCCGGCTCGACCATCGCGGCGCTCAATCCATATTCGAGCGCGGGCGCGACGGCCGCGGGCGGCCTGAACGCGGCCGCGAACTACCAGCCGTTCAACTCCTCGATGATGGAGTCGCAAGACCCCGGCTACCAGTTCACCGCGCAGCAGGGCGGCCTCGCGTTGCAGCGTCAGGAGGCGGCGGGCGGCACGCTGTCGTCCGGAGGCGCGTCGGAGGCGATGGCGCAGTATTCGCAGAACACGGCGAACCAGCAGTATCAGCAGGCGTTCAACAACTACACCACGGGCCACCAGAATTTATTCAACAATCTCTCGACCGTCGCGGGCATGGGCCAGCAGGCGACCGAGGTGGGCGGGCAGCAGCAGCTCCAGGCGAACCAGGCCAACATCGGCGCGCAGACCAGCGCGGCGGGGCTGGCCGAGAACGCGAGCCAATATGCGGGCAACCAAAACGTAGGGGCAGCGACATACGCGGGCAATACCGCGATCGGTGCGCAGGATCTCGCCAGCGCTAACTCGCTCGGCGCGGCTCAATTTACTGCTAACGGCCAGATCGGTGCTGGCAAAGCAATCGCATCGGGTGATATCGGTGCGGCAAATTCCTGGAACGGCATGCTGGGCGGTATAGGGAGCGCGGGGAACAGCATCGTGTCAATGGGTGTCGCCGGCCAGTTGCCGGGTCAGACCCCCGGCTATGGGTGGGGTAGCGGCGGATAATCTGGGCGACTCACTCACTCACAAAAGGAAACCTATGAGACTCAAACGTGTTCTTTGCGCGCTACTCGTGTGCGCGGTAGCGGCATGCGCGTCCGCGCCGATCCAACTGACCGCGATCTTGAATTACACCGCGACGGGCATCACAACGGGACTTAGTGTGCCGGGGCTCTACGTTGCGATCACTGGGTCGAAGTATATCCAGGGCGTGCAGCTTATCCCCACCACGAGCGGCGGCACGGCGCTCAACGTGAGCGGGCTGGCGAACGTCGGGTATTGCGAGTTCATCAACCTCGACACTGCCAACTACGTGCAGCTACAAACGGCTGTCTCGGGTACCGTCGTGCTGCGCATGCTCGCGGGCGACGCGCAGCTTTTCCGCTTCGACCCATCTATCACCGCACCGGCCTTCATCGCGCACACCGCGAGCGTCCAGTTGCAGTATCTCTGCTTGGAGAACTAATGCCCGGCGACATCGATCCGATGCCGATGCAGCCTGGCGACCTGCCCAATCTCAACGTCACGCCGCCGCCGCCCGCGCCCGACCTGGTGAACCAGGCGGCGCAACTCCAGGGCATGCGGCAGTCGCAGGCGCAGACGCAAGGCATCCAGCTCGAAAACCAGCAGCGCCAACAGCAGCTCAAAGACCAGCAGCTCATCCAGCAATACTTCATGGCCGCGGGCCAGAACGCGGCAGGCGCACCGCCCGCGGCGGGCCAGGCAACGGGCACGGGCGCACCGCCCGCGGGCAATCCGGCGCTCACCACGGCGCCGCCCAACGCCCCGCCGCCTCCGCAAGGCGGATACCCCGTGCTGCCGTCCGGATTGATCGACCGCACCGGCGCGACGCCCTCCGGACCCGGCGCGGCAATCGCCAACGGCACCATGAGCGCCCCGCCCGGCATGGTCACTCCACTACCACAGCAGCAACCAGGTGGGACGCCGCCCGCGGGCGCTTCCCCGGCCCCGGGCCCCCAGACCCAGCCACCGCCGGCGCAGCCGGCAGCGCCGCCCCGCAACCCCATCGTGGGCATGGACCTCGGCGCGCTCGCGCGCGCGGGCGTCTCGGGCGCGACGCTCCAGTCGCTCGCCGGAACGCAGCTCAAATACTCGCAGGACTATCTCAACCTCACCAAGGATCAGCAGGCGATCAACGACAAAAACCACGCGGACGCGGCCAGCGCGATCAAGGGCCTCTACTACGCGTCGCCGGCGGACCAGCAGGCGAATTACGCCGGCGTGCGCGATATGGTGCGCAAGCTCGCGCCCGACGATCCCGCGCTGCTGCCCGACCAGCTCCCGGCCGATCCGAAGGCCGCGCAGGCGCTTTTAGGTATGCACCTGGGCGTGCTGGGGGCGCACGAAAGCATCGTGGCGAACGCTAAGAGCGCGGCGGAAACCGCGAAGGCCGCGGCCGACACGGCCGAGGCGCAGGCCAAGACGCCGGGCCTCGAAGCGGACAGCCGCGTGTCCACATACAAAGCGAACGCCATGCAGGCGGCGCTCACCAACTCGCAGGCGGGCGTACAGACGATCCAGAACGCGCTCGGCTTCAACCCTACGGTCGCCAAGAATTTCACCGATCTGTACAACGCGCACATGCGCAACGGCGATATCGCGCAGGGGCAGGCCGCGATCGCGGGCGCCATCGAGTACGCGAACAAGGCCAACCCCGATTCGCTCAACCAGGCGATCCAGAACCAGGTGAAAGAGCAGACCGCGCTCGCGCCCGGAAAAATCCGCGAAGCCAACGCTACCGCCGCGTTCACCAGCTCGCTGGAAAATCAGCGGACGGCCGCGGCGAAAATCCAGGACGGTCTCTCGGAATACAACCAGTCGAAGGCCACGTCCGAGACGCTCCAAAACATGATTGACCTTTCGACGCAGGCGAAAGGCGGCAACAGCGCCGCCGCGCAGAGTCTCAAGCAGTCGATACCGGCCTACAACCTGGCTATGTTCGACATCAAACGCCTGGCCGCGATGCCCGGCAACGAGGGCCTCGGCTCCACTGCGGACAAGATGAAAAGCGAGGCGACCAGCTTAATTCAGGGCAAACCGCTCTCAGACGGTCTACTGAACGAACTTGGCCCGGTGGTCAAGACCGTCGCCAACGGCGCCGCCGCGCGCTACAACGGCATTGCCGGGGCCACGGAAAGCGCGTACCCCGGATACAAGGCACCGCGCGTGGCTGCGCCATACCCGACGCAGGGCGCACAAACACCCGCGGTCAAGACGCAAGCCGATTACAACGCCCTCAAATCCGGCACGGTCTACACCGGCACGGACGGCAGGCAGTACCGGAAGCCATAATGGCGGATCAGTTCGGCGGCGTTCCGGTGTCACCCGCCGCGGACCAGTTCGGCGGCATTCCGGTGGACGCGGAGCAGCCGTCCGCGCTCTCGCGTTTCGGCACGGGCGCGGCCTCCGTCCTGCACGGTCTGGCCGAAGCTTTTCCGAACGCCCTGGAATCGATCGGCAATCCCGGCCGGATCGGCTATAACACCGGAATGGCCGCGGGCCGCGCCGCCGGCGAAGGAGCAAATCCGGCAGAGGCGATGGTCGAGGCGCTCCCTGCCGTCGGCCCGGTAGCATCCGATGTGCGGCACAAGAACTATGCGGGGGCGCTAGGACAAATCGCCGCGATGGGCGCCCTATCGTTGGCCCCACAGGCAGCCGACGCGCTGCCCGATCTGGAAACCGCCGGCGCGGCGGCAAGGGCCGGTTTTTCGGCCGGGGCACCCGATGTGGCGGCCGGCGCCGGAAAATTGGCGGCCGGACAGGCGATTGCCGGCGCCATGGGGGAGGGCGGATTGATACCGCGGCTGGTGCTGTCCTACCCCGGCGCGCGGCAGATCGTCAAAGGCGTCAGGCAGGGCGTTGGGGCGGCGCGCGACGTGTTTAACGATCCCACCGCGGCCAATGTGGAGTATGCCGGCGAAACGGAACCGGGTGCCACGCTTGCGCCGCCGGCATCGAGCCGTGGGACGGAAGCGCGGCGCGACACCGGGCCGGTGGCCGCGCCGAAGAACGCCGCGCCCTCCGGCACGGGCTATACCGCGCCCGCCGGCACGCCCACCGGCACCGATCAGTTTGGGGGCTTGCTCGTAGACACCGCGCCAGCGGCACCGCCCGCGCCTCCGCGTAGCGGGCCGGTCGATCAGGGCTACAGCGCGCCGGCAGGCACGCCGTCCGTGGCGGACCAGCTCCGCGCGGAGGCTGCGGCGCGAGCCCCGGCAAACGGCAGCAGCGCTCCCCCGGCGGCGCAGCCCGCGCCGCCCGCGGAAGACGCGGAACTCACGGCGCTGCGCGACGGCATCGCGCAAGGCTACGGAAAAAAGAGCTTCGCTAAGCTGAGCGCCGCCGAGCAGAAGACGGTGGCGGACCTGGCGGCGAAGATCCACGCGCAAAGCGCGCAGCCCCCGGACCCCACCGAGCTGGCCGGGCCGATGGGTGGGCGGGCGCCCGCCACCGGCCCGCAAGGCAACACGCAGCCCGCCGTCTACGGCGAAATGCCGCGCAACGGCGCGCAGGCCCCAACGGCCCAGCCGCCCTCCCAAAACGGCATACAGGCCAGCCCAGCGCCGGGGAATGGCGCCGCGCCCGCCGCGCCGATGAGGCTCGTAAGAACCGTAGCCACGCCGCCGCCCGCGCCGACGCCTTCCATCTCCGTACGCACTGTGATGAACGAAGCCGCGAATCAGGGCAGGCCGTTCCAGGAGCTACTTGCGCAGTACCGGCGAGAGGGCTACCAGATCCAGAACGATCCCTTCGCCAACACCGTCCGCAACCGGCGCGGCAAGATCCCAAATTACACGCCGACGCAATAAGAGGAGAACCGAAAAAGTGATCCAACAAGTCAGCACCACCGTGGTGGTGGCCGCCGCGGGCGCGCCCGTGCGCCCGTACACCGCGCCCAAGGCCTGCGCCGCGATATTCGTGCAGGCCGCGCCCACCAATACCAGCACGCTGCTGGTTAAGAACGCGCAGGGCCAGATCGTCGCCTGGCTCGCGCCCGGCGGCGGCAACGACGCGGCGGGCAACGGCCTGCCCGGCGGGAGTTGGTCCTGGCCGCCGTGGACCGCGGGATCGCTGGGCGATCCGCTCGACGCGAGCCAGTGGGAGCTGGACACCCTCGTATCCGGCGAGGGCGGCATTTTTGTGATCGCCGTTGCAATCTGAGCCGCGCCATGATAATCTCACTCAGTCGCCGCCGCGTGCGGAGTCACTCGACCGGGAGTCTGTACACACTCCCGCTCGCCGCCTTACTCGCCGTCTGCGCGGCCCAAGCCCAAACCGTCATCAATCCCTCCACGCCCGGCGGCGCGATCGCGGCGAGCGTTAAAGGCACCGCGAATCAGATCACGGTCACCACGTCGGTCGGCGTGGCCACCATCTCCATTCCGTCTCCGCTGCTCGCGCCCGGCAACGTCAACGCCACAGGCACGGTCACATCGTGCTACGGCTGCTCGACGCCATCGAGCGTGCAGTTTTGCGACACGTCGCAGGCGCATTGCATCGTGGACACCGCGCCCGCGTCGGGTTACACCGGATCGACCACGCGGCCCACCGCCGCGCCCACGGCGGGGCAGGTCTATACGTGCGCGACTGTCACGTCTGTGACTAATTGCGCACTGACTTGGGCCACGCCGTCAGGCGGCATCACGGCGATCACCGGCGACCTCGCGGCGTCCGGAAGCGGCTCGGTGGTTGGCACGCTGGCGACGGTAAACAGCGGCTCGGGCGCGTGCGGCAATGCGACAACCGTGTGCGCAGTCACCACGAACGGGAAAGGCCTTGTCACCGCGCAGACCGCAACTGCGATCACCGGGCTGACCACCGCGAATCAGAACCTCCGCAGCATCCTGGCGGACTTCGGCGACTTCACCAGCACGGCCTCCGCGCTCTCCGCGTCCGCGCAAGCCTGTGTGGTTGTGCCGTTCTCGGGAACCATCAACAAGGTGCAACTGATCGCCATGCCTTCCGGGTCTGTGACTGTGGACGTGCGCACGGTTGCGTTTGCGAGCTACACGGGGCCGTCGTCCACGAGCACCATCACCGCGAGCGACACACCCGCGCTGTCGAGCGCGACGAGGTACACCGATTCGACGCTCACCGGATGGACCACATCGCTGACCGCCAACTCGGTGGTGTGCTTTTACCTCACGTCGCCGACGACCATCACGGGCGTGCAGGCGATTGTGACCGTGGCGGCCAACTAACATGCGTAAACTTCTTCTCCTCTCTCTTCTTTGCGGCCTGCCCGCCTTCGCAACCCTCAGCTCCACGGTGCAATTCGACGTGCGCACCACCGGCAGCGACTCGAACAGCGGCGGCTTCGACATCGGAGTCGTTTCTCCGGGTACCGATTACTCACAGCAAAACTCGCCGCAGATCAGCTACACGGATATGATCGTAGGAGCCACTACTTCGAAATTCACCAGCGTGCTCAACCCCGTCGGCAGCGCCCTGCCGGGAAATACCTTTGTCATCACCGGCGGCGTCGGCTGCACCACCGGCACATACGAAGTGCTGAGCAATGCCACCATCACGGCGACGGCGGATAGATCGCTCGGTACGGCGGCAAGTGTGTGCACGGCTGTGCTGGGTGGCAGTTTTCTCACGCCGGGCCAAGCCTTCTCGCTGGTAAACGCAACCGGACAAGTCGTGTGGCTGTGCGGCGGCTGTGGAACGGGCACCTTCACCGTCACCGGCATCACGGCTACGGGCGCGTTCGCTAAGACACTGTGGGGCTATGGCAGCACGCACGGCGATCAGGGAACAAAGCCGATCATCCAGAGCAGCCAATCCGGCACGCCCATGCTCAACGTGCAGTACTTCACTGCGGTGAACAATGTGGAGTTTCTGGCGCTCAGCGGCTTTAACTCCGTGGCGATTGCGGCCACCGGCGGATCGACTAACCTCATGGTGATGAACTCGTTGCTAATCGGGACCGCTGCGGGGACCAACGGCGCGGGCATCGACACATACAACAGCAACCCGAACGTGCAGATTTTCAACACGGAAATCAAGGGCTGGCAGTTTGGCATCTTCTCGCCCACCGGAAGCAGTGGCTCATATTCTTCGACTTACTGGATTGTCAACTGCTACATCCATAACAACGTATACGGAATGACAGATGGAAACACGGGGGGCAGCGTGGGCTTCTCTTGGGTCTCGGTCGGGACCGTGTGGGATTCGAACAGCTATGGCATTTATGTGCAAAACTCCAGCATAAGCGTTGCCAACCTCCTGATTCTGGCGCAAAATAGCGTGTTCTCAAACAACACGAATGACGGCGTAAACAACCAATCCGCCTACAATAATTGGGGCGATCAGAACATTTTCCAGAACACTATTTTTTACGGAAACGGTGGGTATGGAGTGAACCTCAACGCGCATGGCACCGGGATTGGTTGCCCAGCGTTTGTCTCGCCCAAGGCCAACCTCGGCGACCTCGCCATGAACAACGGTGTGGGAGCCAACACGCTGGGCAACTACAACTGCGTGCAGAGCCAAGGCACGGATATCGCGCTCAGCGCCAACCCGTTCACCAGCTCCACGAACTTCGCGCTCAACTCCACCTCTGGCGGCGGCGCGGCGCTCAAGGCGGCAGGCTTCCCCGGCGTGGCGGCGTTCGGCACCGGCTCTGCTGCTATCGGCGCGCTGCAACCCGCAGCGTCGGCAGCGACATCGGCCGCCGCGCACGCGTACGTTCAGTGAGTCACATGACACTCTCCGTCTCTCCCTATCTCCGCTTCGCTCCGCTGCTCGTTGTCGCGGCGCTCGCCCACGCGCAGCCCGGCGTTTGCTACGTCAACGGAGTGACTAGCGGCTGCTCGACCAGCGCCGCGCAAAACCCCACGCAACTGCAATTCGTCCAGGCTGCGGGCAACGCGGTGAACGCCGCCGCCGCGTCCATCGCCGCGCTCCCGCAGCCGAAGATCCCATTCGGCGCGGGCTGCCCCGGCTGCTCGACCAGCTTTGTCACTGCCGACCCCACCGGCGGGCCTTACATTTTTTCGAACGTGGCGTACGAGGAGGCGTTCATCGACACGGGCCTGGTCCAGCTCGGCGCGTCTCTGATTTTTGTCAATGCATACCCCGACGCGTGGCTCGCGTCGAGCTACTACGCGGGCGCGTGCACGGCGACGAATCCGGGGAAGGTCGCATACCTACTGACTTTTTACCGCGCGATCGGGCTCTACGCGAAGGCGCACTCACTCACTCTCGATCTGTCTTTCGCGCCCGCGCTCGGCACGACGTGGGCGAGCTGCGCAATCTCAAATCCCGGCGGCATGAGCGTGGCAACGATGGACGCGGCGCTCGGCCCGATGTACGCGGCGGCCATCGCGGATTACAACAACATCGGAGTGACTGTCCACATCGCTATCGTGGCGCACGAACCGACCGGACTCTGGGCCACGCAGACCGGCCAGACGTTCTCCACCACCGACTTTTCGACCGCGTGCGGCGTGCTGTCGGGCGCGGTGCTCGCGGCCACCGGCGGCAGCGGCGTGCTCACCGGATGCGGCTACACGCACACCGAGACGCTCTACGTTACCGCGCTGATCGCCGCCAACAGCGCGAACGTGCTGGTGGTGGGCGTCGATCTGTATTTCGGCGCGGACTACACGACGTGGTCCACCGGCTTCTCGCACGCCGCCACGATCATGCAGGAGGCGGTCGCGTGGGGGCGAGTCACTGGCCTCGACGAGACCGACTCATTCCGTTGGTGCCCGGCGGGCGGCGGTTCGTGCAACGAGTCGCAAGTCTATTTTCCGTGCAACGTCTACGCCGCGTACACGCTCACCGGCGTGCAGCAGGCGTTCTCGTCGATCGTCGCGCCGTTCGTGAGCGCGAATGGCGGCACGTATCTCGCGCCGTTCACGCCACAGCCGTGGATCCAAAACGCGACGGGCGCGCAGTTGACGAGCACGTGCGAGGATTCGTCGCTCATCGGCAACCTGGCGATCATGCTCCAGACCGTGCCGTCCACGCCGACCATCGCGGGCAACGCGTGGCAGGTGGGCTCGACCTGGTCGTCGACGAGCTGGCAAGGTTTTACGGTTCTGAACGGAGTCGTTTCGCAATGAGATTAAAATGAGACTAAAAATACTGATTCTCGCGATCGCCGCGGCCGCGTGCGCGCGCGCCGCCACGATCACGGTCACTTTCGGCTACAATTTCGTGGCCGGAAACGTGGCGTGCTCGGCCACGCTGGCCACGAATTGCTGGTCGCACTTCGAAGCCGGCACGCTGTCGGCCGCCGGCGCGTTCACCACGCTGGTGTCGATCCCGCTGCCGGCGGCGCCCGTGGGCGCGGTGTCCGGCATCGCCGGCACGTTCACACAGATGGGCGTGTTCGGCGCGGAGACGCTCGCGGTGATCATGGTGGCCAACGACGGGAGCGGAAATCGCATCGCCTCAAACCCTACGGCTGCGACTGCCAGTGTCACCATCTCGCCGGCGTCGCCGCTCCTGCCGTCTGCGTCTGTCGTGCCGTAGGCAAGTGACATGCTTCCGAATGTCGATCCGAAATTTCTCGTGGCCGTGACGGCGGTCGCCGGCAAGGTGTTCATTATCCTCGCCGACGCGCAGCCGCCCCCCGGCGAAGACTGCGGCTATTGGACCGCGTGGGCGTACGATGCGATTCAGCAGGCCGCGTCGAACAGCGGCAAGGTGGGCCAGCGCCGCGCCGCGAAATCTAAAGCGGCGGTTGAGGATTCTCATGTGGCTGCTTGAGTTCGCGGAGGACGCCGACGAGTGGGAATTGATCGGCCCGCTGTACGTCAGGCATCGAGCGCGAGCGCCTCTTAAGCCACGGGGGGAGTCAGTCGCCGCGCGCGCCGCCAGGCGCAGTTCCCGAGATGCTTAAGTACGCGTCCGCAGCCGCACAGCTTTGGCAGATGTTCCGGCGCGTGCTGCTCAAAAATATGCCGATAGCTCCGCGCTGTTTTCTCGGCGACACCGGCGCGCCGCGCCACCTCCGCGACCGAGCATCCGGCCACAATTGCTTCGTATATCGCGTCAATTTTGGTGTCCGATAGATTTCTCATGTTGTCGTCCGATTAGCGGCGCTATCCTCCAGCCCGCGCGGTGTTGTCCATAGCTTCCAGAACGGCAACGGCCTCCTGCACCAGATGGAACATCTCGACGTTCCCGGTGGGCGCATCGGTGTGGTAACGCGCCGCGGCCTTGCGATAGGCCCGCTTGCGCGCGTCCGAATCCCGTAGAATTTCGACGCTCGAACCGGATTGCGCGTGGACCGCCAGAAACTCCGCAGCCGCATCCACGCTCCCGAAATGCGCCGCCGCTCCCGGCGCCGCAATCTGTCTCCAGCCCTGATACTGCTCCGCTCTCCGGGTCGCGCCGTAGCGATCCACCGCGCGCAGCGCCTCCAGCGACAATCCGATGGCTCTCACGTTGGCCTGCCAGTCCGTGTAACGGTCGCACGGGAAAGATAACGGGCCGTTGGCGCTTTCGAATGTGAGTATGACGCCGGGATCGGTGAACCGGGCATTACTCTTCGGCCATCCGTCGTTGCGGATATCCTGCCAGCCTATCGAGGCTTGTAACACGATATCGCGCGCCCGAAGGTGCCGCAGTTCCGATTCCAGTAGATCCAGCGTGTTGAGGTAGTTGGCCCGGAACGGGCTGCCTGCGCGGTTTCGCGTACGCGCGCCAGGCCACTTCTCGATAGGCACAAATCTGAGTTGGATCATCCCCGGCCCCGCTTATTCTTCGCCCGCTTCGGGCGTCTCCCCATCGGCAACTCCCCCACTGCAGTCCGCCAGTAAGGCGTCTTGCACCGCGCGCACCGGAGCGGCAAGCCTTCCGTCCGCCTCACCCACTCCTCGCCGCATCTCAAGCACCTGCAAATCATCGACGCTGGAATTGCCATACCGTTTCGCATCGTAGCACAGTTCCGCGTTTCGCGCCCGAACTGCGCCCGATCCACGGCTAGTTAACATTCGGCTTTTTATTTTCGCGCTGGCCAGAATTGGCTTGACGTTAAGTATGCACTATGCGAGTATATATATAGGAGATGGACATGGTTACCAACGAACAACACGAAGCGGAAATGTACGACACGGAATTCAGCGACTGCGAGCTGCACCCCACGGACGACGACGGCGAGTACGAAAACGAATACGCGTGCCCGGTGTGCGACAGCCACGCACTCCAGTACGTGATGCACTACCCGGTGGGCGCGGACGACGCGACCACCGAGCTATACCAATGCGGCGACTGCGGCGCGCACGGCGAGGCGGACGACTGCCGCGTGCCGGCGCCGGCGATCGCGCTGCCCGCGCGCCGCCCCATCGCCGCCGCGGCGGCTCGCCCGCTCCCCCTGCAGGAGGTGGCGTGATGGCGACCGCAACATGGCACGGCTTCACGATGACGTTTCAATCGGCAGCGGAAGCGCGCGAGTGGCTTAGCGCTCTCAGGCTCTTGCATGAGACGGATCCCGACGCGGCCGAGCGTGTGGCTTACGCGGGCGCCGACTGGCGCGAAGCGCTCGCGCGGGAGGTGGCGTGATGCGCGCCCCGACGCTCTACGAGCGCGCGGCCTGGCTGTGGTTCCGCGCCTGGAACGGCCGCGCCGGCGACGAGCTGATGAGCGCGGCGGCCACCGGCCTGATACTGGCCGTCTTGATCGCGGCGGTGCTCGGCCTGGCCGCGCTCGCGCTGCGCGCGGCGGGGATGTGACATGGCCGGCCTGCGCAGGAGCGAGGCGGGCAGGAAGGCGCTCGACGCGCGGTTTTACGCGGGCGTGTGGGCGCGGATCGGACAAGAGCAAGCGGCAAAAAAATTCAAGGAGCGAACGATGACGAACGGAACAAACGGCACCACCACCACCCTACGGGAAAAGGTTGAATTTCCCCCCAACGAGACGGTCCGCCTGGCGCTGCGATTCGCGCAGCCCAAGATCGGGACCGGACGCTCGGGCGAAGACTACGCGATGTACACCACGGTGGATAATCGCATCATGTTTCTGGACCCCGAGGTCGCACGGCAAATCACCCAGGCGGGCATCCGGCCGGCCGAGGAATTTTGCATGCGCATGCGCTGGAGCGGCAAGAAAACCGACCCGCGCATCTACGAGGTCTGGAAGGACGGCGCGGCGGCGCCCCCGCCCGCGTACGGCGCGCAGCGCGATGGCACCTACCACGTGCCCGCGCCGCCCGCGCAGGCGGAATCCGACCTGGAGTACGAGCTGCGCATGTCGGTGGAGGTCGAGCGCATCAAGGCCGCGATAGCGGCGCGCAAACGGACGGCGGGCAACACCTCCACAGCGACGCCCGCCGCCCCAGTCCATGCCACGCCACCGGCTAAGACCGAGACGCAGCACTTCGCCACCCGCGAGGATAGCACGGCGATGAACGGGCGCGGCGAAACGCGGCTTCAGATCGCCAACGCGCTGGCCAAGGACCTGGTCGGGCTGTTCGTCGACGTCCGGGCGTGGACGCGCGAGGAGTACGGCACGGACGTGTCCGACGAGACGGTGCGCTGCCTTTGCACCAGCGCGTTCATTGAGACGGGGAGGGCGCGATGAGGAGCTGCGCGGGCGTTTTGGCCCTGGCGATTCTGGCATTCGCGCTCATCCTTGTGGGCGCGCTCACCGGCGCGGCCTGGCTGCCGCTGCGGTGAGTTTGGCGGATGCGCGGGAGGAAAAAGATGCCAACTGAAAAACAAAACGAACTGAAGGCCGCAATTGAAGGACGCGGCTCGAACATCACTGCCAAGTGGACCGGGAACCGCTTGGACGTGTTAATGACAGGCCGAAAAGCGAATGGCGGGCGCTA
>Ga0070761_10000167_pt1 | contig 43432 bp, 47 predicted proteins | sample HubBroMetageREF1_FD_66724 | JGI IMG/M metagenome (GOLD analysis project Ga0070761, IMG submission 66724) | Reference soil microbial communities from the Hubbard Brook experimental Forest, New Hampshire, USA - Hubbard Brook CCASE Soil... | ecosystem: Environmental > Terrestrial > Soil >... | reverse complement strand
CGTCCCCAATCCGTGCGTTGCTCGATCCAGCGCCCGTAACGATCAAAAGACCACATCCCCTCCTCACCGCCGGATTGGATTACGTTGGCGAGATGGGCGAAGGTACCTGCGCGAATCGTCCCCTTGGCGCTGCTACTCCCCAACAGCAGCTCGCAACGGGGTACCAGCAAACGGCAGCTGCTCAGGAACTCGAGCCGTTGACACAACACGCCCAGGAGGCAATCGGCCACCTGGGCGCGGATGCTGCCCTGAATCTCCGCGGGAAAGGACATGCACACGCGTGTCAGGGCTTCGGCGCAGGTCGCCGAGTGCATGGTGGCCAGCACCAGGTGGCCGGTCTCCGCCGCGTTCAGTGTGAGCCGCATGACCTCCGGAGTGCGCATCTCGCTGATCACCAGAACGTCGGGGTTCTCCCGCAGTCCGTCTGTGATTGCCTGCTCGAAGCTTGGCGAGTGAGTCGGGATCTCGCGCTGCCGAATAAACGAACGTCGGTTGGTATGCACGTACTCGAGCGGACTCTCGAGAGTGATGATGTTGCGAGACCGAGTGGCGTTGATCTCCTCGATCAACGCGGCGAGAGTGGTGGACTTGCCGCTACCGGTCGGACCCGAGATTATGACGAGACCCGTCGTCGGCTCGATCAGTCGCCGCAGATCCGGGTGCAGATTGCAGGACTTGAGGTCCTGGATCGAGGCCGACAGCAGGCGCACCGCAAAGGCAATGCCACGGACAGTTCTGAAGATGTTGATGCGACAGCGCGTGCCGGCCACTTCCAGCGAGAGATCCGCCGAGCCCCGGATCAGGAGGCCCGCCCAGCCATCGGCGCCGAGGATCTGCTCGCCCGTTCGCTGCAGATCCGCTGCGGTGGATGTCTCCCCCAGGGGTTGCAGCTTACCGCGCACCCGCACCATGAGGGGACCATCGGCTTCCGCGTGCAAATCGCTCGCCCCGAGCTCACGCGCCTTGTGGATCCAGTCATGAAAGATCATAGGTCGCTCAGCGGCTTCGGTGGCTGAATTAGAGAGCGGGGCGCGACCGCTAGTTCCGTTGCGGTGCACGGCACTACAATGCCACCGCGGCGCACCCCAGGCGAGGCTCGATGAACAATCCATCTCACAGCGATCTGACTCAGCCAGTGACTGCCACTGACCACCTCATGGGAGATCCTCACGCGCCGGTCACTGTGGTGGAGTACGGCGACTTCGAATGCCCCACTTGCAAGCAGGCAGCTCCGGCTGTGACCCTGCTCCTGCAGCGCTTCGAGAACGCTGTCCGCTTCGTGTACCGGCATTTCCCCCAGGAGGCAGCGCATCCGCATGCGCTTCAGGCGGCCGAGGCTGCCGAGTGCGCCGGTTCGCAGGGGCAGTTCTGGGCCATGCACGCTCTGCTGTTCGAGAATCAGTCCCATCTGTCCCTGAAGAATTTACACGGCTATGCGCAGCAGCTCGGGCTCGATATCGCCAGCTTCACCTCCGAGATGGACGATGGTGTCTACCTGCAGCGCATCCGCGAGCACCAGGAGAGCGGCCGCGCCAGTAACGTGCGAGCGACACCCGGCTTCTTTGTGAATGGGGTGATCGTCGACATATCCTTTGGTATGCGCGCGCTGTTCGAGGCCGTGGAGTCTCGCCTCAAAACTTCACCTTGATTCGCGCTTGAGCCCACGCTCATCGAGAACTCTGGCGGAGTAGCACATGCTCAAGCTGTATCCTGAGACTTCTGCACATGGAGTCGACCCGATATGGATCGACCTGTGCGATCCCACGGCTGAAGAAATCCGCAACGCCACCGAGCTGTCAAAAACGCGCATTCCGACTCGGGACGAACTGGAAGAAATCGAGTCTTCGAGCCGGCTTCGAGTGGAGCGCGACACGCTTTATCTCAGCACGCCGCTCAGTGCCCATGCCGAGCAGAACGAGACCGCGCCGACGCCGGTCGGATTCGTGCTGAATCAACGGATACTCGTGACCTTGCGATACACGGGGATTCAAGGATTTGAGACTGCCAAAAAACAGCTGGCAGGTAGCGACCGCGTGCCGACCCCGGTCGGCACATTCATAGCATTGTTAGAAGGCATGGTCGATTTCGGCGCCGACCTGCTGCAGAACATCGCCGCGAAGCTCAACGACATTTCGCGCCGCGTATTCCAGGGATACGGGAGCACGCGTAAGCGCAACGTGGCACGCGCCAGTCGCGCCCTGCGCCAGGCGATGCGCGAAGTCGGAGAGCTCGGCGAGCGGCTGTCGCAAATCCGCGAGAGCTTGCTCGGTCTCCAGCGAATTACCTCGTTCGTCGGCGAGAAGGGTCATGACTGGATCGGCGGCGACGTTCAGACGAGACTGAGGACGGCCACGGGCGATCTCGGGTCTCTGACTGACTACGAAGTACATCTCACGGACAAGGTGCAGTTTCTTCTTGACGCCGTGTTGGGGTACATCAATACGGAGCAAAATGACATCTTCAAGGTGCTGACAATCGTATCGGTGGTAGGCATACCTCCGACGCTGATTGCCGGCATCTACGGGATGAACTTCCAGAGCATGCCCGAATATCACTGGGCCTACGGTTATGCTTGGGGACTATCGCTGATTGTCCTGAGCACGCTTTTGCCGATTGCGTGGTTCAAGTGGCGCGGCTGGTGGTGAATTTTCCACCAAAAGGAACAATTCCTTGGCTCGATATAACACTCGTGATGCCGTCCTGGGGTCCGGGATGAAGCTATTCACCGAACGCGGGTTCAGCGCGTGCAGCGTTCAGGACATCACCGACGCGGCGGGTGTTCCGAAAGGGTCGTTTTACAACCACTTCAAGAGCAAGGAAGCTCTGGCGGCAGAGATCATTACCGAGTACGGAAAGGGCACCACCGATCGGAGCATCCTCACTAACCTCGAAGTCCCCGCGATTACCCGCCTCAAGGAGCACTTCGCAGCTCTCAACAAATATTTCTCTCGGTGCAATGATGGATGCCTGGTCGGGAAATTCATGGCCGAGGTGTCGGGCAACACACCGCAGATCCGCGACAGGCTCTCGAGCGTCTTGAAGGTCTGGGGCGGACAGATTGCAGCAGCCATCAGGGATGGGCAGGAGCAGGGTTCCATTCGCAAGGATCTCAAGGCCGACGATCTAGCCGCCTTCCTCATCGACTCCTACGAAGGGGCAATCCTGCGGACGCGCGTTGAGGAGAGCCCTAGAGCACTGAAGTACTTCATCAAGGTTGTGTTCTCGAGCATCGTGGTCTGAATCCAAGACCGGCCCGTTTGCCGAATTTACTTGTCTATCTAAGACGACCGGTCGTATTATGGATTGGAAGGCTGCAGATCAGGGGAAGACCGTGGGCGTGAGGTCGGCTGAACAAACCAAAGCGCTGGTTCTGGAGGCTTTTGACACGCTCTTTAACAAGCGTGATTACGCGAAAGCAGCGCAGTTCTGGTCAGAGGGCTATATCCAGCACAGCGCCCACATCGCGCCGGGGCGCGATGGCTTGTTCAACCTCGTGCGCAGCGTGCCGCCGACGCTACGCTATGAGAATGCACTCATTCTCGCAGAGGGCGACTACGTAATGCTGCACGGGCGGTTCAGTGGACACGGTCGCCCCCGAGCATGGATTGCTGCCGACATTGTGAGAATGGAAGGTGGACGCCTGGCAGAGCACTGGGATGTACTGCAAGACGAAGTCACCAGGGAAGAATCGATAAGTGGGCTACCGATGTTTGGCACCGCATTCGCTCAACCGGATCACAGAGCCCAACCCGCCGCCGCTGGTCCCTCGTTGACGGTCGAGACGGCGCGAATGATCGTTGCACCGCTCTATGACGCGCTGAACGAACCCGGCAAGAAAGATGTGGCGGCATTGCTGGCCAAAGCGGCCAGTGCGGATTATCGCTCATACTCAACCAATGAAGATTGGCTTACCCGCGACCAACTGGCCGAGGCATTCAAGACGCTTGGGTCGGTGATCCCGGATTTGCGCTGGACAATTAAGGACATCCAGACGTTTGGCGATCAGATCGTAGTGCGTGGTGAGGCGAGCGGGACTCCGATACGCGAACTGTTCGGAGCGAAGCCTACCGGCAAACGCTTTAAGACCATGTCTATTGATGTATTCACGGTAAAAAACGGCAAGCTGGCGTCTGCGTATCATGTCGAGAACTGGACGGGGGCAGTGAAGCAAATCAGCAGGTAGAGGCAGTGCGCTTGAGGAGCGCAGATACATGTCGAGCGAGAAGACCACCAGCATCATTACCGCCCCAACCAGATTTATTGACGCTGGAAGCGCGCAATACGCATACCGGCGCTTCGGCTCAGGGTCGAAACTTCCACTTCTGTGTCTGCAGCACTTCACCGGAACGCTCGACAATTGGGATCCGGCGGTCACCGACCCACTGGCGGCGGAACGAGAAGTAATCCTGTTCGAGAACGCCGGCGTCGGTCGATCCAGCGGCACGGTGCCGAAGACGATAGCTGGCATGGCGTCGCATGCCCTGGCCTTCCTGGATGCGTTGGGGCTGAGTATCTGCGATGTCCTCGGATTTTCGCTCGGAGGGATGGTTGCGCAACAGATGGTCCTCGAGCGCCCGTCGATCTTCCGCAGGTTGATCCTGGTGGGAACGGCGCCAAAGGGCGGAGAGGACATCATGCACCTCGACAAGCCGAGCCTGGCAAAACACCTGGGCGATCCGACGCTGCGGGGATACGCGGTGCTGCAGAAGATCTTCTTCGCGCCGACTCGGTCAAGCCAAGCGGCGGGCGCGGCCTTCATCGAAAGGCTTATGCTGCGCTCGAAAGACCGTGAGCCCGTCTCCGGGCCGGCGGTGGCCGCGGCGCAAATGGCAGCATTTCGCGACTGGGAGCAGGTTTCAGGCGAACGCTTTGCGGATTTAAGGAACATTCATCACCCGACACTGGTAGTGAACGGCGTCTACGATGAGATGATCCCGGTCGCGAATTCGTATTGGCTGAGCGCCCATCTGCCGAACGCCGTGCTTCTGACCTATCCGGACTCCGGGCACGGCTCGCTCTTCCAGTTCCACGAGTCGTTCACGCGGCAGGCTGGGGCGTTCCTGGTCTCGGAGTCGGAATTCGCGCCTTACTAAGCAGCGGTGCTCCGAATCGCGCGCGCCTGGAGCAGTGACTGTTTCAGAGGGTCGACGATTTCTTGCCGGAAGGCGGATCGGCGTCCACGACCTGGACCGCGGCTCCCGTCGTTTGGGGCGTAATGGCGGCATCCGTGACGAACACGGTCGCTCCTGGCTGCAGTATCGCGTTCACCTGGTGCACGAATTCGGCCGGGAGTTTGATTCGCGCCACGGCCGTCGGATCGATCTGAGTACCGGCCTCTCGCGTATGCCCCGGCACGCCGATTCTCGACCAGCGAAACTTGGCGGGATCGGGAACGAATGGATCCGGTCCGCGGCTTGGGCTCTCCGTGAGCACCAACACGTGATCCCCGAACGGCGCATCGCCAGCGACGGTCAGTCGCGCTCGACCGATCTCTATTCCATTGCGATAGACGATCACGCGACGACTCGCACGACTTAGTACCATGCTGATGGGGCCACTGGGCGACAATTCCGGCTGCCAACGCTCATCTTGGGTAGCTGCCAACGGTACGCGCTCGAGAGGTCGACCGCCGACCGTACTCACCGGTACGAGATATCCCGGATGCGCGACCCTCTCGGGCTCGGTACGGTCGCTCGCAATCACCACCGTCATGCCGTTGGGGGAGATCTCAAAGAGCTGCCGCGCAAACTCACTCGGCAAGTGAACGCATCCGTGGGACTCGGGATAACCGGGCAACCCACCGGCATGCAGGGCAATGCCTCCCCACGTGAGTCGCTCCATATAAGGCATGGGCGCACCGTCATAGATCGTTGAGCGATGCTCCTTCTGCTTCTGCAGCACTGTAAACACTCCGGTAGGCGTCAGATGCCCCGGGCGGCCGGTACTCACGGTGGTGGCGCCGATCAGGACGCCGTTGCGATACACGAACGCCTTCTGCTCGGTGATGCTGACGACCATGACCACGGGACCCGAGGTCAGCGCTTCGCCCAGCCAAATGAACTCGCCCTTTTTCAGCTGATCGATCGGGGTGTCGATGGGTACCGAGGCCTTGGCTCCCCAGAACGGCACCGAGGCCGCTCTTAGCGGAGCGTGCAGCGCGATCCCCGCAGCCAGGATCAGCACGAGGAGCCAGTGGGTTATCCGGCGCATGAGAGACCTCCCCGCCCGAGTAGCCACTTAATGTCAAGCGAACTTAGCGTGTCTACGTGGGTCTTAGTATGCTTGTACCCGGGAGCGCATCATCTTGCCATCTTCGCGTCGTTTCTTTCTGGGAGCAGCTGTAGCCAGTCTGGCTTCAGCGGTCGCCCGGCCGGCCGAAACGTGGACGCGAACGCTCAACGGCACCGTCGCCCCGAGTCTCCTTCGCCAGGCCCTGGACGCCCTGGAGCGGCATCGGGGCAGTCTCGTGTACCGAGACGTAGTCGGAATCGCGGACTTTTCCCTCTCATCCGCTACGCCAAGGTTTTACCTGGTGGCTCTCGCGGGCGGTAGCGCAAGCGCACATCTGGTCGCGCATGGCCGAGGCTCTGATCCCGCGCATACCGGGTGGCTCGAGCGCTTTTCCAATGAACCGCGCTCGAATGCGACCTCCGCGGGCGCTTACAGAACCGACGGCGTCTATATCGGCAGTCACGGCCGCTCGCTGCGTCTCGCCGGCCTCGACCCAACCAACAGCAACGCAGAGTCGCGGGCGCTCGTGGTACACGGCGCGTGGTACGTGAGTGAGGAGATTGTCAGGGAGTGCGGCAAGCTCGGGCGCAGCCAAGGCTGCCTTGCCGTGGCCAAATCCAGCCTGGACGAGATATTGACCAGGCTCGGCCCTGGGCGACTGATCTACGCAGGCAAGGCCTAGAGGGGTCGGGATCACGACGCCCAAGCTCTGCACGGAGCTCGGGCAGCTACGCCGCGGTATCAGCTATGTTTGCTGTTGACTGCCGACGGAAAGCCCGATGCAGTACCGAAGTAACACTCGACGGCCTGCACCTTTCCATCTGTGAACCGGAAATACTCCACGTTATGGAACATCTTGCCGGCTTTGGTATGACAAACGTACATTACAAACCCGTCGGTGCCGCTTGCAATCACCCGCTCGAGGTCAAACCGCTCGATAAGCTTGGCCTGCGTGTCCCAGCATCCGGTTTTGTAACTGCTCTTGCTGATGTGGTCGTCGACTGGGCTGGAGAATGTGAAGTTGTTCGCCAACAGGCTGTCGAGCGAGCCCCAGTCCTTTTTCTCCCACGCCCCATAGTAATTCCGGATCGTCTGTTCGTTTTGCGGGCTGCGCCCTGTTGCTGCCTGCGCGCGGGCACTTTCCGGGACTGTCGTGGCCGCAGCCAATACGCAGGCACCCGCCCCGAGCAGCGTCCGGCGTGAAATCGAGATCGTTCTCATGACTCATTTCTCCCGGGCATTACCCTTGGTCTTAGGTCTTTTTACGACGGAACAGAAACTCAACATAGCGACGCAGGTGGTCGATGCTCGCTTCGGCGACTTTGGCGTTGCCCTTGGCCTTCGCCAGGATGAACGCGCCCTGCAACACGACCTGGGTGTGCAACGCGAGGCTCTCGGCCGTCCATGGCGCACGGATTCGATAGTGCTTCATCGCATCGGCGATGTCGGCCGCCACCTTGGCCGCATGTCCGCTGATGCTTGCCTCGCACGCCGCGCGAATCTCCGGGCTGGTGCCGTAAGCCTCCTGCACCATCGTCCCGACGAGACAGGTGAACTCAGCGATTGCCCCTTTGAGCATCGCCTTGCGGAAATCGAGGTAACCCAAGACCCGGTCCAGCGGGTCGCTGTGCTTGTGGTACGCCGCAGACTCGAAGAAGGCCCCTGTGATCTCCGACCAATGATTCGCCGCGGCGACGGCCAGAGCGTCCTTGCTCCTGAAGTGATGAAAGAATGCGCCCTTGGTGACGCCGGCTTCGGCGCAGAGTTCGTCGACTGACGTCGCGGCGTAACCCTTCTCGCGAATGATCGACAGGGCCGCCTCGAGAAGCTCCCTGCGCGCACCGCCCGACCGGGACGGCCCGATACGGTCCGCATTCATGGTCGCAGAGTACCGACCAGTTGGTATGTAGTCAAGGTCGAGTTTAACCCTGGACGGCGCCCTGCCCTACAGCGCATCAGCTCAACTTCCGGCAGGGCCGCCCGCGCCCCCTGCCAGCGGCACGAGGTTGGCACGCTCCAGGGACTGATTGAATGCCGGCAGATCGTGCTGCAGGATCCCGTGGAAGTCGGCGTCAGCGCCCGACACCCCGCCCTCGAGCGTCTGCAGGATGTCCAACTGCTCCGCGGTAGGCACGAAATCGGCGCTGCCCGCGACGTCGCCGCCCCCGGTTCCGACCTCGGCGTTGAGCCAGATGAGATTCAGGTAGGCGCCGTAGGGCTCGACGTAGTACTTGTCGTCGCTGTCGCGCGACTCCCGCTCGACCAGCTGCGCCTCGACCGCCTGAAGCTTCTTGTCGAGGCTCTCGGCCGCCTCCAGCAGCTGGGTGCGCTCCTGCTGCTCGGCAGGGTTCAAGGCGCGCGGCGGCGCGGCCGCCGGCTCGGGGTCGTCCTCATCTCCCTCCTCGGCGAGCGGCGCCTCGCGCTTCTGATGCGGCTTCGCTGGCCGGAGCATGGTCTCGACGACTTCCAACTGCTTGCGCAGCCACTCAATCTGGTTGACGGAGTCCGATACCCGACTGATGTCATCGCGGATCCGCAGCAGCGTCTTGACCGACAGCTGGATGTCCGCCTCCGAGCCCGGTGCGCGGGGATCGCTCACGACAGCCAGAGGCTGGTCGTAGGAATGGCCCGCCACCGTCAGGCGCACCGTATAGGTGCCTGGAGCGACGATGGGCCCGACTTCTGCCGGTTTCACGCCCCAGTGCGTGATCGGCCTCGAGTCCTCATCCCAGAAACGCGGCTCCTGCCAGATGTGCGGATTGTCGGGTGCCACAGTCCGTAGCGCGACCAGCCGCGGAGAATCGTAGCGCAGGTCCCACTTGACGCGGTTGATGCCGACGACCAGGTCTTTGGCGTCGAGCTTGCGCACGCTCGCACCCTGCGAGTCCAGGACCTCGATCTTCACGGGATCCTTCGGGGCGGCATCCAGTGAGAAATTGACCATGGCCTCGCCGCCGTGCACGAAGCGGTACGTCTTGCGCGGCTCGAAGAGCACCACCGGCGCCTCGCTGCGGTGCCGCGCCATCTGCTCGAGGGGCGTGATGTCGTCGAGGATGTACAGTCCGCGGCCGTAGGTCGAGACCACGAGATCATGAAACTCCTTCTGCACCACCGCCCAGGTGACCTGTGCGGGCGGCAGGCCGTTCTTGAGCGCCGTCCAGTGCCCGCCGTCATCGAGCGAGTAATAGAGAGCGTTCCCGGTCCCCGCGAACAGCAGCCCCTGGGCGTTCGGATCGTCGGTGACCGTGCGGACGTACGACAGCTCGCCCTTCGGTATATCGCTGTTGATGCGCTTCCAGCTCTTGCCGAAATCGCTGGTCTTGTAAATGAAGGGGTCGCGGTTATCCGCCAGGCGGAAATCGACGGCGACATAGGCGGTTGCCGCGTCGAAGCTCGAAGGTGCGATGCTGACGATCGTTCCGCCGGGCGGCAGTCCCGCCACGTGGCTCGTGACATTCACCCAGTTCGCCGCGGCATCTTTGGTGTACCAGATCTGGCCGTCGTTGGTGCCGGCCCAAATGAGCCCCTTCTGGACCTTCGAAGGCGCGATCGCGAACACGACCTCGCCGTAGAACTGCCCGAGATTGTCACCGACGATGCCGCCTGACGAGACGATATGAGCGGGGTTGCGGGTGGACAGATCGGGGCTCACGACCGACCAGGTCAGGCCCGCATCGCTGGTTCTGAAGATCACCTGGCAACCGTAGTAGACGCTGTTGTGGTCGAAGGGATCGATCGCGAGCGGCGGCGTCCAGTGGCAGCGGTATTTGAGTACGTCGGGCGGCGAATCGAGTGTGTGCATCCAGGGGCTGACGGAATGCGCCTCCTTGTAGCGTGCATCCCAGCGGGTGACGGTGTCGCCGTAGCAGCTCGCCCACACCACGTTCGGGTCAACCAAATCCGGGATCGTGAAGCCGGATTCGCAGCCTCCCATGTGGCGATCCCAGCCGGTCTCATTCCCCTCGAGGGGGACGCTCGGACCGCGCATGTTCCCGTCGTCCTGCATGTTGCTGTAGAAGTAGTAGGGAATTTGATTGTCCACGTCGACGTGGTACATCTGGCCGATGGGAAGCCTGACGCGGTGGAAGCCGCTTCCATGGGTAGTCGTGATGAGCATGCCGCCGTCATCGGTGATGACGAAGCGATCGGGATTCTTCGGATCGATCCAGATGTCGTGCGTATCGCCTCCCCAGGGGACGTCGCGAAAACTCTCACCCGAGTCGAGGGACTGGTGGAAGGAGCTGTTTGCGACCAGAACCTCGTTGTCGCGCGCCGTCGATACGGCGATCCGGATGTAGTAGCCCGCGCGTCCGATCAGCGAGCGGTCCGAATTGACGAGCTTCCAGCCCTCTCCGGAGTTGTCTGAGCGCCACACCGAGCCCTGATCCTTGGTCTGTATCAGGGCATAGATGCGGCTGGAATTGGTCGGCGCGATGGCAACGTCGATCTTGCCCAGGGGTGCATCCGGCAGGCCGTGTTTCTCCAGCCGCTTCCAGGTCGTGCCACCGTCGTGCGAGAGGTAGAGTCCGCTGCCGGGGCCGCCGCTGAATTCGCCCCAGGTATGCATCTCCACCTGCCACATGCCGGCGATCAGGGTATGTGGATTGTGCGCGTCCATCGAGAGCCCCGAGCAGCCGACATTCTCGCCGGCGAACAGGACCCGCGCCCAATGCTCACCGCCGTCCGTCGTGCGGAAGACGCCGCGCTGCTGCTGCGGACCCGTGGTGCGCCCAAGCACGCACGCGAATACGATGTCGGGATCCGTGGGATTGATAATGATGCGGGCGATGCGCCCGGACTCCGGCAGCCCCATGTTCTTCCAGGTCACCCCGGCGTCGGTGGACTTGTAGATCCCGTTGCCCATGACATCGATGTCGCGGATGGCCCAGGCTTCGCCGGTGCCCGCCCACACCGTGCCCGGCTCGGACGGCGCGACTGCCAGGGCGCCGATGGCCGCGACATTCTCCTTGTCGAAGATCGGCTTCCAGCGGTTGCCGCCATCGATCGACTTCCACACCCCGCCGGAAGCCGCCCCGGCGTAGTACACGCTTGGATCGCCCGGGATTGCGGCGACCGCGGCGATACGGTTGCCGACCTCCGGCCCCACGAAGCGGAACCTGAAAGCGCTTTCTTTCTCGGAGTCCGCCGCCGCCGCGGCGAGGGCGATCATGCTGCCGAGAACCGCGAATACGATCAGCGAGTTCCGGGGAGGTGTTCTGCTGCGCATCGGCTTTCACCTTGAGGAAAGGGCGCCACCTTACCGCAGTTCCTTTCCATCGAGCACCTTCCACTGGGGGTTGGAGGACTCGATATAGTGTTCGCGATCAAATGGCAGAGATGGCGCCGAGGCGAGTGGCGGCCCGAGCGGTGGGGTTTAAACGCGCAGTCCGGGTCTCGCCTCCAAGTGGAGCACCAGACTCGCTGCCCCGACGGTCATGGAGCCTAGCGCATATGGTTGGTAGTACGCCGACGATAAGATTGCTGCATCAGCCGCGGCAGGCGGTGCTTTGTGCCCTGCTGCTCCTGATACCCCTGGGGCACACGACGAGCGCCATGGCGACGACAGCTGCAGCGCCCGCTGGTCCAAGAATCCAGACCGAGGACGTCTACCGCTTCTATAAACTTTACGACGCTACGGGCGGACATCCGACGGCCGATCAGCTTCAGCACGACTATCTCGACCCGGGTTCCGACGGGCTGCACAACCTCGCCAAGGCGCGCAACGTTACCGGAGCGAGGATCGCCGACAACATCGCCAAGCACCCCGAGATGTATACGGGTGCCCGGCGGTGCATGGCCCCTCTGCCGCGCGTGCGTCAGCGAGTGGAGGTGGCGTTGAGAAAATTAGGCCGTCTCTATCCGCAAGCACGCTTTCCGCCGGTGACCATCGTCGTGGGCCGCGGGAAGCCCGTGGCCATTGGAAGCGCCGCCACCGGACTGCAGATCGGGCTCGAGGGGTTGTGCGCAGGGAAATTTGACAATCTAAGTGTCGAGGAGCGGTTCGTGCGCGTGATCGCCCACGAATATATCCACGTCCAGCAGTTCGCGGCTCTCGATGATGACGAGCATCCCACCTTGCTCGAGAGGTCGCTCATCGAGGGCGGCGCGGAATTCGGCGCTGAGTTGATTGCGGGCCATCCCGCTGAAGTTGGCAGCCCTCCATTCAGGGCCGAGACCCTGGGACATGAAAAGGAAATTGAGAGCGCCTTCGTAGCCGATGAGGACAGCACCGATCTTTCCAAGTGGCTCGACAACTCAACCTTCGACAAACCGGGCGACCTCGGCTACTGGGTTGGATATCGCATCGTCAAGTCCTACTACCAACACGCGCCCGACAAACGCCAGGCTCTGCGCGACATCATAGAGCTGACCGACCCGAAGATGTTTCTGGCCAAGAGCGGCTGGTATCCAGGAACTGTGCTGCAATAGTCATCGTGATGCGTGAAGGCGTTGACGGGTCTCGAGCATCAGCGGAGCTCATCGCGCCGGTGCGTTCAAAGGGATGACTCGAAATAGCCCGGCCGGCTGATGTCGGCGATCAGGCCGATCTGGGTGGGCTTCCATCCCAGCCATTGCCGCGTGAGCGCGCTGGAAGCAGCGCCATCCCTGCCGACAAACGGCGCCATCATCCCGAAATGCTCAGAGGCTTTCTCCGGCGCGATCGAAGCTACCGGCAGCTCCAGGTGACGACCCACAATCTCGGCAATGTCGCGCACCGTGACGCCTTCGTCGGCGACGGCGTGATAGCTCTTGCCAGCCACGCCTTTCTCCAGCGCCAGCCGATAAAGACGCGCCACATCCAGCCGGTGCGCCCCGGACCAGCGGTTGGCGCCATCGCCGACATAGGCGGAAACGCCTTTTTCCCGCGCGATATTTAAAACCCAGTTGACCAGGCCACATCTGCCGTCACCGCCGTGCACCTGCGGCAACCGTACCGCCATGGCACGCACACCGCGCGCCGCAAAGGCCAGTCCGGCGGTTTCGGACACGCGGGGCAAGCCGGGCATCACCGGGTCCTCTTCCGTGGCGATCCGCCCCGGCGCCACAAACAGCGTACCGGACGTGACGATGAATGGCTTGTGCGATCCCGCCAGCGCCTCGCCCATGGCCTCGATGGCGTGCTTATCGATCTGCCCGTTCTCCGCGAATTTCGAGAAATCGTGGATAAAGGCCAAATGGATGGTGCCATCGGTCTTCTTGGCGCCTTTGCGCAGACTGTCGAGATCCTCGAGAGCGCCGCGATGGACTTCGGCGCCGAGGTTTTCCAGCGCTCTCGCGTTATCGTCGGAGCGGGCAAGGCCCACCACCTGGTGGCCGTTCGCGATCAGTTCCCTGGTTGTGGCAGTCCCGATAAAGCCGGCTGCGCCGGTGATGAAGACACGCATTGAGATAACTCCGTGTTTGAACGCACGGATATTGGTACGCTACGCGTACATGCTGGTAAAGTAGTGACATTATCCGGGTATAATCGCTAACGGGATAACGGACTTGAACTCATTTGGAGATTACCTGAAGGATCGACGCGCCAGGCTCGATCCTGCGGCCTTCGGCTTTTCGCTGACGCGGCGCCGCACGCCCGGACTTCGGCGGGAAGAAGTGGCGCAGCGCGCCAATGTGAGCGCCACCTGGTACACGTGGCTGGAACAAGGGCGCGGCGGCGCACCTTCCGCCGATGTGCTGGAGCGCATCGCCCGCGCCATGATGCTGACGGATGTAGAGCGCGAGCATTTATTTCTGCTCGGATTGGGCAGGCCGCCGGAAGCCCGCTACCACGCACCCGAGGGCATCACGCCGCGGTTGCAGCGCTTGCTGGACACCCTGGATCACAGCCCGGCTTTTATCCGGACCGCGACCTGGGACGTGATCGCCTGGAACAAGGCCGCCGCGGCAGTACTGACCGACTGGAGCACGGTGCCCGAGGGGCAACGCAACGTGCTGCGCATGATGTTCCGCGACTCCCGCGTCCGCGCGGCGCAGTCCGACTGGCAAAGTGTTGCACGATATGTGGTGGCATCGTTTCGCGCGGATGTGGCGCGCGCGGGCGCGGCACGCGACGTCCAATCGCTCGTCGATGAGTTGTGTGCGACCAGCCCCGAATTCGCGGCAATGTGGCGCGACAATGACGTGCAAGGCCACGGCGATGGGCGGAAAGTCCTGCACCATCCTGTCGCCGGCAAGCTGTCGCTGGAGTTTTCAGGGTTCGCGGTCGATGGCCGGCCCGATCTCACCCTGGTGATTTACAATCCGGCGACACCCGAAGATGCGCAGAAGATCCGCGCGCTCCTCAAACCCGCGCCGAAGCGGGCGCGTCAGGTGCGGGCACGCTAGCGGACGAATCTCGCAGTCTCGAGGGTATGACGGTCTCGCACCCCGGCAAGCCGGCAACCACAGCCCTGTGCGCGCTGGCACTGCTCGCGCTGGCCGGCGCGCCCGAACACGCGCTCTGCCAGCAGGACAGCGCCGGAGTGGGTGGCAACGTGGCGCTCACCAGCGACTACATCTACCGCGGCGTCTCCGAGAGCGACGGGCACGCGGCGCTGCAGGCGGACCTGCACGCCACCACGTCAGGAGGCACGTTCGCGGGCCTCTGGGCCTCGACCCGCGACCGCAACCTCGAGCCAGGAGCCGCCGGCGAGCTGCAGCTGTACGTTGGCCAGCGCCTGGCGCTCGGTGCCGACTGGAGTGCAACCCTGATGGCGCGTGCCGACCATTTGCTCGGCGGATCCCAACAGGCCGCGGACGACTACCAGGACATCGCGGTCGCGTTCTCCTGGCTCGACCTGTGGACGCTGTCACTGACTGCGATCCCGAGCGCCGCCCGCTACGGCGCCGCCTACCAGCCCGACGACTACGCGACTTATTACCAGCGTCTGGGGCGAAGCGCCGCCTTCGCGGCCGACAGCTCAGCTCAGTGGCTGATCACCGGGGCGCTGTACGTCACCGCCGGAGCCGGCTACTACTATGCCAGCGGCCGGGGCGACGGGCCCATGAATGCCGTCGGTTACGCCTACGGTAACGTGGGCCTGGCCTACGACTGGCACCGCTGGCGGCTCGATGTGGGCTACTTCGTGGCGCAGGCTGCCGCGACCGAGCTGTTCCCCTACCCGCTCGCCAACCGCCGCTTCGCCGGCACCCTGAGCTGGCAATTTTGACCGCGGCCGGGCCGGCGGCCGATAGTGGCGCTTACTTGAACCGCCACCGCGCGCCCGGACACTTACCGCATGAAGGGCGGGATATTGATGGCCACGAGCTTGAGTGAAATCGGCTTGCCTGAGGGGGGCCCGCGCAATGGAGCGGGCGTGGCGCGCGAGCGCGAGCTCTTGGCGCGGGTCGCGCGGCAGGACCGGCGCGCCTTCGAGGAGGTCTACAACCTGTATCACCGCCGCCTGGCACGGTTTCTGACGCGTCTCACCCACCGCTACGACCTTGCCGAGGAGATCATCAACGACACGTTGTGGGTGGTGTGGCGCCGCGCGCATGACTTTCGCGGCGATTCGCAGCCCTCGACCTGGATCATGGGCATCGCGTACCGCAAGGCGCGCAACGCCTTCCGCGCCTCCGCGCGCCTGCGCGCGCGCGAGCTCCTCGAAGGGCCGGTGGCGCTGCCCGCGGTCGATGAGTCGGTGCGGGCCGCGGAGCTGCGCGACTGGCTCGGCCGTGCGCTCGAGCGGCTGCCGGTCGAGCAGCGCATGGCCGTCGAGCTGTGTTACGAGCTCGGCTTCTCGTGCGAGGAGATCGCGGTGATCATGGGTTGCCCGACGAATACGGTGAAAACCCGGCTGTTTCATGCCCGTGCCAAGCTGCAGAAGCTGCTGCCGGAATTGTCCGGCACGCCGCCGGGCGAGGACGGCAGGCCCGAACAGGAGGTCAATGCGTCATGACCGATAGTGCCTGCTGCTCTCACGAGGATTGCTGGATGCTGCTGCCGTGGCTGGTGAACGGCCGGCTGGATGCGAGCGAGCGGCTGCGCGTCGAGCAGCATGTGCGCGCCTGCGACGCCTGCTCGCGCGAGCTGGCGCAGCAGCGGCTGCTTCGCGCGGCCCTCACCGAGCCCGAGCGCGTCGTCTACGCACCGGGCCCGTCGTTCCGCAAGCTCCTGGAGCGCATCGACGGCGCCACCGTAGCGCCCCGTTCGCGGCCGGCAGCGGCCGCCGCGGGACGCTCACGGCACTGGCGCGCAGCCTGGCGGCCGCCGGGACTCGCCTGGGCGGCGAGCTTCGTGCTGGCGGTGGGAATCGCAACGCTCGGCACCGATCTTTACCGCTGGTCGCTGCCGCGCTACGCGACGCACACCGACACGACCGCGGGCGTTGCGCAGGTCGTGCACGTGGCCTTCGCGCCCGCGCTCGCAACGGCCGACATCGGGCAGTTGCTGCGCGCAGCCGGCGGGCGCGTGGTCGCGGGACCGGATGCGACCGGTGTGTACGGTGTGGCGCCCCTCGCCCCGGGTCAGCGGCCCGAGGAGGACCGGCCGCCCGGCGCCGCGACGCGTGCGCTCGCTGCGCGGCTGCGCGCCGACCCGCGCGTGCGCTGGGTAGAACCGCAGCCGGGACCCTGATGCGTACGCCGGCGTTCGCCTGTCTGCTGGCGCTCGCGGTCGCCACCGCGGGCCAGACGGCGGTGTCGCCGCCGGCGCCTGCCGCTGCGGCGCCGCCTCCCAGGATCGTGGTCGCGTTCGCCAACCAGCCGGAGGCGGCGCCGGGCCCGGCCGGCACGACCGGGCGGCGGTACGTGGGCAGCGGTTACGGCGTAGCACAGGATGCGCAGCTCAAGGCGCGACGCGTGGCGGCGCGGTACGGGCTGCGGCAGGTCGCGAGCTGGCCGATCCGGGTCCTCGCCATGCATTGTCTGGTCTACGAGATCACCGGCGGCCGCACTGCGCCCGAGGTGCTGGCGGCGCTCGCGCATGATCCGCAGGTGGTGCTGGCCGAGCCTCTCAACGAGTTTCATACGCTGACGGCGGCCGACGCGGCCGCGCCTGCCGCGCCTTACAACGATCCGCTGTACGACCTGCAGACCAACATGCGCGCGCTCGGAATTCCGACTGCGCACCAGCGCACGCAGGGCGCCGGTGTCCGCATCGCCCTGATCGACACCGGGGTCGACTCGCAGCATCCGGATCTGCGTGGCCGGATCCTCGAGACACGCTCGTTCCTGACGCCGGCGCACCGGCCCGCGGGGCTGCAGCGTCATGGCACGGCGATGGCCGGGATCATCGCGGCCGTCGCCAACAATCACCTCGGCATTGTCGGCATCGCGCCGCGCGCGCAGTTGCTGGTGTACGAGGCGTGCTGGCAGCTCAGACCCAACGATGATGCGGCCGCGTGCAACACCTTCACCCTCGCGCAGGCGCTCGCCGCCGCGCTCGAGTCCGGCGCGCCGGTCATCAACCTGAGTCTGGGCGGACCCGCCGACGCGCTCCTCGACGCGCTCATCGAGGTGGGCCTCAAACGCGGCGTGGTTTTCGTCGGCGCCGCTGCGGCCGGCGACGCCGATTTTCCCACCGCGGTGGCCGGCGTGCTCGCCGCCGCCCCCAGCGAGAGCGCGCTGCCGGCGGGAGCTCTGCCAGTCCCAGGCCGGCACGTCCTGACGCTCCGCCCGGAAGGTGACTACGACTTCGAGTCGGGGAGCTCGGTCGCGGCGGCGGAGCTTACCGGCGTCGTGGCGCTACTCATGTCAGCCTCGCCGGCACGCCTCACTGCACCGCGCCTCATAGCGCTGCTGCGCGACAGCGGCGGCGCGGCGCGGGGTCCCGATCCACCGCCGGTCAACGCCGCAGTGGCATTGGCGCGCCTTGACGGCCCGTAGAGGCCTCGCCATGCTGCGCGCGCCATGCGCAGCAGCCAATTGAGCGAGCGATGATCGCACGGCACGCGAACCGCGTGAGGCTGCTGATTTGGCTGAGCTTGGCACTGACACCAGCGTACGCGAGTGGTCTCGCACGGATCGCGCAGGCCGGTGTAACCGGTTACTGGCAGGAACCATCCGGGGCCGTCATCCAGATTGCTCAGTGCCCGCAAGGCTTGTGCCTGATGATCGTCGCGCTTTCATCGGGGGATCACCCGCACGTCGATGTTCACAACCCTGATGTAAAGCTGCGCGGCCGCCCGCTGTGCGGGCTGCGTGTCGGTCAGGGTTTCACACAGATCGACTCACAGCACGCCGACGGCGGCCATGTCTACGACCCAAGGTCCGGGCGAACCTACAGCGGCAGTATGACGGCGGAAGGCAATACCTTGAAGCTGCGGGGCTACCTCGGGATCAAATTGCTGGGTCGGAGCGAAACCTGGATCCGCGTCAGGCAAGCCTATAATAAGTGTACGCCAGACTGATCCGGAACAGCTGGAGCAGTCGGTGTATCTGAGCTCACTAGCGACAGCCGTCCCTGCCAGGCGCTATACGCGTGCCGAATGTTGGGATGCGTTCGTGACTTCCGCGTGGTTCGCACGCCTCGACGAGCGTTCGCGGGCGTTGGCCCGACTGGTACTGACACGCGACAACGGCATGGAATCGCGCTGGCTAGCGGTGGACTCGCTCGCAGAGGCATTTGCTATCGATGCCGACACCTTGCAGCGACGGTTCGAGAGACACGCACCCGAGCTTGCCGCCGGCGCCGGACGCCTCGCCCTGCAACGCGCGACCTTGAGTCCCGCAGACGTCGACGCGGTTGTGGTAACAACCTGCACCGGCTATCTGTGCCCTGGTCTTACGAGCTACGTGAACGAGCGACTGGGTCTATCGCGGCACGTAAAAGGATTTGACCTCGTCGGCCAGGGTTGCGCGGGTGCACTGCCTAACTGGCAACTCTCCAGCGCCTTGCTCGATGCTGGGCACTGCGACCACGTCTTATCGATCTGTGTCGAGGTCTGCAGCGCGGCGATGTACCTGGATGATGACCCGGGTGTGCTGATCAGTGCCTGCCTGTTTGGCGACGGGGCGGGTGCGGCCATTCTGTCCAGGAATGCACCCAGTGATCGCCGCCGCGTCAGGTGGACGACATCCGTCTCGGTGACGGCGCCGGCGAACAGGGAAGCCCTGCGGTTCGAGCACCGGAACGGCCTGTTGCGCAATGTCCTGACGCGCGCCGTACCCAGATTGGCGGCGGAGCACGCCGAAGAGGCTCTGCGGCTGGCCATCTCGCAAACGGGTGTGACGCGGGATTCGATCACCGGCTGGATGATGCACGCCGGTGGCCGCGACGTGCTGCTGGCCATGCAGGAGCAGTTGCAGCTGGATCCGGTAGCATTGCGCTATAGCCGCAAAACGTTGCGCGAGTACGGAAACCTGAGCAGCGCTTTCGTGTACTTCGTGTTGGATGCTGCGCTGGCCGATTCGGCTGCTGGCGGCTGGTGGTGGCTTTGCTCGTTCGGCGCCGGCTTCACTTGTCACGGAGCGCTGCTTGCTGTTGACTGATCTGCCGTCGGTGAAATTGCGACGACGAGTCTTGCCAGAGCACCTCGACGTGCTTCCCATTGGCGATCCAGTTGCACGCCGCTCACGCCGCGACCTGCAACGAGTGCACCGTGTCATGCGTTCATTGACAATTCTGCGACGGGCCGTGCGCTCGTTGTCCATGACCCGGCAGCCCCTGAGAATCCTCGAGCTAGGCGCAGGGGATGGAAGCTTGATGCTCCGCTTCGCGCAATCCTTGCGCCCGCCTTGGCGAGACGTACAGGTTACATTTATTGATCGTCACGACCTGATCGGCCCGGAAATCCGCGAGCCACTCGGCCTGCTCGGCTGGGATGTGCAGATGGTGAGGATCGATGCCCTGGACTGGGCCGGCGCGTTCTCCAACGAACAGTATGACCTGTGTGTCACAACACTGTTTTTGCACCACTTCCAGTCTGCCGCCCTCGAGCAGGTGCTGCGTGCCGTCGCCGGCCGGTGCCGGGCATTCGTCGCCTGTGAGCCACGCCGCAACCGCGCGGCGTGGATCGGCAGCCATCTGCTTGCCCTTCTGGGCGCGAACGAGGTGACACGCGAAGATGGCGTGACCAGTGTCGTTGCTGGTTTTACCGGGCACGAGCTGACAGCCCTGTGGCCCGCGAGCGGGGTAAATTGGCGATTACGGGAGTACTTCGCGTGGCCGTTTACGCATTGTCTGGTCGCATCGCTGACTGAGTAGCGCATGAGACGCCCTGATACCGATGTGCTGATCATCGGCGCAGGCCCCGCCGGCGCGTCGGTCGCCGTTCGACTGGCCCGCCTTGGGTGGCGGGTAACCTTGGTTGAGCAGGCATCGTTCCCTCGTCAGAAAGTCTGCGGCGAGTGTTTAGGCCCGGCAAGCCTGGAGCTGCTGGACGAACTCGGGGTGGGTCCGAAAGTCAGCGAGCTCGCTGGTCCCGCGATACGCCAGGTCGCGTGGATGGCCCGCGATCGGACTGTCGTGGCTGACATGCCGGCCTGCCTCGACGGTCGTCATGCATACGGCCGAGCGATCGGCCGCGACTGCCTCGACCTGCTTTTGCTCGAGCACGCGCGATCGCAGGGCGTCGACATCGTTCAGCCGGCCAAAGTCCGACGTGTCAGCGGAGCGCCGGGCGACTTCGATTGCGTCTACGAACACGCGCGGGGTACCCAACATCGCCTGAGGGCGGCCGTTGTGATCGATGCGCACGGTTCTTGGGAGCGTGGCCCGGAATGCCACGCGGCCGAACATGACCGTGGCGGGAATTTGCAGCCGCGGCCCGCGGATTTGTTGGCCTTCAAGGCCACCTTCCAGGGTGCGACCCTTGCCTCGGGCGTACTACCCGTACTGTGCTTGCCCGGCGGCTATGGCGGAATGGTGGTGTCGGATCGAGGACGGACCACCATTGCCTGTTGCATACGGCGCACAACGCTGCGTCAACAGCGTGAACAGGCGCGCGGAGCCTCGGCGGGCGATGTGGTCGAGGCCTACCTGCGCAGTTCATGCGGTGGAGTTGCAGACGTGTTGCGCACCGCTCACCGGGAGGACACCTGGCACGCAGTCGGGCCTCTACGAACGGGCTTTCATCCGCGAAGCGTTTGCGGCATTGCGCGGATCGGGAACGCCGCGGCCGAAGCCCATCCACTGATTGGCGAGGGCATCTGCATGGCTCTGCAATCTGCGGCTATCCTTGGCAAGCTTTGCGGACCCCGCCCAAAGGATCTGCGGGCGGCCTACATCGTTGACGTGCAGCGCACCCACGCGGCCACTTGCAGGAAGGAATTCCTGGGGCGTATGCGCCTCGCCCAGCTCTATGCGCGGGTTGCCATGCAACCGTCGCTGGCGAACGCCGCCGCGATTGTGATGCAGACCTGGCCCGGCACGCTCACCGCTGGTGCTGAGCTCGCCGGGAAAGCCCGTCGTGGAATGCGGGAGCAACCCTCGCGCCAGGCGGTCGCATGAGTACGCTCGAGTTGCTACAGACCATCCTCATCGAAGAATTCAAGCTCAGCCCCGCTCGCTTGGTTCCCGAAGCCACGCTGACAGATCTGGGCATCGATTCCTTGGATCTGGTCGATCTGCTTTTCAAGATCGAGGATCGTTTTGGTCTCAAGATAAAGGACGACGTGCCACGTTCGCTGGTAAGCCTCAACGACGTCGCGGCGTACATAGACGAATTGCTGAGAAATCGTCCCGCAGCGGGAGGGACTCAGGCGGGTGCGGACAGGCCGTCATGACGGCACGGGTGGCCGTCACCGGTCTGGGTGTCATCGCACCGCTGGGCAACTCGGTTGATGAGCTGTTCGCGAGCCTGCGCGCAGGCAAGTCCGGTATCAGAACTCTGCCGGCGCCCTGTAACGGGGTTTCGGGGCCGTCGATTGGCGCGACTGTCGAGACGCCTGCCTGCGCGCGCATTCCCGAGACACGCCTGCGCATGTTGGATCGGGTCAGCTATCTGGCGCTGGTCGCGGCTGCTCAGGCTATCGAAGATTCCGGAATCGACTTCGACCGGGAGAACCGCCATCGGTGCGGCGTGTCGGTTGGAACCGGAATGGGAGGCGCAACGACCACTGACGAGGGCTATCACACCCTTTACGCAGAGCGCTCGGACCGAATCAAACCCTTTACCGTCATCGCGGCGATGACGAATGCGGCGGCAGCTTGGATTGGGCTCGAGTATGCCCTGGCGGGCCCAAATCTCACCTACTCCACGGCCTGCTCTTCATCGGCGGTCTCGATAGGAGAAGCAGCCGAGAAGATTCGAACCGGCCGAGCCGATGTGATGATTGCCGGAGGCGCCGAAGCTCCCTTGACGCCCGGGGTGCTGCGAGCCTGGGAGGCGATGCGCACGCTGGCCCGCCCCGACAAGGTGAATCCGAGCGCTTCATGCCGGCCCTTCTCCATGACCCGCTCCGGGTTGGTGTTGGGCGAAGGAGCGGCCTTCCTGGTCCTCGAATCGTGGGACCATGCGGTCCGGCGCGGAGGGAAAATACACGCGGTCCTCAGGGGATACGGTTTGACGACGGATATCGCCCACGTCACACGGCCGACTGTCATTGGGCAGGGGCGCGCCATGCGCGCGGCACTGAACGCCGCCGGACTTGCACCGGACGAAATCGACTATATCAATGCGCATGGCACTGCCACGCTGCAAAACGACGCCGTCGAGACCTCAGCTATCAAGGAAGTATTCGGCGCCCGCGCGTATCAGATTCCGGTCAGTTCAACCAAGTCGATGCATGGGCACCTCCTCGGCGCGGCCGGAGCGCTGGAGCTCGTCATCTGCGTCGGCTGCCTGGAGCGGGGATGGATCCCTCCCACCATGCATCTGGACCAGCCAGATCCGGCTTGCGATCTGGACTACGTGGCGGGTGCCGCTCGCGAGAATGTTCCACTCCGGATCGCGCTCTCAAATTCGTTTGCATTTGGCGGGACGAACGCGGTGCTGGCCGTCGAGAAGGTGTGAGCAGAATTCACGGGACCAGCACCACTTTGCCGTCGACGTGGCCGGTCTCTGCTAACTGCTGGGCAGCGGCGGCCTCGCTCAGCCTGAATTTCCTGGCGATCGGAATCGCGAGCTTGCCACTTCGGACCGCCTCAGCCATACGGGCGAGCCGCATCGCATTGGACTGGACCATGAACGCCTCGACGCGAATGTCCTTTCCCTCCGCAGCCCTGGGCTTTCCGAGCACCGAGCCGAGCACGCCGCCGCGCTTGAGCTTCGGGAGCAGTGTTCCGATGACCTCGCCATTCACGGTGTCGGCAATCGCATCGAGCTCGGGCAGCGCGCCAATTTCGACATCTGAATCGAGCGCGACGATCTGCGCGGCCCCCAGCGTTTGAGCCTGCTGCTTCTGGCGCGCGCGCACGCCGAGGATGACGTGCGCCCCGCGCTCCAGGGCGACATATACCGCCGTGCGCCCTACCCCTCCGAGCGCTCCTGTCACCAGCACAGTATCGCCGCGCTGTGGTCCGATACGCTCCATCAGCTCTGCTCCGGTGGAAACGACCAGAGGTAATGCGCCAGCCTGTTCGATATCGAGTCCCTCAGGGACTGGCGCGAGCACCGCGCTCGGTACGGTTACGAACTCGGCGTACGCGCGATCGCCCTGCGCCATCACCTTCTGGCCGACCTTGAACTCTGAAACCCCGGCGGCGACCGCGCTGATCTCACCGGCGATGTCGCGGCCGAGTACCACCGGAAACTGCAGCGCCATGGTGGCCTTCCGATCGCCGCGCCGGATCTTCCAATCGATGGGATTGACGCTCGTGGCTGCGAGCTTGACCAGCACTTCATTCGGTCCCGGAACGGGCGTCGGCACCTCCTCATAACGGAGTTGATCCACGCCTCCGTATCCGTGGGTCTGGACGGCTTTCATCGCAACGACCTCCTGCCGATCGAACTCCTGACCATGGGACTGTATAGCGCAGTTCGAATCTCAGCGCGTGTATGTCGCGCAGTCGCACCTGGCAGCGTAGACTCGAGGACATGAACATCGTCGAACGCGCTGCGGAGGTCTCGAAGCCGCGGTTCAGCAAGTACATCTGGGCGTCCCTCTTGCCGCTGGCTCTGCTGTCTGTCTCGTGGCCTCAGAGTCCACCAGCGGATCAGGACACGCAAGCTCCGGCTACAGACATGCAAGTTCCGCCGGCTGCCGCGCCGACTTACGCTGCGCAAACTCCCGAGCAGTTGCAGCAGTTGGTCGCACCGATCGCTCTGTACCCGGACTCGCTGGTGGCGCAGATTCTGGCGGCGTCGACCTTTCCCGAACAGGTCGTGTTGGCGGACAGATGGGTGCAAGCGCATGCCGATCTGAAGGGCACAGCGCTCGGCGCAGCGGTGGACCAGCAACCCTGGGATCCGAGCATCAAGGCACTCGCTGCGTTTCCGACCGTCCTCGGGAACATGGATAAGAATCTGTCCTGGACCTCCTCCTTGGGCGACGCCTACTACAATCAGCAACCGGATGTGATGAATGCCGTGCAGGTGATGCGCCAGCGGGCACAGGCGGCCGGCAATTTAAAGACTACGCCGCAGCAAACCGTGGCGACGCAGGACTCGAGCATCGTCATTGAGCCTGCGAGCCCCGAAGTCGTCTACGTCCCGGCATACGATCCGTGGGTGGTTTACGGTGATCCAATCGTGCCGTGGCCGTACTGGTACCCGTATCCCGGCATTTGGTATGCCGGCCCCTATCTCTCATGGGGAATCGGATTCGGGATCGGCTTTTTCGGAGGCTTCGGATGGGGCTGGGGGCATTGGGGATTCGACTGGCACAACCGATACCCCGTGTTCAATCACAACAGGTACTTCTCCCGGAGCAACACGTTCTACAACCGCAACGCCTATTATCGCGGCGGCGGCGAGCGGGGTGTGGCAAGCAACGTGGCGCGCGGTGCAGGCGACATTCGAGGCGGGGGCGAGGAGCGCGGGGGAAATTTCGAACGCTCCGGGGGCGGTTACACGAGACCCGGTGCCACCGGCGATCCTTTCGGGGGACGGTCTGAAGCGGCCCGAGGGTATGGCGAACCTGCCGGCGAGAACGGGATGCGCTCGAGCGCGTTCAGCGGCTACGACCACGGCGGGCAGATCAGGAGCTTCTCCTCACGAGGAAGTGCCAGCTTCGGGGGCGGTCATTCTGGCGGCGGGAGCCGCGGTGGCGGTGGCGGACGCCGCTAGTCGAGGATTCACGATGTCCCTAGGCCTTGGAATCTTGCAAGTTAAGAGGGTGCCTATGCCGCGAACGAAGCAAAGCGTCGACGCGTGTCGTGGGCTCGATCGACCCGAATGGGCTGCCTCTGCCCTGCTCCTGATGATGTGCCTGCCGCTTTGCTCCATCGCTCAGCAGCCGGGTCAAAAGGTGTTTGCAACGCCCGAGGAAGCGAGCAACGCCCTGGTCACGGCTGCGCAGAGCAACGACGAGAAGGCAACGCTCGCTTTGCTGGGTTCGGATGCGAAGCGGATTGTCTCCTCCGGAGATGAAACCGAGGACGCGCGCAGCCGCGCCGCTTTTGTCCAGGCCTACCGGGAGATGCACCGTCTGGTGACTGAACCGGACGGAACCACGACGCTGTATATCGGCGCGAGGAACTGGCCAACGCCCATCCCGCTCGTGCACAAAGGTCGCTCGTGGTATTTCGATACCGAGGCGGGCAAGAAGGAGATTTTATACCGCCGGGTCGGGCGGAACGAACTGTCAACGATTCGCGTTTGCCAGGAACTCGTGGCGGCGGAGAAAGACTATCGGCGCACGCAGCCCGGGGGATATGCGGAAAAAATCCTGAGCGATACAGGGCGGCGCAACGGTCTTTATTGGCCGGCGGCGGCGGGCGGTCCGCAAAGTCCCATTGGGCCGCTGGTGGCATCGGCAGTTGCCGAGGGTTATACCAACGGGAAAGAGATTGGCCAATCTCCCTACCGCGGTTACTACTTCCATATTCTGACCGGGCAGGGGAAAGACGCCCCCGGTGGTGCGAAGAGCTATATCGCGAATGGCAAGATGACCGAGGGATTCGCGTTCCTGGCCTATCCGGCGGAATACCGCTCTTCCGGCGTAATGACTTTCATCGTCGGCAGCGATGGAGTGGTGTATGAGAAGGATCTCGGAAAAGCGACCGGGGTCGTCGCAAAAGCCATGAAGCAATACAACCCCGATGCCAGTTGGCACAAGACTGACGAGGCGCAAGCGCAAGCCGCCCCCGAGCAGAGGACGCGGTAGAGCGTACCCTTCGGGCCGGTACGGACGGCTACATGGGACACGTCGGACGACGGCGATAGACGATCCACACCAGTACTAACATCACAGCGAACACCGGCAGCGCCAGGACACTGCCCTCGGGCCCAGCATCACCACCGCTGAGCCACGCCGGCCCTGTGAGCTGGCTGACCAGCAGGTGTCCGGTATAGACCGCGCCGCTGTCGGGCACCGAGAAGATGAAGTCCTCCGCGAGCACCGCGCCGGCATGCATACCCACCGACAGCCACAAGTCGCCGGTCAGCCAGATGGCAGTGGCGAAGAGCACGCCGATCAGAAACACTGAAGCGATGCCGAGGAGGTTTTCGCCGGGATTGCCCAGATGCGCGGCGGCGAACAGCAGGCCCGCCAGGAGGGTTGCCGCGACCCAACCGGTGTCCCTGGCGAGACGGAACAGGGGATAGCCCATCACGGCCAGGTTCTCGGCCAGGCCGTTGACCACCGCCACCGCCAACCAGAGCGGCAGGTAGTAGGCCAGGGCCGCGCCCGACAGGGCGATGCCGCTCACCCGGTAGCCGCCGAAACAAGCTATGGCTCCGAGCGTGGCAGCTATCTCGGCAAGTCCCCACAACACGCCTTGCAGCAGGTGCGCCGCCGCCTTGCCGCGAAGCGGCAGGATCGGACCCAGCGTATCGCGGCCTAGTCGTGCGGTGATGAACCAGGCGAGGAGCGCCGCTAGCAGCAGCCGCGCCTGGCCGAGCCCCACCGCTTCCGCCGGCCTGACGGCCGGTGAGTGCGCGAAATGCACGCCCAAACCATGCATCGCCCTGCCGTACCCCATGGAAAGGAGCCTGACCGCAGCGATAAGCACGGCGAAATAGATGGCCAGTCGCCAGACCAGGCCTATGAAGCTTCTGGCGAAGCGTCTTGAGACTTCCGACATTGGCCGCTCCATCCGGGGGGTTCGGGAGCACGACGAAGTCTAAGGAACGAGCTGCGCAACATCCGCGCTTTGCAGGCTGGTCCACGCAGGATTCCTGCGTCATGATGGACAGATGACGATCCTTCTGGATGACCGCGACCGCCGAATTCTCACCCTTCTACGAACCGACGCCTGGCTCAGCTATACGGCGCTGAGCCGCAAGGTGAACCTGTCCGCCAGCGCAGTTCAGCGCCGGGTCGAGCGAATGATCGCCTCGGGCGTCATCCTCGGCGCGCGGGCGGAAGTGTCGGTGCAGGAAGCACCGGCCCCGTTAACCATTTTCGTGCTCGCCGAGCTTGCGGACGAATCCCGCGCTGCGCTCAAGCGCTTCTCCAACCGCGTCGTGGATCATCCCGCTGTTGTCGAAGCCCACTATGTCGCAGGTGAGACTGACGTCCTGCTGAAGCTTCGCCTGCCGGACATGGCCGCCTACGACCGCTTCGTCGAGACCTACCTCAATACGTCAGCTTTGGTACGCCGGTTCAAGACGCTCACCGTTCTGCGCTCCTTGGCGCCGACAAAGGCCGGCTGGTAACGCCGCGTGCTCGCGGCTATGCGACGCGGTCCCCCTTGGGCGGCTGGAAATGGCGCACCAGCTTGTCCAAAGCGCCGCACCAGCCTTGCTCGTGGCTGCGGCGGGTCTCCTCGCTGAACAGCGCCGAATGGGTGAACGTCAGCTCGGTGCCCTCGGGGATCGGCCGCAGGTCGATCTCCACCCGCGACTCATTCGGATCCTCATCCTCCTGGCCACCGAGCCAGCGCCAGCTCATCACCAGCCGCTCGGGTCTGCGGACCTCGAGGTAATGCCCGCTGCTTTCATGCTCACTGCCGTCCAGTTTGCGGAAACGCACCCGGAAACGACCGCCTACACGCAGGTCAGTCTCGGCGATCAGGACCGGGCCTTCATCCGGTCCCCACCAGCAAACGATGCCTGCGGGCGTAGTCAGCGCGTCGAAAACGATCGAAGGACGCGCCGTGATCCGTCGCACGAGGGTAAGGCTCGTCATGGGCCGCGCTTCTTGCCCTCGGCCTTCCTGGCGGCAGCTTCCTTGGCCTGCGCATAGGCCGCCAGCCGATCCAGTCTCGCCGGCCAGAAGCGCTCGTAGCGTCGCAGCCAGTCCATGGCGCCCCTCATCGGCTCGGCGCGCAGCCGCACCGTCACCGTGCGCCCGGACTTGGAACGCGTGATGAGTCCCGCCTCGTCCAGGACGCCGAGGTGCTTCATGACCGCGGGCAGCTTGATCGTGAAGCGACTCGCGAGTTCGCTCACTATCGCGCTGTCCTCGCGTTCCAGCCTCGCAAGAATCGCGCGCCGCGTGGGGTCCGCGAGGGCCGCAAATGTGCGGCTGAGCCGCATTTTAAGGTTCACCATCCAGGAAAGTATTCAACCCACACAACGAAATGTCAATTCCGATGCACCCATGTTGACACTTCCTGGCGCCTCCGCCATAGTTCACCATCTGGTGAACTATTGAACGCAAGAGGCATGGTCTATGCGCATGGGCAGTCAGGTAAGAATTAAGGGGCTACACCGACACAACGCTGTGGCGGAGGTCGTCCTGCGAAAATCCGCGGAGGCGATCGGGTCGGCAGTTTCCGTGCTGGCCCTGCTTCTCAGCCCGCTCGGGCCAGCCAACGCGCACGAAGGATCGTATCCGAGCATGGCTCCTCTTGAGCAATACCGGATGAGCCGACCCGATGAGGTTGCCCTGGCGCGCAGCGCCGCCCCCGCGTCGATTTCGAACGACGCCGATGTGCTGGTATTGGGTGATCGGGGTTATGAGACGGCGGAAAAGGGCAAGAACGGCTTCGTGTGCTTCGTGGGGCGTTCCTGGTCGAAAGGCTTCGATGATCACGAGTTCTGGAATTTCAAGATTCGTTCTCCGCAGTGCTTCAATCCGGCCGCCGCGCGCTCCGTGCTCCCGGCCTATCTGGAGAGGACGCAGTGGGTGCTGACGGGCCTCCCCAAAGCCACGCTGATCGAGCGCACCAAGGCCTCGGCTGCGGCGAAGGAAGCGCCAGCGCCGGGCTCAATCGCCTACATGATGTCCAAGCAGGGATACCTGGACGACGACGACGGACCCTGGCATTCACATGTGATGTTCTTTGTGCCCGGCACGGACGCCGCAGCCTGGGGCGCAGGCCTGCCCGGTTCTCCCGTGTTGGCCGTACCGGGAGATATACAGCCAATGACGGTTTTGCTTGTCACGGTCCGAAAATGGTCCGACGGAACACCGGCGCCAATCGCCGCTCATCATTAGAACGAGCGCATCTTGAGTCGAGTACTCTATAATGCAAAGTTGCGGGCTCGAGGGAGACTCACGACTTGCGGCGCTTTGGGATCCGCAGCACAGGCGATACGCGAATCTCCCGTCGGCCGTCGCGGGATGTCCGCCTGGGCATGCACCGCGCGGGTGTCATCGCTACGGCGATCGTGTTCTTTTTCGGAGGGCCGGCGCGATCGGTGAATGCCGATGAACCCCTCCCAATCGGCCCCGCACCGCAGGATACCGAGGCCGGCGAGCAACAGGGCAACCACGGTCTCATCTCGGACATTGAGCTGTATTTCACTGCACCCTTGCGCTGGGATGCGACGGACTGGACCTGGTTCGGCGGGGCGCTGGTTGCAATTGGCGCATCCCATCACTACGACGCCCAGGTCCGCAATCACTTCGTAAAGAACTTAGGGCCTGGTCAGGTCTCGAATTCCGACGATGTGCAGGATGCGCTCCCGACAGCAGGAGTGTTTGTCGCCACCTGGGCGTATGCGAATCTGACTGACGACAATGATGGTCGCAGTGAGGCGTGGGCCATGCTTGAGGCTGCGGGCCTGAGCGGCGTGACCGCCTACGCTCTGAAGTACGCCGGCGGACGTGAGGGGCCTGACGAGACAGATAACCCCAACGAATGGCGCAAGGGCGGCAGCGGCTCCTTTCCGTCGCAGCACACTACAGCGGCCTTCGCAGTCGGGACGGTCCTCGCAGAGTCCGGTAATGATGAGTTCCGCTGGCTGCGACGCCTACTCGGGTATGGACTCGGCGCATTTACCGGCTACGAGCGACTCAAGCACAACGCTCACTGGCTATCGGACACTGTCGCCGGCGCCGCGCTCGGCACCGCGAGCGCGCATTTCACGATGAATCGCGACACCCGCACAGAGGAATCCAGCTTTTCGGTTGTGCCGGCCGCCGGTGGCGGTGTGATGCTGACTTACAGACACTCGCTGCCCTAGACGCCGCGGGTCGACTCAACGCACCGCCAGTGGTCAACCAGCCCGGCTGCCACGCTTACCGCAATCGTGCGCCTAAATCCTGAGGCCAGATAAGCCTATCAGGCAGGGCGCCCAAACGGCGAAGCCAGCGACGGGCTCGCGGCTTCCGCAACACCTGCGCGGCCAAGGAGGCTGTAATGATCCAGGCGTCGAGGCTCACATTCTGCCGACGCAGATACAGCCGATCCAGCCGATTGCCGAAGCGCAGATTATTGCCGCCAAGCAATTGAGCCAAGCCCACCATGCCGGGCCTGGCTGCGTACCGCTCGTCGCGGAGAGGTATGGTGCGGGCGGACGCTTCCGACATAGGACGCGGTCCGACGATACTCATTTCGCGCCGGGCGACGTTGATCAACTGGGGCAGCTCGCTGAAGCCGGTTCGTTCCAGAATCCTCCCCACCCGGGTAACGCAACCTCCCGACGTGGTCCTGAATCGAACCGCAGTGAAGGGCTTGCGCCACTGGCCGATGCGCCTTTCGAAGACCAGCGGTGCCCCGCCATCTTCAATCGCGGCCGCGATTGCGGCGCCCAGCATCACGGGTCCGAGCACTGCGCACGCCAGGGAGACGGCGAGTAGATCAAAGACACCCTTGCCGGGGTAAGGAGCCGAGCCCAGGGGATCGGATGGCCCGAACATGGATAGACCCCTCGCTGTGCTGCGCTCTCAGCGTGCCACTAAGAGTAGTATAAGTACGTAGTACTCTATAGTGCAAAGTGCAATTGCAAAAAAACTTTACCTGCGGCGAGTCGCCCTGATAACGGCTTCAACGTGGTCAAGATAGCGGTTAAGTGCCGCGCGGCCCGCCGCGGTAAGCCGATAGACGGACTGGGGTCGGCGTTCGTTGAACGACTTGGTGCAGGTTACGTACTTGGCGCCCTCAAGCTTACGCGCGTGAGCACCGAGATTACCGTCGCTGACCTTAAGAAGCGCTTTCAGTTCGCTGAAAGTCAGCGTCTCCTGAACCGCCAGCGCGCTGAGAATACCCAATCGAAGACGATCGAAGACCAGGCGATCAAGCTTGCCGTGCTCGGTGGCTGGCAGGCCACCGCTGACTTCAGCGGGTCGGTCGCGCCTTGTTACGGAAGCGTCGGAGCGTGCGCGGGCACTAGATTTCCCTGGCATGACCCCTCTTTGATATCAAGATACCGAACAGGATTTGCAATGCGCCGAACCCGCCCCCCAGAACAGCCATCTGCAGGTTCTCCGGCAGTCCCAGGGCCACCAGGCCCAGCAGAATAAAAAGACTACCGAGAACACCCACGATTCTTGAGGTAGCAGCGCTTGTAGCGACGAGCGCGCATCCGTACAGCAGCAACCATGTTCCCGGAATGGAATGCAGGTCTCCCGTTCGGTATTGGTTGAGCGTCATCACTCCGCCGGCGAACAACCCCGGAAGCAGACACAGAATCACTTTGCGCACCGGCGCGCCTAAAAGCGTAAAACCCTGCAACGCTGCCCGGCGCGCCATGAGGAAGGCGCCGGTCGGCGCCGCGACGACGGCAGCGCACAGCCAGATGAGAAGCCAGTGGGTGCGCAGACCGCCCGCCGATGCCAGGACGGCGGCCAACAGACCGATCACGCCCATTGCGACGCCGGCGGATCCCGAGACGGCAACAGCGCGCGCCGCGTCCATGGAGACACGAATGTGCCGCAGCGTCGCCGAGGCTTGAGAATCCAGACCAACGATATCAGCACCGCGCACCTTGTCACGCTAGCGCCCGACGCTATTGATCGTCAAGCACTCTGCATATCGGAGTGCGGCGACATAGTAGTCAAGGTTCTAAAAGATCCGCCGCAGCTGGCGTAAGCGCGGCAAGGGCCAGCGCAAGCACAACCACCAAATGGCGCGTTGATTGCCGCCAGTGCGCGCTCAACGAGTGCGGAGCGTGCACGGTAGCGGGTCCGGCACCCCTCAGGAGGAGGTACTCCGATCAAACAGATCCGGCCGTCCTAACGGCCGGATGGCGCGCTCGAACTTCTTGCCGATCCTTTTGCTGACGATTTCCAAGTCGTATTGCGTCTGAAGGTTCTGCCAGAATTGCGCACTCGTTCCGAAGTACCGCGACAGCCGCAGTTCCATCTCCGCCGTAATCGCCCGCCGCCGTCGTACTATTTCGTTCACCATTGGTGCCGCCACGCCGAGTTCCTTTGCCACCCTGTAAGAGCTCAACTTCAAGGGCTGCATGAAATCGTGAAGCAAGATATCGCCGGGGCGCACGGGACGCAGTTTCTTGGCTGCCATGTTATCTACTCGCTCCTGGACTGCGCTCAATGATAATCAACGATCTCGACATCGAGCGCGTCTCCGTCTTTCCTTGACGCCGCACGGACCAGGGCAGCGGCGAGGCGTTCCGATGACACGGGCTTGACCAGATGATCTAGAGCGTTGCTCTCAAAAGCCCTCACGGAGCAGGGATTTAAGGCGTCCGGGCGTTATAGGGCGCCGCTAGCTGCTCCCAATGACCGCCGGTGTAATGCCACTGGCTTCCGATCGCGTCCCAACGACCCGCAACCCAATGATACCCGCGGCGTTCGTATACATAGGTACCCGATTCCCAATGATAAAAACGACCATTCCATTCCCAATAGCCCGGCGTCCAAACATATCCGTCGCGATGCGGTACGTGCTCGACACGGGGCGCCGGCGGGGGCGTATCGACTACGATGTCGGCCCCCGCCCATGCGAACCTGGGCGACAGCAGCGCACCGGCGATGATGATTATCGGCAGCGAGGCTTTTTGCAGTGTCTTCATAGTAGGCAACCTTTGGCCGGCTCGGCCATCTCGCTAACGTTAAGGACTCATTGAGTTGCGACCGAACGATCGTGCTATTAATAACCTGTGGCTGTCGGTTGCAGTGCTTCAGGGCAGTGATGAACAGCGCCTCGGTGGCCTAACGGACTCGAGGAGAACGCCGGCTGCGGTTGAGCAGCGATTCGAAGGCTGTCTGCGCATGATCTGCCGCGTCGCGGTCGCGCATCAGCCCTTGTCTTTGTTGATACATCATCGTGATCCCGTCGAATTCATAGGCGAACTGCTCAGGATCCAGATCGCTCCGGAAATGACCTTCGTCGATCGCGGTCCGGGCGCACCGCGCCACCAACTCCCTCCAATCCTGAAATGCTTGCACCACGCGTTCACGTACGGGATGCCCGAGGCGGTTGTGGTACTCGAGCGAGGCCTTCTGCAGGGGGCACCCGCGCAGTCCCGCTTCACCGCGAATCCATTCCAGTTCTTTCTCGAACAGCACACGCAAACGCGGTTCCCCGCGCGGCGCAGCCAGCGCGGGCTGCACCACGCCCAGCGTGATACGGTTAACCACTTCCTGGATCACGCCAAGTTGCAGGGCCTCTTTCGATTTGAAATGCGCAAACAGTCCGCTCTTGGAGAGCTTGACCTCTTCCGCAAGCACCCCTATGGACAGACCCTCATAGCCAACCTCACTGACGAGGCTCAGTGCACGAGAGATAATGGTCCGTCGGGTTTGTTCACCCTTGGATTGGCCTTTACGCATGCCGCCCGCCTGCCGGTTGCTGTTTTGATGGTCAACCGAAGCGCGCATGGGAGCTAGATCTCTTGCGTCATTTGTTACGAACATTAGCACGATCGGTCGGTCTTATCAAATCGCCAGATGAACCACAGCCCCTTATTAACAATGAATTTAAATGGGGCGTGACGGAATCGAACCGCGAGCCCGGGGCCATCAGTCCTCAGATCCGCGCGGCGATCAGGAGCGCGGCAAACAGCTTATCCGTCAAGTCGCCCGCGTGCGGCACCTGATAGTTGGTCGTGGTAATCACCACCACAGCGTCTGCATCCGGCAGTACATACACTTTGTTGCCGCCGGTTCCATACATGCCCCAGGTTCTTACCGCCTTGTCCGCCACGTGGAAGGTTTGCAGCCACCAGAGGTAGCCGTAATCGGTATCGGGGCGAGCGTTGGCGTGCGGACTCACGGAGCGGTGGACCCAAGTCTCGGAAATCACCTGGCGGCCTTCCCAGCGACCGGCGTTGAGGTAGAGCTGGCCGAGCTTCCACAGGTCTCGTGTGGACAACTGCAGACCGCCGCCCGTCATGGCAGCGTGAAGGGGGGTGAGTTGCCACTGCGCGTCCGTGATGCCCAGAGGCTCGAACAGAGTTCGCTGCGCGAACTTCTGCAGAGGCTCCTTGACCGCCCGCTCGATGAGCGGTCCCAGCGCCGTCGCCCCCGCGGTGCAATAGCTCCACGCGCGCCCGTAAGGGGATTTCTCCGGCGGCGTTTCCCATTCCGGAAAGCCTTTGATCGGCAGCTCGAGAGTGAATTTCACCCAGTCCTCGACCAGATACATTCGTTCCTCATTGCCGCGGGAGTACGGGTTCTCATCGTCGCACTCCAGGAGCGAGCTCATGGTCAGGAAGTCCTCGACCGTGATCCTTGCTTTGCGCGGATCGGGGTGTTCCAGCGGCAACCGGTCGTGAAAGTAATCCAGAATGGGCGTCCCCGGGCTCAGGAGTCCCCGGTCAACGGCCGCTCCCACCAACATGCCGGTCACGGTCTTGGTTGCAGAGCGAGTGTTGCGAACGCCGGCGACCCCGTCTGCATCGAAATACTGCTCGTACTCGACACGGCCATGGCGCGCGACAAGGACACTCGTGACCTGCTTGTAGTCACCCGCCTTGATGGCTCCCGTAATCGCATCGAGGTCCGGCGCTTGCGCGCCGGCAGTCGACGCCCAGCAGGCCGCAACGGCCGCGATTCCGGTAAAGCGCATAAAACCCTCGCGTGCTGCCCCGCCGATGAATCTACCTCTCGGCGGGTACCGGGTCTTGTATCGGCGCAACATGGCGGGCGCGGCGCCAGGCGCTCGGCGTCAAGCCATAAAGTGCGCGGAATGCGCGGTTCATGTGACTTTGGTCGACAAAGCCAACCATGGCGGCGATCTCGGCGGCCGGCGTGGCAGTACCGGCCAGTAGATCCGCCGCCTTTTCCGCGCGTCGCCATCGCAGCAGCTCGCCGGGGGAGCATCCCCAGGCGTGACGGAAAACCCGAGCGAGGTGCACGGGGTGCACGGCCGCCGCCCGAGCCACATCGGCGATGCTGAGATGTGCGCTCCCCGCCTGGTCCATGAGCGCCTCGTAAGCGGCGTACGCCCACCCTGGCGCAACGCGTGGGCCTCGCACCTCCGCGCTCAAGGCCAGCAGCTCCCAGCTCGCAGACTCGATCAGTCCCCGGTCCTGGCCCGCACCGCGCATCTCACGCGCCACTCTGAAGGCGCGGGACACGGCGTCGGGTCTGGCCAGCGTCGTGGAAACATCGCTCAAGGTGACCAGGTTACGCAGCTCAGCCAAGGTAGTCGCAGAGAGGGAGATCGCGAGAAACGAGCCGACTCCTTCGAAAAATCGGTCGCGATGGGTCGTGCCGGGAGGATTGAAAACCAGGAATGGCGCTCGCGCCCGCTCGGGTGCCCACCGGGCCGCCGAGATGTAAGCCCCTGAAAGCACAAGAACAAAATGAGCGTCCGTGTGCGTGTGCACGGCGACATCCTCCTCCCGGCCGCTGGCTGCGAGCGAGCGGATGTCGAAAGCGCCACCGGTTCGCGTCTGCTCGAGCGTTCCGTAGAACTGGCCCGGCGGTAAGACGATCCCCTCGCTGGATCTTGCCTGCACTTCCAGGAGCCTCCCCTTGGCTGCCGAGGAACGTACCATGTCGCCTGCCTGATTGGCTCAAGCTGCCCCAGCCGCAAGGAGATGGTCCCCATGAACAAGCCGTTGCTCAACCGACGTCAATTCACTGCCCGGTGTGCGGCCTTGGGGCTATCGTTTCCGGCCGTGAGTGCACTGATTCCGATGCAGGCGAGTGCACAGGGCCCCGGTACCGAAGCGGCGTCGCAGCCTGCGGCCCGCACGGTAAGGTTTCCAGACGGCACCACCGTCCCGGCGCTCGGTCAAGGCTCGTCGCACCTCGGACGGGGACGCCATCCGCAGACCGTTGAAGAGGAAGCGCTGCGCACAGGCGTTTCGGTCGGCATGACCTTGATCGATACGTCGGGAGATTACGGAGGCGGCCGCTCCGAGGAATTGATTGGTCAGGCGATTGCCGGTGAGCGCGACCGTGTATTCCTGGTCTCCAAGGTAGAGGCCGGTGAAGTGTCAGGAGATGGCATCGCACATGCCTGCGAAGCGAGCCTCGCTCGCCTGCGCACCGATCACCTCGATCTCTATTTGCTGCATTGGCCGGTCCCGAGCACGCAATTCTCCGGCGTGGTAGCCGGATTCGAAAAACTGCGCGCGGCCGGGAAGATTCGCGCCTGGGGTGTATCCAACTTCAGCGTTGGCCAGATGGAAGATCTGTTCCGTGTTCCGGATGGCCGTCGCTGCGCCACCAATCAGGTTCCTTACAGTCTCAACGATCGTCACATTGAGCGCGACCTCCTGCCGTGGTGCAAGCAGCACCATGTGCCGGTGATGGCCTATTCTCCGCTCGGCGGTGAGAGAAACCTCGTAATAGGTGACCGCACGCTGGCGCAGATCGGCACCGCGCACGGATGCTCGGCCGCCGCCGTTGCGCTGGCCTGGGACATTCGCAGCGGAAACGTCATCGCCATTCCAGAATCCGGGTCTCCGGATCATGTCAAGGAAAACGCTGTGGCGCTTTCGTTAGCACTGACGCCGCAAGACCTCCAGACGTTGAATGCCGCGTATCCGCCGGCCTGAACCTACAGCCGCCCTCCTTTCATTTTTTTATTTGCAGTTTGTCGCTGGCTTTGCTGTCGGGCTCGACTTTGACGGTCAGCACCGATGAACTGCGCCGCCGTACTCGCAACACCTCGCTGCCCAGCGCAAACTCGTCGCCGGAGACGAGCGGCGTCGGTGCCGAGATGCGTGTCGCATTGACGTAAGTGCCGTTCGTGCTGTCGAGATCCTCGATCGTCGCCGCTCCATGAGCGACCGTGATTCGTGCGTGACGCCGCGAAACTGTGGTGCCGTCGATGACCAGCGAGCATTCCGCGTCCCGTCCGGCAATGTGCTCGCCGTCCGTGAGCGGCAAGGACTGCTTCATCCAGAGCACCTCGATGGTCGCCGGCGATGACTGCACGGCGGGCAGGCCAGTCACGTCGGCGCAGAATGCGTATCCGACCTTGTAGACGGTTCGTATGACGCGCGAATCGCGCGGCGTATCACCGAGCACTGCTCGGAGCTCCGAGACCAGACGGGTCAGGCTGGTGCGCGCCACGTAAACGTTTGGCCAGAGGAGCTCGTCGAGCTCGCTGTTTGTGACAACCGCCGGTCTGCGCTTAATCAGCACTTCGAGCAACTCGTACATTTTGGGCTCGAGGGCAACGGCCTTGTTTGCACGCTCCAGCCGCCGGGCGCGTAAGTCGAGCAGGCAGTCACCGAACTTCAGTCTAATTGTCTCGGTCACAGCAGCTGGCGCTGATCAGCCACCCCTACGTTTACGTGCGCCGCAAAAGGGCTGCTCACTGGTCGCGAGTCTTATAGCAGGTCGTAGCTGCGAGAGACATCGAGTCGACGGGTTGTCGAAGAAACGGGGGCCGAACGTGGCCTTTGCCCAGCCCCCCGAAGCCGCTTCAGCGAGTCGCGATGAGCGTTTGCGGCTGATTTCCGGTTTTCTTCTGGTAGTAGGCGGTCAGCAACGGGACCTTCACCTTGCCGATCGCCTCGCTCTCGGCTTTCGTCATGCACGCCCTGCTGGATGCGAGCGTCCCCGCGGGCTGCTCGCAGACGCGCCGGGCTGCCGCGTGAATGCGCCCGTAGAGCGCCTCCACTCCGGCCGGTGCGCCGAGGTCCAGATCGGCGAACTTGACGGTCTCGGAGCGAACCTGATCATCAGCATACGCGTTGGAAGCAACCAACGCGCACGCCAGCCACATCGCAGTCGCGCAAGCGAGCATGCTGCGCTTATCGGTCTTGAAATTCGACTTCATGACGGTCTCCTCGGTCTCGGGTAGTTGGGAACTTCACTGCGGCTTCGGACCGATGCTTGGGTCAACAGTCCTCAGGCCTCGGGAGTGAAGTTAGCGACACAGCACAAAGAGATCCTTAGGGAGATCTTAGGAAGTGGTGAAATCCTGCGCTCCCACACGATTGAGACAGACCCGCGTAATCGGCCGTGACCGCCTTTGCCGAGCAGATTTGCTGTTATTGGCCGAGTGGGCGCATGCTTTTCCCAACCATCAGGGCGCGGATCGCAGACCCGATGACCTCAAAGGAACCCCCCCCCATACCGCTCTCGACTGAGGGCTCTCGGCGCGGGACTGAAGCCGATCCGCAGCTGTCCGCGTGCGCGCAAGAGGGCCTTGTCAAAACGCTGGCCCCGGAGCGGCGCCCACGCGCGACCCAGCGAGCGCAAGCGGGCGGGTCATCCAGCGCTGTGCGCCTGGCGATCGGTCAGCTGCTCGGCGGCCGCTACCGCATCGAGCGCGAGCTCGCTGAGGGGGGGATGGGGGTGGTGTATCTCGCCGCCGATGAGCAGGTGCCCGGCGAGAGGTTCGCCATCAAGTTATTGAAGGAGGAGCTGCACGCCGAGGCCTTGACGCTGCTGCGCGAGGAGGTCCGCAAGACGCGCAAGCTCAGCCATCCGAACATCGTCGACGTACATTCGGTGAACGTCGACGGCCAGCGGCTCTACGTGCTGATGGAGTACCTCGAGGGCAAGTCGCTGGATGCGCTGCTCGATGAGGAGTTTGGCCGCGGCATGCCCTTCAGTCACGCCTGGCCGATCATCAAGGATGTGGCTGCAGCGTTGGGCAACGCGCACGACCACAACGTGATCCATAGCGACTTGAAGCCCGCGAATGTGTTCGTGACCACCTCGGGGCGGACCAAACTGCTCGACTTCGGTATTGCACGGGTGTCGCGCGGTCCACTGCTGCATGCCCGATCCGGGCCGCGCGCGCTTACCCCCGCCTACGCCAGCTGCGAGATGCTCGAGGGGAAGGAGGCGGACCGGCGCGATGACATTTACTCCTTCGCCTGCGTGGTTTACGAGATGCTCTGCGGGGAGCGCCCGTTCGGGGAACTCACCGCGCTCGAGGCTCGGGAAGCGGGTACCCGCGTGCCGCCGCTTCAGGGGCTGTCGCGGGGACAGAATGCGGCGCTCGCCCAGGCGCTGGCCTTTGACCGGGAGGCGCGGACTCGCACCGTAGAAACGCTGCTCGCCGGGCTGGCCGCTGACTCCAAGCGCCGGGTTCGGCCGGCCGCCCTCCTCGGCGCGGCGAGCCTCGTGGCGATCGCGGCTGTGGGCTTGACCTACTTCGCCCTCGAGAATTGGCGGGTATCCCGGCACTCCGTCGTGGTGGCGGGAGCGACTTCGAACGCTCAGCAGGCCGCCCCCCTTGCCAACGCGCCCGCTCCTGCCGCTATTAATCCGCCGCCGGACTCGATTGCGGTGCTCCCGTTCGTGAATATGAGCGGGGACCCGAACCAAGAGTACTTCTCGGACGGGCTGTCCGAGGAGCTGATAGACCACCTCGTGCACAGCACCGACCTGAAGGTTATCGCGCGCATTTCGTCGTTCCAGTTCAAGGGCAAGAACGAGGACGTGCGCTCGATTGCGCGCAAGCTCGGAGTGACGCACTTGCTGGAGGGCAGTGTTCGCAAGGACCGCCGGCAGCTGCGCATCACCGCGCAGCTGATTCGCGCCTCGGATGGAGTGTCGCTGTGGTCGCACACCTATAATCGCGGCCTCGTTGAGATCTTCAAAGTACAAGACGAGATTGCCCAGCAGGTTTCCCAGGCCCTGCGCGTCGCTTTGCGGAACGGTTACCGGGCAGAAGACGTGCAGCCCGATATCCGGGCTTACAACCTCGTTCTGGAAGGGAACTACTTCAAGGAACGCAGAACCCTGCCTGATCTCGAAAAGGCAGTTCATTTCTACCAACAGGCGATCGACGTCAACCCCGGCTATGCGCTGGCGTGGGCGCGCCTCGCGAGCGCCTACTTGGTAGAGGAAATCCTGAAAGGAGTGCCATCGGAGGACCAGAGCAGGCGGATTCGCGCTTCGCTGGACCGGGCTATGCGCCTCGACCCCAATCTCGTCTGGGCGTACTACACGCGCGCCGGATTCGAGATGAACGTTACGTGGAATGCGGCGGCCGCGCAGGCGGACGTGGAACGCATGCACGAAATCGACCCCCGATTTGATTTGATGCCGAGAGCTTTCGGTGACATCGCGCTCATATTTGGGGAAGCCGATAAGGCCGTAGAGCTATACCAGGTTTACCTCGAGCGCAACCCGCTCGACCCGTACGCCCTGAACTCTCTGTGCATCGCACTCTGTGCAGCGAACCGGCTTCCCCAATGTCTGGAGACTCGCTTGCGGCTGCTGGAGCTGCATCCAGAATATGGCGGAGTGAACCGCTCCGTTGGCTTCGCTCGGCTGTACCTCGGTCAGTTCGCCCCAGCGCTCGCTGCGATGCAGACGGAGCCCAACGAGGACTATAGACTGGTCGGCCTCGCCATGGTCTACACGGCGATGGGAAGGCGCGCCGAGTCGGATGCCGCGCTCGAGTCGTTGGTAGAGAAATTTTCTGCCAGCGATGCCTATGGAATCGCCGAGGTCCACGCATACCGCGGAGAGATCGATGAGGCCTTCCGCTGGCTCGATCGAGCGTATCGAGATCACAATTTCGCAATGGTATTCATCAAGACGGACCCCCTGCTGCGCAATCTGCACGGCGATCGAAGGTTCCAGGCATTGCTGAGCCGCATGAGTTTGACCGGCCAGGGGCAGTCTGCAGATGTACAGATGTGAGATCTCAGGCCTTCATTTCTGTTGTGTCAGGGTGATCACAGGAGGCACTTCAACATGGCATCGAGAAAAACCAAGCCCCGAAAGACATCGGGTAAACGCAGCAAGGGGAAAACAAGACCGGAGCTCAAGAGGCTTTTGAAAAATGCTCAAACCGAAATTGACAGGCTGCTGAAGGGCGATAAGGCCGGTACCCTCACCGGGGCAAAAATGAGGGCCGGACTGGAGGAAGTAAAAGAAAACCTGGATGACATGGAACCTTTGGAGCGTTGGGACAGGCGGTAGTCATCGGCATTCCGAAAGTTGCGAGACGGCACAAGCATCATGAAGTTGAAGAGCGCATCCTGCCAGATCGTGTACTGGGAGGGCGGAAGGCTACGTATCGCGAACTACCTTACTAGAAGGACGTTTGCAACGAATCCGGTAACCCTGGATCTGATCCGTTTCTTCTTCACCCCGCGCGCGATCCGGGATGCGCTCGTCGAGTTCCGCTCCTACAGCCGGGAGAGCGTGGCCAAGACGATACTGAAGCTGATCGATGCAGAGCTCCTGCTCGAATACGGCTCGGCCGAATGGAAGCGGGACAAACTGGTCGAATCGTCATGGAAACCCTGGCTCCCGGAGGGCGCGTTTCACTTCATGACACAGGACACCCGCTTCGTCGGTTCGGATTGGACCATCGAGGAGCGGCTGAAGTTACTTCCTTCGACTCCGCCCCCGCCTCAGTTCAAGACCATCCCCGACGCCGAAGTGATCCGGCTGCCCTCGCACGCAACCGAGAGGGACGCTTTCTTCGAGACACTGCACGCCAGGAGGACGCACAGAGACTTTGCGAGCGGCAAGGTCTCTCTGGAGAACGTCTCGAAGCTCCTGCACGCGACCTGGGGTGTGCAGGGATACTTCGAGACGGAGGCTTTCGGAAAGCTCCCGTACAAGACCAGCCCTTCCGGTGGTGCCAGGCACCCGGGCGAGGTCTATGTGATGGCGCTCAGGGTGGCCGGGCTCGAAAGAGGGATCTATCACTACCAGGCTGAGCGTCACTGTCTGGCGAGATTGCCCGGCAGAGCAACCCCGCGCACCGCACGCGCCTATTGTGCGGATCAGCGCTATGTAGCCCAGGCGACGGCGCTGTTCATCATGACAGCGGTGTTCGCGAGGACCATGTGGAAGTATGGCAGGGCTCGAGCGTACCGAGCCATTTTGCTCGAGACCGGCCATTTCTGTCAGACCTTTTGCCTCACGGCAACGCGGCTGGGACTGGGTCCCTTCAGCACGGCCGCACTGAAGGACTCACTGATCGAGAAGGACCTGGGGTTGGACGGAATTTCCGAATCGGTTCTTTATGTAGCAGGAGTTGGCTTGCTCCCATGGCCTGGTCGCTGACGTCTCACGCCAAGCCAAGTAGCGTGGCGGCGGTGACATCAAGAATCTGCCTGGCGTCGGCAGGAGTGAGTCCAGCATTGCCGATGTACCTCACCGCCTCCTTGAACAGCTCACCCGATTCATAAGGAAGGCCCGTCCCGAGCACGAGACGGTCGGCCCCGAAAGTCTCGACTGCGGCGCGCAACGCGGGCCGGTGCCCATGGCCAACCGTGTCGTACCACGTGCGCTTGGCAGCAACGCTCGGCTTTTCCGGCGCGGAGGGCATCTCCCAGCCGACCTGATCGTCCATCCGCTACAGGAGCATCGGGATTGCCCCGCCGAGATGCGAACAGATGATCTTTACGTCGGGATAACGGCCGGGAATGCCGTAGACAATCAGGTGTGCGATCGCGACCGTATCCTCAAGCGGCGCCCCCACCATCCAGGTCATGTGGTGGACGCGAATGAGCATGCTTCCCGACTAGGCGCTCGCTTACCCATGAGACCTGGCGCACGCACGTCCCTCCGCTTCAGCCGCTGCCATCTCTTCGGCCTCGTCCCGATTTGCGGGCGCGGCCTGACGCGCGGCGCGATCAACATCCGCCGTATGCGCAAAAGTCTCGGCGGAACGCCTGTATCTGCGCGCCGCGCGGTAGTCGCCCTCACCCTGGACATCCTCCCCGCTCGCAGCGGCGCGCCCTTGTACTCGACGCGCCGGGCCGAGCAGGAC
>Ga0070761_10000165_pt1 | contig 43698 bp, 35 predicted proteins | sample HubBroMetageREF1_FD_66724 | JGI IMG/M metagenome (GOLD analysis project Ga0070761, IMG submission 66724) | Reference soil microbial communities from the Hubbard Brook experimental Forest, New Hampshire, USA - Hubbard Brook CCASE Soil... | ecosystem: Environmental > Terrestrial > Soil >... | reverse complement strand
CGACCCACTGTGCCGTGTGACGGGCCGAGAATGAACCGTCAGGTAGACGTTGGGAACCCGCCGAGACCCTTTAGGCATCTCCGCATGGCGGAGCGTTGCACACCGGATCCTAGTTCGAGTCGAGTCCCCGTTCATTCAGCATTGGTTCAAAAATCGGTTACCGCCATCACCAACCCCGCAGGCCGGCTTTCATGTGTGATGCTAGGAGAACTGCCGGTGAATTAGCAATAGGGGAGGCGCAAATAGTTGGCAGACCACTTGCAACTAAAGTAACGCCCGGTTCATACGCCGTGCTTGCCAACGTCCGCAACTGGAAGTCGAAGCTCGAGGGCCGCGGCAGCCGGAGACCATGCCAGTACTCCCGGCGAGGTTTTCCTGCGTGTATACTCTGGTCCGAAACACCGAGCCGGATGTTGTCTTCCAAAAGCCACCGCCAGGGTCGAGGTAACTAGATGCTGAAGCATCGCAACTTCGCGATCGCAGCAGCGGCCGTCCTGATCGTGGCACATCTCGCCCTCCTCGTACTTGATTACGGCACTGGCTTCGCCTCGCTCTGGGGTGACTGGATCACGGCGGCAACCGTGGTCGTGGCCATTGTCGTGTGCTGGTCTACCTCTCGCCGCTCCGGGCCTTTCGGCAAGCGGGTTTGGCGCCTGATTTCGTTGTCTCTTTTTCTGGCCTTACTGGGCCAGGTCCTCTACACCTACTATTTCGACTATCTACGCCCTCCCTCCGGCACCCTCTGGCCCAGCGACATTCTTGTGTTCTTCTGGGCTGTCCCCGCCATGATGGCGTTGTTCTTGAGCCCGCAGGACCCGAACAGCGGATTCCGGTGGTTGCGCCTCTGCGACTTCGCGCAAATCTGCACCCTCGTGCTTGCCGTCGAGCTCTCCACGCTTTATGTGCCCTCGCGATGGCAAACCTCGGCGCAGGCTATGGCCACCGGCGAGTTTCACACCGGACTCGCCTTCTTCAGTTTGCTGGCTTTAAGTTTTCTGGTTCGAGGGCTTTCAACTCGATACCAAACCGCGCGTGCGTTCTTTCTTCGTCTGGCAGGATTCTTTCTCGCTTTCGCGATCACCTCCAATATCACCCTGTTCGCTTTTGCTACCGGGAGATATCGCGCCGGAACCTGGCCTGACCTGATGTGGACCGTCACCTATGGCATTCTCATCGCGATTGCTGCGACCTGGGAAGGCACCGAGCAGAGCCCGCCACAGAAAATCGATTCCTTCGTTCCGGGCATGCAACTGTTAGCACAATTTTCTCCCTTGATCGTTCCAGCCATTGTGTTTCCGCTGGTTTTGCGGATCGCTCAGGAGCAATTCTTCTGGTCCGTTGTGCTGGTTACCGTCTCCTTCGCCGCCGCCAGCGGACGGCTGTTCGTGGTGCAGAAGCAGTTGGTGCTGGGCGCCCGCGACTTACAGAGAAATCTTTCCCTTTTGCAAGGCATCACCGAAGGAACCACCGATTCCATCTTTGTGAAAGACCTGCAAGGCCGCTATCTGATGATCAACGCCGCCGGGGCGCGTCTGCTGGGGCGAAGAGTTGAGGAAGTGATCGGTAAGGATGACATGGAGCTTTTCACTCCGCAAACCGGCCGTGAAATTATGGCCGGAGACCGGAAGGTGGTCGACTCGGGAAGAACTCAAACCTATGAAGAATTCGGAGTCTCCGACGGAGTGGCCCGCACTTACTTGTCGACCAAGGGTCCGTATCGCGATACCAACGACCAGATCGTCGGCTTGCTGGGCATTTGCCGCGACATCACTGATCGGAAACGGGCGGAAGAAGACTTCCGCCAGTCTCAGCAGAAGCTCAGGATTCACTTCGAACATACTCCGCTGGCGGTGATCGAATGGGATACCCAGCTTCGAATTACCGAATGGAGCCCGTCGGCAGAGCGGGTCTTCGGATATTCACGCCAGGAAGCGCTGGGGCGCGACGGGAGTTTCCTGGTGTTGCCTGCCCTGAAGGACTATGTACGAGAGATGGGGCAGGAGATTCTTAAACAAAAAGGCGGGACTCGCAGCACCAACGACAACCTCACCAAAGACGGCCGCACTATCTCCTGCGAATGGTACAACACGCCGCTGATCGACGATTCCGGACACGTCCTCGGCGTGGCCTCTCTGGTACAGAATGTGACCGAGCGCGTAGCTCTCGAAGAGCGGCTCCGGCAGTCCCAGAAAATGGAGGCAGTCGGCCGTCTGGCGGGCGGCGTTGCCCACGACTTCAACAACCTGTTGACCGTCATCATGGGCTACACCCAGATCCTCACCGACGGACTTCCGGCGCCAGGCCGGCTTACTGATGCCACGGCACAGATCCGGTCCGCGGCCGACCGCGCCGCCGGAATTACTCGGCAGTTGCTTGCCTTCAGCCGGAAGCAAGTGCTCTCGCCCCGGGTCATCGACTTGAACGACATCATGCTGAACCTCGATACCATGTTGCGGCGGTTGATCGGGGAAGATATCGAAGTTCTCACCGTGCCCGGCCGCAACCTGGGCTCAGTGAAAGCTGATCCCGGGCAGATCGAGCAGGTCATCATGAACCTGGCCCTCAACTCGCGGGACGCGATGCCCGACGGCGGAACGCTGACCCTGGAAACCCAAAACACTGACTTGGACGAGACCTATGCCCAGGAAAACCCGCCCCTGCAGCCCGGACGCTACGTCATGCTCGCGGTGAGCGATAGCGGAACAGGCATGACTTCGGACGTCCAGGCGCATATTTTCGAACCCTTTTTTACCACCAAGGAAGTTGGCAAGGGCACCGGCCTCGGGCTCTCCACGGTGTACGGAATCGTGAAACAGAGCGAAGGCTACATCTGGGTTTACAGCGAGCCCGATCAAGGGACGACATTTAAGATTTATCTTCCCCGCGTCGATCAGCCCGTGGAAGGCGCCGCGGGAGAGGATCGTCCAGCCGGCGTACAGCGAGGCACTGAGACCATCCTGTTGGTCGAAGACGATGCCCAGCTTCGTCAGCTTACATCCTCTGTGCTGGCTCACTGCGGCTACAAGGTGTTGCCCGCTCCCGGTCCAGAGGAAGGCCTCGCTATCTGCCGCGAAAATCACCGCGACATCCGGCTGCTGGTGACCGACGTGGTCATGCCCGGGATGAACGGCCGGCAGTTGGCCGATCAAGTGAAGCTGATCTCTCCACACACCAGGATCCTGTATATTTCCGGCTATACCAGCAACGCCATTGTTCACTATGGCGTGCTTGATTCCGGATTATGGTTTCTGCCCAAGCCCTTCTCGCTATCGGCGCTCATCGCCAAGGTGCGGGAAGTCCTGGACGCCGAATCCGATACGCCGCCGCCGGTGTAGAACGCCCGATCCTGCCCCTTGCCTCTGCTTTGCCCTGGCTTTCGCTCTTCAGCTACTGAACTTCAACTACTGAACTTCAGCTACTGACCTCTGATCGTTTCCACAAGGCTTCTTTCGCCCCCGGGCCGCCAGTTGGGTTCGGTGCGACTGACACGATGTAGCAAACGCCGTAACCAGGCAGGTCTGCGATCCGCACAATGCGGCCTTCTTCCTGCGTCATCTTGTTATGAATGATGTCTCCAACTTCGAATTGCATTATGAGAACCCCAACAATAGAGGAACTAAGTTGGGGCAGAGGAAGAGACAGCAGTACCACAGGCCGCCTGAGGGGCGGGGCAAGTGGCGCTGCGCCTTTCCTTGCCCCTGCACTATTAGATGCGCAATCCGTCGATGAGTTTCAGCGGAATTCCTTAAAGCTTTACTAGTATAAAATCAGTATCCCAGAGTCAAGGCGCCGTGACAGGATGAGAATTGCATTCGCAGCGAAAGCAAGCGGCCCTGAGCGAGCCGAAGGGAACGGCAGCTCTTCTGGCGCACTCTTGAGCCACAAGATCCTACTTCGTCCCCGCCGCCCAATAACTGCTCCGGGCCAGCACCACGCGGTCTCCAGGATCCCTTAGCCGCACCCGAATCTGGTGCAACCCCGCATGCGGATTTTTCGGCTCAATGCTCAGCAGATAACGGCTATGCAAATGATTGGTGAAGTCGATCATCCGCAGATCAAAGTTTTTTCCCGTGGCGAACATCTCGTACTCGCCGCCGGTCATGGAAGCCACCGTCTTCGGAGTATTTTTCTTCATCGCCTGCGCCGCCATGATCAACGGTGCCAGCAAATCGGGCGTCGGATTCATCTCGTTCATATTGGTGCCGCGCATCGTGTCCAGCACGTTCGACCGCGACGGCGAAAACGCCAGCGCATACACTGCCGTCCTGCTCTGCCCGATCTCCGCCACCACATCCTCCACTTTGGCCGCGTGGCTGCCATGGTCGCGCGTCTCGCTGATCAGCAGCAGTACCCGCTGCCTTTCCCGCGGAGCTTGTTCCAACAGCTTCACCGAATAGTCCACGGCATCTACAATCGCCGCTCCGCCATCTCCCGGCTGCAGGTCGGCGAGGGTCTTCGCAATCTGCGCCGACTTGCTGCTGAAGTCCTGCACCAGCTTTGCCTCGCTGTCGAACTCCACAATCGCCACGCTCCCACGTCCGGCCTCCACGATCGGATTGAGCATCGCACTCAGCCCGCGAATCCGTGGAAACTCATAATTCGCCCGCCGTCCGCGCTGAATCGCAACCACCAGGGATACGGCCTGCCCTTCCGCCGCCTCATCCAGATGCACGGCCTGCTCGACGCCATCGTCCTCGACCAGAAAATCTTTAGCCTCCAGCCCATACACAACTTCGCCCATCGCGCTTTTCACCAGCGCGGGAATCACCACCACATTCGATTGGCTACGGAAGGTTGTTTCTTGGGATAAAGGGCCGCTCAGCAGCGCCAACAATAGAAGAAGATGATGAAGCCCAGCCCGCTGCAGCCTGCCCTGAGTCATGCCGGAGGGACTATCCCGCCTTGCGATTCTCGCCCAACACTTCATCCAGCGCATCTGCTAATAGATGCGCCCGCTTCTGATAGTCGGTTGCCCCGCTCTCCTGCTTTCGCTTCAATAAATGATACTCATCCGCGATATTCAGGGCCGCCAGCACTGCCAGCCGCACCGTGTCGATCGTATTCGTAGCCTCGGCCACGGCCCGCATCTTCGCATCCACATACTCCGCCAGCTTCAGAATGTATTCCGGATCCGACCCCCGCAGGTTATACGCCTGATCGAAAATCTCCACCCGCACGCTGGCATTCTGCGCATCCTTCAACGTCGCATCCTTAGTAGCGGTAGCCATAATCAATCCGTTCAGCAATCATCCGATCGCCCTGTTCCGCCTAACTCGCCCGCTCCTCCGCGATCGACTCAATCTGCTCCAGCATCTTCTCCACGCGCCCGCGAATCTCTTCCCGCTCTTTCCGCAACTGCACCGCTTCCCGCCGCAACGCTACCAACTGCTCCTCGCGTTCCTCCAGTTGCTGACGAACCCGCTGCACATCGCGCTCTGCCGCTGCCTGCGCCTGCCGCGCCGACTTGTACATCTCGATAGTGCGGTAAACTTTCTCTTCCAGCGCCTCAAAATCATCCGCCGGAACCTGGTCCGTCACCTGCTCCACCGCATTCAAAGCCATGATTGCACTTTTCCCTGAAAAGATTTCAAACTTTCCCGCAGTATACTCCACCACCCTGTGAATCAAGCATGGCACGTTGGTGCCCGCGTAGTCGCCTCGCCAGGATTTTGGTTATAATCCCCACATGAAAACCATAACCCTCCCCGCACTCGGCACGGCCGTTGCGCTAATTGCTTTTTCCCTTCCCAGCGCCGCCAAAACCAAAGTCGAACTCAAAGACACCCAAGGCAAGGACGTGGGCACGATCACCCTGTCGCAGCAAGGACCAGGCGTCAGCCTCAAGCTTCACCTCCACGATCTGCCACCGGGCGAACACGCCATCCACTTTCATCAGAACCCCAAGTGCGATGCTCCGGACTTCAAATCGGCCGGCCCGCATTTCAATCCGGATGGCAAAAAACATGGCCTCGAGAATCCCGAAGGCCACCACGCCGGCGACATGCAGAACTTCATCATCGACGTAAAAGGCAAAGCCGACGTGACCGTCGAGGATAAAGACGTAACCCTAGGCGACGGCGCGCACTCGCTCTTCAGCAACGGCGGCACCGCCATCGTAATCCACGCCAAAGCGGACGACATGAAGACCGATCCCTCCGGCAACTCCGGCGACCGCATAGCCTGCGGCGCAATCACAAAATAGGATGTAAGGCCCTGTGAAGGCCCTCCCTTAACTCTGTCATCCTGAGCGTAGTGTGGGTTTCACGAAGCGAAGCCCACACGGAGTCGAAGGATCCCTGCCCTCTATAGATCTGTGTCCGGTACAACGAGGAATTTGACCCCAGACCCTACTTCCGCCGCAACTTCCCCAACTTCTCCGCCGCCGCGTCCAGCGTCTCGCGTTTCTTGCAGAACGCAAACCGCACCTGCCGCGCCCCATCCCGCGCATCCCGATAAAAACTAGACCCCGGAACCGCCGCCACTCCAACGTCTTTCACCAGATACTTCACGAACGCAACATCGTCGCTCAATCCGAACCCGGAAATATCCGTCATCACGTAATAAGCTCCCCGTGGACGAAAACACTTGAACCCCGCCGCTTCCAGCGCAGGAATCAAATGATCCCGCCGCGCGCGATAACCCTCCGCCAGCCGCGCGTAATATTCAGCCGGCAAACTCAAAGCCGCGGCGCCCGCTTCCTGCAGCGGCGCCGGCGCTCCCACCGTCAAAAAATCATGCACCTTGCGGATCGCATTCGTAATCTTCTCCGGCCCCACCGCCCACCCCACGCGCCATCCCGTAACGCTGTAAGTCTTCGACATGCCGTTGATCGTAACCGTCCGCTCCCGCATCCCGTCGAGCGACGCCATCGAAATGTGCTTGGTCCCATCAAACAAAATGTGTTCGTAAATCTCATCCGTGATCGCGAGCACATCGAACTCCACGCAAAGATCGCGAATCAATTCCAGTTCCGTCCGCGTGAACACCTTCCCCGTAGGATTGTTAGGCGTATTAACAATGATGGCTTTCGTGTTCTTATCGAAAGCCGCCCGCAATTCCTTCTCATCGAAAGTCCACTCGCCGCCATCACTCGCCGGCGGCCTCAGCTTCACAAACCGCGGCCGCGCCCCGCTCAGTACGGAATCCGGACCGTAATTTTCATAAAACGGCTCGAAGACCACCACCTCATCGCCGGCGTTGCACACGGCCAGCAAAGTCGAAATCATAGCCTCCGTCGACCCACAACAAACCGTGATCTCTTTCTCCGGATCGACCGCAATTCCTTGCCACACGCCCATCTGCCGCGCAATCGCATTGCGCAAATTCTTGGCGCCCCAGGTAATTGCGTACTGATTCACATCGGCGTCAATCGCTGCCCTGGCCGCCTGCTTGATTTCCGCCGGAGCCGCAAAATCCGGAAACCCCTGCGCCAGATTCACCGCGCCATAAAGCGCGGCCTGCCGGGTCATCTCCCGGATCACCGACTCGGTAAACTGCGAAACCTTGTCGCTAAGGAATTGCTTTTGACTGGATAAAGAAGGAATAACATCCGCCATAGCTGGCAGATTACTATAAATTTGTCATCCTGAGCGGAGCGTTTGCTTTCGCGAAGCGAGAGCAAACGCGCAGTCGAAGGATCCCCTGTTCATAGGCATCATTTCAAGCCCTGCGGGGAGTTTTCATTTGGGGATCCCTGCGCTCTAAGCTCTCTGCACTCCGCCCAACCCCTGCAGCGCCGCAACGATCTGCGCCGACCACACCGCAATCTGCTCATCGCGCAACGTCCCTTCATCTGACTGCAATCGCGCCCGCAGCAGAATGGAATATTTTCCAGCCGCAATCGACCCTCCACGAAAAATCTCCATCGGCGCAAACGACCGCAGCGCAGCCAACCGCAGCCCCATCACGGCCCGCCGCATCGCCTCAAACTCCACTTCATCGGCAAACACAAACGAAAAATCCCGCTCCACCGCCGGATATTTTCCCAGTGGCGCGAACCGCACCGTCCGCAGTCCGATCTTATGCAGTCGCTCCAGATCAATCTCCGCCAGAAAAACGTTCTGCCGCAATTTGCGTTCGGCCTTAACGATCTCCGCAACCTGCCCGAACTGAGCCACCACGGCCCCATCCATCAAGGCCCGCGCCGAACGTCCCGGATGAAAATACTCCGCCGTCTGCCGGTCGAAACTCAATTCACGGCCCGCAAACGCCGCCAGCAGATTCTCCGCATCGCCCTTGAACGATCGGAATGCCTCCGCCGCCGCGGCATGCTCACCCTTGCTGACGTCCAGCACTCCACCCACGGTCAGCGACCCTTTTATCGCCGACAAACTCGCTCCCAGGCACACGCGCGCCGGCTCAATCCGCTCCCCGCCCCGCATTTCGTAAACCCGGCCCATCTCGAACAACCGGACGTCCTCTGTATCGCGGTTAAGATTCCACGCCAGCATGTCCAGCATGCCCGGCGCCATCGAAGTCCGCATCACCGAGGCTTCCTCGCTGAGCGGATTTTCCAACTCCAGCACCGAAGCAGACGAAAACCTCTCCGCATCCGCATGCGAAATAAATGTCAACGACACCGCCTCGTTGTATCCCAGCGCCAAAGCCCGCGCCCGCAAAGTCGCGTCCACGGCCGCATTCGGCAGCTCCACCACCACGCCGCTGTACGCCGGCAAAGTATTCTCGAACTTGTCATAGCCATGCAGCCGCGCGATTTCTTCGATCAGGTCAATCTCGCGCTCCACATCCAGCCGCCAGCTCGGAATCTGCACCCGAAACTCCGCCGTGCCTTGCCCCTCAGGGATCAGCGCAAAACCAAGGTTCTTCAGGATGCGGAAAATCTGTCCTGTGCTCAAATTCCCGCCCAGGATGCGATGCACTTCGGAAAGCCGCAGCACGATCGGCGCCTGGTCCAGCGTCCTCGAAACTACATCGACGGCGTCGCCCACCAGCTCTCCACCGCCGGATTCGAGAATCAGCGCCGCCACCAGATCGCACGACAGAATCGTCGACTCAAAATCCGCCCCACGCTCGAACCGGTGCGAAGCATCGGTATGAATCCCATGCCGCCGCGAACTCTTGCGCACCGTGACCGGATCCCACCAGGCCGACTCGATCAAAATATTTCGCGTCTTGTCAGTGATCATGGTGTCGAACCCGCCCATCACTCCCGCGAGTCCCACGGGCTTCTTAGCGTCAGCGACGACAAGATCTTCAGAACTGAGCGTCCGCTCCACACCATCCAGCGTCTTCAGCTTCTCACCGTTCTTGGCGCGACGAATAATCAGCCGCCCACCCTCCAGCAGATCCATGTCGAAGACGTGCGTAGGCTTGCCCATCTCCCACAGAACGTAGTTGGTGGCATCGACGGCGTTGCTGATGGGCCGCTGGTCAAGCAATTGCAAACGATGCGCAATCTTTTCAGGCGACGCCTTGATCTTCGTTCCACGTAGCACGCGCGCAGAGAAACGAGGACAAAGCTGTGGCTCCTCAATCGTGATCGGGAAGGGCACGACTTCAGTCGTGCCGTGAGAGGTCGAAGATGCGCCTTTAGCCGCTGAGGGTAGCCTCGGCTCAAGGGCTTTCAGCGCCAGATCATAGATGGCCGCCGCTTCCCGCGCCACCCCATAATGATTCATTGCGTCCGGACGGTTTGTCCCGATCTCCATCTCGAACACGGTATCGGGGCCTGAGCCGCTGATCCCCTCGACCGCAATCCCGATCCCAGTCAAGTCCGCGGCCAGCCGCCGGTCATCGACGGTGAGGTCGACAAACTCCCGCACCCAATGTGGTGAAAGTTTCATTTTCTAAGAAGCAATGTCATCCTGAAGCGCGTTCTTTGCGCTGAAGGACCCCATGCAACCAGCCGCCAAGAACGGCGCGTCGAGAAACTCGCACCATGCCGCGGCCCGTTCGGCTGACCACTGACCACTAAGCAAACTGCCCCAAAAACCTGACATCTCCGTTGAAGAACAACTGCAGATCATCCACCCCATACTTCAACAAAGCAATCCGGTCCGCGCCCATGCCAAAGGCAAATCCCGAAACTTTCTTCGGGTCGTACCCGTTGTCCTTCACAAACTCAAACACGTTCGGATCGACCATGCCGCATCCGAGAATCTCGATCCATCCCGTCTGCTTACAGGGACGGCACGGGTCGCTGCCGCGTCTCCCGCTCCCGCCGCAGATGAAGCACGAAACAAACATTTCCGCGCTGGGCTCGGTGAAGGGAAAAAACGAAGGGCGGAAGCTGGTCTTCACGCTCGAGCCAAAGAATTCCTTCATGGCATGATCCAGCGTCCCCTTCAAGTCGCCGAAGGTGATGTTGGTGTCGACCGCCAGTCCCTCAATCTGATGAAACATCGGCGAGTGGCTCGCATCCGGAGGATCGTTGCGATGCACCGTCCCGGGAATCACAATCCGGATCGGCGGCCGCATTTTCTCCATCGTCCGAATCTGCACTGGAGAAGTATGAGTCCGCAGAAGCAACCGCTCCCGCTGCGCCTTCCCCTGCTGCCCTGCAATGAACAAAGTATCCTGCGTATCCCGAGCCGGATGATTCGGCGGAAAATTCAAAGCCTCAAAGTTGTAATAGTCAGTCTCAACCACAGGCCCGTCGGCGACGGAGTAGCCAAGCTTCTGAAACACGCGAACCATTTCGTTCGTCGTTTTGACGACCGGATGCTCTGCGCCAATAGGACGGCGGACGCCGGGCAACGAGATGTCAACGCGTTCCGCCGCGACCGATCCACTTTCATCGCCGCCAATGCGCGCTCCCTCCACCAGTTCCTGAATCCGCGCCTTCAATTCATTGACACGGATTCCGGCCTCCCGCTTCGCGTCCTTGGGAGCGCCCTTCAACCACACTTCATTAATCTGGGTCAGGATTCCATTCTTGCGGGCCATCCAGCGGTCGCGAAACGCTTTCATTTCTGCATCGTCGCGAACCGCTGCCGCCTCTTCGGCGCAGGCGCGAAGGCATTTGGCAGTCGCCTTTTCCAGCGCAGCTGCTGAATAGTCCGTCAATTTGGAAACGGTATATGCCATCTTCCCGAAGACTTCAGGATTTGTCATTCAGAACCGCGTTAGCGGTGAGGAATCTGCTGTTCTCTTGCCACAGCAGAAAAGCAGATTCCTCGCTCGCTCTCTCCGCGCTTTGCGCGGCTGCGAGCGGCTCGGAATGACAAATGATTTGGTCTGACAGCTGAAAGCTGAGAGCTGAAAGCTCCTACGCCAGCGCGCCCTTGGCCTGTTCCACCAGCGTCTTAAAAGCGGGCGCGTCCTTAACCGCCAGGTCCGCCAGAATCTTGCGGTCCAGTTCCACCCCGGCCTTCTTCAATCCGTGGATGAACTGGTTGTAGCTCAACCCGTTCAACTTGGAAGCCGCCCCAATCCGCACAATCCAAAGCGACCGGTACTGCCGCTTCCGCTGCTTCCTGCCGCTGTATGCGAACTTGAGGCCGCGTTCGACTGCTTCTTTGGCGGAGCGGTAGAGTTTTGATTTGGTTAGGAAGTATCCGCTGGCGCGGTCTAATATTTTCTTGCGCTTGGCGCGGCGTTTGGTTCCGCGTTTTACACGTGGCATGGTTTTCTCCTTTTTGCTTTCTACTTACTGGCGGCTGGAGGTAAGGGACGAGCCGTGACCTCTTCACGCGCCTTGCAGGGGCTAGGGTTTAGGGGGTAGGGTCTACTGATCCCTAACCCCTGACTCCTGATCCCTGCTTACTGGTACGGGATCATCCGCTTTACTTTGCGGAGATCGCCGTCGCTTACCAGCGTGGCTGTGCCCAATTTGCGTTTGCGTTTATGGGCTTTGGACGTCAGCATGTGGCGCAGGCCGGAATGTCCGCGCTTCACTTTACCGGTCGCGGTCTTCTTGAAGCGCTTGGCTGCGCCTTTGTGGGTTTTCAGTTTCGGCATAAATCCTCGGAATCAGCTGCCAGCCGCCAGTTGCGGGCCGTCAGTTCTGTGATTGACTGCTACTATTTGCTCTGGAATCGTCGGCGCGATACGCGCCCATCCTCACCGCAGAGGAACCAGGCGAAGCGCTAAGCCTGCGAAACCGGATTCGGAACTTCGGCGGCTGCGGCTGGTGCCGGCTGCGGCTTTTCTTTTTCTTGCGCCAGCTTCTTCTCCTGCTTCGCTTTCTGCTTGGCTTCCCGTTCCCGTTCTTTCTCGCGTTCGACCGCGGTTTTCTTCGGCGCCAGGATGGCGTGCAGCGTGTTGCCTTCCTGCCGTGGCCGGAACTCCACGATGCTCTGCGACTCTACGTCCTTGATCAGCCGCTCCAGAATCTGCCGGCCCAACCCCGTTCGGGTCATTTCGCGGCCGCGGAAGAAGATGGTTGCCTTTACCTTGTCTCCTCCATCGAGGAAGCGGAGCACGTGATTCTTTTTGGTCTCGTAATCGTGGTCATCTACATTAATGCGGAACTTGACCTCCTTTACGGTGATCGTCTTCTGGTGCTTCTTGGCCTCGCGCTCTTTCTTTTCCTGCTGGTAGAGATACTTCCCGTAGTCCATGATGCGGCACACGGGAGGCTGCGCGGTGGGCGAAATCTCGACCAGGTCCAGGTTTTTGCTGCGGGCTAACTTGAGCGCTTCGAAGGGAGGCATTACGCCAATCTGTTCACCTTCGTCTCCGATCACGCGAATTTCGCGGGCTCGAATGCGGTCATTGGTTCGGATAAAACGTTTGTCGATACGGTCCTCCGCGCACTTAGCGACTGGGAATAGGAAATTATAACATGGGGGATTGGCGGAACTGGGCTGATCAGCGTACCCGACTCCTCCCGCGAACGCGATTAGGACGGGACCCGCACGGGAGAGTCTCTATTTCGCTGCCCTGGTCAACGAGTGTATGGGCGATGTTCGTCAGCAATCTTCTTGAGCAACCGCCAACACCCCAGCCTTCATTGACTTGCCGCACTCCCAGTCCTAACATTTCAGCCTAATGATTGGGCAGACCATTTCTCACTACCGTATCGTCGAAAAACTCGGCGGTGGCGGGATGGGTGTGGTCTACAAAGCGGAAGATGTAAACCTGCACCGGTTTGTCGCTCTGAAATTTCTGCCCGACGAAGTCGCTAGCGATCCCCAGGCGTTAGCCCGCTTTCAGCGCGAAGCTCAGACCGCTTCGGCCCTAAACCATCCAAATATCTGCACCATCTATGAAATTGGGCAGCAAGACGGCCGGCCATTCCTTGTCATGGAATTCCTGGACGGCGTGACGCTGAAGCATCGCATTGCCGGGCGCGCGCTCGAAATGGAAACCTTTCTGACGCTTGCCATCGACATTTCTGACGCCCTTGATGCCGCTCATAGCGCCGGCATCGTACACCGCGACATCAAGCCCGCCAACATCTTTGTTACTCGGCGGGGCCACGCCAAGATTCTAGATTTTGGGCTGGCCAAAGTGACGATGGTCAGCCGGCTGATCGACGGCGCGCAACCGGAGCTGGAAACTGCCATGAGCGAGGAGTTCCTGACCAGCCCGGGCATGGCGGTCGGGACGATCGCCTACATGTCGCCCGAACAGGCGCGAGCTAAAGAACTGGATGCGCGCACCGATCTGTTCTCGTTCGGCGCGGTGCTCTATGAGATGGCGACTGGCGCGGCGCCGTTTCGCGGCGACAGCACGGCTACAATTTTCGAGGCGATTTTGAACCGCGAGCCCCCGCCTTTGGCGCGGCTCAATCCAGACCTTCCCGCCGAACTGGATCGCATCATTCAAAAATCTCTGGAGAAGGATCGCAACCTCCGCTACCAGAGCGCGGCTGATCTGCGCGCAGATCTGACCCGCCTGAAGCGCGACACGACGTCAGGTCGAATCCCTGTGACAACCTCAGCGCCAGCCTCTGGAACCGCCGCCCTTGCCGGCATGCCCGCCACCGGCGCGAGTTCTGCCGCAACCGCGCCTGCAGCTTCGAAGGGAACTCGATGGACGTGGCTCACAGTGGCATCGGTGACCGTGCTGCTCATTGCCTTGGCAGTGGGGTGGGTAATCTGGAAACGCACGCCAGCCGAGAGTGCCCAGATGGTGCAGCGTCAGCTCATGGCCAGCACCCCCGACAATCCGATCAATGAAGCAGTCATCTCTCGCGACGGCAAATATCTGGCCTACACCGATAACGGCGGCATCGCAATCGAGGAGATCGAAAACGGGGACACCCACAGGTTGCCCAACACGTCCGGCTTGACACTGCAAGATTGGTACCCGGACGGTTTGCATCTGCTGGTGACCGACGATGATAAGAACCTTTGGTCACTTTTCGCCTTTTCCGGAGAGAAGCACAAGCTGGCTGCCAGCGTGACCGGAGCGGGAATGTCTCCCGATGGCTCGCAGATCATGCTCTTTCGCCAGCAGTCGCCCAGCGATCTGTGGACCATGCCGGCGGCCGGGGGCGAACCACAGGTGCGCGTTTCCCTGGGTCAGGACGGAATCATCCTGAACGCAGATTGGTCTCCCGATGGCAAGTCCATCGCTGACATCAGCTGCACTAAGTCATTCAAATCGGGAAAGCTGGAAATCCGCAACCTTGACGATGGGAAAGCAAACACTTTGCTTTCCAATGATGACCTCATTGGCGGCGGAGGCAACGTCGTCGCCTGGCTATCCGACGGCCGGATTCTTTTTGCCTTGCACAAAGGCAATGGCATTAATGAGTCTGACCTGTGGGCGCTTTCTTTGGATTCCAGCGGTGCTCCCAACGGAAAGCCGTCTCGCGTCACCAACACGGCCGGACTTATAATCGGGCAAACCAGTGTGAGCCGTGATGGCAAGCGTCTGGCCGTTCTGTCGGTACGTTACCCCTTTTCGATCTTTGTCGCGAACTTGAGCGAGACGGGTGACAAACTGCAACAGCCGCTGCGCCTCACCAACGATTCCAACTGGCCCAGAGGCTGGAGCCCGGACAGCCAGTCAATCTTCTATCTTTCTCAGCGAGGCCGTCGCAGCCTGTACAAGCGACATCTATCGCCGGATTCCACAGAGTTGTTCGCCAGCGGCCAGGACGGCTACGGATCAGCCAGCCCCAGTCCGGATGGAGCGTGGATTATCATCCCTGCCTATACAGGAGATCCCCCGAAGAGGCAGTTGGTCCGCATTCCTGCGTCTGGTGGCGCGCCGGAAACTATACTTACCCCCGTAGGCAGAGGCGACGCGCAGTGTGTCTCCTCTGGTTTGCGCATATGCGTGCTGTCCGAAGAAATAGGGAAGCAACTGGTCTTCTCCTCAGTTGATCCCGTGCGGGGCAGGCTGGAGGAATTAGCTCGAATCGACCTGCCCCAAGGCAGCCTTGAGTGGAGCGTATCTCCCGATGGAACCAAAATCGCCTTGGTGGAAAATCTCAGCGATCGCGTCTCCATTCTTGACTTGAAAAGCAAGCAGGTCCAGGTGATTCAGCCAACACCGCCCCAGGCCGGCCTTCAGGCGGCCACCTGGCTTCCCGGCGGAAAGCGACTTTTTGTTTCGGGCTTTCCGAATCATACGGGGCGGCTGATTGTAATGGATATGAATGGCCATGCGCAGCTTTTGCTGCAGAACCGCCACGGCTGGATCGGCAATCCTACGCCCTCGCCCGACGGGAAGCGGATTGCCTACATCTATGTGGTCAAGGAGTCGAACGCCGAACTGCTCGAACATTTCTAACCTGGCCTCCGCGCGGGATGGATTTCGTCCCCGATGACCTTGCGGAAGTCGGACAGATCGCGTGAAGCTCTTCCGCGTTCGCTCCGTCGGGAACTGCCCCAGTCAAGCCAAGACACAAAAGACGGCTTGAGTGGGCCACCAGGCCAGGCCGATCGAGATAGGCTTTTTTACGGCTCGGCGTAGTATCCCATCCGCGTGCGGGTGACCAGTCCAGGCTTGTCTATTTTTACCTGAAGGTCGTGATATTCGTCCGGATGCGCAGCCGGATTTGCGTCGAAGGACAGGCTGTAATACGAGTTGGCATCGGCCACGCATTTCCCGATCAAGCCAGCTACGTCGTTGCTCCGGTTGAGGACTTGGCCGCCGCTTTGGGTTGCGATCACGCCGAGTGCGAGATTGCCGCTTCGGAACTTCTCCGCCGAAGGCACTCCTTCGAGGAAATTCTGATAGTAGACGCTACCGAGGCCACCGGCATCGTCCATTCCCATCGGGTCGATGCTGTACAGCGTAACCAGAGCTTCCCGCAGGCCGATTGACAGTCTGACGACGGTGTGGAAGTTCGTCTGGAGGTCCTTGGAGGTCAGCTTATCCGCTGATTCCGCGAACAAAGGCCATCCAGAGCCGAGCCAAATCACCAGCTTTCGTCCGGGCCGCGTTGCTTCGTACGCTATCAGTTTCTCCAGGGCACGCAGAGAAGTCTGAAGCCGCCAGATCCCGTTCGCAAACCCGCTGCCCTCCAGCGCGCGAGGGGCGCCCGACTTGATGGCATGCACGGAGTCTGCCAGCAGATTTCCGTTGCGCGTAGGCATGCCCTGAGCCTGGGTGGACGTCTCATTGAAGATCACCAAAGACATGGGGACTGGAAGCTGGCCCCCCTCCTGGCGCAAGTACTTCTCGAGTTGCTGCCTCGCATTCGCCATAGCCCGGAATGAGGTGTTGACCTCGTCTAATACGAAAACCACCTGTAGTGGGGGAGCATCGGCCTCGCTGCCTCTTGCAACTTCGTGAAAAGAAGTAGTGGGCTGCGGCCGTTTGTTATCGAAGATGGCGAAATCCTGCTGTTGAAGCCCGAGCACAGGATTTCCAGACTTATCGGTCACGACGACGTCAAGAGCGATTCGCCGGCCGACGCCGCTCGCTCCCTGCGCCGATGATGCGTGCGGCCACGCGGATAACATCACGCAGGCGAAGAGGACCGCTGCTGCTGCCAGAGGTTTCCTGGGATTCATCACTGTTCTCCTGCATGCCGTACGGGAAGACCTGCCCGGCAAGAGTTTCAGAAAAGAGTCCACAATTGTACGCCGACCGGAGGCACTGGCTACCCAGGAGGAGGCTGCACCTCGGCTCTGTCTCTGAAGGTCGCGCTCACGGTGCAGGCGGCCCTGAATCCTTCCGGGCTGGCTTATTGAAAAAAAGCAACCGAGCCATACTCATTGGCGTCGAAAAAAGAGTCAGTGGTGATCGTCTCGAACCCCTCAGGGCCGGGTCAATCGCCGCGCGGGAAATGATTCCAAAGAGAGGAAAATTATGGCAAAGCTAACCGAGCAAACTCGTGATCGGATATCCACCAGCAAATTCGCCTTTCCCAAGCAACGCAAGGAGCCTTTGGAGAACGCCTCCCACGTGCGCAACGCGGCGGCGCGCTTCGATCAGGTGGAGGGAGTTACGCAGGCAGAACGCCGCGCGGCGTGGAAGCGGATCGAAGCGGCCGCAAAGCGCTACGGAGTGGAGTTGAAAAAGTCCGCGTAACGCGGACGGGGGTGGAGTCCTGTGCAACGGCGGGGTGTCCTATTCTTCCCGCAGAGCCCGGACCGGGTCGAGCGCCGCGGCGCGGCGAGCCGGCAGCCACGATGCCGCGGCCGCAACCAGCAGGAACACGACTGCCACAATGCCGAAAGTGGCGGGATCGGTTGCCTTCACCCCCACTAACATGGCAGCCAAAAGCCGCGTCAGGGCAAATGCCCCGATCAGCCCGGCTGCAATACCGATGCCACTGAGGCGGAGCCCTTGTCCGACGACCAGTTGAAAGATTTGCTCCGGTCCCGCTCCCATGGCGGTGCGCACACCAATTTCCGTCGTACGCTGTTGTACCGAGGTTGAAAGCACGCCGTAGAGGCCGACACCTGCCAGCACCGCGGCAATGACGGCAAAGATGCTGATAAGGATTAAGGCGAAGCGCGTGCTGGCTTGTGCGTGATCGACCAGAGTGTCAACCAGCTGCATCTCCGTGACCAGAAGATGCGGGTCAACCTCCTTAATTGCGGCGCGGACTGCGCTTCCATAACTTGACGGATCGTTGCTGGTCCGAATCGCCCAGAAATCGACAGCGCCTGAGTTCAGGAATGCATCCGCAAAATAAACCTGTTCGCGTCCTGGATCTGCCAGCGAGACGGCATGCTGGTGCTGAACTACGCCAATGACCTCGACCCATTCCGCCTCGGGGGTGCGGAGGCGGATCAGAATGCTCTTGCCCACGGCGGATTCTCCGTGAAAGGCCTTGCCCGCGAGCACGTCATCGATCACCACGAGGTTGCGTCCGGGCTGATTGTCGGCGTCCGTAAAGGTGCGCCCCGCCAGCACACGCATGCGCATGGTTTCAAAATAGCCGGGGAGGACAATTTCGGTATCCGTCGCTTGAAATTTCCCCGCGTCCGACAGCGCCTCCTCAGTGCCCCAGCGGATTGGACTGAAACCTCCGTCGAGAGGGAACGGATCGGAGGCGGCGACGCTCTCCACTCCGGGAATGCTCCTCAAACGATCCTGAATTTGCCGGATGAAAGCTGCCCGCTTTTCTGGCGGGTCGCGGAAGGTGGGATTTCCGGCCACTTGAAACATCAATAGTCCGTGCGGGTCGAAGCCTGGGTCGATGCGTTGCAGTTCGAGGAAACTGCGGAACATCAGTCCTGATCCGACTAGCAAAACGAAGGAGAGCGCGACTTCGATGGTTACGACCGCATTTCGTAGAGTACTCCCGCCCAGCAGGCCGGCATTTCGACTGCTGCCGCGCAATAGAGAAGCGACTCCGGGCCGTGAAGCGCGCCAGGCCGGCAGCATGCCGAAGATAGCGGTCGAAGCCAGGCATGCACCGGCGGTGAAGGCGAGCACGAACGAATCGATGCGGATGGTCTCGAGGCGGGGAAGATTTGCCGGGGCCAGGTCACGCAATTCGCGCATTCCGATCCATGCCAGAGCGAGGCCCACGAGTGCGCCCATACCCGTGAGCAGAAATGCCTCGGTCAGGAGTGGAAGAATTAAACGCCAACGGCTCGCGCCGAGCGCGGCGCACACCGCGAGTTCGCGTTCGCGCAGCGAGGCCCGCACCAGCAGAAGATTGGCTACGTTGGCGCAGGCGATCAACAGCAGAAAAATCGCCGAGCCCATCAGCGCGAGGATCGCGGGCCGCACTTCCGCAACCAGATGCTGCCGCATCGGTTCGACGCGGATGTAATATCCGGCGGTTCTCTCAATCAGGAAGTTCTTGCGCGCTTCCGCCGCCACTCTGTCGGCTGGGGCTTGCGCCTGCTCGATTGATACGCCGGGTTTTAGCCTGCCTACGGCACGAATCGAGAAATTATTGCGGTTGGCGGCATCGTAGGCTAGGCGGTTGGCGATCCAGAGGTCGGGCGCGGCTTCTTGGTCCGCTTCGGGCGGGAAGTACAGGCGAAAGTTCGGAGCCAGCACGCCGACGATGACGGGGCTGGCTTGTCCGCCTGCCACCAAGGGATGCCCCAGCGCGGCCGTGTTGCCGCCGAAGCGCCGCTGAAAATATTCATAGCTGAGAATCGCCACCCGCGGCACAGGCGGCGGCGCCGGCGGTGCGCCTGGGGGCGGCGCGGGAGGTTGTGGAATTCCATCTTCCGGGTTGAAGTCGCGTCCGAAGGCGATTCTGCCTCCCAGCAGGCGGAAGAAATTCGTGGTGACGATGGCTCCGCGAATCTGTTCGGGAGTTCCGTCTTCGCGAGGAATGACGTTGCGGAAAGTGAACACGCCGGCAAGGTCCTCGAAAACGTTGGCTGTACCATCCCGCAAATCGATATACTCCGCATTGGAAAATGGAAGGTCGCGAACATGGCGCTGGCGCAGATCTGCTCCAGCGATCACCAGCCGATCAGGATCCTTGTAGGGAAGAGGCCGCATCAGCACGCCGTTCGTGACACTGAAGATTGCCGTGCTGGCGCCGAGTCCAAGCGCGATCGTCACCACGGCCGTCAATGTAAACAGAGGGCTCTTGCGCAGCACCCGGTTTGCGATCACGAGATTTTGCAGCAACATGCTTGAATCTCCTGAGCACGCGTGGCTTCAGGTGGGTGATCCATTTATATAGCAAGTTGCGGGGATCTTCGACTCCGCAAATGGATTCGCTTTGGGAATCGGTTGGCTGCGCTCGGGGTGACGGGTGAAGTGGCTATCGGGATGGCCGGGTGGTGGATGGTAAGTGCGGAGCAGATGGACGCTGAACAGCAGGTTCCTCGCTTTGCTTGGAATGACAATGGTCATGGAAACTGAACAGGGGTTCTCGTTTCGCTTGGAATGACAAGGGTCGGGGATTATGGCTTCAGGCTCGCGGTCCGGAGTGAGCTGGAAAGGACGCCACTTGGAGCGGCCTTGAGGTACCGATAGAAACGGGGGCGTCCCCGCTGCTTCCAATAAGGCGAGTTGTAGGAATCGACTCCGGGGCCTGTACTCAGCATGCTGAAGAAAGAATGCTGGGCGGGATTGACCACGATCCCGGCATGTCCGCGCCAGACGGCTAGGTCGCCGGGTTGCGGCTTAGCGATTTGCCGGAATTCGTCGATTCCCGCATAGAGGTCTGAAGAGGGAGCGTAGTCATAAGGGAACCCGGCGCGCTCATACAGGGCGTGGACCAGGTGCGAGCAGTCGGAAGGGGAATGGGCGGGATGGTGGAAACTCAGTGCGATACGTGTAATCGCCAAACCCTCATGGCGAGTCAGGGTCCGGGGCCCAGTCGTCTTGCGTTGATTCCCTTGCGCCAGCGCGGCCGGAAGGCTCGCCAGGCAGAGCAGAAGCAGTAACCGGGCGCTTTTGGCAGGGAACCGCATCGTCCGTTTATATCCTGTTTTTGTGAGGTGGGACAGATCACCAGCGTGCCGCCAGGTCCGCGAAAGAAGTCCTGATCCCGGATGCACTTTAGGGTGGGAACTTTTCAAAATCTCCATGGAACCACGCCTAGAAGCCGCGGAACAACAAGTCTTCAAGAGCCATGCGGCGGACCTGCCAGAGGTCGCGTTCCTCGGCATTCACTTTCAGGCGGCACTCGCCTTCATCGCTGAAAGTTGCGGTCACGTCGAACATGGGGTTGCTTTTGTCGTCGCGCACTAGAATCGCGTGCTCGGCCAGGCTGAATACTACGGAGCGATGCACGTCCTTGGCTTCGAGGAGGACGGTGAAGTCGCCGCCATTCTCCGCTACGGAAAATTTATAGGGGGAATTGTTGGGGCGCAGGGCGTTGCGGGTCTTGACGTCTTCTTCAACTTCCAGCCTGAGCTCCTTGAATATCTTCGGCAGAGCGCAAGCGGATCGCTTGGTTACCCAGTCGACCTTCGACTTGTCGTTGGCTGCTCTGTCAGTCTCTGCTTTGTCAGGCATGCTTTCTCCATGGCTTCATGATGCTGGACTCTGGATCGGCGTAGGTAGAATGTTGGCTCCATTCAGAGAAACAGTAAAAATCTGAACTTCACGGCCTCATACCCTCCGCCGATCCTCTGACACTGTTCGTCTTCGGCTGTTCTGACTCGGTTTTTCTGACTCAGATGTTCCGACTCAGAGAGTCCAATCCTCCGACCCTGAAAGGGCACACTTGAGATGCTACCGTTCGGGGATTGGTATAGCTGGTCAATACCGCACGGTATGAAGAAATTCTGAAACTTCGCGCACCTGTTCCAAATTGAGCTGTAATCCCCGTGAACTGGTGGCACTATACGAAGATGTACAAGAATAAGCCGAAGCCGGAAACCAACCAGGAGATACTCGCTCGAATCAAGAAGGAAATGGATGAGCCGCGGATGGCCGAATCCGCGCGGGAAGAAGACGTCAAGCAGACTACGCGGCAGAAACTGGAAGAGGTGCGTAATCCCGCGGTCGACAAGGCTTTTACTACAGAAAAACAACCAGGAATTTTTTAGGTATCCCGGGGAACGGTTTTCGCATCAGAACGCCATGTTCGCAGAAGACCTGTGCGAGGCGTCGTTGCCGATCCGTTACCGTCTCCGCGCGCCCTCGGAGCCGTCCCCGCCACCTATCCAAGAACCGCCGAACCCTCCGGAGAACCCGGACGCTCCCATGCGCGAGCCTGATCCCGACGATGCTGAGCAGATCTGAGTAACACTTCCCAGCAGCACTCCGTCTTCCGCTCCCTCGATGTGCGCGGTGATCCAGCGGTTGGGCTCGTGGCGTCCTTTTAGATACAGCTTCTGATAGTTGTGGGTGAGGGCTTCAGTGAACTCACCGTCGGGACCGCTGTTAATGACGCTGAGCGTGATGGCGTCAAGAGGTTTTCCGATAAACGATTGCATGAAGGCAAGCCTCTTTTCGGCGGCGAGGTCGCGCAGGATCTTATTGCGCTCGCGAGCGACTTGCACTGGGACTTGATCTGGCATGGCCGCCGCCGGCGTCCCAGGGCGGGCGGAGTAGGTGAAGACATGCAGGTAGGTGAACGGCAGGTCTTCGATGAGGCGGCGAGTGGATTCGAACTCGGCGTCGGTTTCGCCGGGGAATCCGGCCATGACGTCGGCGCCGATGGCTGCGTCAGGCATGGCGGCGCGAATCTTTTCGATCTTCTCGCGATAGTGCCAGGGGCGATATTTGCGGTGCATGCGGCGCAACACGGCGTCACTGCCCGATTGCAGGGGCACGTGCGCGTGCTTGGCTATGCGCGGAGAAGTGGCCGCAAGGGCGATGAGATCGTCGGTCCAATCCATTGGTTCGACGGAGGAGATGCGGAGTTTTTCGAGGCCGGTTTCGGAGAGGATTGCTCGAATGAGATCCTCGAAGTGTTGAGAGGCGTTGTTCCTGGTTAGTTTTGGCGGGCGAGGGCGCCCGCCCCACACTAGATCGCGTCCCCAGCGGCCTAGGTTGATGCCGCTGATCACTACTTCGCGGTAGCCTGCGGCTACCAGCGCGCGCACCTCTCGGATGATTTGCGGTAACGGCAACGACCGGCTATGGCCACGAACACTCGGGATGACGCAGAAAGAGCAGCGATTGTCGCATCCGTCCTGCACTTTGAGGTTGGGGCGGGTGCGGTTGTTTTCGGGAGAGCCGGTTGCATCGCTGCTTCCTTCAAAGACCGGGGCGGCGAGCAATTCGGTGTGGGCGAAGATGTCGGAAACGAAGAGGCGGGCTTCGGGCTTCAGGCTTCGGGCTTCGGCTGCGAGACTCGGGAGGGGAACGAAGCCGATTTCCTCAGCGGCTGAAGACGCGGCCAAATCCGAAACAATCGGCAGGACGATTTCGGCGAGCTGGTGTTTGTGCGAATTGCCGATCACGCAGGTGACGCCGGGCAGGGCGGCGATTTCTTGGGGAGCGCGCTGGGCATAGCATCCGGTGACGATAATCTTCGCCAGCGGATTCTGGCGCTGCACGCGGCGGATGGCGGCGCGGGCGTCCTGATCTGCCGAATTGGTGACGGTGCACGTGTTCAGAATTACCAGGTCGGCTTGGGCGGACGGCGCAGCGGCCAAGCCCCGGGCTTCGAACTGGCGTGCCAGGGCGGCGCCGTCGGCCTGGGTGGCGCGACATCCGAAGTTTTCTACGTGGTAGGTGGCCACCGCACTATGGTAGCGCATACGGCGGTCCGCGGGCCAAACGGACACACTACAACCGCCGCTGCTGAACGTGAATGCGCTTCAGCAAGCTATGGTGTCCGCGAGAATCAGGCGGAGGCGACGGTCTTTTTCTGCGTAAAGCATTCGCGGCAGAAAATGGGGCGGCCCTGCGTGGGCCGGAAGGGGACAGTAGTCTCCTTGCCGCACTGCGAGCAGGTGGCGCGAGTTTCCACGCGAGTGTAATGGTGTCCGTTGCCCGGGGACGGAGGGGCGCTGAGGACAGCCACGCGCTTGGACTTGCAGATTTTGCAACGTTTGGGCTGGTTCTTGAACTGTTTGTCGTAGAAGAACAGCTGTTCCCCGGCGGTAAAGACAAAATCGGCGCCGCAGTCGATGCAGGTCAATACCTTATCCTGAAATTCCATTGAGGATGGCTCCCTTTTGCCTGCGAGTACACCGGCCAGACGCGGGGAAGCGCTGGCACAGAGTAAACACAGGTTGTGTAACTCCCCCCTCAACTTGCCCCTGGACTCGGCCCGCCACGCTACCCTGGAAGGGGGCGTGGGTACAACTCTTACTCGAATGCCGAAAGAACGACGAGTATCGAATCATCCCTTCCGCAACTCTTACTGGTGGGGGCCAGATAGAGCAGGGTCACCCCGGGAAGGGGCAACCCTTTGCTGCTTCAGTCCTCAATCTTGCTCCTTGCGAACTTTCTTGCGAGCGCGCTTGCGAGCGAGCGCCGCCTTTACACGTTTTTTCTCACCGGGTTTGAGGTAAAAAGAGTGGCGCTTTACCTCCTTGATGATGTCCTCCTGTTGCACTTTGCGCTTGAAACGGCGCAGAGCGTTCTCCAGGGATTCACCCTCTTGCAATCGAATTTCCGCCAAACTGAACACACCCCCAAACCCGTCCGGAAGGACCGGTTCATAGGTTACTAGGACGGGATAGTTATTACAAGGAATTGACCGGAAGTCAAGTGAGATGGAGGTGACAGCCAAGGGCAGCGGTCAGTGGCCAGTCAATACCGTTCTACGACATCCTCGCCCTTACTGACCACTGCCCACTGCTTTTCAGAAGATCAGCTTCAGTCCGAGCTGAATTTGGCGTGGGGCAAAGGCGGCGTTGGGTTTGAGGAAATCCTGGGGTTGCTGGTAGTAGGCGGGATAGGGGACTCCGTTGACGTACGTTGTGTATTGCGTGAAGGTTGTGGCTTCGACGGTTAGGCCGCTGGACGTGATTTCTACGCGCTGGTTGTCGCGGTTGAAGAGGTTGAAGGAGTCGGCGGTAAATTCCACGCGATAGCCCCGGGCTACGACGATTTTGCGGACCAGGCGGAGGTCGGTGGAGGCGTAGTCGGGTCCGGTGAAGGCGTTGCGGCTGTAGCCGGGGAGACGGTCGTTGTCGTAGTTTCCATCCTGGTTGGGATCGCCGGTGACTGTCGCGTTGACGGGGCGTCCGCTGCCGGCGGTGACGATGCTGGAGATTTTCCAGTCGTTGAGGACATCGCCAAGGAATTGGTGTTCGCGATGGAAGGGACGCGGCTCGACAGAGAAGGCGGCGACGAAGCGGTTGCGCTGGTCGGTTACGCTGGGACCGCGCTCGCCGTTGGGGTTGTAAGAATTCTGGACTGCGGCGGGTTCGCCGGCGACGAGAGCGTCCTGGCCATCGTCGATGGCGCGGGCGTAGGTGTAGGAAAGCCGAAGGTAGGTGCCGTGCGACATGCGCCGGTTGATGGAGAGAGTTGCGCCGTTGTAGACACTGGAGGCGGCGCTTTGAAATTCATCGATGGAGCCGAGTTGCGCAATGGGGCGGCCTAGAGGATTGATGCAGGGCGGAAACGGGCAGGTCAGCGATTGCGTGTACTGCCAAGTAGCGAAGGAATCGACGGTGTAGTATCCGTTTTGAAAAATCGTGCCGGTGGAATCGAACAGGGGATAGGTGACCGCGACTGGTGGCGGGAGATTTACGTCGAGCGCGCGGATTAGATGCTCGCCGTGCACGTAGAGATAAGAGACTGCGACGGTGGTCTTGCCAGCGACTTCGCGCTCGAGAGTCAGGCTGGTTTGCTGCACCCGCGGGGTGATGAAGTTGGGGGCGAAGGCGGAGACCTCGTTGGTGACGCCTTCCGTGAATCCCGCGGCCAGATTGCAGGACGGCGAAGTTAGAGAGCACGTCACCAGCGGATTGGGATACGTGGGAAAGACTTGATGGTCGTAATAGTTGGAATTGTTGAGAAAGACTTGGGAATCGGTGATGCCGTTTTCTGTGGCGATAGCCGAGTTATAAATCTGAGGTATGCGAACGTAGAAAAGTCCGTAGCCGGCGCGGATGACTAGCGGGTGGATCTTGCCGATGGAATAGGCTAGTCCGGCGCGGGGACCGAAATTGTAGGGTTGGAACGGGACTTTGCCGGCGGGCGGGAATAGCGGGTTGGAGACTAATCCGGCGGTGGTGAAGGTTTGGAGATCCCAACGGACGCCGAGATTAACGGCGAGATGATCGGTGACGCGGATGGTGTCCTGGGCGAAGGCGGCGTAGTCGTTGCTGTTGGGGTTGGAAGAATCTGTGCCGAAGCTCTGAAGGTAATACTTCGGCACGGCGTGAGCGTAGGCGCGGAGTGGAGTTAGAGGGAGACCGGCTTCTTGCGGTTCGAAAGTGAAGGGGTCGACTTTGATTTCATCGAAGATGTATTCGCCGCTCTGCTGGCTGGGAAAGTAATCGTAGATCCAGGTGATGAGGGCGTCGCCACCGAACTTGAAGGAGTGGCGGCTGGTATCTAAGCTGAGGGTTTCGGCAAGCTGGGCACGGTGTTCGCGGGTGGCGCGCGGAAGTTGGTCGGAGCGTCCGATGCCGTCGATGATGTCTGTGACTTTGACGAGGGTGTCGTTGGTGTTGGTGAAGGACTGGCGGAGATCGCGAGAGAACTGAGCGCGGAGATGGCTGAGCAGGCGCGGGGTGAGACCGGAGGTGAGTGAAGCTGAACCGGTGTCGGTGGAGACATCTTCTGTGCCGTTGTCGGAGATGGAATCGAATGTGACCGGGCTGGCGGGGTCGAGGAAAACGTTGTTTGATCCCCAGTATCGCGACGAGTTGTAGCGCAGGGCTAGCTGATTGCGCGGGGTGAGATTGATATCGAGCTTGGCGTAGGAGGCATTGCCGATCTGCGCGGCGGGATAGGATCCGGCTAGCGAGGTGAGTTGGGCGGCGGCGGCGAAGACCAGGGCCTGGTCGCTGGCCTCGTAGTCGCCGGGAGAGTAAGGTCCGGTGCCGGCTTGCGGGATGACCTGCATGGAGTTGTCGAGAAATTCGACTACGTCGGGAACGTGGAAGTAGTGCTGATCGAATCCGGCGAAGAAAAAGACTTTGTTTCTCTTGAGCGGGCCGCCGAGAGTGGCTCCACCTTGCTGTTGCTCGCTGTGCGGCTTGAAGGTCATGAAAGGATCGGCGGCGCCGCCGAAGCCGCTGTCCCGGAAATAATAGAGTCCGGTGCCGTGCCAGTGATTGGAGCCGGATTTGGTGACTACGTTGACCACTGCGCCGCCGGCGCGTCCCAGTTCAGCGCTTGAAGAATTCGAGGAGACGCGGAACTCCTGAACCACTTCATTCGAGAACTGGTAAGGCGTGCGATAGAGGCCACGCGCCTGGGCGAAAAAGGCGTTGTTGAAGTCGCCGCCGTCGACCAGGAAGCTGTTCTGGAATCCGCGCAGTCCGCCGAAGGAGAGATCGCCGTTGGTGGCGGAGGTCAGGCTGCGCGGGTCTTGCGTGACTCCGGGCGAGAGCAGCATGAGATCCGAAAAGCGCCGTCCGTTGAGAGGGAGATCGGCGATGGCGCGTTCATCGAGGAGGGTGGAGACAGCGGTGGATTTGGTGTCGACGAGTTGAGGCGCGCCGGAAACGGTAACTTTTTCCTCGGGACCGGCGACGGTGAGGCGGAACTGCAGTTCTGCGGCCGCGCCCACCTCGACGTGGAGTAGCGGTGTGATTTGTGGTGACATGTTCTGGGCGACGGCGCGGGCGGAATAGTCGCCCGGCGGGAGCAGATCAAGGGCGAAGCGGCCTTCGGCGTCGGATGTGGCGGAGTACCGTGCCCCGGTTGCCGTATTGACTACGGCAATGGTTGCGCCGGGAATGCGCAGGTCGTGCAGGTCGACGACCGTACCGTGAACGGCGCCGGTGGCGGCATCCTGGGCAGTGAGCGGGGACAGTAAGAAGGAGAGTATCAGGATGACGAGCGGAGTCCGAGGCATGGAGTCCCACCTTTGTTCGCATGAAGGCTCGGAGCGTGAGTCCCGCGCGGAGTCCGGAGGCGAGCGGGGTGGGAAACCAGATTCCTTTGTAGCATGCGGGGGAGTGGGGCGGCGGTGACGGGGCGGAGTTCTTTTTGGGACCAGTGCCGGAGTGGGAATTGCGCTTTACGGATAGCCGTGGCGGCGTGCTATGTTCAGTGTTCCTCGGACGGCGAACTACGAATCATGATTCGATCCTTTAAAGGTATGCGGCCGGTGATTCCGGCGACTTGTTACGTCGATGAGTCGGCGCAGATTATTGGCGACGTGGTGCTGGGCGAGCATGCGTCGGTGTGGATGAATGCCGTGCTGCGCGGGGATGTGTACGCGATCCGCATTGGGGCGCACTCAAACGTGCAGGATTGCAGTGTGCTGCACGGCATGAAGAACCAATATGGCGTGACGCTGGGCGAATACGTAACGGTGGGGCATTCGGTAACGTTGCATGGGTGCACAGTGGAAGACCGGTGCCTGATCGGGATGGGATCGATTATCCTGAACGGCGCAAAGATTGGCGCGGGATCGATTATCGCGGCAGGGACTCTAATACCCGAGCGCACCGTAGTGGAGCCGGGGACGTTGTGGATGGGGTCTCCGGGGAAGTTTCGGAGGAAACTCGACGAGAAAGATCAGGAATCGATCATGCGGTATGCCCGGAATTATCTGGGGTATACCGAGGAGTATTTGCGGGAGCGGTGAGGAAATCAGTTCTCAGTTCTCAGTTGCAAATCAAACTGCGGCGAGAATTGGGATTGCACGCGCAGGTGAGGCGGCGGGACGCAGGAAAGCAGGTTCCTCGCTTCGTTCGGAATGACAAAACATTTTTCCCTGGTCGCATGCAGCGAGACTGAGAACTGAGAACCGAGAACTGAGAACTGGTGCTTAATGATTAAAGCAGTCCGAGGAACGCGAGACCTGCTGCCGCCGGAGACGGCGCTGTGGAACTTTGTGGAGTCGGCGGTGCGGGATGTGTTCCGTGCTTACAACTTCCAGGAAATTCGCACGCCGATCTTCGAGTCGACGGAATTATTCGCGCGCGGCGTGGGCGAAGAGACCGATATCGTGGCGAAAGAGATGTACACGTGGGAAGACCGCGGGCGCGCCGAAAGCGATAAGGGACAATCTCTCACGCTTCGCCCCGAAGCTACGGCCGGCATTGTCCGCGCCTACATTGAGCACAAGCTCTGGGATCGCGGCCTGAACAAACTGTATTGCATCGGCCCCATGTTCCGGCGCGAACGTCCGCAGAAAGGCCGCTATCGCCAGTTTTATCAGATCGACGCTGAAGTCATTGGCCCGGCATCGGCCGGCAGCGATTCTCCCGCACGCGATGCCGAGTTGCTGGAGATGCTGGCCACGCTGCTCGACCGGCTGGGGATTGCTGACTGGAATCTGGAGCTGAATTCGGTGGGATGTCCGAGCGATCGCGCGGCCTTCAACGAAGCTCTGCGCAAGGCTCTCGATCCAGTCAAAGAAAAGATGTGCGCCGATTGCCAGCGGCGGGCAGTGACGAATCCGCTGCGCGTGTTCGATTGCAAGGTACCCGAGGATCAGCCGATTATCGAGACGCTGCCGCGCATCAGCCAGTTTCTGGATGAGGCATGCCGGAAACACTTTGAAGAGGTCCAGGAAATTCTGAAGGCTGTGGGTGTACCTTTCGTTTTAAATGACCGGCTGGTGCGCGGGCTGGATTATTACACTCGCACCGCGTTCGAGTTTACGCATGGCGCGCTGGGAGCACAGAATGCGATTCTGGGCGGCGGGCGCTATGATGGGCTTTCCGAGGCGCTGGGCGGCCCGGCGGCTCCGGGCATTGGGTTTGCGATTGGCGAAGACCGGCTGGTGATATCGCTGCAGGAATCGGCTGAGAGCGTGGTGAGAAAGCCGGATGTGTATGTGGCTGCGCTCGGCGCGGGAATGAATTCCGAAGCGGCGCGGCTGGCGCGGGAATTGCGCCGTCATGACGTGGTGGTGGATTTGGGAGACGAAAATTTCCGGCTGAAGAAGTCGTTCGAAGCGGCGACCAAGGCGGGAGCGAAATATATTCTCATTGTCGGCGAGAATGAAGTGGAGGCGGACGCCTTTTCGCTGAAAAATCTGGCAACGGGCGAGCAGGTTTCGGTTCCGCGTGGAGAGTTGGCGCGGAGGATTCAAGAGTAGCCATGGGGAAAACTCGTTCAGAAATCGACGACGTTGCTCGCCACTTCATTGAGGCGCAGCATGTATTTTTTGTCGCTTCGGCTCCGCTGGATGCCGGTGGTCATGTCAACCTCTCGCCGAAAGGGCTGGACACTTTTCGCATTCTGGGGCCGACTACTGTTGCTTACCTGGATTTCAACGGGAGCGGCGTGGAGACCATCGCTCACCTGCAAGAGAATGGAAGGATCGCCCTGATGTTCTGCGCCTTTCAGGGACCGCCAAACATTTTTCGGCTGTATGGACATGGGCGGGTTGTCGAAGCGCACCAGGCCGAATTTGCTGCGCTTGCGGATTCCTTTCCCAATCACGAGAATGCGCGTTCGATTATTGTTGTGGAGATTACGCGCGTCACCGATTCCTGCGGATACGGCGTTCCTCTTTTCAAATATGAAGGCGAGCGGGAACAGCTGCATGCCTGGGCGCGGCATCGTGGGCCTGAGGGATTAAAAGCCTATCGGCAGGAGAAGAACCGGCGCAGCGTGGACGGGCTTCCGGGAGTGGCAGAGTAGGTTGACCCGTGGCTCGAGGTGCTGCTTTGGAGGGGGACATTTCATGAAGCTAGGTTGGGTGATAGGTGCAATCTTTTTGTTGGTGAGCGTTGTTCCGTTCGTGGCACAAACTTCAGCCGCAGCCAAGACTCTTAGTCCGCTGGAGCAGACTTTGATCGCCAGCGAGAAGAGTTTGATTGAGGCGAAGAAGAAAGACGACGGCGCGTTCTTCAAGCGAACGCTGAGCGCGGATTTTTCGCTGGTCAGCGTGGATGGGACGTTGCTTCAAGGGCGGGAAGCGGTGGAGAATCTCGGGGATTCCGATCTGGTGGAGTTGACGCCTTACGATCTCAAGGTAGTGACCGCGGGAGATGATGCGGCGATCGTGACTTACGACGCGATCGTACGCGTGAAGCCTGAGGAGGACCAGGGGCCGCCGCCACGCTATCAGCATTTCAGCTCGGTGTGGGTAAAGCAGGCAGACGCATGGAAGCTGAAGTTTCATCAGGCTACCGCGGCGCATTGGGGAGACTGGTAAAGGAGTGCAGGTTTCCCATTGTTATTGAATGGAGAATATATTTTTCAGGAGGGGCGCATGAGGCGAGCGGGGATGATTGTGGTGGCTGGTCTGATCTTGGCGGCGGCCGCGATGGCGCAAGGCGAGCCTCAAAAGCCGGGGCCGGAAGTGAAGAAGTTGGACACGTTTGCCGGCACGTGGTCGCTTGACGGCACCATGAAGCCGGGCGCCATGGGTCCGGGCGGATCGATGACGGAAAGCGAAAAGTGCGAGTGGATGGAGGGCGGCTTCTTTCTTGTATGCCACGCGGATTTCAAGAGTTCGATGGGCAACGGCGTGGGACTGGCCGTGATGGGATATTCCGTCGAAGACAAGATCTACACCTACCGCGAGTTCAACAGCTTCGGCGAGTTCGACGACTCCAAGGGCACGCTTGATGGCGACACCTGGACTTGGACAAGCGACGAGAAGATGGGCGGCATGACCATGAAGAGCCGGTTCACGATGAAGATGACGTCGGCGACCTCCTACACCTTCATGTTCGATATGTCGCAGGATGGAACGAAGTGGACGACGGTGATGGAGGGGAAGGCGAGCAGGAAGTAGTCATACTAGCCTGTCGCTGATTCCGGTCTTTCCCGCGCATTCTCGCATCCCATTTATAATCTTTGATTCGGCATCTGCCGCATTTCTCACTGTAAGGACACAGCTTGCTCGACTTTTTAGGCGATCTACGACGAACGCACATGTGCGGGGAGCTGCGCGCTTCCGACGCAGGCAAAAAGGCCACTCTCATGGGCTGGGTCAATAAGCGCCGCGACCACGGCAGCCTGCTCTTCGTCGATCTGCGCGACCGCAGCGGAGTGACCCAGGTGGTCATCAACGCCGAGCGCGATGCCGCCATCCATGACCGGGCTTCGTCGCTGCGCAACGAGTACGTGATCGCGGTCACGGGCACGGTGAAGCTGCGCGACCCGAACACGGTCAACAAGAATATGTCGACTGGCGAAGTGGAATTGGTGGCCGAGGAGTTGCGCATTCTGAATGAGTCGAAGCTGCCGCCGTTTCTGCCTTCCGACACCGCGCTCACCAATGAGGAAACGCGGCTGAAGTATCGCTACATCGATCTGCGGCGCGACGTGATGCAGTTCAACATCGAACTGCGGCACAAGGTGGCGAAGGCGATTCGTGATTATTTGTCCGACCAGGGATTTTTTGAGATCGAAACGCCGTTCATGACGCGCTCTACGCCCGAGGGAGCGCGCGATTATCTGGTGCCGAGCCGGGTGCAGCCGGGGACGTTCTACGCGCTGCCGCAGTCGCCGCAAATGTTCAAGCAGATCCTGATGATTTCCGGCTTCGACCGCTATTTTCAGATCGTGCGCTGTTTCCGCGATGAAGATTTGCGCGCCGACCGCCAACCGGAATTTACCCAGATCGATTTGGAGATGACCTATCCGCAGCCGGAACGGGTCTGGGAAGTGGTCGAGGGATTTCTCATGGCGGCCTTTGCTGCCGCGGGGCTTACCATCAGGACGCCGTTTCCCCGCATGGATTATGACGAGGCCATCCGGCTGTATGGCATCGACAAGCCGGATTTGCGCCTGCCCGCGTTCACTGATGTGCGCGACTGCTTTACGGCGGAGAATCTGCAAGAGCTCGCGATCAATGCGAATCTGCCCGTGATTGCGATTCGCACGCCGAAAGTGGGCGAGCTTTCGCGGAAGGAACGTGACGATATCAAGCCCATGTTTCACTCCAAGGGCGGCGCGAGGGTGTTTGAAGATTTCAAGCGCATCGGAAATAAATTTCCGGCGGCGGCGCAGGCGATCACCAAAAAAGCTGGCGTGGAAGAGGGCGACCTCGTCGTAATTGTCTGCGGATCGGCGCAGGCCGGCGAGCAAACGGCGCTGCCCGGGCATCGCAAGGTGACGCCGCACGAGCTGGCGATTTATGCCTCGGCGGGTTTGCTGCGCCTGGCGCTGGCGCAAAAGTATGCCGAGAAGCACGGCATCTTCAAGAAGTCCGGCGACGCGGCCAGGGATTATCGATTCTTGTGGGTCACGAATTTTCCCATGTTCGAGTGGGATGAGGGCGAGAAGCAGTGGATGGCGGCGCATCATCCCTTTACCTCGCCGCATGAAGAAGACATGAAGCTGCTCGAAGCAGGCGTGGATTCGGTGCACGATCCACAATCGCCGTTGAGCGCGGTGCGAGCGCTGGCTTACGACGTGGTGCTGAACGGCACGGAGCTGGGGTCGGGATCCATTCGTATTCACCGCCAGGATATCCAGAGCAAAATTTTCCGCGCCCTGGGCATGACGGACGAAGAAGCCAGGTCGCGCTTTGGCTTTTTCCTCGAGGCGCTGGAGTACGGCACTCCCCCGCACGGCGGGATTGCGCTCGGTCTCGACCGCATCGTGATGATTCTCGCCGGAGCCGAGAGTTTGCGCGAAGTGATTCCGTTCCCCAAAACTGCGCGCGCCGTGGATCTGATGGTGGACGCGCCGACGCCGGTGAATGAGAAGCAGCTGAAGGAGCTGGGGATCGCGATTCGCAAAGCGAAGGAATAACGCTGCGGAATCTAAGGCTTTGTCATTCCGACGCGCGAGCGAAGCGAGACAGGAGGAATCTGCTTCCTGCCAGCACCACGACTAACGCCCGCGCATTTTGTAAGGGCGGGATTGCTCCCACAACCGCGACAAAGAAATCCACAGCCACCTTGTGACATCTAACCTTGCGCCTCACTCTCGATCCATCTCATACTGAGTCCAAATCTCAATACGCTCTTTGACAACCGAATCGGACCACCTAACTCCAATCGATCCAAGATTTTGCGGACAAAATATTTAGATTCAGGATTTTAGCCGGATTCACAGCAGATCGAGTCCCGCAAGTCGCTGATCCAAGGGAATTTAAAGATTCGATCTGTAATTTTTTTGATCTGGATCTGAGGCAGCAGCGGGGCGAAAGCCTAGCCGCCGCCAACTATTTTTTCAGACGGGAAACCGCCAACTCTTCCACCCGCGCCAGCACTTCGTCCTCCCCGAGATTCGTGGAGTCGATGACGACTGCATCCGTGGCCGCCATTAGCGGTGAGGTTGCGCGGGTTCGGTCGCGGTGGTCGCGTTCACGCAGGTCGGCGGCTACGCTGGCGGCTACTTCGCCTTTGATCTTCTGCTGCTCCATGCGGCGCTGCTCGCGGACTACGGGGTCGGCGTCGAGGAAGATTTTCAGGTCGGCGTCAGGAAAAACCTTTGTCCCAATGTCGCGGCCTTCCATCACCACGCCGCCGCCCGCGCCCATCTCCTGCTGGCGCGCCACCATCCAGGCGCGCACGCCGGGATGAACCGACACGCGGGAGGCCGCTTCGGTGACGTCGCGCTCGCGGATGCGGTCTGAAACATCGCGACCGTCGAGCAGGGTGCGGTTCCCGCCCAGCGTGGGCTCGAGCTGGATCCGCGATTCCTGGGCCAGTTTTACCAGGGCTGCTTCGTCGTCGAACGACATGTCCTTGTCGATGGCTTTCAGAGCCAGGGCCCGGTACATTGCGCCGCTCTCGAGGTTCACGTAGCCGAGCTTGCGCGCCAGGCGGGAGGCGATGGTGCTCTTGCCCGCGCCCGCCGGGCCGTCGATGGCGATGATGAGTTTGCGTGGAGAATCAGGGTTGGGAGCGGGTTCGGTCATTGAGCAAGTAGAAGATTGTACACGGAGAATAAGACGGGCATATGACAGCTTACTTCGCTGTGCGCTGCGGCCTGACGGAGGCCACGACCGGTTCCTTCGCCGGCGTGATGTGCAGCATCGATCTTCCGCTGACGTGGACGAAGCTCAGCTCGCGGGCCGCCAGCAGGGCGTTGACCGCTTCTTTCACGCGGGAGCGGGCAACGAAGTTTCCGAAAAAAGTTTCGAGTTCTGTTTGTTCAGCTGCGATTACGCAGTCGAGATATTTCGAGAGCAGCGCGGAGAGTGCCTGCTGCACCGAGAGTCCCACGCCCTCTTTGACCGCATCTGGTGACCAGCGGTAGAGCACATCCCAGAACGAGCCTTCGTTCGCTTTGTAGTCGACACGGGTGATACGTAACTTGGCCAGCAACTCGCCCAACGCTTTGTCGAGCGCCGCCAGCGAAACGCTGCCGCCCAGCGCTTCCTGCAACTTTTGTTTCGAGATGGGACCGTCGCGGCGAATCAGCTCAAAGGCATCGCAGGCCAGCGGCGAGTAGGGAGAACGCGGTCCCTGCTTGGGTGCAAGTTTGGGATTGCGTTCGCCCACGAGCGCATAGAAATATGGAAACGCCGAAGCCGCAACCAGGAACGCGTTGTTCTCGTCGAACACGTTCGCCTCGTAAGCCGTGCGTTCGCGCAGCAGGCGGACCATGAGTTCCGTCGCGGCCAAGGCGCGGGGATCAGAGTACGCATGCTGCCAGGTGGGGAGACGATTGTCTGAGCCGACGAAAGCGCCAATGAACGTGGGCACCGGCATGGTAGGGCGGACGGGATACATCAGACAGAATCCGACGGCCTCGACGAAGGCGCGCGCCTCTTCAATGGTGCGGACGGGCTTGCCATCGAGGCGCCATTTTTCGCGGCGGAGTTGCTGTAGGTCCTGTTCGGTCATGAATTCAGCACTTAGCACTCAGCACTTAGCATTCAGCCAACCGGTCGTGACACTAGCATGGGCCACGAGGGGCTAAATGCTGAGTGCTGAGTGCTAGATTCTCTTGAACGCCTTCTGAATGTCCTTTACAGAATACCGCAGGACGACCGGTCTGCCGTGCGGGCAGGACATGGGGTGGTCGGTTTTCGCCAGTTCGGCGAGGAGCCAGTCCATTTTATTTTGTTCCAGCGGCATGTTGACTTTGATGGCGGCGTGGCAGGCGATAGAAGCGGCAATGCGGCTGCGAATCTTTTCCAGATTCAGGGATTGCTCTTCGCGCGAGATTTGATCGAGCAGTTCGTGGAGCATGTGTTCGACGGCGGCTGCATCCACGCCTGCGGGCGCGACTTTGACGGCTACGCTGCGCGCGCCGAAGGGTTCGGCTTCAAAGCCGTTGTGCTGCAACTCGTCGGCAATCTCGGCGAAGATGGCTTGCTGCGCCGGAGACAGCTCAAGCACGATCGGCATGAGCAGGCGCTGGCTTTCGACTCTCTGCGCTGCGCGCTGCTTCAGGATGCGTTCGAAGAGCACGCGCTCGTGGGCTACGTGCTGATCGACGATCCAGAGGCCGTCTTCATTCACTGCGAGGATGAAGGAATTGCGGATTTGTCCCAGCGGCCGGAGCGTGGAGAGCGCCGCCAGAGTTGATTCTTCGTCGTGAGCATTCTCAGGTGCGTCGAGCGCGGGGGCGCAGCCGTTGTCCGGAATTGTTTCCAGGGTTGTGTTGGGGAAGCGATTTTCCAGTCCGCGAGCTACGGGGATCGCGGCGTTGGCTTCCACTGCGATTCCGCCTTCAAACTGGAAACGCGCGGAGACTGGCGGAGGCACGGAGGCCTGCAACGCGAATCCCCCAGCTGGCTGATAAGAACCGTGGGCCTGCGCTCCTGACGCGGAGTTGAGGTCGGAGGGCGGTTCCCACTCTCTTGCTCCGGGAGTCAGTCCCGAGCTGGCCGTGGCGTGAGCGTGAATCTCGGTGGTGAACTGCGGGGCGGGGCGCGCCTTCATCAGAGCCGCGCGCACGGTGTCGCGCACGAAGTCGTGCATGACGCTCGATTGCCGGAAGCGGACTTCTGTTTTTGAGGGGTGGACGTTGACATCGACTTCGCCGGGCGGAAGTTCCAGAAACAGCAGCACCACGGGATAGACCGTCGGCGGAATGATGTTGCGATAGGCCTCGGTCAAGGCGTGCTGCACCAGGCGGTCGCGAATCAGGCGGCCGTTGACGAAGATGAAAATCGAATTCCGATTCAGCTTCTGGATCTCTGGTTTCGAAACGAAGCCGTGCAGGCGCATCTCGCCAGGATCAGCGGCCTGGCCTGAGTCTTCGTTCTCTTCTTCTTTCCGCCGCCACGGAGGAGGCTGGGGCAGACCGACGCGCTCGAGCGACTGCACGGCGGCCACTGCAATCAACTGGTCGAGGGTTTCTTTGCCGAAGACCTGATAGACGCGTTCGCTGTATCCCGCAACCGGCGGGGCGACCAGCATGGCATTGGCGGCGGAATGCAATTCGAAATGCTTTTCGGGATGTGCCAGGGCATAGTGCGTAACCAGCGAAGCGATGTGCGACAGCTCGGTCGACTCCGCCTTCAGGAATTTCTTTCGTGCCGGAGTATTGAAGAAGAGATCGCGCACCGTGATCGAGGTTCCCTCGGGCAGGCCGGCTTCTTCGACGCGCGCCATCTTGCCACCGTTGATCTCAAGAATTGTTCCGCTTGCGGCTCCGGCATCTCGGGTTTCCAGATGCAAGCGCGAGACTGACGCGATCGAGGGCAGGGCCTCGCCGCGAAATCCGAGCGTGGCCACGCTTAACAAGTCTTCCGCGTCTTTGATTTTTGAGGTGGCGTGGCGTTCGAAGGCCAGCATGGCATCGTCGCGAACCATGCCGCATCCGTTGTCGGTGATCTGGATCAGCTTCTTGCCGCCGGCCTCGACGTTGATCTTGATGCGGGTTGCGCCTGCATCCAGCGCGTTTTCGAGCAGTTCCTTCGCCACCGAGGCCGGGCGCTCCACCACTTCGCCGGCGGCGATTTTGTTGGCGACGTGCTCGGGGAGTACGTGGATGCGGCCCATCGGGCAGTTCTCAGTTCTCGGTTCTCAGTGTTGTCGGGGACAGGGCCAGTTTCGCAGATGGTGGGGCGGAAGGCAAAGAGGTGACCGCACGGAGGGGAGAGTTACGGAGGGTGGAGCAGGGCCTTCGGCCCTGCGTTTACAGGTCGCCTAGGCGGCGGGCTTTAGCCACTGAGGTACCTCGTCGAGTTTCGACCGAGCCGAGCTGTGGGGAAACTCTTCTGGCCCGGTCGCCAGGCCCCTCCGCACAGGATTCATGTGGATGTAGTGCCGAAATCGAATGTACTCGTTCGCATCCCGGACGCGGCGATCATAGAAGCTGGTCTGCCAGATTTCGCCGTTGAAGCCTAATTCCTTCTTCGCGCGGTAAGAGAAGCCTCCCTTGATGAACTGCGCGGCTTTTTCTATGGTCACGGGAGGGATTGGGGTAATCAGCAGGTGGAAGTGATCGGGCATGACCACAAATTCATGCAAGTGGTACTTGCTTTGTTTGTGGTAGTGGAAGAGGACTTTGATAAATAGGCCCGCCATACGGTCTGATTGCAGCAGATTCTGCTTTTCAAAGGCAGAAGCGGTAATGAAATAGGTGCTGTCGCGGGTTGTTCCACGGTAAGGGATGGTCATGGGCACCTCAGGGGCTGAAGCCCCATTCAACGTCGGGTCTTTTACGCAGGCCTGGGAAGGCCTGCTCCACCCGCTTTCTTTGCTCCCCGTTCCACTTACTTCTTCCCCGGCCCCATTCTCTCTTGAAATAAACGTACTGCAGCTACGAGGGGTGTGCCATGCAAAACCTTGGTTTTTATTCGGAATCGTTCCCGATTTGGAGTCTCTTCATTCCTCCTGTGTAGAATCAATGCCCGGTTGTTGTTTTGCCCACCACTGCGAGAAGAACTATGCCCGACGCGCCGCACTCCGTGCCGAATGCCGCTGCCACGAGCCTTGGCATGCAGCGGCAGTTTGAGATTTACCAGCTTGGACTTGCCGGAAAGAAACTTTCCGTCCCAATCCCTTTGGCGCAACTGGAAAAGAAAGCTGCCGAAATTCTTTCGCCGCAGGCTTACGACTATGTTGCCGGAGGCGCTTCCGGAGAGCGCACCATGCGCGCCAACCTTGCCGCGTTCGATCGCTGGAGGATTGTTCCGCGGATGCTGCGAGACGTGTCCGAGCGCGACCTCTCGATCGAACTTCTGGGTCGCACGCTACCTGCTCCAGTTCTCCTCGGGCCGGTTGGAGTGCAGGGCATTCTGCATGCTGACGCCGATCTTGCTTCGGCTCGCGCGGCCGCGTCGCTCGGCATCCCTTTCGTTTTAAGCACGGTTTCGTCGCGCTCCATCGAAGACGTGGCGCAAGCCATGGGCACGAGCAAAGCGCTGCGCTGGTTTCAGCTCTACTGGGGCAAGGATCACGAATTGACCAGCAGTATGCTGCGGCGGGCCGAACAATCGGGCTACTCCGCGCTCGTGGTCACGCTGGATACGGCGATGCTGGGCTGGCGCGAGCGCGACCTGCAGCATCCGCACCTGCCGTTTCTTCTGGGCCAGGGACTGGCCAACTACTTTAGCGATCCGGTGTTTCGGGCGCGGCTAAAGCAGCCCCCGGAAGCCGATCCAGCGGCCGCGATTCGCTTGTGGGCGACGCTGTTTTCAAACACGGCGCTTACCTGGCGAGACCTGGAGTGGCTGCGCCAGCAAACTGGTTTGCCGATTTTGCTGAAGGGGATTCTTGACCCGGAGGACGCACGGCGTTCCCTCGGCTGTGGCGTTGACGGGATCATCGTCTCCAATCATGGAGGGCGGCAGGTCGATGGCGCGATTGCCGCGCTTGACGCGCTGCCCGCGGTCGTGGCCGCTGCTGAGCAGAAGATTCCGGTGCTGTTCGATAGCGGCATCCGTTACGGATCCGATGCCATCAAGGCCATTGCCCTGGGGGCGCGGGCAGTGCTGCTGGCGCGGCTTTATTTGTGGGGATTAGCGGTTGCGGGAGAGCAAGGCGTTCGCGACGTGGTGCAGAATTTTCTGGCGGATTTCGATTTGACGCTGGGATTGAGTGGGTACAAGTCTTGCGCCGAGTTGGATGCGTCGGGCTTGAGCGCGGATAGTTCCGGCAGGGGCTAAAGCCCGCATTCCTTGGGACGGGTTTCGCGGCGCTGAAGCGCCGCTCTTCCACGTTACCTCCCGCGTTCCCAAACACTGCTAGTTCTCGGTTGGTTCCACTTTCACTTTGGGTGGAGGCAAGGCCTTGGCGGGCTTGGCTGGTTTGCCCGGGCCCGGGATGCCACCAGAGACGCCGCCCGAGATTCCCTCGGGGGGGCCGCCGCTCTTAGTTATCGTGGCTCGGCGAATCTCGATGCCGTCGTGCTCGTTATTGAGCACGATGTGAGAGGAGCCGTTGCCGACGGTGCCGCTGGCCTTGGCCTCGCGCTCGTTGCTGTCAACCTTCAATTCGGGGAAGTCGGACTGGATTTCACCCTCGCGGGTATGGGCGTCGAGGTGGAAGCCGGCTTTGTCGGGCACGCTCAAATGGATGTCGCCGTTGCGGCTGTCGATTTGCACATTGCCGAGGGAACGCATGGAGACTTCGATGCCGCCGTTCTCGTCCTGCACGCGGAGATCGCCGGAGACTTCGTCCAGACGAATCTGCTTGGAGCGCGTGGTCAAGTGAACGGGACCGGTGAGCTGGTCGGCGTGCAGGTCATCGGAATCGAGATCGAGATCGCCATCGATGCGGGAAAATTCGAGATCGGTGCGGGAAGACTTGAAGGTCACGCTCTTGCTGATGCGGGCGAGTTTCACGCTTTCCTGAAATTCGCCTTCGAACTGGGCCTCGCCTTTGATGTCGGTTACGGAAACATCGTTCAGCCGGCCGCTGATGTGCACGTCGCCAGTGATCTGCTCAACCTTGGCGGAGCTGTGCTCGAGGTTCAGTTTCACGCTGCCGGTGACGTCCTCCACGGAAACGTCGCCGTGCTGGTTGGTAATGTCGATGGCTCCGTCGCGGCCGGTGACGGAGACATCCCCGCGGCGCGAGATCACATGCACTTCCATCTTGCGGGGGATTGAAATATCCAGATCGCTCTGCACGGCGTGGTCGCCGGCTTGGGTTTTCGCCTCGAGCGTCAGCATCCCGCCGGAAGTGGTAATGGTTGGCTTGGTTTCCGCGTTAAACCTGTCGGCATCACGCTGACTTTCGGCGCCGACGCGTTTGCGGACCACGACCGTGATTTTGTTGTCGTCGGAGGCGCTGACCCGGACCGCTCCGTGGTCGTCGTTGACGCGCAGGCTGGTGGCGCCGGCGGGCAGATCCTGATCGAGGTGGTCGTCGAAGTTATAAGTTTCGCCGAAGATGTTGTCGAAGTCGCCGTCGTCGATGTTCAGGTTGTCGCGGAGCTCGCCCCAGTGGTTTACGAACTGAGTGGCGCTGAGCCCGCAGACGACGAGGAAGATGACCAGAATAACGCCGCCGGCGCCGATGCCGCGATGAGGCAAGCCATCGCGCTGGGCTTGCTGATACTCGGCCAGCTTGATCAATCCCCAAAGGATCAGCAGCACCGGCCAGTAATGGGCGAACAGGGTTCCGAGCCGTCCCCAGGAGAGCATGTGCAGATTGCCCGCCAGGAAGACGACGCCGAGGACAATCAGCACAAACGGTCCGGCAAAAGAGCGGCGGGGCCGTCGCGGCGGGATGGGTGGAATGGGTGGTTGAGGCGCCACAGGAGTTTGAACTGAGCTAGACATTGTGCACCTCCCCGGAAGACGAAGATGATCCCGGATCGGACGGAGGCGGCGGCGGAGAAGGTGGGGCGGCTGCCGCCGGCGCGGGCGGCAGCGGACCAACGTGTCCGGCTGACGAAGCGCTGCTCTGTACCAGTTTGACGATACCGATTACCAGCAAAATGGCCGGCCATGTTCGGTCCCAGTGAACGCCGCCAAAGTCGCGGCTATCCAGGGTGAGAATCGCGCCGATCGTGAACAGAACGGCCGGGCCCATCAGATGCCGCGTACGGCATTGGGCACACGGGCATGCGAAGCGTGATGTGTGCAGCAGCCCCGAGTGCCGCGCGAACATCCAAACAGCGAGGACGATCAGAAGCAGCCCAATGAAGAGTTCGCCGCTAAACTCCAGGATATTCATGGTGTGGAGCAGGAAAAGCACGCCCAGACCAATCAGAACAACGGCGCCCGCCGGAACCTTGCTGGTGTCGAGCCTTTCGCCGGTTTCAAATGTCTGTGCCAGACCGAATGGATCAGGCGCAGGCTGTCCCGCCTGCAGTGCCTTGGCTGTCCGCACTGCGTCGATGATCTGGTAGACGACGAAGAAAGGGATGGCAACGCCGAAAAGCCAATCCAGGCTTCCTGCGTGGTCAGCCCCGTAGATCAGCAGACCAAAGATGAACATGTGGGCTAATCCCTTGGCGTACTGTCCGTTGTAAACGGCTCCTATGCCGAAGGGGATCGCGCCCAGGATGCCGGCGACGGTGGGATTCGGGCCAGAGCCGGTTAACGGCCTCGCGGGTCCGCCTACGGGAGGGTAAGTAGCTTGCTGAGGCACGAATCCGGCTGCCGGGGCAGTACCTTCCAGACGAGCTGCGAGGCAAGGCTCGCAGTAAATTACTCCGCGAACGTCGCGGGTGCAGTTGCCGCAGAGCGGCTTGCCGCAAGTGCGGCAGAAAGCCACTGCGGCGGTATCGTTGTGCGTGGCGCAGTTCATACCAACCTCCTGTACGTGGTCACCGACACTACAGGCGGATCCGGATTTGACGGATCCTGATGCAACGGAACCTGATTTACCAGATCAAAGACAGATGGACCCAGCGGAGCGCTAGCCAGAATGAGATGACTCTCGTTCTGGCTGTAATCGCGATCCTGCTTCTGCTCGGGCTGTTGTGTTGTGTCGTTCTTGCGGTCTTTCTTTTCCGGCGCGGATTCATTCGAAGGTCTTTCGGCGGGTTCCACGGTGCGCTTGAGTTCACGTACGCGCGATTCCACCTCATAGACGAAGCGAATGTTTTCGTAGTACCGGACGACGCGAGCTTGCGTGTTGTAGTACGTGTGCCGAATGGCCGAGGGCCGCAAGCTGATGGAGCGCAGGTCGGCGGGTTTCACGCCGAGTACGCTCAAGGCTACCGACAGCGAGAAGAACGCCATGCCGAACGACATGGCGAACCGCGGCTGCCGGACCGTGCCCCAGATGGGCTGCATCGCCCCCGAGGCCCAGGCTTGCACACTTTCCCAGCGAGCGCCGATCCGCGAAATCCGTGGCTGCGGCGCCAACACGTTCACCCGCAGGCGTTGGGTGTCAACGCCCGTTGTGGATGCCAGAATGTTCGTGACCAGACTGACTGGAGGCTCCACCTCCGTGAGATCCTTCAGCCAGTTGCGGCCCGCCTCGACTTCGGCGAACAGCGGCCCGCATGCGGAACAGGTCCGCGCGTGGGTGTGGAAGGTGTCCAGTTGAGCGCCGGTCAGAACGCCATCGAGCGCGTCGCTGACGAGGCCATCAAACTCGTGACACTGCATTCCGTGACTGGTTTGGTCTGGCATCACATCACCTGCCTATAGGTACGTTGTAGTAGACGCGCAAGTTCCGCGCGGCCACGATTTATTCGAGATTTCACAGTACCCTCCGGAACCTTCAAAACGGTTGCGATTTCACGATAGTCAAAATCTTGTAAGTCCCTTAGAATCACTGCCTCACGAAGCTCTGGCGAGAGCCTGGCAAGAGCGGCGTGAACGGTCTCACCCACCTCCCGGCTGCGTACGTGAGCGTCGGGGGCTGGGGATTGGTCCTGAATTTGCTCGCTCAGGGGCTGGGCGTCTTCATGAGGCGAGGTGGCGTCGAGCGAGTCGGTGATACGATCCTGCTTGGTCTTGCGGAAATGATCGACCAGCAGATTGCGGGTGATGGTCGTCACCCAGGTGACGAACGCGCCTTTGGAACTGTCATAGCTGGCGAGGGTGCGGTACATCTTGATGAAGACCTCCTGGGCAAGGTCTTCGGCGGCGTCGGCCGATCCGGCGAAGCGGTAGCAGATGTTATAGATCCGCCGGTT
>Ga0070761_10000161_pt1 | contig 44895 bp, 61 predicted proteins | sample HubBroMetageREF1_FD_66724 | JGI IMG/M metagenome (GOLD analysis project Ga0070761, IMG submission 66724) | Reference soil microbial communities from the Hubbard Brook experimental Forest, New Hampshire, USA - Hubbard Brook CCASE Soil... | ecosystem: Environmental > Terrestrial > Soil >... | reverse complement strand
GGTGATAAGTGACGCCTTCGTTTTTCACCGAGTCGAGCGTCGGCTTGAGTCCTTCGAGTCCGGCGATGAGCGCATCCGGATTCGTGTTCAGGTTGCCGACGAATGTATCGAAGTCCTTCACAAATTCGGCGTTGCGGAAGCCGTGCACCGACGGCTGCAAAGCGTAGAACGATTGCAGTTGCGAGTAAAACTTCTGCACGGCGGGACTCACATCGCCGATTTTGATTTCGCCGGCGTTGATGCGGCCAATGATCGGTCCCATGTCCTTTGCGTTCGCTTTCACCGCATCCTCGAGTCCTGGTAGCAGGTTGAGCGCAGCCTGCGCTGCGGATCCACGGCTCGCCGCCTGTCCACTCGGCTTGACGAGTCCCTGCTCCTCGAGCTTGTTCTGGAATTCCGCCATCCGCAGTGCGGTGGTTTGCTGCGCTGCTTTGTAAACCGGCGAATTCGGATCATTCTTGGCGAGATCGAGCGCTGCCTGCGCTTGCTGCAATTTGGTGTGCGACGTGGTGAGATCCCGCGTCGCGCGCTGTTGCGTTGAGAGTTGCTCATCGGGAAGCGGCTCGCCGTGTTCGTCGTAACCGAGTTTGAGCAACTGATCTTTCGATTTCCCGGCCGCGATTGTTGTCGCCGTTTGATCATGTCCCGCGCCAACCGTTTCTTTCGCCGTGGCACCGATTTTCGCAACATCGGTCCCCTTCTTTTCGCCGAGTTCTGCCGCCTCAATCATCGGCAGTGATTTCCGCGTGATCGTTTCCGGCTGTCCCGTCGCGAGATTGATGTGCGGAATTTCCTCGTTGCCTTCCTTGATGGTTTGCGTCGTCGCGGCGCGCTCCTGGTTTTCCGTCGCCGGTCCCATGCTGCGGAGCGCGTTCGCCTCGCGCACGTCCATATTCAATTTCGATCCGGGAACCATCGAAGTTAAACCAGGCGCGAGGAGTCCGCCGGCGACGTTGCCGATTTCGCCGAGCGCGTGTCCGATTTTTCCGCCGATGCCGGGGTGCGCCGAAATATCGCCGCCCCACGGATACCCCTTGTCATATTCGAGTTGCGCGGCTTTTTGCTGAAAAAATTCCGGCGTGCCTGGTTCGGCCGTGACTTCCGGACGTGCCTCGGCGAATTGCCGCTGCCCCTCGGCTTTCGCGGTGCCGCCGTGCTCTGCGACTCCCGCGGCGACCGAAGCCGCAGGAGTGGGACGGACGGGAGCAGGCGGCGCGGCGACCGCCGGCATCACCGACGGAACTGATCCGGGCTGCGGCCCTGCGACCGCCGGCGGTGCATTCATCGGAACGAGCGGCGGTGCCGCAGCCGGTGCCGTCGGATGCGCCGCAAGCGAAGCAAGAGAGAGCGGCGCCGTCCTCGGTCCCCAGTATTGAGGATCATCGAGGTTCGGAATCGTGTTGTCGCCTGTCGCCATCGCTTCCCCTTACTGCAAACCTGCGAACGAGGTTGCAGCGTTCTTTCCCATACCAGAGAGCGTGCCGAGCACTCCCTCGGTGTTTTGCAGCCATCCTTGCTTGTTCGCGTTCAGCTCGGTATTTAGATCCTGATTCGCCAGTCCCATTTGTCCGAGTTGCGCCGAAACGTCGGTGCCGTAGAGTCCCTGTAACTGTGATTGCGCTTGTTTCTGCCGATCGAGAGCAACCTGCGTGCTCTGGTTTGCGACGCCGAGATTTGCCTGCGAGCCGGCCTGCGTCTTGGCGCGAGCGATGGCATCGAGCGAGCCTGATAACGATCCGGAGTTTTTCGTGCGGTTCGCTGCCAGTCCTGCGGCGCCAGCAAGAGAGCCGGCTGCGCCGCCGCCGCCTTGCTGCCCTGCGACGAGCATTTGGTTTTGCTGTTGCGGCGTGAGTCCGGCGTTTCCCGTCGCCTCATAGTTGAGCGTCGGAATCAGCGTCCCGGCTATGGACTTCGCGCTCGAGCCGTATCCGCCGGCTGTCGCGTTCGAGGTATTCGCGTTGTTTCCTGCCTGTGACGCAATACTGCGGTCCGCGCTCTCCATCGGTCCCCCTATTTCAGAACTGCCGTATACGACTGCCACGGCGATTTTTCAAAGCCAAGCGATTTCAGTCTCGGCCAAAACTGTTTTTCGAGCGACGGCGGAAGCCAGCACGTCGCATCCTCGAGTCCGGTGATTCTGGATTTCGATAGGTCCACCTGCGCCGCCTGGTGCAGTCCGTGAATCACGAGTTCCTGTAGAATCTCCCACCGCTTTTCCGGCGTCGCGTAATCGTGATCCACCATCACGTAGCACTCGCCGGTGATTTTGACAAAACCTGCCTGCACAGGATGGTGATTTTCCTCGGCGACGACGCGCACCTGGTAGAGGGAGTTCTCGAGGTTCGGCCAGCAATTCGCCGGCAGTCCGGATTTTGCGTGTATGCGCTTGAGCGCCTCGAGGTCCCACGAGTTGTAAGGTCTGATCATGGCGCCTGCGGTCCACCCGATTTGCTGAATTGAGAGTGTCCAAAACCCTGCCCCGCTTGCTGCCCATTCGTCGCGGCTGTGCCGGATCCGGTAGACGGAAGCAAGTCGAGCGTGGATGAGCCCGAGAGCGTGACGGCCGTTGGTGCGATACTACTCCCGAAATAGACTTTCTTCGATGCGCTTTTTGATCCGAGCGTGGATGAGAAAGCGCGGAAGAAATAGTTGTAGGGAGTTCCCGCTCCGTTTTTGGCCGGCAGAGCGAGCACTCGGCCGCGCGACGCTCCCAAATGCTCGACGTGCGGCGCGAGAAAATTCGGATCGTTTACGCTCCATTCCGCGAAGTAACTAAGCGCCCTGGCACGCTGCGATGGATCGGTGATTGTCAAATGCACGTGATCGGAACCGGCTGCGACGTTGAGCGTGCTCGGTGCGTGCGGCGGCTCGGTCATTTGCGTTGGATCGGTCCCGTTCTGCGTGTTCGTCTGGTTTATCGCCGCCTGAATTTTCTCGAAAGCCGAAGCGACTCGGCCGCCGAGTCTGGCTCTGATATCATCTAGAAACTCCGCTAGGTCGAGCATCTAGAATTCCCCATTTGCGCCGCGCGTCGGCGCCCACGGATCCATGATCACATTCAGCACCACACGCGAGAGCTCGAACCAATCTCCCGGCTGCAAAGTCTGAAAGCCGATGAAAAACCTGTTTCCGGGAACGTTGCACGGCATCTCCGTGTCGCCGTACGGCGGTGGATTCAGCAACTCGAATGGCGGATCGAGGTTTTCGGCATAGGGAGAATCGAGTGTGTTCGGATACACCGTCACGGTGAGAGCGCCCGAGCCGATCACGAGCGTCTCGGCGAAAGTCGCCATCAAGTTGTGCAAGCCCGCTTGAAGTTGCTGCGCGTCCTCGGCTTTCAGGAAAGGATAAGTCACGTACTGATCGAGAATCTCCTCGCCGTCGTCGAGGAAATTCCCAGTGAGTTGCTGATAAATTTTAGCGGTGTCCGTGTCGCCGCAATAGAAAAGCGGGAGCGTCGTGTCGGCGCGTTGGATGAAATCTGCATACGCCGCCTCGATACTCCACACCGCCCATTTGCGTCCAAGCTGAAAACTTTTGAGCGTACCCTGGTACGACTGGCGAATCGGTCCTTCGCTTGCGAGCGCTCCCGAGCTCATCAATTCCTTGTACTGGCAAACGAGAATCACGTTCGGCTCTGTGGGATTCTTGTTCACAGGAAAGCGCGGCATCCATTGATTCGGCGTCGGAAGCGGAATCCCGATCGAGAGCCGGCGGTTGTTGGTGTCGTTTCTCACCCAAAGCGTGTAGCCGTACGTCCAGTTGATTGCCTGCCAGAGCGGATCAATTTCCGGAGAGAATTTCACAGGCTGCCCGCCGTCGAAAACGTAGACGCCGGCTTGTCCTGCAATCACCGCCCATCCTTCGCCTGAGTCAACTCCCCAAATCGACGGCGTGCCGACTTTGTTCGAGACTTCGCGCACCGTCCATCCATCGGGTTCGGTGATTCCGTTGTCCGTCGTCGAAGCCATCGAGCGCGTGCGGACGACGTAGAGATTATCGAACAACTCAAACGCCGCGCGCACTTCCTGTTGATTCTGAATCGCGACGCCGAGGTTTCCCGTCACGTCGTCGAATGCCTCGAAGTTGTTGAAATAAGAGCCGCGCAACTGCGTCGTTAAAACCGGCTGCGAAAGATCGAACGGCTCGGTGCGGTCGATCATCACGTCGCCCTTGTTGAGCAATCCGGTCGCATAGATGCGGTAGCGCAAATCGGACGGCACCGAGGAGAAAAACTCCGTGGTGAGCAAGTCGCCGGTGAAAATCTGCATTTCCGTCGTCATTTCAGAAAGCGGAATGGTGAAACTGCCGTAGATTTTTCCGAAACTCGGCGAGTACAAATCGACGACGAGCGCGCCGGTAGAATTGATGCCGCCGGGATTCGATGCGGTGACGCGGACGCCGTACTGCGTGTTGATTTGGATGATCGGGACTTTGTTGTAATCCTGAAAAGCCGCCTGCCAGATCATTCCCGTCGCGCCGGCGATGGTCGAGCCCGTCTCGTTGTTGATGTAGTAGGAATTGCCGAAAATCGGAGAAATCGAGAGCGAGCCGTTCCCGCCAAAAGTCCCGTCCACGGTCCAGCCGAGCGGTTGCAGAGGCGAAAGCGGATTCGGCAGATATCCGCCGTCGAAACTGAGGTTAATCATGTTTTGAATCTTGTTCTGCTCGCCGATGGCGAACATCCTGGTTCCGAAAGGTACGAAAGCGATGCAGGATCCGAGTTCGATTTGCTCGAATAGATCGTTGCCCTGCACGTCGATTTCGGTCGAGTTGAGGAGCACGCCGTCGGTGAAAGTGAATGTCGCCTGCGTGCTCACGTTGTCGTTGACGACGGTGCTGGTATAAGTCGTCTGCACGCCGCTGACGCTGATCGTGACTGGATTCGGAATGTAGTAGAAGAAAGCGCCGCCAGCGCCGGTGAAAGCGACGCCTCGAGCAACGACGTTGGGCGGACCGAGCGGAATATTCGTGCAGACAAGAGAATTCGCGTCCTCAGTCAGAAAAAACGTGACGGGATTCGAGCATCCGGTCAGCGCACCGTTGCGCGTGATGAAAAAGACGACTGCCATGCGCTGCCCTGCACCGAGGTTTCCCGGCAGTTCGACCGTCCCGCCTGTCCCGGTGCCGAAAATCGGATCGGTTGCCGTGCCGACAAATTGTATTCCCGGATCGAACTGGAAAATCGTCCCGTTAACGATGCCGTTGCCGTTCTCGGCGGCGGCCGCGACGTTGGCGTTCGAGAGCGCAATCGAGAACGAGCTCGGCGACGCTGCGGAAATCACCGCGTCGGTCACGTTAAAAATCCCATCGCCGTTGTTTGTCCCGGCGACGGTGACTTGCTCGCCGACTGTCGGCGCCGTTCCGGTGACGAGCGTGTAATCGTAGGTTGCGACGTTCCCAGTGAGACTCGTTGCCGTGATTTGCAGTTGTGCGGCGTTCGGAGTGTAGAGAATCGTCCACGTAGCATCCCACGTGCTAGGTGAGACGCCGGCGAGAGAGATTTGCGAACCGACTTGCACGTTCGGAATCGGCTCGGCCGTCGTGAGTGTTGCGAGCGTCGCCTGGTAGGTTCCCGTCGGTGCGGGATTGTCGATTCCGTCCTGGTCCTCGAGTTGCGTCGAGTCGCCGGTCACGGTAAACGTGTTGTAGAGTTTTCCGCCGAATCCCGCCGTCGTCGCGACGCTCGTGATGATATACGTCCCGTTGGGATTTCCGCCGGCGGGAGTGTCCGCAAAGCCGGCGAGCACCACTGCATCTCCGACAATGATGTTCGGATCCGGCGGCGTCGCGGTCGCGCTCGGATTCCACGGCACGCCGTAGTAAATCGTGATCACGTTTCCGGCGGTCGATTTGTTTCCCGGTCCAGAGCTCCACAGGAGCGCCGAGATTCCCGGTCCGCCTGTCCCGCTGCTAGGAACTGCGGCTGGTTGCGTGATGTTCACCACGTCGTAGGTTTGCGAGGTTGCAGAGCACGTCGGCGGCGCACCAGGCGCAACCTGCGAGATTCGGTCCGTCCACTGCCCGTTCCACTGCCGCGGTACGTCGGTCGCCTCGAGTCGGTCTGAAATCGCAATCCATTCGCGGTCGTCGTACGTCACCGACTGCGCGAAACTGTCCGGCTCGATCGAGGTAAAAATCGGAACGAGCACTCCCGGATCATTTAGCGCGTCCTCTTGCCAGAGCACGCCTGTATTGTCGATTGCCAGCGTGAAAAGTCCGCCGTCCTGCATCTCGAAGGTTTTCACGTAGTCGAAATTTTCTATTCCCGGCGGCGTGTACCAGACAATCACGCGCACGCCGGCGATATCGACCGTTGCGCCTGTGCCGCTCGAGTCCGCCGCGGTGATGTTGAAGCCGAAGCCGGGATTATTCACCTCGGCGGCCGTGAGTCCACTCAAACCGAAAAATTCATTCGGTCCGCCGAGAGTCACGGTGCCGTAGATGTTCGGGAGCGCGAACGTCGTCGGCTCACCGCCGGAAATCGGCGTGATCGTCAGCTCGGTCGTCGGCGCCGACTGAATTCCGTCGATTTGGATTTCCACACCGAGCGGCGTCGAGGTAAGCGGAATCGTGAAATCGTACGTCGTCGCCTGCAAAATGTCCGAGACGGATCCGGTGAGCGGCCCGAAAATCGCCGTCGGCATTTCAATGATGCACATGCTCTGGTTTTGCTGCGCCGCGCTGAGTGTGAAATCGACCGTGTTCGCGCCGGCTTTGATGTTGTTTGCCGCAAAAGCGTGGATCGAGCACATATGCGGAAACGCGCCGGCGACGTTGCGGACGATGCCGATAGGCGTGTAGGTGTTTCCATTTGTGTCGGTGACGCCAGCGGTTAGAGCGGTCGCATCGAAAATCGAGTACAGCACCACGAGGATAGAATTTCCCGCAATGTTGTTGCTCGCAAATGCGAGTGAGCCGGAAGAAACCGTCCCGTAACTCTCTGCCGAAGTCTGTACCGACGCCGGCGTGCCACCGCCTTCAAAAAAGCAGAGCAGAGCGGCCCAGAGCACCGCAGGATCGACCAAATCCGTTGACGTGACGGTTAGCGCGCCATTGTTTGCGATTCCCCAAACGCCTAACTCGGTGACGCCGCCTGTGGCGAGTTGCGTGTAGCCGCTGGCATCCGGTTCATACGTGGATCCGCCGAGCGAGCGCTGCCCTGTGGCGATAAAAACCGCATAGCAACTCTCCTCGGAACCAGTGATTGAAATTTCCTGACTGTCTCCCGTCTGCGGAGTTTCCGAGAGTAGGGTTAGGATTCCCGGAGTCACCAGCGGCGTGGTGTTGAAAGCTATGCTCGCATAGGTCCCCTCGGTGTCGTGAATGATGTTGTCTGGATTTGCCCATGCGCCGCCGCCTGGTACGGCGACGTTGACGCCCAGTCCTGCGTCGTTTTCCTCGTCCGCTCCCTCATAAACGAAAACGTTCGCGAGGCCGTAGCGCGTGCGGACTGATCCCACCGTAAAATCCATGTCCGTGCAGATCGCGGCTGCGCCGGCGGGAAGGTTCGGCGCATTCACTTCGGCGACTAGCCCACCTACGATGACGAGCGCCGAATCGTGCTGAGGATTTGGATTGTTCATCTAGGAAATAGTTACGCCCGAATTTGCGCGCGGATACCACAAGCCCTGATACGCCTCGAGTTCGATAAACGAGCCGGCGGTTCCATTGAAAGTCACCAGGTGATGCGCCGGAACGATTTTTCCGGATGAGCAGGTGATCGTGTGCGCGTGTCCGCCAACGTCGGTGACGCGCACAAACTCGAAATCGTTGGTCGTCGGCGTTGGCGTGCCGAGCGTCGTTGCATCCACACCGGCCGTGGTGATGAAATTGTCCGAATTGAACGAGAGCGCATCGGTCGCACCTGTGAGCGTCACACCTGGCACGAGCACCGCAGGCAAATCCGCCGTGACGAGCGCGCGGAATGTCGGCGGCGCCGCCGAGCCGGTAGTCGGACCGAGCAGAGCGGTGTTTGCGGATTCATTCGCAAGCGCGAGGGTGATGGCGAGCGTCCCGCTCGTCGTGATCGGCGAACCGGTGACAGCGACGGTCAAAAACGCCGGCACCGCGAACGTAAGTCCCACGCTTGAGACGGTTCCGATTCCGCCTGGTAAGTCTGCGGCCACGAGTGAGCGAAATGTGGGAACCGCCGGCACTCCGGCCGCTGGCCCTGCGAGAACAAGATTCGCGGTTTCAGTTGCCCACGCAAGAGCGAGCGTCCCGGAAGTGGTGACAGGAGAACCGGTCACGACAAACTGAACCGGAGCGCTCAAAGCGACGCTCAAGACCGATCCGCCGGCGAGCGTGCCTACACCCTGATCCGGCAAATCGATTTCTACCGTCGAGTAGTAAATCTGCACGCCGTAGAGTCCGGCGGCGGCATAGAAAAAAAAGTTTCCGTTATTCTGGGACTGCGTGGGATTCGGGAGCACAGAAGTCGCGACGGTTCCGCCTGAAACGTACGTTCCGGGATTCGTGAGTTCTGCGACCGTGACGACGTTTCCATTCACTGCGACGACGAGATAAGGTGCCTCGAGCGTCGTGTCGTACGCCGCCGGATTCACGCTCGAGACGGCGATATAAGATCCCGGCACGACATCGGCGGGCGGCGTCGTCAAGAAAGTGAAAAGGATTTGTCCCGCTTCCCACACCGCGCCGGTGATTGTTGCGGCGTTCGATGTTTCGTCCGAATAAATCTCGGCGAGTGGAGTACCGGGCTGCGTCGAGAAATTGCTCGGATCGGTGAGCACCGCGATATCGGCGCCGTCCACTGCCAAACCGAGCGGAGTCTGCACCACGCCGTCGTATCTGAAAAACATGAAACCTCACAGGAAAACCGCGGGCGGACTTCGTTCGCGCCGCCCGCATCGCGCTGTTGTGTGGAAACTAGCCTTTGATAAATTCCAGAATGCAGCTAATCATATCGCCGCTGATTCCGGCCGCGATTGTCGTTCCCTGTGCGATTTCGACGAGCGGCGCGGCTGATCCGGCGGATTGAAAAATCCGCAAGAGTCCGCAATTCTGGCCCCAGTTTTGGAGCGTCCACGTTACTCCACCGTCCACCGTCGTCGGATTCGGATTTGCCGCAGTCGGCAGAGCCCACGTCGGCTCGGATCCGGATCCGGCGGTGCCGCCGGTCGTCGCCGTCTGAATATTTCCGTTCGAGTCGATCAGCGATTGCCCAACGGCGACGACGTTGCCTTTGTAAAGCGCAGTCCATTCGTCTTTGGTCGTCCAGCTATAGACGTAGCCACTCCCTGCGCGCGTTTGCATTTCTGCGCGCACCGCGTTTCCGTTCGAGACTCCGGGAAAATCGATACCGCCTTGCCCTGGTGATGTGTTCGGCGCAATCGTGATCGGGATTCCACCGAGCGGATAGGTTGCCGGTGATGCGCTGATTGCAATCACGCCGGCGAGAATAAAACGCCGCTGCGTCATATCCTGTCCGCGAGGGTAAGGCGATTGCGTGAAAACTGCGGTTGCTACGGCCATTGGGTTGCGCCTCCTCAGCGCGTCGTTGCTGTTGTGGAGCTCCTCGCTCCGTTGCTCTAGTACGGCAGATTGTTGGTGGTGCGGGAATTCTGGTTTTGCGTGTCGCCGTACGCCTTGCGGTTATAACGAATCCGCTGTTTCATCCGGACGTATTTGTTCGTGATCAGACGCATGTACTTGTCGCCGTTCGCCGCGGCCGTCGTCGCTCCGGGAGAACCAGGCGCTCGAGCCTCGGCGTAGCGCGCGGCGACGAGTTGCGCGAGCACGTTGGTCGAGGAAAGGATATTGATCGAAGTCGTCGCCCACGATTCGGCTTGCGTCTGCGCGTTGATTTGATCGGAGCCGATGATCGGTAGCACCGCGGTATAGCGCAGGCGAAGCATGATGCTCGAGAGGCATCCCATGAACCAGAGCGCGTCTCCGCGGTACTCGTACATTCGCATGAACGGTCCCTGATAGACGCTCGGCAGTCCTTCCATTGGCTGCGTCATCGGCGAAAACGGAACACCGCTTCCTTCGATTTGCTCCCAGACTTTTTCGATGGCGACCAAATCGGAAGGAAGTTTCGGATCCGAGAGCCAGACTCCGTTCGTGTAGTAACCGGTGTAGGCGAGCGAGGTTTGCTGCTTTGGATCGGAAGCCGGAAGCGGCGGAAGCGGACCTACAATCACGTTGTCGCGTGTGAGCGTGATCACGCCGTTGTTGCGGATTTTTTCCTGCACTTCCTCGAGCGCCGAGTTGAGGTACTCAACGGTGAAAGGCGCTTTGTTGGTGAGAATCCGTCCCGCTCCGAGTTGATAGGAATCGTTGACGAGCGCTCTCGCTCGATTCATCACCTGCGCGACTGTCGGATAAGGTGCCGCTGGAAGTACGGCCATTTTTCCTCGCATCTAGGGGTAGCGGCCGGGGGGAAAACCAGGAGAATTGGCTAAACCGTCCCGGCCGCGAGCCCTAGAAGTTCGTTAAGGCGTTGCCGCTGCCTTGCGCGGCTTTCTCGCCATATGTTTCGCTTGACTCTTGAGAATCCCGGCTGCCACGGCTTCGGCTTCGCTCGCCGTGCCGTCTGCAAGCGCCCTGGTCCAGTCGAAAACCTTTTTGCACTGGTAGCAGCGGGAAGCCGTTGCCGGCAGAGACGTGCCGCAGTTCGCGCACGGATTCTGCTTCTCATAGCGCATGTTCCACGTGAAACTGCGCCCGAAATAGTTCGCGGCGCGGCGGTGCGTGTGGCCTATCTCTCCGACTGTCTTGGGATTAAGCGCCATAATCTGCGCCTCATCGATCAGCCGGTTGTAGTTGTCCTCGAGGCGTTTTATCGCCATCGCGAGCGCTTCCGGATCCGGCGGATCATCCTTCGCCTGTCCCTTCGTCCTGTCCCAGAACAGTCCCCACCAATAGAGATTCGTTCCCTCATTCGCAAGCGAGGCGGCGAGCACGACGCGCACGGTTTTCCAGCTTCCTTTCATGTCCTCAGGATTGAGCGCGTCCTGTGCCAGAAATTTCCCGTCCACGCCGCGGCTTGCTATCTCATCCGAGCCGGCGTGGAAAATCGGCACTTGAACGATGTCCGGAATCAGAAACGGCTTTGAAACTTGCTTGCCTGGTTCGCGCGGCGGAATCACGATCACTTTGCCGGCGTGTCCCGGCATCACCCACGGCCGCTCGATGCGTTGCTCGAGGTCCGAGACGTTCCAGATGCGAACCCAAAACGCCGGCGCGTGCTGCATGTTCGCGTCGCCCGTAAAAACGTATTCGCCGTTGAGTTCATTCGACAAAATCTGCGAACCCTTTGCGGCTTTTTTCGATCCGCCTTTGATGCCGGCGTTAGCGCGTACCATGATCGGTCGAGAGCTCATCTGTGTTCTCCTGGTTTAAGTTTTGCCCTGATAGAAACCGAGCATCGGCCGCGGCCGGCGCTCGAAGAGTTTTCGCTTTTTCCAATTTGCGGCGATTTCCTTTCTTTTCCTCTCCACTCTGCGCGACCATTCGCTCCCGGTGCGGTTCGTTTGCCCGGAAAAACTTATTGCGCTGTATCGCTGCGGCAGAGCTTCCTCGAGACGGTTCGCAATCAATTCAACTTTGGCGGCGTTCTCGCGCGCTTCCATTTCCGAGCGCGTCTGCTTGAGTTCGGCCATCGTCAGTTGCGTTGCTTGCTCGAGGACGGGAATCAGCGATTCCAGAATCTCAAACGAAAGTGGAATCGTCTCGATAATCAACTCGTCGCCTTCGATGCGGCGCGACATGAAACTAACAAACGTGTCATACCGCCCAAACTGCGGATATTCTCCGGTGAGCGAGAGTCCGTCGTCGTCGGCGCTCATCTCGTAGTAGAGTTCCGGAGTCCAGAACATTTCCGGAGAGCACCAGCGCTGCAAAAGCCAAATCGGTTTATCGTGTCCGACGAGCATTTCGGTGTAGCGCTTGTCCATTCCGCGCACGTGCATCACTTCGGTTTGACCCCACACCACGCGATAGAGTCCGCCGCCGAATGGATTGCGACCGTAGATGCCGGCGAGAGCTTCGTTTATCTCCGTCGGTTCCGGAATCCTCTCCGAGCCTGTGATTCGTCCGCTCACGCGATTTCCAGAGTTGCCAGTTTCTTTTGCTTTTTTCTCGAGTAGATTTGAAGGCGATGCAGATGGACTAGCTTTGCGTCGTCGCATTCAACGTCGGTTCCGCCATATCTCGAGAACAAAACGCGGTCGCCTGGTTTGAGCCAGTCGATTCCGCTTACCTCGACCGTGCCGAAGTCCTGCCGGACTTTCTTTCCGCCGACTACGTTTCCAATGCCGATCGTTTTTTCCGGATCCCTGCGGACGAGCGCACTGTCCGGCATCGCTTCCCAGTTTTCGCGCTCGAATTTTTCTACCTCGACAATCTCATCCCGCATCCGGTTGATGAGCGTCGTCGCAACTTCGTGCTCTCGGATTTTCGCTTTCCGTTTTGCTTCGCCCACGTTTTTTCTCCTGGTTTTGGTGAGGGGAAGCGGCGCGCAAGGACATCACGTCCGCCGCTTCCCTCTTTTGTTTAGATCGTCGGCTCGGCGGCGTTGGTGATGTAGACGCCGGCTTTCATGTTCGAGTTGAAGAGATTCAGACAGGCGTTGTAGTAGAAAATGTTGGAAGTGAGCCAGCCGTTGCCAGTCGGATCCGGAACCGGCATCGAAGTCACGCCGTTTCCGAATTCATAGAGACTAGGCTCGATCATTTCCGCAATTCCCCACGACGGCAGACACAAACCATCGATCCGACCTGGTGAGGCGTTGTAGCCTTCGACGTACTCGCGTCCGCCGAATTCCGTCACCATGTGCTTTTTCACCATGTCGAGCGCGGTGTCGCCTTTCACGTCCTGCGCATTGGCGATGAGCACACTTTGGTACAGATTGGTGATTTGCAAACGCTGTCCCGGTCCGCCGTACCAGATGAAATCGTCCATGTTCTCGAAATCCTCTCCGAGTCCACGGCCGATGAGGATTTCCGCGCGGTACGGAACGGACGGATTCACGGCGTTGTTGTTGAGATTGATGTTCGCGGTCGAGAAACGTCCGGGATAGTTTGCTTTGGTGATGCCGAGCACCGTCCCGGTGTTTCCCGTCACCTGATACGTCTTGATGCCCGCGACCGATCCGCCGAGCGCTCCCGAGGATCCGGCCACCATGAGGTAGTCGCCCTGCGTGGTGCCGGCGGGAAGCAAGCCCGTCGAGTAAATCGCCTGCGCGACGCCATCCGCATACGAAATCCGGAACGAGCCTCGCACCGTCCCGCCTTCCGACGGGAAAACCTGTACGAGTTGCTGGTCCTGAAATTGGTTTGCGTTGTTAAGTCCGGTGATCGAGGAGTAAGTCGCAGAGCCAGCCACGCCGCCGCCGGTGCCGCTGTCAACGATGGCAGTCGTCGGAATCTGATCGAGCATCCCGGAACTGTCGCCCTGAAACAGAGCCTCGACGCCACGCATGAAACTGTCGAGCGAGTTTTTGAGTTCCTGCGCGCGTACGGCGACCATGCCACGGTTTTTGCCGTTGGTCGATTTCTGCGTGAGGTAGGTTATCTCGCATCCGGAAAACAGGAAAATAGGTTGGATGTCTCCGGAAATCCACTGCGAGGCGGAACCGCGTCCGAGCGAGTCACCGTCTCCGGTGCCTTGTCCAATCGCCGCGCCGGACTGCACGCGAACCGGGACGCGAAACGCGGGACGTTGCGCGATTCCGGTATTGGTTCCCACATTTCCCGGCGCTGCGGTGATGTTCGCGACGGGATAGGTTTTGGTGCCTTTTTTCATCCTGGTGTATAACGTTTTTCCGTCATACATCAGATCAGGAATCATTTTAGCCCACGACTCGAGCTCGATTCCCTGTACTGCCGCCTCATCGAGAGGCGTCGGACTGTTTAACGGCATGAGAACACTCGTACGAACGTGGTCTCATTCGCTTAGCCGTTCTCCTCGGCGAGCAATGGATTCGGCGAGAGCGCATCGCCGCGGTGTTTCTCTCCTGTCGGGACTCGAGCATTTGCCCTCGTCCGTTCACATCGCGCCAGCTTCCGTTTTTATTTTCGTGAGTACGGCTCACGTCACCAGGCGATGGCGTTCGAGTGCGAGGTTAGCCCTTATCTGAGGGAAAGGCAAGTTATAGCGCGTTGCGGTCCCACCGCACGACTTTTCCGCCGAACTGTTTCAGCAAAGTTGCTTCGCCGCGCATGTACCGCATCTTGCTCCGGTCCTGCGACCAATCGATTTGCTCGGCGGACGGTTTCTTTCCGAATGTCGGCGTGCTCGTGCCGTTGTTTCCGCCTGCGCCGGCGGTTTTCTTCGATTTGACTCCGGTAAATCCTCGAGCGGCCCACTCCGCGTCGGTCGATTTTTTCACCAGGCGCGCAACCTGCGAACCGACGTAGCGTTTTGCGCCGACTCGATCACCCTCGTCGAGGAGCGCCTTTAGCCGCTCCTGGTACGCCTCGTTACGCTGCAATGTTGTCGCGATGCGCGAGAAAATTCCGCTGGCGAGACTCTGCTTTTGCGCGAGCGTGAGGTTTTTTCCCTTGATGATCGGATTCAGTTGTCGCGCGATGAGGGAATTCATCGTGGTAGTTACATCGTTTGCGACTTGCGTCGTGAAAATCCCTTTCTCTTTCTGATCCACTTCGGCGGCGCGGCGCTCGACTTCCGTCATCGCCTCTTTGTCCGCTTCCGCCGGCTGCGCCTTGCCGAATTGCTCGACATCGCGAATCCATGCGAGCAACTTGTTCGCAGTCTCAAACGCCGGCTGCGCCTTTCCGTCGCTGATCAGTTCGGCGAGCCGCTCGACAGTGCGCGTGAAACCTTTCTCGGACATCGCCGCAGCCATGTGCCTTGAGACAAGCCGACTATAGGCGCCTTCGTCCGACGCGCGCAGTTTGTCGAGCGCCTGCGGCATGAGTTTCGCGAAACCTTTCGGATAATCCTTCGCGAGCATGTCGATTACCGCCGGATCACCTTTCGACATGCCGTCCAGTTCCCGAGCGTAGGCGTCGAGCTCGACTTTCGCGCGTTCATAGCCTTTCTGGCCGCCGATGCGGTCCACGAGTTCGGACGCTTGCTGCGCTTCCTGCGGCGTGGGGAAAAACTGGCGGAATTGCTCTGCGGCTTGGCGCGCTTTGAAAAATTCCTTGCGGATGAGCTTGGCGCCCTCGGGATCCGTCGCGCGCATTTTATTGAGCGCTTTCTCGACGGCTTTTGCTTGCTGCTCGGGAGTTAGCGCCTTTTTTGCGCCGTGCTCACCTTCTTCACCTTCCTCTCCCTCTTCTTCGCCTTCCCCCTCACTATCGCCAGTGCCTTCGTCGCCGAGATCTGCCTGGTCTCCCTCACCGCCGTCGCCAGCATCGCCAGCGCCTTCGTCGCCGTCACCCTCTCCACCATCGCCGCCCCCCTCGTCACCACCTGCATCACCTTCGTCACCGCCGCCGGCATCCCCCGCACCATCGCCGATCACAACTGGCGACGCGAAATAAAGTCCGGTGAATCTCTTGAGGAGCAAATCCCAAATTTCCATGTTTGTTCTCCTGGTTTATTGCACTACTGGCACGGCTTCTTTCGGGTGTTTCGCCGCTTCCGTCGTCGCTCGAGTTTGCGCGACGTTTTGCGGATCGCTCTTGATTCCCGCCTGCGCGAGTGCCTGGCTCGCCTCGTCCGGCGTCATATCCTTGACATTCGCCGAAATCGACGGCGGCTTCGGTCCCGGCGGTGGCGGCTGCGCGTCGGCTTGCTGCTTTTTGAATGCGTCGCGGTGCTCGATGTAGTGCAGCCGGATATTCGCAAAACTGTTGCGCTCCTCTTCCTCGCCATTCCGCATTGCACGGCCGCGCGGCGAGTTGATGAAACGCAGCGTCGTCGCCGCTTCGATTTCGTGATCGTCGCACTCTATATCGATTTCCTCGGATGAGACAAGCGGCGGAAGCGTCGCCATCGCCTGCGTGACTTGCTGAATCTTGTCCTGCGCCGTCGGATCGGTCGCCGCCTGCATGGTGAGTTGCGCGAGAAGTTTTTTCGCCTGTTTTATTTTCGGATTCGGAATCGGTCCGGAGAGCAACATCACTTCGATTTCTCCGAGTTGCTTGTCGCGGGATTCGAGCGCCTTGATCACGAAATTTTCAAGTCCCACGGCATCGCGCACAAGTTCGAGGTTGTCCGGATCGTCCACAATCGTTCCGAGCATCGGATTCGTCGTCGCGTCCTGAATTACTTCGATCACGCGGTTTTGTTTCTGCGTCGGCGTCTCCGGGAAGTTCTCGTCCACTTCCGGATAGGCAATCATGTTGCCCTTGAGCGATGCCATCTCGATCGTGACCGATACTTTGTCCTGCACGAAAATCGGATGATCGTGATTTTTCGCAAGGCACTGCACGGCGTTCATCATCACGCAGGCGATGGCTTCCTTGAGCCGGCGCCAAGTCAAACCGAGACGGCCGAGCGCCTGGTCTCGCTGCAACTGGATTCCCCCCATCGTGTCGTTGGATCCAGTGTCGCCGCCAAACAGCGCCGGGAAAGCGCCGGACAGGAGTTGCGCCGTCTCGCCTTTGAAATCCTGAATGAATGCGGTGAGTTGCTCCGGGAATTGCGGCGGCGTCTCCTGCCAGATCACCTGGTCCATCGTTACGCCCGGTTCCCGCTGGAACGGATGCCGCTCTCCCGGCAGATTCACTTGGTCCCGGATGGCGTCCACGTCAAACATTTCGTTATCCATCCACGTATCCGGCACGCCGCGCACAAAGTAATCATTTGCGAGCTCGAGCCAGTTGTTGAGGACTTTCTGGATCGGGAGCATCCAGTCGCCCAGTCCTGCGCGGTGCATCCCATCGCCCGGTAGCGCGTGCAAAAGCGTTAGGTGATCGTTCATCTCCTCGTCGCGCGCTTCGCAGAAAGTGTCGCCGCAGAAAATAACCTGCATCCCGGACGGAAACTTTTTCATGATCGATTCGCGGTTTGCGTCGTCGAGTTCGAGTAGTTGCCACGGACGAATCCACGCTTTAACTTCGGTTACGGTGTTCGCTTCCGAGTCCGCGGTATTGTAGGAATCCATCATGCCCTGCTCGACGTTGAGCCGCGCCAGCCGATCGAGGTCGTCGCCGCCTGGTCCGCCTTTCGCCGGCTTGATGTTTTCCGCGACATCCGGGAACTGCGCTTTCTCTTTGAATTGGTCGAATTCCTGCGAGCGAATCGCATAGCCGCAATCGTTCAGGCAGTTCGCGCGAATCGGGAGTTTCCACTCGAGCGCGCCGCCGCAGCGGATAACTTCCTGCCCGTTGGGTTCTTTTTCCTCGTCCTCGCTTCCATCAATTTCTTTTTCAGATTCTTTTTCCGAATCCTCGTCAGTTTCTCCTGATTCAGAGTCCGAATCCTGTCCAGTCCCGCCGCCATCGTCGGATTCTCCGCCCTCAGTTGATGGTAGGTGTCCATCGTTTTCGTCCTCTGGCACCACTCCCTCGCGCTCTTTTTTTTGCTTGTCGTCCTCGTCCTCGTCGTCGTCGTCGTCCGCATATCCGAAGCGCGCGGCATCTTTCATGTAGCACGTCTCGAAAATCACGCGCCCGTCCGTCCACAAAAGCCGGCACGCATCCTCGAGCAAAGTCAGCATTTTGTTGTTGCGGATGATTTGAATTTTGAGGGACTCGGAACTTTGTGCGGCGGTGATTCCGGCATCGTCGTGCGGCCGTGAGGATTTGAACCGAGTGTTAGGTACTTCGCGGGTGAGAGCCGCGGTGATCATCTGATTGAACGAGTTGTAGATATTCGTCTCGAAATTGCTTTTGCTCGACTCCTCGCCGTAGCCGTAGCCTGTACCCTGCGCCGGCAGAGCCCATCCGCCTTGCCGCAACGGTAAAATATGCTGAAAGCCGCGGTCGAATAGCCTGCGCTCCCAGATGCGGATGATTTCCTCGCGCCGCGGCGGTGAATCCCGCGAAAACAGTTTGGTGAGGAGCGATTTGATCGAGCGCTGCTCATCCTGCGTGCAATCGACCGTTCCTTTCCTCGTCCACTCGACGCCGCATAGCGCGCCCGGTTTCCTTTTCGGAACTTCGATTTTCGTCGCGTCGGTTTGCTCGTTCGCCATTTAGTGATTCCACTTTTTCGCGTTGAGCGCGAACGTCGCTCTCTTCCGCATCTTTGGATCTTCCGAGTGTTTTTCTTCTCGAGCGAATTGCTGCGTGCCTTTGCCGGCGCGCTTCGCCGCGGCTTTAAAAATTCCCTCGTGGCTTGGCTTGATGTGAATCGCCATACTTTTATTCCTGCCCGAGAGTCAAAAGCGTCGCGTAGGCATCGTATGTGTTTGGCGCATGACTGACCTGCACCGCGACTGTGATCGTATGCCCGGCGGGAAGATGAGCGCCCCCGTTGAATGGACCTGAGCCACTGCTCGAAATGTTAACTCCGCTACCGTTTTCATCGAGCCACGTGCAAATGAAGTTGATGTTGTTGCCTGACAAATATCCCGCGATGAGAAAATCTACATCGTTGGTTGGCGTGTAGGTAAATAGAGTGTATGTGCCAGTGGCACTCTGTACGGTGCCTGGTGCCGATGCACTTGCGACTACGTTCATCGGAATCTCCTCTGAGAAAAATGGGGCGAGGTTTTTCCCCGCCCCATCGATTGAATTGTTTAAGCGACGCGCTGGACGACAATCGAAACGTTTGCCGCGCCAGCGGTCGCCGCTGAACCGGTGACGTTCGGTGTCCAGGTAATCGCGTTGACTCCGGTACTTTCGATAAGCTGCGACCCAACCAGCGTCGTCCCTGCTGTGAGTGCCGAAGTGGTGTAGACGACGGTCCGATTACCTTGCGCATCGGTCCATCCAAACGTGATCGTTTCTTCAGTGTTCGTCACGAATGTGGTCGTCGTCACCAGGTAAAGTGAAATCTGATAGACGCCAGCCGGTGCACCAGCGGGGACAGCCGTTACAGCAGCAGCGGCATTGAACACCGCGAAGCCGAGTGCCGCATTGTCCGAGTAGACGATTTGTGGAGTCGAAATTGCCGCATTGCCGAATGTGGTTGATGAAATGGTCCACGCATTCGTGCTAGCGTCGTAAATCAACAAATAAATCGTGTCCGAGAGAGCCGCGGAATCGAGTGAGCCGATGCCGGGAATGTTTCCGGAAGTTACAAGGCGGCCGCCCGTCGCGTCCTGTTGCAGAATCAGAACGAGAATTTGACCGTCTACACCGCCGGTAAGGAAAAGCTGAGTCGTTGCCGCTGCGAGAATGAGCCTGATTGCTGCAACACCTGAAACGCCTTGAGTCTGTGCCGCCATGCTGTTACCCCCTCCGCTCTTGCGGAAATGGATTCGGCGCCGTCAATCGCGGGCGGCGTTTCTTGCCGTGCGTTTTGCTGCCTGTGCGAATGTCTTTCGGTGAATCAGCGACGGATCCGAATGCGCCTCGTCGCGTTGCTTTGCCTTCTGCGCGGCCGTGAGGGGTGAGCCGGACGATTGCAGATAGGAAAATTGGCGCTTCGTCCACGGCACGGCTTACCCTCTTTTGGCTCCGCGCCTCTTGAGTTCCATCTCGAGCGCGAGGTTCGAGAAACTGGCAAGTGAAATGTACGGTGCTACCGGCGATTCCGCTGTTTCGAGCGCTTTGTCCGCTGGATACTTGTCTCCGATACGTCCGAAATCAGGCTCGAATCCGGTGCTTTGATCCTGATTTGCCGGACGCTCCGCGATGGTTTTGTTCGCGTAAAAACCAGCGAGTTCGAGATGCTCGATGCACTTCGAGAATTCCTCTCCGACAGTCAAACCACCATCGCTGCAAATTTCGCTCACGATTGCGAGATGGGTATCGAACGTAGATGCAAGCCGCTGCGCTTTCGCCAGTCCGCGGCTATTCAACTTATGAACCTCAAACGCTCTGTGCATTGGTGTTCTCCTGGTTTTTATTTCTCCTGCTCGAAATTGTCGCAATAATCCGGCCCTGAAATCGGACTCTGCACTCCCTCGCACCGCGGCGGACTCGCCCGGATGAAATGCCGGCATCCGGCGCAAAACTTTCCGGGATGCCGGCTTGGTTTTTCGTAGTGCACCGCGGCGTGTGACTCTTTTTCGCTTTCGGGTTTTTCTGCCATCACCCATCCGCTACGGCGCCGGCGAGACGCTCACCGCGATAGTTTTCTCGTAGCGCACGAGTTGTTGCAGCGCCGTATTGAGCGCGTCCTGTAAAATATCCGCCGTGAGGTTGCGTGACTTCTGAATCGCCGGCGAGACGGATATTTTCGCGATGAAATTCCCCTGTGGAACCGTCGTTACCGGAGCGGCAACATGAACCGGCGTCGGTTCTGCGACCCCTGGTTTCGCAGAGCGCTCGATCGGCTTGCCGGCTGCCTGCTCCTGTCCCTTTCCTGCGTGCCATTTCTTGTGATTTTTCCAAGACATCGCGTTTCCCCCTCAGAAAGATTTGTTCGCCGTGCCACTACGCCATCGTAGGAATTTGCGGCGCGCCGCCCGAGGACGGAGCACTATCGGTTCCGGCCATCGCTTCCTGTTGCTCATTGTTCTCGCCCATCGGATTTTCGCCAAACGCTTTGTCGATATGCGCCTTCGCTTCGTGCGCCGAGTGATGCACCGACTTGTGAACTGCGCCGCCGTGATGCGAATGGATTTCGACGTGATCGGCAGGACCGTGCTCCTCGACATGCTCCTCGATCGAGTTCTCGTCCATCTGCTTCGATTTGTGCGCGCCGGCGGTTTTCTTTCCTGCGTGCTCGCCACCGCCGCCGGACTTCGGGCGCGATTCATCGAAGCGCTTTTGCATTTCTTTATTTTCGAAACGTTTCTCGGCCATGATTCCCCCTTAATTTTGCGCTTTCTGCGGTTCCTGAGTTTCTGCGGATTTTGCGGGACCATCCGGATATTGCTCTTTGGTGTGGGCGGCTTGAATCTGCGCCCATGATCGGCGAGCGCCTTCGCGTGTCAATCCACCTGGCGTCACCTGTCGCGGCGTCGTAGCGGGAGTTGCGCGGATATGTCCGACGAGCAGTTGCATTCGCTCGAACTGTCCTCGAAAGTAATCGCGTTCCTTTCGGGCCTCGATTAACTCTGCGCGCAACTCTGCCACAAGGTTGCTTCCAAACAAAGCGGAAAGAAAAGCGCGGATGGCTTGAGCGTATCTCATTGTCCCATCGATTCTGCTTCGCTCATCGTCTCCCCATCCAGCGGGGATTGTAGCGCGGTTTCTGGTGTTTCGCTCGCTGATCCTTTTTTAGCTTGATTTGGTAGGCCAGCATCATGCGCGCCGTCGGATCCTTAATCGCCTGAATCCGCTCCTGATCCTTGATGTCCTGCGGCTTGTCTTTCTCGTTCAAATGCGAGACGAGTCCGTACCGCCATCCGTCGTAGCAGTCATCCTCGATCGATTCCGACTTGAGCACGTCCTCCAGCGTCGTCGGATCCCGCACCACGTTCTCGAGCGTGCGAATCAGATGCGGACACTCTTCCTCGATCAAAACGAAATCGCCCGTCTCGAGCAGGTTGTAGCAGAAGATTGCGCCGTCCACTCGCTTGTTTACCGCCGGCGTGCACCAAGGCAAACCGAGCTCGTGGAACTGCGAACCCATCTGATAGCCGATCGTTTTCGATGGATCGGGATCCGTGGTGCGGCTGAACCGTTCGGGCGATAGATAAATCGCTTTCGTGCGCGCAATCTCTTCCGGCCGCATTTTGGAAACGGCGAGAGCGACGAGCGCGCCGTGCGCCGTCTCATTGACGACGAGCTCCCGATAGCACACCACGACGTTTTTCCATTTCTCGAAGCGGAAAACCTGCGCCCTGGTAAACCAGTACACCGCGGAATTGTGCGCGAGTCCCCAGTCCATGCCGAGCCAGACAGGTTGCCAGTTCTCGAATTTGATCAGTTCGTGATCACGAGGAAGCGAGAGCACGTGGCGCGCGTTGGTGAAATTCGAGAAGTACTGTCCTGCGACCGAATTCAAATCGCCGTCGAGCGCTTTTTTTCGCAGCGCCGGCGCGAGGCGCTCGAGTTTCCGGATGTAATCCGGATCCTTCGCCATCTGAATCGGATTGTCGAGGATGGTCGAGTGGACGTACACGTGATCATGCGGATCGAACACGCATTTCGCTTCGCCGTTCGTCACCTGGTAGTAGCGGCCGTCGCGGTAGCGCGTGACTTTGCCGAGTTGCGAAACCGGTTTGTGATCGACCCAGAGAGTTTTGATCCATCCGTAGCCCGGTCCGAGTGGATTCGTCCCGCCGCCCATGCGCGGAATCGGCATGTTGCCTTCGATGTCCGGCTTGCATTCTTTGTTGACGCGATTGCGGAAGCGCAGGAAGTCGTACGCCTCATAGCTGAATTGCCCCATCTCATCGATGAAAATCCAGACGAAAGCGCTCGAGAGGTACTGCGAGAGAGTTTTTTCCGAAGCGTTCTGCAAGTGACCGAAAAAGATTTTCGAGTCGTTGTGCTTGAACGTCGCAATATGCTTTTGGTCGTTGTATTTGTAGAACTGCTTCGGCACCGTGGATTTGAAATCGAGGATGAGTCCTTTCTCGAGTTCGGGAAAATCGCGCCGCAGCAAGAGACAGTGCGCGCCGGGATACTGCGTGCAGGTGTAAAGCGCCTCACCGAGCCCAAACATGCTCTTGCCGGATCCGCCGCCGCCGATGGCGAGCAGGTTTTTGGCGTCCGAGGTATGCAGGATGTTTTGCTTCGAGAGCGGCTCGTACCAGTCCCAGATATTCGCTTCGCCCGGATCAGTGTTCGCCGTTTCCATCTGCATAGGCTTTCAAATCCTCAGGAGCGAGTGTGGGAATTTCGATGATCGGTTTGCGCGGCGGACGATTCGAGCGGTCCACGTAAATCACACGAACCGGCTGCGAACCCGCCTCGCTTTCCTCTTTGTAGAGTCCCTTGATGCGGCAAACCACGTCCACCATGTAACGCCTAGTGGAGTTGTCCGGGACATCGTAAATCGCTTTGGGATTTCCCTCTTTGTCGAGCACAAATTTCGTCTCGTAGGCATTGAGCAGGGGAAAAATATATTTCTGGTAGAGCACTTCGTCGGTGAGTCCCATCCGGTCGAGGAAGTCGGCGCCTGCTCCGGACGCTCCAATCAGCTTGAGTGCCTGCGAGCCTGATTGATCGGGACGGTTTTTCGAGTAGCCGGCTGCGATTGCGGCTTCGGTGATGGTCGCGCCTTTGGCAAGCGTCTGTACCAGCTTACGTTGGCGCGCGTTGAGCGCCTTTTTCTTTTTGCCCATAGCCGGATTCTACGCCGGCTGATTGGTTTTGTTCGCTTCAATCGCTTCGTTAACGTCGGACGCGACTTGCTCGGGAGAGGGAAACTCGGCAACTTTTCCGCCGTCCTCTGCGTTTTTCTGCGCCTGCACCTGTTTTGCGAGATTGATCATGCTCGCATTCAGTTCGGCGATGCGGCGATTTGCGGCGTGCAGTTGCCTTTGCAGTCCGGAATTCTGCATGTGGAGTTTGCCGATTTCAGAAAGGAAGTCCTCAACGGGAATCTGCATTGTTACGCTCATCTTTTCGCTCCTGGTTTTTAGATATCGCTGCCCGATGGCGGCGAAACTTTTTTTCTCTTTCGGCGTCATTTGCTCCGCGTGCCGCGCTTCGTCGTCGTTACCGGATTGATCGTGTATGCCGCTGATCCTACCGCACTATCAGCGAAATCCGAAATAGAAGCGATTGCTTTCACAGTCGCCGACGCCGAAAGAGAGATACTACTGCCGTTGGCAATCGATGGCGATGCGTGCGTTGGAGTCGTGCCATCTTTCGTGTAATAAATCGTGCCGCCGGGAGTTGTGCTGGTGATCGTGATCATTTTCGTTCCCGTATACGTCCCGGCGATGGGAGAGAACGTTGGCGTCGCAGCCTGGTTCGCACCTGCGGCCCACAAAGATACGTTCGCGGCCGCAACGACGGTGCTGTACATGAACAGAGCCGGATTTCCGGAACTAAAACTCGAATCCGTGAAAGTCGCACGCAACGTTCCGTTTTGCGTGATGGTAATCGTCGTGCCGACGACGGTCATTCTCCAAACATCGCCCGCCGCCACTGTCGCGGAAAATCCGCTTCCGATTTGCGTGTAGATTCCGCCGGAAAGTTTATAAAGTCCATTCGATGCGCTCGTTCCCATCAAACACAAACAGACATAGCCGGACGTTGCGCCACAACGCACTCCCGGAGCAAAATAATCCAAGCCGGCTGTCCCGCTCAGAATCGTGATTTCCACGTACTGATCATTCGCCCAATTCCCGTCGGCGCTCACGCCACCCGGCCCAGACCAAAACTCCTGACAATCGGCCGAAGCCGTGGCCACTTCGCAATGTCCCGCAGCGGAAACCTTGAGTGCGCCTTGCCCGGTTGTGAGGGAGAAATTTCCTCCGTCGGAGAGTGGATTCTCTATCGCAGTGAAAGCGTAGGAGACTAGTTGAATCATCGCTATTTGCTCCGTGTCCCTCGTCGTGAAGTCAGAATCGGTGGCGCGCCTTGAAATTGCCCGCCCTTCCACGAATTGATGCTTGCCGCCGTAACCGCTCCTGCCGTGGCGAGCATGAAACCGGCCGCTCCGCTCGCAATGGCGCTGTCCGTCGCGGCCGCGAAGAGATATCCGTTCCAGTAGAAAAGCAGATTCGAACCGACTACGACGCCAAGCAAGGAGTCTCCGGCGTTGAGTGTCAACGATCCGCTCGCGAGCGTCGTGAAAGTATTCGCCACAACTTTTTGGATTGTCCACGTCCCACTTGCGCCTAGCGTGCCGTTCCAGAAGAGTCTATAAGCCGTGACCGCGCCCGCCGTACTTTGCCTAAGGGATATTCCGACGTATGACGAAACGCAGGCGGCGACTGTAACCTCGGACCATTGGTCATTCCCCCACGTGAGCGCGTTCCACCAGGAATCCGCGTTGCCCGCCGCAGAAGGTTCCGCGAGGTTCGATGCCAGTTGTGCCGCCAGAAACCCGCTGACTGTAGCAAGCGGAGTCCAGTTGCCGCCGATGGGGTTCGCGTTTGCTCGGGTAAAATTATCAAGCGCTAAAGTGTTCAGGTTTAGGGAAATTGTTCCGGAAAACGGTGCGTCTAGGACGCCCTCGTACGATCCGACAAGTTGCGAGAAAGTTGTGTTCGTCGCAATCGCGAGATTGACCAAAAAATCTGCCGTGCTCGCGAATCCAGAAGAGTAGAACAAATAGAGATTGCCGTTGGCTGCGAGGATGCACGGATCACCGAGCTCGTTGTTGAGGGATGATCCGGGATAAAAATCTGCGGGAATTGCAGCGTAGTAGCTGTTTACTTGAGCGCCCTGGTAAGTAAGAGGCGTCCACGGCCCGCCGGGATTGGTGGCTGAAAAGCGAAAGATTTGCGACGGTCCCTCATAGTGAAATGGATTTCCGGTACCTTGCGTAAAGAACTGCGGCGGCGCTTGCTGCGACCATCCGTAGAAAATCCCGTTGACCTTCGCGAAAGTGAAGTTGCTCGTCACATAGGGAATTGTTGGCGCCGGCGGATTTGCTACGGGACGAGTCCAGTTGATTCCGTCCGTTGAATTCACGAGTCCCATGCAAAAATCGGTGGGAAGATTCGCAGCGCTAGACCATCCGGTGTAATACGCCCACCATTTCCCGGTGTGATCGACAGTCAAAACCGAAAGTTGCTCGACGCCGCCGTTATCCCATCCGCTCGCCGATGGGAGCAGAGCGTTCGCTTTTGCGAGCGTGAAAGTAACTCCGTCCGTACTGGTGTAAACATCGATGAGCGTCCCGCTGAATGAGACGCCGCAGTAGGCGTAGTATGTGCCGGCATTTTTGTAGAGTTTTAGATCCGATTTCCCTGCGATGACTGGATTCGATGCGTACTGTGTCCAATGCACGCCGTCAGAGGATTCAGCATAGTTAATCGCGGTTGTAGAAACATCGTCATACCACATTTTGAAAACAGGAGACGAACCGCCGATGATCACCGAGCCAGTTTCAAACAGTACGTTAGGCTGCCCGAAATTCGCCGGGAATGATCCCGTAACCGTGCCTTGCGGCGCCCAAAGGTTGAAAGCAGTCATTCGATGCTAGACAAGGATTTTGAAAATCACACCCGGTGACGTACCGCCGGAGACTCCTGAGAGATTGCCGCGCACAAAGTTCGCACGCACGCCGATAGCGGTTTGCTGTCCCGCGGCAGTGACACTCGCAATCGTGGTGTACGCAGCGTCTAGGTCAACATCGGCGACTTGCAAGTTTGCGGTAAAGGTCGCGCCGCCCGTTGCCTCAACGCTCCATCCGATGTCGCGCGAGTTCGAGGCAAGTCCGCCGGCTGCCTGCATCGCGAATTGCTGTCCGGATCCGTTCGCCATCGTGTCGGTAGTTTCCGCGACTGGCACAATCGCAAGTCCGGAATCGGTCGTCGTGCCGATGTTCGGAGTCGTTGCGGCGTAGGTGATCGTTCCGATTCCTGTCGTCGAGTTGATCGAGACGGAAGCGATTGCAACGTTCGTCACGTTCATGGCTGCGGCCGTCTGCAAGCCGCGCACCGTGATTAACTGGCCGACTAGCGGGATGAGTCCTTCGAGGAGAGTTACGTTGAGCGTGACGACGTTCGATGCGACTGCGACGGATTGAATCGAGAGGCGCGCCGGCGGCGTGCGGTCGTTGAAGCCGCCGAAAGAGTAGCCGACAACTCCCGGCAAAAGCGCGATTGCTTTCCCGAGCGGCGGTGCTACATAGGCTGGCATCGGCGTTACCTCACGCCGAGAACTTACGCGAGAAAGCCGTGCGCGTCAACTTCGATCAGCGGACACCTGGTCCGGCGGATTGCGACTTATGAATTCCTGCATCGCTTTCACCATGTCGGCGCGCTGCGCGTTCGATATCCACGTAAACTCCGGACCGTCGAAAGAAAAAATCATAAGAGCGAATCCCCACTTGTTCGAACCGCTCATCGTTTTGCAGGCGCGTTCGATAGCTGCTGCGATATGTCGTCCTGTCGCTTCCATCGCTCTAAGTTGTGCTGCTTCCATTTCTCTCATTGTTGGGCCGCCTCGAGTTCGGCCATGCAGCCGGCGCAGATGATCAGGCAATCGTCCGCCGTGAGGTCGCGTCCCATGCACTCGCAGCAAATTGCCTCGCCGATGTGCGTCTCCGTCGCCCGATCGAATTGCGCGATGTGCGCTCCGTCGGCGACGTGCAGGCAAGCCGCATAGCATGGTCCGAGTCCGTGGCGCGAGCAGGTGACGAGTCGTGGCTCGCTCATCGTCTCAGGCTCTTGACGTAAAGTTTTTCCTGCGCTGTCAGAATCGCGCCGCCGCAAGCCGCGCACGTCGTGACTTTCGCTCGAGACTTGGGAGCAGGACCGAGCGGACACTCACACTGCGGAATCGCTTTGCGGACTCGTCTCATGTTTTCATCGTACACTTGCCGCACAAACACAGGCTCGTTTCGCTTTGCCTTTCTCTCGTTCATGTTTTTCTCCTGGTTTACTTTTTTTCGTTCGCGAGCAAATCCTCGATTTCATCCACGCTTTCCTGCACGAGAAACGTTGATCCGTCGTTGAGCACGACTCGCGTGCAATCCTGCGGCGTCGAGCGGTCCGGCGTGAAAATCTTTATTTGCTTTCCGTCCATGATCACAATCGGATCATCCTCGGAGAGCGGGAGCGCGTTGGTGAGTGTGATCAAGCTAATCCATCTCCAAATATGCGCGACAAAAAAACAGCGGTTTTTTCTTCCCTCGACCGCCTGCCAGTTTTTCCGCATCGTCCGGATGGCACTGGAAAAACTGATCACATTCGCAGCCGTCGTGGTTCAAAAAATAGTTGCGCCTCACCGCTTCCGCTCGAGAAATCATTTCTCCGATTCGGATGGTCATACCGCGGTCGTGATTCCACCACTCGGCGCCAGTCAAGTTGATGTCGTGCGGCGGATCCAGCACGAGTTTTACGGTGTGCCATTGCATTAGTCCATCTCCAAACACTTCCGGCAGACGACGGCTTGCTGTCCATTCTCCGAATGAAAATCGCGCAGCCGGAAATAATGCTCGCACTCGCAGTTCGGTGTATCAGCGTAAACTTTCCGCATGTTCTGGCGGTCGTTGACGTGCTGTACAAAAACTTCCTTGCCGGCGTATCTCGGCCAAGCGGCGAGGAGTTTCGGTCCAGCGCACTCGATCGGCGGCGGATCAGTCCGGAAGTGGACAGGTATCCAGGTCATTTTGGGTGCGCGGCCAGCGCGGCACGCAACTCAGATGCACACTTTAGCTGATAGTCCTTCAACCGCTTGTGCCAGTATTCAACGCCTTGGGCTGTCTCTGGTGGACACTCATGCCTAACGACCAGAGATTGCTCCCACTCCATTGCCAGATTCTCCAGCGTGTCGCGCAGCGGCCCCTCCGTCCCAGATACAACGCGCTGCTGGTAAGTTACCAGTTCGGAAGCAGGGTACACTTGGACTAGGTGGTAGTTCCGCTCCGCTTGGTCCCTACACCATTCCCCACAGGAACATATCCCACGCTGTTTATTCCATACGTGACCAACCTGTGTCGGCTCTGGCCCCTCCGTCGCAGGTACAAGAGGCGGGGCGGGCGCGGGGATACTCGCCCGCACTCGCCGCAGTCCTCGGTCCAGACACTTTACGCAGAGCATCTGAAACTCTCCGGCGAATCCTGTCTCTATGCGCGTCGTCGGAACGTGTTCGCCGCACTGAGCGCATGGGCAAGTTAACTCAAACTTCGTTGGCTCGTGCTTCCCTGCTGATTCATTTGCGTTCATCTGAGCACACTCCTTAGTTCCAATTCATCTCGACCGCCCATCGGCAAATCCCCTGTCCTGAAATCAGGCAGAGCCATCTGTACGAAACGCGGACGTGGCGAATGCGGTCTCTGGTCTGATTCATTTTACTGTCTTGTCAACGTAACTAGAACACAGGAATCGCCTGTAATAGCCACAGAATGAGTCCAGTTTTGCAAACATTGGCTTTTTCGTGGTTTTTAGCATCTTATGAGCCCTACCACTAGGATTCTCTACTCCGTTCGCCTAATAGCCTCTCCCATCTAGCGCAGCACGCTCCAAGACGCCAGATAGTCTGGCGTGACAAGGTAAATCACGCCTTCGGTGCATGGCACAGGATCGGGAACGGCAATCGCATAAATCTCGCGCACGCATCGATCGTTCGTCCAGCACATGCCTTTGCCCTGTAGCGCGTCGAGAAAGTTTTTCGCGAGGTTGTCCACGTCCGTCGTCGCGATGCGCTTCGAACGGAAAGCGAGTCGCACTCCCCACAAAAGATTTTCGTCCTCGTTCATCATGCTTGGACAACACGCACGCACGGCCCATGCGATATCTTTTTGCGCGTTGCGTGATGGGTTATATGAGCGATTGCCGAATCCGCCTTTGCGTTTCCACGGCTGCGGATCCCCGTCGATTTTGAAGTGCCAGAATCGGCCGGTGATTCGCACATCGTCGAGCAGGCTGCGAGTCATTTTCCACACTCCACATACAAACCGACGACGAATCCGAAAAAGAAAGAGAGCGCTGTGAGACAGCACAGAAAGAGCGTGAGGTCGATCCACCATCCCGGCTCTCTGATCGGTTTCCACTGCATGGCGAAATCCTTTCGCGGCGCGGTCGTCCATTCGCCCTCACGCGCCGCGCTCGCTATCGCTTTTGGTTCCCCTCTGCGCTTGCGAGATCGTTCGAATCGATGTACCTCGGCACGAGTTCATCACATATTTCGAGCAGATTAAGTGCGTGCTCGGCGCATTCTTTCACCGTGAATTTGCACACTCCATCCGCCGGCGACGCATAGAGAATCGCCGCCATGATTCCGAGTGTGTGCCGACGCTCTCTGTCGTCGTAAATCTCGCTCGTCGCCAATTTCCAATTCTTGTTATCTCTCACGTCATCCATCGATGCTCTCCTAGTTTTCTGTTGCACGTTGCCGCCCACAATGCGGACAAAAGTTCGGCGGCTCGCGGTGGGCGGCGCCGTCCATACAGAAAGTGAAACTCATCGAACAGGCTAGGCATTTCCACATGAACGTGCCAAGTCCGTGCGATTGGAAGCGAGTCGCTGCGGCGAAGTCCTTCGGAATCGGAAGCCGGCCGAGTTTCTCCCTCATTTCCGCGATGCGAGCTCTTGATTGCGGCGTGACTTTTGTTTTTCCCATCTGCGCTCCTGAAAATTCAGAAATCAGCTTTTCCCACTACCTGCCATCGCCCTGCTCGATGCGCTTTTTGAAGAGTGCGGCGACGTAATCCGGCGTTTTACCTGCGAGAGCGGCAAAGTTCGCGATGAACGTTCGCCCCTCTTTGCAGTCCTGCCAGCGAACATCCGGAAGTCGAGGCGTCGTGCTGTTCTGCGACTCGCGGCAGAGGACGGCCCACTTGTAAATGCCTCCGAGTTCCTGATTGGTGAGTGAGTCTCGAGCCGCAATCGTGATGAATCCTGTACCGCCGCACTTGGAGCAATGCGCGTGCGCTCCGGGAATTTGCGCGCCAAATTTATCGTGCAACGCATCGAGCGCGAAAAGCACCTGTCCTGGTGCCGGCATGTAGCCGTCGGTGGCGCGGCGAATCGCTTCGGGAAAAGCCATCGCCAAATCGCGAGCGGATAGATGCGAGAGGCATTCGCGGTACGTATGGAAAACCTCAGGACTTGGCTCTTGGCGGAACGTCAGGAAAAGTCGCGTTAGCCACTTCTTCAACTCGGCGTCGGCGTCGCTCTCCCGGTGTTTCTTTTGTGGCATGGCGCTTCTCCTTGAGGAAATTTTTCTGTGCTTCTATCTCTCGTAAGGTTTGCTCGATGTTAAATTTCGGATCCGGATTTGAGGCGTTTTCCGGTTGCGGCGTGGTGGTAGGTTTTGAATCTAAGGCAGAGGCAGAGGCAAAGGCAAAGGCAGACGATTGCACTTGCATATGCGGTGGCATGGTACTATTTTTATTAGTACTCCACCGTGCGTTAGCCGCAAGTCGTTGCTTTTCCTTGTACTTGTCAAGTTCCCGATGTTGCTCCGCTAATTTTCTATTTATGAGTTGACTACCTACCTTTTGAAAGGTATTGGGGTACTTCCTCAGGAAGTTCTTAACAAGTCTGGTATCAAGTCCTGCACATCTAGCCGTTATCTCGACTGGAAGCGGGAGTGTTCCGGGGTGATCACCGTTCCACGAAGCGCACAAAAGCCACACGTAAATTCCCCTCTCGGCGTGTGACATTCGGAGCACTGTCGGACTCGTCATCCAGTCCTTTACGTAGAACATAAACCACGGCGATTTCTGTGCCATCGAGCGGCTACTCTATTCCGGTCAGAGCGACCGAGCAAAGCGATGTTTTCCACAGATTCACAGATTTTGCACAGGGTTTTCCACAGTTCGCTATCTCTTCGCTTGGCGCCGTCGGAATTTCTCATTGATCACCATCGCGAAAACGCCGGCGATTTGCAGAATCATTCCGCACGCCGTCTCCCGATCATCCGGATTGAATTCGCGACTCGCAAATATTCTGTCCCACACGTGCAGGAGAGCGCGGAACGGATCCCGCCGCGCAAGGTCGTAGAACGGTCCGCCTTCGATCACCAAGAAAACACCTCTTGACTCAAACGCTTTGCCGCTATCTCGCAGTACTTTTCCTCGATTTCTATGCCTATGGCGCGACGGCCTAGGTCTTTGGCTGCGCGGAGTGTCGTACCGCTGCCCATGAATGGGTCGAGAATGCTTTCAGCGGGAGACAAGTTTTGTACCAGCCAAAGCAAAAGATCCAGCGGTTTCTCGCATGGATGATTAGGGGTGTCTCCGTTGTAGCATTCATAAGTTCCCACCATGCGGTCATGCGTCAGCCCGATTGGCTCTCTGTCGGGCCCCTTGGGGCGCGGATTGGTTTTCTTCCACCATAGAATGCTTTGGCATATTTGCTTCATTTCCTCGAGCCTAGAATTTGGCCCAAAAAAAGCTGTGCGGCGCGAGCCTATCCAATCGGTACTCCAAACGTCCCACGCTTCTCTAGTGAACTTCGCGTTGAATTCCCCCACGTCTCCCCCGCCGCGAACCCAGCCCGTTCCATACGGCGGATCCGTCAGCACCAAATCCACAGAACCAATCTGCGGCAAAATCTCCCTGCAATCCCCGTAGTAGATCGTGATGCCAGCGTGCTCGTAGTACGGCTTCATTCAATATCTCGATCGAGTTTGAGTTTCCCCTGCGTCTCGGACATTTCGAGCCACACATCTTTCCCGAATTGTCGGTCAGCGAATTTGCAAACGTCCGGCTCGGTGACTTCGCATTGCAGCCGAAACGAAAAGCGCATCACGGTTTTAACGTGGCCTTTCCCTTTCTCCTGTACTTTGCGGAGTTTCGCTTGCACGATGAGCACGCTTGCGAGGTGCAGCATGTAGTCGTCGCGCTTCATGTCTGGAGCTTTGCGAATGGTGACGGTTTGCGGCGGAATGGCATCGACGGCAATCGAGGGATAGTTTTTCTTGTCGATAAACTTCCATGCTTCCTCGACGCCATCGGGGAGATTGCCTTTGTGATCCGGCGTGAGCGGAAAGGAAAATTCCATTTCGACAACTTGGCCGAGATCTTTGTGAATCCGGTAGTGCGGCAGAACGTAGGCGGCTTGCAGATGTCCGTTACGAACCGGCTTCGGCGTCTCCGGTTCCGGCTTTTTCGCTTTCAAATCCTCGGGGACTGAATCAACTGGAATGCCGGCTTCCTTTGCTGCGTCCACGACTTGCTCTTTGAATTTCTTTTTCTTGGCCATCTGCACTCTCCTGGTTTTCGATTTTGCTTCTATAACCCGCGCAAAACTTGTGCGGTGTTGCCGTTCACCACGTATCCATAGGTGTCCACAAACTCGGCGAGGTCGCGCTCGAGCGTCACGTCGTCCACGCAGTAGTTGACGAGTTTGCCCCACTCGCCGCTCTGAAACCATTTGGGCGCCATCGCACCGTTAGCGATTTTTCCCGGCGCTTTGAGCGTGCCTCGAGCGACGACATCGAGCCCCCATCCGCCATGAGCTCTCGAGAACGTGTCCGGATTGAGTTTCTGTGCAATCCAGATGCGGCGCAAAATATCGTTGGTTTTGTCGCGGAGTTCCTCGACTCGAGCGCGGCCGGAGAGTCCGAAAATGACCGGGAAGTCGAATTTCCAGATATTGAAACCTGAGATACGGTCCGCTTTCCTCAAGCGAGCGCGGAGTTCGAGGAGCTCCTCATTCGTGTGTCCGTAAATTCTGAACCGGTCCGTTTTGTGCTCGTACACGACGGCGACCGCGACGCCGAGTTTATCCGTCGCGTCCCATCCGCCGGGAGTTTCCTCAATCGTTTTCTGAATTTCCACGTCCACAACTACGTGATCCATGCGCTCTCCCCTGGTTTTTAGATTTGTGTTTCTTTGATGATTTGCCGCGCGATGTATTCCGCGATTTGCGGGATGAAGGAGTTTCCGACTCCTGCAATTCGGTCCAACCGATTGGGAACCCCATAAGCCACTCGTGGAATTCCGGGTTCGACGGACCAAGGCCTATATAATTCCGCACCGCGTCTACCAATTTCCAGTGATGTCTCTTTCGTCCAAAAACTCCGCTGCCATCCGCATCGCTTTTCCGAGGGGTAGGCCACAATGAGCAATCGCTCCCGTGTGTGTGGTGCTTGAAACTCGCAAGCTGACACAGTGTCCCATTCTGCGTCATACCCGCACGCGGCCAGCCCCCCGAGAACTTCTCCCATCCCCCGGTTAAGCAGCCCTGGAACGTTTTCCACGATGACGAATCGCGGTCGTAACTCGCAAATGATGCGCTGGAATTCGGGCCAGAGCCATCGCTCGTCGTCTTGTGCTCCTCCTTTTCCGCAGAAGGCGACTGGTTGGCAGGGGAATCCACCGCTGAGGATATCGACGCGGGCGAGGTTGTGAGCCCCGCACTCGCGGATATCGCCGAAACGTTTTGCGTGCGGGAAGTTTTTCGCGAGCACTCTTCGGCAGTAGTCATCGATTTCGACTTGCCACAACGTTTTGATTCCCGCTCTCTCGAAGCCAAGATCGAATCCCCCAATGCCTGAAAAAAGACTGCCGTGCGTCAATTCCACTTTTCCCCCTGAATCCCTGCCGAGGCGACGCATCCTCTGGTGATGACCATTACGCCGCGCCGCCTCAGCCGTCCCGGAGCGAACAGGTGTACGCTCCGTCTCCCGATTTTTAACTCCGGGGAGATTGATCCACGAGCTCGAATCGCTCGGGGTGTTTATCGAAAACCTCGCGCAGATTTTCCCACTCGCGAGCATTGAATATCAAACGGCCATCGTGAGCGTAGCCACCGTACACGTCGCGACTGAAAAACTCTGCGTGCACATGCGCGCCACACGTCTCGAATTTGATTCGCGTGTGCGTCAAAAAGGGATATCCTCTTTCGGTGCCTCGGAAATCGGCGTGTCCGGTTCAATGAAAATATCGACGCGAGTTGCGAGCTTGCGCGCGACTTCCCGCCAGTGTTTACCGCACGCAGTCGAAGCCGCGGTATCTAGCTTCGCCATCTCGAGCGGCGTCGCGGTAACAACGATCGTTTCCTGTAGCGGCGTCGAGATCGTGCGGACTGAAACCTGTCGCCATCCTTCCGGCTCGGTCTGCGCGCCATACTCCTGGTAGCAGTATTTCCCGTCACATTCGATTTTGATCACGGTTTTTCTCCTCGTCTTTCCGCGCCATCGCGATTGCATCCTCGAGCGAGTACGCGAAACCCATGTACCATGAAACATTCACGTCCGGATACCGATAGGCCAGAAAATAAATCGGTCGCTCGCCGACGTGAATCACCTTCTCAATCACCCAGTTCATCGCTTGCGCTTCTCGAGTTCGGCGATGAGGACTTTCACTTTTTCCGCCGGCAACTTCTGGAGTTCTGCTTTGTGGCCGATGGCGTCGAGCGCCTTGCGAACGTCCATGTCTTTCAGTTTCCAGTCCTGCATGAGCGTCATTATATCGAGCACCTGATTGTGGCTGATCGTCCCGTTACTGCCGCTCGATTTCACGTCCGACGTGGTGCGCTCGGCTTTCAGGTTGAATTCCTTCGCCGTGGTAGTTTCCTTCGCAGCGATGGCGGTGCAAATTCCCTTGAGCGTCGCGAGTTTCTCGGCGGTGATTTCAGAAACTTTCGAAACGCCGAGCCGCTCGCAGATGTTTCGCTCCGGGATTCCCTTTCCCACAAGCCAAGCGATAGCCTCGGCGCGCTTGTCCACGGTTTCGGTTTTGGTGCGGCCGCCGGAAATCTTGCGGCATTTCTGGTAGAGCGGCCACCAGATCGCTTTCGGAATTCCCTTGAGCACGGCATTGCGGTAAGCTATCGCACATGCCGCATTCTCGGTAACGCCGATCATGTCGTCGTTGTAGCGGTGTCCATCTTTGTCGGTGATGCGCCGCTTGACGTGCATTCGGATGGCAGTGTTGTTTTCCAAGTCGTGAAACACTCCCTCGGCAATCACGAATTTTTCGCCTTCCTCGATCGGACGCGCGCCGGCTCGCGAGTTGCCGTAGCTGTGCTGAATGATTTCAGCGAGACGGACGTTCGGTCCTTCGATGTCCTTCCCGCCTCGCTTGAGCGCGTAGTAGAGTCCCTCGGCGACGCTCGATTGCTGTTCCATGTGCGCTTGCACTAGGTACATCGCGTTCGACGTGACGCGCGCAAGGTCACGAGGGTACTGTTTCGCCGTGGCGATTTGCGTATCGATTTCGACGCGCGAAAGTGCCAGAGCATCAACTGTTGCGACATCGGCGGGCGCTGCTATTTCAATTATCTTGCTCTCCTGATTTTTCGCCATCTGTTGACTCCTCTTCCGGCAACTTCGAGCAGGCGAAATGCGGCTTGATCACCTTTAGGAAGTGCCGGCCTTTGCTGTCAGACGCCGCGAAAGCGGCCCAATCATCGGGGGTAAACTCGAGGTATTCATACTTCCCCCCACGCTGAAACTCAAGCGTTAAAATCTGCTTCGCCTCATCGTAAAGCGCCGGCGCTTTGAGCAATTCACTGTGAAACTCTAGTATCTCCATTGGTGTTCTCCTGTCGTGGGACTCGCCCTTTCTCGAGATAGTACCGCGTCACGTACCGCCGGCGCGTCGGATGCCGGACACGCTCGGCGACTGGATGAAAACAAATCCAGCAATTCCCGCACTCGTAAAAGCGCCGCCATGCGGAATCCGGCTCATGCTCGACGAGCAGGAAACCGCATCGCGGGCAATTCATCGAAACGATCCGCCGATTATTTTCTTGACGGTGAAACCGGGAATCACGGCATTCTCTTTGCCTTCGGTCGCTCGAGTCCGAAGCGCAGGAAAATTCGGCTCGATCAAAGCGAGCAGGTGATTTCCTTCCTTCGGGAATTTTACGATGGCGAGGCAAAGCGCATAGAGGTCGTACTTTTCGCGGTCAACGTCCCACCTGGTGCTCGTGCTCACGTTTTCCGGCGCTTTCGCTTTCGGCTGCACGATCGGCGCCGGACGGGAGAGAACAGTATCGCGAATCTCCTCGACCGTCTCTTTGTCCGCTCCGGTTTTCACGGCCGCTTTCGCGAGTCGGTCCGCTTCCTCTCGGTTTTTCCTGTCCTGCTCGGCTTCGGCGTCTAGTTGCCTCTGCTTCGCTTCGCGGTTCACCCGATCGATGTAGGAGAAAATGGACTGCTTGAGCGCTTTCAGTGGAACGATAACGGGATTGATCAAATCGTTTCGAAGTTTCACGGCGGCCTTGTGCGCCTTGTTCGTGGCGTCAACGACTGGATCCGTGAGCGCTTCGGCGTTCTCGATCCATTGATCGGCGAGATTCGCCATCCGAGTTGCTTCGTCAAGCGTTTCCTGGTTTGTGATTTTAATCTCGAGTTTGGGAAGCAGTTGCTTCGACTGCTTTGCGAGCGTAGTCGAGTCCGGCAAATTCACCTTTACGATTTCGGCTTGTTGCGGTACTTTTGGCACTGGCGCATCTCCTCATTGTTAGATGGGCGGCGTGCTGTCAGACACGCCGCCTTCCTCTTATCTCACTTCCTGATCAGTCCTTCCTGAATTTTCCACTGCGCGAGCCTGATTGCCGCCTGCGCCGTTTTCAGGTCTGCGTGGTAAGTCATACGCTCGATTTTCATTGCACGATAGGTGCCATCCGCACAGAGCTGCACCGCGAGACGCTCCCACCATTTTTCTGGATCGAGCGCGTATCCGTAGAGGCACAACTGCAACTTTACGGCCGGCTGAATGGCACCGAGTTTGATGTCGAGCAAACAATCCTTTCCGTTCCTTATGCCGGTTCGATCGGCGCGACCGCGATAGTGATAGAGCGCATTCACGCAGGAAACCTCTACTAGGCGCGGTACGAAATGGCATTCGACTTTGAATCGCTCATAGGCACGCACAAACCCCGCCAAGTGATCAGGCGCGCGCTTGAGTCGTCCTCGGTCGAGCAGTTCGGTCGCACGGTGTCCCTCACTGCCTCGCCATCTCGCCTCTTCGGTCACGAAATCGTGATTCGTCACGCCTGCGATTTCGAGGATTTCGGTTACGCGAAGATATCTCACTTTCCGCCGTGGCCGATCAGGTAGGCGGCGACGAGCACGAGCAGGATTACGGCTACCCAAGCAACGATGCGAGCGCCGCGCTCCGGTCGCGCGTGCATCGCTTCCCCGATCGCGAGACGTTCGTTGCCCTCGCACTTCCAACACTGTTCGCCGTTGATGTATCCGGCACCGTTGCACGCATCACAGACTGTGGCGTATGGTTTCATGGTTTAACCCCTCGTTTTTTGAGCGCTTCCTCGATCAGGATTCCGACCATTTTAGACATGGTTCGCTGCTCCGTCTCGGCGAGCGCGGCAATTCGCATCGCAATACTGCGCCGCAGAATCGTCGAAATGGTGAGGACAGGCTCACGCTTGAGTTTAACTTTTGGTCTTTCCACTCCCGGTGTGTCCATAGGGGGAGTGTACCATAAAACACTCTAGGACATATAGGCCATTGGTACTATTGTGAGGATACATATAAACGCGCAGAATGTACCTAGTCGGGAACGGCCGAGAGAGAGTAGCTACACCGCACGCCCTGAAAAGACTCTCTCTCGGTACCCCCTCTGAGGAGAAACACCATGAAAACACTTACCGCTAACACAGACTGGATTCGCGAGGAGCGCAATTACGAGATGGCACGCCTGCAAGCGATTCTCCGCAACCCACGCGCCACGCAGGAAGAGATTGCTATTGCCATAAACATGCTTCGCGGCTGGTGATTCGCCGCAGTTTTCTGAGGAGAAACACCATGAATTTTACTAAAATGCTTATAAATCTTGCCGTTCTCGGTGCCGTCGCAGGCGCGTTCTTTGCCCTGCCATCCGCAACCCGCAGTTTTGTCGTCGTCGCATTCGTCGCCCTTCACATCTTGCGGCTCACGGGAGCGAAAACGTGAGCGCGCAATCTTTCGGAATCTGCCACCAGAGAAGCGTGATTTGTCCTCGCTGCCTCAACACCGCAGCCGTGCTCTATCATGTATGGGAAGGAAAGGAAGTGAATCCGCCTGCGTGCCGCAACTGCTCGGCGCACTGGGAGAAAATCAGATGCGAACAATCTGGAAATACACGCTAGTTCTTGGCGGATCCGCCAAGTTCCGGATGCCGAAAGGCGCGAAAGTCCTGTGCGCGCAGGAGCAGTTCCAGCAATTTTGCATTTGGGCGGTCGTCGATACCTCGCAGCCGGGAGAGGAGCGCGAGTTTATCCTGCTCGGGACGGGAAATCCGATCATGGTTCCGGACGCGAATCTGAAATATGTCGATACGATGCAGACGCAAGACGGCCACTTCGTCGGACACCTGTTCGAGGTTCTCCCCTAGTACTCGCGAGCAGTGTACTTTTTCCGGTCGCTCGGCCAGTTACGGCGAGCGACCGTTTTTGCGATGATTGTCTCAGGGGGAAACAAAATGAGAGACGCCATCGCACGACTCGAAGCAGAACGCCGCAACCTCTGGCACGATGTGGGAATCCACATGCAGGACGCTTTTGATCAGACGTACAGCACGGCAAGCCCGAATGCGGTGCCGACGCAGTATCCGAAAAAGTCTACCGAATTCATCGCGAACGTTTGATGCGGGATTTCAAAATAGGCGTCGTATCCGTATTCCTTTCCAGCGGCGATGGTGAGTTCTCCGATTGCCCATTTCCACGGCGTGCCGCCGTAGTGCGCGGCGGTTAGCAGCACACAGTAAGCGGCGAGGACGTGCGCGGCGTTCTCGCTGAAAGTGTTGGTCGCAATCCACGCATTGAACCACTCCCACCATTTTTTCATTTCTGCTCTCCCGCGGGATTCGCTCCGAGCGGTCGCGCGCACTTCCAGCACCAAATTCTTCCGGCTAGTTTCCGCTTGCGGGAGTTGAAAGTAAGCGTGTGTCCACAGCCGAGTGTTACCGTCACGGTGTGCGCGTTAACGCCTTTCCGCTCGGTTTTGATGATTGTTCGTTTCATTGCTGCGCCTCAGTATTTCGCGAATGATCGAGGGTAGGGTACTGTGGGAATCGGCTTGCGGAGAAAGCCGCATAGCTCCGGCCAGCCGGCACCGCCGTCGTTGCGGTACGGCCATCCAAAATCCATGTCCATCACGAGCAAATCCTTCGGGCGATTCCTGAAATAGGCAATCACTTCCGCGTTGTGCCGGCGGTAGCGCGCGAGCATCGTCGCCTTGTCGAAGTCCTCGCGGCCATACACGATTTTGTGCATCCGGTGAGTGAACGGATCCGCGTCCCATCCGTGCCGCCACGGATTGTGCAGCGGATCCCAGTGTTTCTCTACGGTCTTTAGCCACTCGTCCTCGCGGCGGATGGTGAGAATGAATTTTGAACCAGGGTAGGCGGCGTCCAGCCGATCGTACAGGACGGGAATCGGCAAATCGCATAGCGCGTAGTGGTGCTCGATCGTTTTCGAGCGGCCGAGCCAGTTCATCTCACGCCAAATCGAGCGAACCCACCAGGCGGCTTTCCAGTGGGCGCTTTCATAGCCGAGTATCTCGAGCGCGTGGTGTAGCGATGTCGTTGCGGTTTTGTGCATCCCGATTCCGAAAATCCTTGTGGGAACCGGTTCGAGAATCGAAATGGACTCGCCGTAATTCTTGAGCACGGTTCCGCAGCCGACGTTTCCGAAATTTACTATGATCGTGTCGCCTTCGCACACCGCATCGAAGTCGTATGGATTGCTGCGCGCCTCGGGATATTCGCGGAAGCGCATTTTTTCGTTGTGCCGCACGCTCGAGAGAAACCGGTTTTCGATTTCGATGGGAATAAAGCCGAGGCGCTGCAAGCGCAGATTAAAATCCTTGTCGTCCGGTCCCCACGCCTCGAAGCGCTCATCGTATCCGCCGACAAGTAAAAACTGCTTCTCGGTGACGGCAATGCGTCCGCTGATTCCCCTCGAGAGCCGCTCCGGTCCTTCCTTGATCATGCGAGCCCAAAGAAAAATTCCCGGAGTTCTGAAAGAGCGAGCGACATCTGCGGCGAATCCCGGTCCTGTGAAATTGTCGGCATCGAGATTCACGAGGATATCGGCTCCCTCGAGCATCCCGCATCGGTGCGCCATATTTTTCGCGTGCGCCATCCGGAACTGTCCGGGGGTGTGGTAGTGATAGAGCGCGAGGCGTCCGCTCTTGAGCTCGGCGCCGTGCTCCCGGTAGATGTATTCGCAGAGGTCGTCCTCGCTTCCATAGTCGAGCACGACAAAAACAGCGTTTTCGTAGCCGGCGTTGTCAGCGAGATTTTTCGGTAGGGTTTGCCTCAGATGTTGCGTGCGGTTCTTACAAGTCGTGCAGAACGCGATTCGAGGACGGTTCACGTGGCGATTCTCCTGGTTTGCAGAACGCAATCTAAGCCGATTTCCCGCGTCCGTCAAGAAAACAGCACCTTTCAGCCATTCGGGTTGCTTTGCGCCTGGTGGCGCCTGCGCCATTGCGAGCGCTTGGGTGCCTGTGGCGACCATATCTCGCCTAAAGTCGTTTGGACGCTTATCGGGCGGTCGAGAGCCTGATTGAGCCATCCGGCTGCGAAAACGCAGTAGGAATCCGGATTGTTGCCGTCCTCGGTGGGAGCGTACACTTTGAACAAGTCGAGGAGCGTCGAACCAGGTCCCAGTCCGTGCTCATTTTTTCCCGCCTGAAATTTGTCCTCGAGGTCCGTCGTGAGACTTTCGTACCCTGCGATTACGTCGCCGTAAATATCGAAGCCGTCGGTGTCGTGCGTCGGCCAGTCCGGAGAGCGGAGATTTCCGGGATTGCAGTTGCGGAAACTGCGCGCCAGCGGCCTGAATCCCGGAAGTCCTTCCCGCCACATGATTGCGGTCGCGAGCGCATCGATTCCGTTCATGCGCTACCGATGGTATCCGCTCGCGACGCCGGCGAACACGATCGACCAGAAGTACAAAGCCACACCGAGCCAGCCAAGATGCGGGCGAATCGGCGACGGTGCGCCCGGATACCAGAATGCGGCGATGGTGCAGCAAATCGCCGCAGCGATTACTAAAACGATTCCTAGCATTTGAATCCTCCTCACTTTTTGTGTTTCTTGTGCCATCCCCACTTACCACGCGACTGCGGAAAGCCGAGCGAAACGGCTTTGGCATCCCACGTCGCGCAGAACTGTTTCTGCGACAAATTCAGCGGCTCGACTTGCATGGTACCGGTTTTCAGCGTGCGAACGGCCGCCGCGGTCGCCGGCGCTCCGCTGAGTTTGTTCGCGAAATATTGCAGCACTCCGAGAATGATCGAGGCGAGCGCTTTCGCCGGCAGAAGAAAAGCCGGTGCGCTCACGCCGACGGCCGCAAGGAAATTTCCGATATCTTTTTCCGCCGTCTCGATTCCCGCGATGATATCTCCGACGAGTCCCGGTTTCTGTGTCGCATCCGCCGCTTCCCAGTCCGAGACGGCCGTCTCAATCGCGTTGAGTCCGGCAATCACAAGCGCGGTGTCCGGAGCGAGTAGTGCGGCGAGCGGCGGATCGAACAGAGCGAGGATTCCATCGAACGCATCGAGCCCGAGCGGAACCCAAGTATTGATGTCTCCCTCGATCGTCGAAACTGTCGCCGGATTGCACGTGTACATCCCGAATAGCGGAACACCAGCGACGGTGAGAAACGCGCCGCCGGATAAATGGCCTAGAAAAACTCTGCGCGTCATCATTTGTTGTCTCCTGCATCCACGATGGTTTGTTTCCTAATGTGATCGTTGAGCGCTGTCGTCGCCTGATTTAAAAGCGCCAAATTCTGCGCGCTTGGTTCTTTCTCGTAGAGGGATTGCGCGCTGATAGCTCCGATTTGCAGCACGTTCCCCATTTGTGAGTTAACGAGTGTGTGCGTCTCTCTTGCGATGCTGGTGTTGACTTTTAGCAGCGCGACGAATCTCGCTGCAAGCGCCGTCACTACCGCCCCCATCCCCACTAGAGTAATTCCGCAAAACGTCACGAAATACGGCTGGATCTGTTGCACAAGCGGCGTAGCCGTTTGATCGATCATCCGTCCCCCTAAGGTTGGAAAAAGGAAACTTCGTTTGAGTAAGCCGATCCGCCGCCCGATGCCGTCCACGATTTTACGCGATAGTGGTACGTGGTGCCGGAGCGCAATCCGCTGTCCGTGTACGTGGTGCCATTCAGACGAGCAGGATTGATTCTGGTGAAATGCACAACCTTGTTTTCCCTGCGGAAAACGTTGTAGAAAATCCGCACGTTCGAGGCGACAGGATCCCATTGCAAGCCGAGCGAGGCGACGCCGTTCGGTTGCGCGGTTAGATTTGTCGGCGCTCCCGGTGCGACGGGATTCGGAATTTGACCCGATGCCTCGTTAGATTCTGCGGATTCTGCATTGCAGTTACTCCCTGTCACTTTGTAGTAATACGTTGTGCCGGGCACGAATCCTGCCGTTCCGCCGGTATCGATGTAACTTGTCGCAGCCGGCGAAATCACGGCGTACGCCGTCCCGCCTGGCGCGGGTTCACCGCCCGCCGTCGTCGCGCGATAGACGGTGTTTTTTATGATCGTGCTCGGTGATCCGGTCGATCCGGCCGGACACGTGCCGCCCGCCGGGACAACCGATTGCGTGAAAGCGAGCGCGATTGCCGGTCCTGTGGGAGTTTCGATCACCCTTGCGCCTAAATTCGCGTCGTGTGCGAGTGCGGGAAGTGCGGCGAGCAAAGCTAAAGCGGAAAAAACTGCAACTCTCATCGGGTTTCTCCTCGTCGCGGAATATACCATAGAATCACTGTGCCGGCGTCCGAGCCGCTTTCGCGATTTCCGCCGGCGTGTAACCTTTCGCCATCAATGTATTCATCGCCTCGATGCGCGACATCGTACCAGGCTGTTTGATTTTCGTGTTCGCCGTGATATGCACATCGTCACCGATCAGCGACTTGTACGCGCGCTGTACCGATCCATTCGATCCTTTGGTGCCTTCGTTCTCAACGTTGTTTGTCCACTTTTTCGCTTCGCGCACGAGTTCCGGATCGTCCTCGGACGCTTTCGCAAACTTTTCTCCGTTCACATATTCATGCTGGCGCCGCGCCGCGGCCTCGAGCTCCTCTTGATTGCCGGCGACGCGACTCCAAGCCGGATTGTCGGCGCTCGAACGCTGCAACGGAAATTCCGCCGTCATCGGATCGAATGCGAGTTTGCCATCGGCGCGAATCGGATTTTCAGGCGGCGCGAACGGATGCGTCTCGACGGGACGGGAAATTGGCTGCACCGACGGCGCCGCGGTTTGATTCATCGGCGCAAGTTCCGGCGCTTTCGCTTGCGGCGGCGCGGATGTCTCGAGCGGACCTACTCTCGGAAACGACGCCTGTACCGGCGGCTCGCGCACCGCAGCCGGCGATTCGAGTTTGAACGGTCCGGTGCTCACAACGGGCGACTCTTGTTTCGGAAAATGCAAAGTGTCCTGCACAGGCGGCTCGGATGTCTGCGGCGGCGGCGTGAGTGAGTACGGTTCCGGACTCACCGTCGGCATCACCTTGGGAGTTTCACCGAGCAAATCCGGGAGATATTTCCCAATTACAGGAAGTTCGCTCGGATTCCCGATTTTGCGGGCGCCTTCGCCGAATGCGCCACCGCCCGCAAGACTTCCGGCGAGTCCGCCGACTGCTTCGCCGATTTCCGGAATCCCTACCATCTTGCCACCGTACTTTCCCAACTGACTGCCAGCGAGTCCGCCGACTGCGGTCGTAGCTGCGCGTTTTGCGAAGGGCAAAAGTTTTCCGGCGGCGCCGGCTGCGCCTGCTTCCGCTCCGATCGGCACCCAAGTCGCGAGGCGTTGGGCGGCCGTCGAGCCGATTTGCTGCGATTCGTTCGATGGCGCCGCCATTTGGTGCAGAGCATCAACACCCTGTTTCGGCGCGAGCGTTTCGCCCACCTTGGGAATTTTATTTACGAGTTGAGCCGTCGCGTCCACGGCTTGCAACGGAGCTTTCAGCATCCCCTTGCCGAATTCCCCCCATCCGCCCTCTTTTGCCGAGGCATTCTCGGCTTGATTGTTCGCAGTCGTCGGCGGCGCTTTCCCGGTAACGTGATTCAGATAGGCCAGTTTGTCGTCGCTTCCGGCTTTTGCGAAATCCGGATCCACGTGAGCGAGATACGCCATCTGATCAGGCACACTCGCCTTGAGAAATTCCGGATCCTTGACGGCTTGTTCTAGTCCTGCCATTTATGGGGGTGTCGTCCCGCTCGATTGAGTTTTCTTTTTCATAAATTCCGCGAATGGCACTACGGCGCCGCCGCCCGCAGTCGGTGTTTCCGGCGGTGCGCCAGTCCCGCCGTTCTGTGCGTGCTCAACGATTCTTTGGTGATAAGTGACGCCTTCGTTTTTCACCGAGTCGAGCGTCGGCTTGAGTCCTTCGAGTCCGGCGATGAGCGCATCCGGATTCGTGTTCAGGTTGCCGACGAATGTATCGAAGTCCTTCA